>OJBD01000025.1_pt1 | contig 48096 bp, 62 predicted proteins | sample 1590481 | NCBI WGS metagenome assembly OJBD01 (sample SAMN05416811, study PRJEB24817) | seawater metagenome | isolation source: Sea water | place: Canada:Atlantic | collected 2013-07 | reverse complement strand
TGCGCGGCGCGCTGAAAGCGGCAGGCTTCCTGACACGCGACAGCCGTGTTGTTGAGCGTAAGAAGTACGGTCGTGCGAAAGCGCGTAAGAGCTTCCAGTTCTCCAAGCGTTGAGCTTTGCTTTACAGTTTTGGGAAAAGGCCGCTCCTGCCGGGGCGGCCTTTTTCGTATGCGCCTGAGGCCAGCTGGGGGGGATCGGAATGAATTGGAATGGTGAGCACGGTCTAAATTAGAATGATCAAAACGGCTCATCACTGAAAGGCCTTTGTTTATTGGCGATCCGGCAAACGCGGGAAAATTTGGCCGATTGGCAAGAGTGGCACGTTTTAATTTTTAATAGCGCCGAGGATCGCCGTGCAAAACCAAAAGCGGCATCAATCACCATTCGTGCATCGAGGCGACCACTCGCCCGATGATCTCAAAATCGCTGTTATTCCCCTCCACCAAATCGACCTCGCGCGGCGGATAAACCTTGTTAGCGCTGATCAATGAGATGGTGCTCTGGCTGATCCGCTGGATGTGCTTGACCACCAGCTCATCCCAGATGCGCACCACATAGGTGGAGCCATCCGATGGCGCGGCTTGCGCGCGATCCACCAGGATAAGATCGCCATGCTGGAGCGTGGGCTCCATACTGTCGCCTTTGACGGTGACAATGTGGAGCTGGCTGGGATCGAGCCCGCGCCGTTTGATCCACTGGAGATTGAAAGCATAATAGCTGACCTCCAAAGGCTCAGCGACAAATGAGCCGCCATTACCTGCACTTGCGGAAACAGTGAATTTCGGAACCGTCACAAATGACGGGTCGTCTATTGTTGCGGGATCATCGCCAATGTCGCCAGTCAATAAGGCATTGAGGTCCACACCGTAAACAGTCCTCAGCGCGGCGAGGATTTCATGATCTGCCCTTTGTTGCCCGCTCTCGATGTGCTTGATCTTGTCCGCTGAGGCACCCAAAGGCTCGGCAAATGCCGCCCTTGATAGGCTCAAAGAGCCCCTAAAACGGCTAATATTTCCAGCAAAATCAGTCATATAACAAATCCTTAGGCTTTATGCGCCTTTTGTCTCTTGCGATTATAGGCAAACTTTGCCATTTTAAGGTCACGCCACAACGGCGCAACGCAGTAATGAGGCACGATATGACAGACAAAGGCAATATTTTCCAGCCTGGTGTGATTTTGCATGAGGTGATCGCCGGAACCTTGAAGGCGAAAGGCTCCAGCTTTGACGCTTGGTGCGTCGAGAATGAAATCAACCGGAGCACTGCCCGCCAAGCCACCTATGGCCAGTCCGGTGGTGATCGCGGCAAGGCGATCCTTGAGCGCATGATCAATGATGCTGGCCGTGATGTAGTAACTATGAGCTACCGTGCCCGCATCGAGGCTGAGGCCGCGCGCTTTGCTGGAGCGGCGGCATGAGCCACGTCCCTGTCGCCATAACCGATGCCGCCTTTGCGGCGCACCTGGCCCTAGCGGATAGCCTGAGGGCCTCGCTAGGCCGCGAGCCCACCCGCGCCGAGGCCGCACAAGCAATGGCTGAGGGCTATGGCGACATGCTGGCGCTCTTTGCCGGATCAGGCGCTCAGGCCCACCAGATCGAGGCGATCAACCGGATGGCCCAGCGGGCCTATGATGTGATGCTCACCAAGATCATGACCAAAGTTTGCGGGGGCTCAGCATGATTGCCGCTCCTGTTTTCACCATCAAGGGCACCTATAGCCGTGCATGCGTGATGGCCGATGATGTGCGCATCTCATCATGGTCGGGCAAGGCGCGCGCTGAGGAGCGCCTCACCGAGATCGTGACATCGGGCAAATACAAAAACCGCAAGTGCATGGCGCATTGCCCCACCGTTTTCCTAAGCGAAGGGCCACACCACCGCTTGTGTAGTGTTTGCCGCCGAAAAACTGCCAGCGCCGACACGGTAGCGGTGTAATTGAGATGGGGCATGCTTTGCGCAAATCAGACCTAGAGGGTGCCGATCCGAGCGGGTCCGCAATCGTAACCTTGGATCGCATTGCGGACCCTATTGCGGACCCATTGCGGACCCTCGAAAAATGGCTCACCGCGAGCGCTCTTGCCGAGCTGGCTGGCATCGCTGATCGAGTGGCCAGGAAGGCCATCACATCACGCCGGTGGCGTGGTGCTGATCTCTTGGTGCAAGAGGTCCAAATCGGGCGCGGTGGTGCTGGCGGTAAAGCTCTCCAGGTGCATGTTGATAGCTTGCCCGCCGATCTGCGCGAGGCGTGGTATCTTGAGCGCGGCATCGTATTGCATGAAAAGCCAGACACCGAGACCGGCAAGATGGTCCTGGTGCCTGAGCAAGCCCACCAGAATGATGCGCGCTTTGAGGCCGATCTGACAATCGCCCGCTGGCGTCAAGAGGTGATCCGGCCCGCCATCCTCCTAGAGAAGGGATCGCCCGCGCGCGCTGAGCTGATCGAGGAGCTGGCCAAGACGCCACGCCTATTCCCAAACGGCAAGCGCAAGGCCGTGACCAAGCAAACACTATATAACTGGGTGAGAGACTTTGAGGCCGATGGGCTCAATGGCCTGGTGCGCAAGCGCCGCACCGATACGGGTGCCAAGCGCCAAAAGGTGACGCGGGCCTGGGATGCTTTCTTTGAGGCGCACATCGATGCCACCAAGCATGCCGAGATCAGCGATGAGCTCACCACTTACATCCGGTCACTTTGGGCCGCTGGTGAGCGTGGCTGGCGCTCGATCACCGAGAAATCCACCACCCGCCTGATCGAGATGAGCCGCGATCTAAAGGTCCTCGACTTTGAAACGCTTGAGCTAGGCCGGTGCGGTGACACCAATGCCAAGGCTACCCAGTTCGGCCTATGCAACGTGAACCGCCGCCAGGTCGAGCATCAACGGGAATACAAGCTCTTAGCGATCAAGGACAAGGACAACGCTGTCTTTTCTGATTACTACATGCCCTCGATCCGCCGCGATTATTCCACCGTTTTGCCGCGCCAGATTGTGGTGGGCGATGTCCACCCAGTCGATGTGATGATGCGCCGCCCCGATGGCTCGGTGGTCTATCCCAAAGCGATTGCGTGGTATGACGTGGCCACCAATGAAATCCATATGACTTTCGTGCTTTGCGAGCCTGGTGAGGGCATCCGGCGCGAGCACGTTGCCCAGAGCTTTGAGGCGATGGTCGATGAGTGGGGTCTCCCAGAGTTGCTCTATCTCGACAACGGGTCTGAGTATTCTTGGGATGAGATGATCAGCGGTTTCACCCAGCTCTCCAAATTGACCGAGAGTAGCCTCAAGGTGTTTGATCTTAAGGGCGATCCCAATGTGGCGAGCCGTGTTGCCAATGGCCGCGAGGCCGTTGTGCGCTCGATGCCATATAACGCCAAGGGCAAGCCTGGCATCGAGGGCGCGTTTGGCAACATCGAGCAAGTGTTTTTCGCCACAATCCCAGGCTGGACCGCTGGCGAGCGCATGAACAAAAAGACCCATGCAAAGGGCAAAGACCCTATCGCCTTCAAAGGCGGCGCGCATGAGTTCCTAGAGACCGCTGGCAAGGCGCTGGAGTGGTATCACAAGCGCCCTCAGCATGGGCGGCTCAAGGGCCAGAGCCCCAATGAGGCCTTGCGCACGTTCATTGATAACGGGTGGGGCAAGACTACGCTCTCGCGCCCTGAGGTGCTGGCCCTGGCCTTTGCCGAGGAGGTCGAGCGCATGCCTGATCGCGGGCGTGTCACCTATACGCCGCGCCGTGGTGAGACCATGTATTTCTATGCGGATGAGCTCCTCGGCCTCGATCACAAGATCACGCTTAAGGTGCCAGCGTTTAACCCTGAGTTTGTGTTCTGTTTCGCCAATGGTGAGCTGATCTGCCAAGCCTTCCCTGAGCAAACCTTTGGGGTGCTCGATGGTGCTGGCGCTCATGAGGTCAACCGCCGTGGCAAGGCTTTCCGCCGCTCTATTGCTGAGAAGCGCCGCCACGTTGCGCTCCTGAGTTTGACCGATGAGACCGAGCGTCACATCGCCCACATGCCCGATGCTCCTGAGGCTCCCATCAATGCGGTGGTGGATGCTGGGATCATTGATCGCATGGCCCGCATGCAAGGTGAGGCCAGCAAAGCCCTCTTGGATCAGGCTGAAAACAAGAAACCCAAAGGCCCAGCCAATCAATGGAAAACAGGCCCCAATGAGGTCCTGGCTGGGTTCAAATTCGCAGATGATGAGGAGGATGCCTAATGCAGGAATTTATCAAGACCGCTCAAGCTGAGGAGGCGTTTGCAATGTGCAACACCGTCCTGGGTGCGCGCCAATACAGCCGGATCGGCCAGATCACCGGAGACCCTGGCACCGGCAAATCCACTCTCACCACATGGCTGGCCGAGGAGCTCGGCGGTGTGCGTGTCGAGTGCTGGATGGATATGGGTGACAAGGCGCTCCTAGAGGAGATCGCCAACGGGTTGAACGCCCTTGGCGAGAGCCTCGATGTCACTGGCACCGCGCCCACCCTATTCCGCAAGATAAAGGGCGCATGCGATGGCAAGCTGATCATCATCGATGAGGCCAATCAACTCAAATGGGCCACGCTGGAAAAGCTGCGCGGGCTGTCTGATATCGGCGGCGCGGGCTTGGTTCTCGCTGGCACTGACATCCTGGCCAAGCGCTTGGTGGAGGCGCGAGTGCGCGTCTATCTCACCCAGCTACGCCAGCGCATTGGGGCCAAAAAGGTGCTCATGCAACCCATCACCGATGATGCCGAGCTCGCCGCCTATGTGATCGCGCCACGCTTTGGCCAGGTCACCAAGGCCACCGCCAAGCGCTTCCGCATCCTGAGCCGTGGTGAGTGGCGCTCAGCGCTGGAGCTGGCCGATGCTTGCGAGCGCCTCATGGCCAATGAGGGCCTGGAAAAGATCGATGAGCGCGTGGTCGAGACCGCCGCCGCATGGATGGCGGGGAGGAGCTGATCATGAGTTTCCCGCAAAATGTCCATGAGCTGGTCTCGGTTGCCGCAATCTACTCAGATGATGGCGCACCTTTTACCGCTGCGGATCGCCTACACAAGGCCGCTGATGCCCTCAAGATGCATGCGCTCGCCGCTGGCTATCCGATCCCAGAGGCCATGCAATCCAAGCTCAAGCCTCTCGATGCCGACATCGAACACCTAATCGAGACCCTCGGCACCGATGCTGAGATGAATGAGGATTTCGATTGTGCCGATGGCGAGATGAGCCAAGAGGCGCGCCGCCTGGAAACAACCGCGCGCCGCCTGGTGCGAGAGGCTGGGTATGCCCTGCCAGAAACCCCAAGAGGAGGCTGAGATGGCCAAGAAGAAAGAGAAACCCGCGCCAATGTGCCACCCATGTGGATTGATCGCGCACCGCAAGGCCAGTGGCCTCCATAAGTGCCTCAAGTGCGGCGAGTGGGTGCGCGCATGAGTGCCCCTATCGCATATGATCTCTCGGCCAGTGGTGGCCCCAAACACATCACCGCCGATGAGCTCACCCGCTTGGCGGTGCGGGCCAAAACAAAGGTCAAAGCCACCGCGCGAGGCTGGAGCATGCTGAGCCAGCATGAGGTCCTCGCCCTCGCGTGGGTGGCTGATCTCCTCCTGATCGATGGTGAGCAAGTGCCACCATCGCCAGCACAACCGGCACCCGCCGTGATTTCAAACGTCTAACCAAAGGAAACAGACATGCCACTTGATCAAATCCCTGAGGGCTACATGGCCAACGCCGATGGCGCACTCATGCCCATCGATAAGGTGAAACCTCAGCACCTATCTGAGGACAAGCTGGTGCGCGACCTGATCGGGTCCGCGCGCGAGATCAGCGCCCAGCTCACCAAATTCAAGGACCTCGCTATGAGCGATGTGCAAGAATTTCGCGCCATGATTGCCCGCGAGTATGGCGCAAACAAAGGCGGCGCAAAGGGCAACATGACTTTGCGCTCCTATGATGGCGAGCTCACCGTGCAAGTCCAGGTTTCGGAAACCATCGATTTCGGTGTGGAGCTGCAAGCCGCCAAAGAGCTGATCGATGATTGCGTGGCCGAGTGGTCTGAGGGGTCAAATGACAACCTCAAGGTGCTGGTCAATGATGCCTTTGATGTCAAGAAAGAGGGGAGCATCGACACTGGCCGCGTCCTAGCTTTGCGCCGCCTCGACATCACAGATGAGAAGTGGGTGACCGCTATGAACGCGATCTCAGATGCGGTGCGGGTCACCGGCTCGCGCACCTACATCCGCTTTTATGAAACCGATCAAAAGGGCGAGCGCTCAGCGATCTCCCTTGATCTGGCCTCGGCCTAAACCGAGCCCAGCCTAACAACCCCAACGGCCAATCCGGCCAAACCAAAGAGAGAGACTATCATGACAAAATTTGACCTTTTGAAAGCCATCGCCGCCGCAACTGGTGAAAGCCAAGCCACCGTCGATGAGGTGCTGAAATCCTTGGCCGACGCGACATCAAAGGCCCTCGGCGAGGGTGATGATGTGACCATCCCTGGCATCGTGAAGCTGGGCACCAAGGACAAACCTGAGCGCATGGGCCGCAACCCCAAGACGGGTGAGGCCATCAAGATCGCCGCCAAGACAGTGGTGACCACCAAGGTGCTCAAGGGCCTCGCTGATCACGTAGCCTAAGCACCCCGCCACCGCGCCGCCCTCCCTCGGCGCGGTGGCATCAATCGAGGAGAGATAGAATGTCAGAGATCAAGATCACCACCACCGGAGAGCTCCAGCTCAATGGCGACATCGTGGGCCGCATCGAGTGGCTCAAGCCCTTTGTCGAGGGCGATGTCGCTGGCACGTTTAGCCAGGATGATCCCTTTGTCGATGAGTGGGGTGCGCGCATTGATTGCACCGCATGCGCCGAGCTCGATGAGCTTCACACTGACAACCGCCGCCGAGCGCGCGCGGTGCAAGAATTGCTAACCCTGGGCCGCAAGCGCCTGGCGTCCATTGGTGGTGCGGGCGGGCTGGTGGATGAGCGCCTCATCGAGGTCGAGGCTCTATTGGGCCGCATGGAATTTGAGACATGAGCGCGCCCTGGACCGAAAAGGGCACCCGCGCCAAGTGCCGCCGCAAGCTCAAGGCTATCCAGGCCCAGGTCAAGAAAATGGCCGAGGAGATCGCCGATGATTGGGGTGATGTGGATCAGTCGATTGTGAGCTCATGCGATGAGATGATCGCGGCGGTTGATCACCACGCCGGTGAGATTGAGGCCTATATGACCGAGCGTGTGGATGAGGCCGAGGCCAGTGATGAGCCTGAGGTCGAGATCGATCCCGCCAAGAAATATGTGAGCATCGATGAGGTCGCTGAGCTGGGCAAGGTGAGCCGCAAACACGTCCGCCGCCAAGTCACCCGCGCCCAAGCTGGGCGCGCCTGGATGGGCGCTGAGATGCGCGCCGTGATCCCCAAGGGCGGTGATGTGTTGATCGAGTTTGGCACCCTCCCAGAGCACATCCGCGAGGCTTTTGTGATGCTGGATCAAGCTGCGCTCCAGCTCTGAAATCCAGAGCGGAACAAATTAAATTTTAATGACCAAGATCGAGGAATTGACCATGCCAGCCAAGACATCGCTACAGCGCCGCAAAGCCGATCTTGCCACCATCCACATGGGGGCCAAGGGCCTCTTTGGTGACGTATCAAAGGGGGGGCATGGCCGCGAGGCTTATGAGGATTGGCTTGAGCTCCACACCAAAAAGAGATCAGCGGGCAAGCTCACAACCGGCGAGCGGATCGATCTGATCAAGATGATGCGCAAAGAGGGCCTTGTGCCTGATCGCACCCCTGGTGGCAAAGGCCCCACGGCCAATGGCGAGGAGCGCCCCACCTCAGCTCAGTGGGCCAAGATGGCCGCGATAGGCCGCTCGATTGGCTGGAGCGATGGCCTTGAGGATGAGCGCCTGAGGTCCTTTGTGAAGCGCACGGCCAAGGTGAGCTCCACCAAGTTCCTGAGCCGCACCCAGGCCAGCAAGGTGATCATGGGCCTGGAGAGCTGGGCCGCTCAGCAAAACGCCAACGCCGAGGGGGATGCCAATGCAGTGTCCTAAGTGCAATGGCCGCGCCTATGTCTATGCGACCAAGCCAAACGGAACGGTAAAACAGCGTTACCGCCAATGTCGCATTTGCGGCCATCGTTTCTCCACTTGGGAGGAGATCGAGGATCGCGAATTGCGCGGATATGAGACCGCGAAAAAGGCGCAAGCCCCTGATTTATTTGCAATAAACAGCGACAAAAAGGCGAGCTAATGGCACCTCGCCGCAAGAATTGTATAGCGGCACCCGCTGGACATCCGCTGGCTGGCATCGGCCACAACGGTGCGCCACCGGATAAGCCGCTCACCATCGATGAGCTGGCCATGCGCCTCTTTGAGGTGATCGGCCCAAGGACTGACACGGCCATCGAGCCCTTTGAATGTGGCGCGCCTTGGACCGCCCACGCCAGCGAGGCCGATCTCAAGCGCCTCGGCAAGCTCCAGGGCCGCATCAACCGCCGCGCCCAGTCTGACAAAGAGGACAAGGCCGAGCGCAAGCGGATCATGAATAAGAATATCAAGCGCATGCGCCGCGCTGAGGGAAAGGAATAGGAGACCTATATGCCCAGAGAAACCCTAAACAAGATCAACCCATGCGCTCGCATACTCGCCGAGCTGGCGCAAACTTGTTTCCTGATCGGTGAGGAAACGGACTTCCATGCCCAATTCACATGGGCCGCGCACGTTAATGAGTTGCATATCTATGTGACACCCAAGGGCGCATCGATTGATCATGCCGTGCTGGAGTTCAATGAATACATCAACATCCCTGAGGCCGCGCGCCTCATGGCCCTGCCTGAATTGGGCGAGGCAACCTATCCAAGGGTCAAGCGCTTTGCCGCTGAGCTCAAGGCTTTCCATCAAAACAGATTAGAGGAGTAGAGAATGATCAACCTAGAGCAACACATGAGGCGTCAAATGGCGTTTAGTCGCGCCACCTATGGCCCAGGTGAGCGCCGCAAGGGCGTATGCGATCACATCCGCAAAGAGATCGAGAATGAAATCCTAAAGGATGGCGCGGATGCCGCCGAGGCCGCAACTGAATTTGTCGATCTGGCTTTGCTTTCTCTGGATGGGCTATGGCGCGCCCTTGAGGCGTCTGGCATCGAATGGGAGCGCATCCCGAATGTCGCGGCCCAGATGATCAACAAAAAGCAAGGCCGCAATGAGCAACGTGTCTGGCCAGACTGGCGCACCATGAGCGCCGATAAGGCCATCGAGCATGATCGCACCGTGCCTGAGGTGGCCCCATGAGTATGGCTGAGGCGGCGATCAAGAGCGCCCTGGAGCGCCGCCTTGCGCGCTCGGTGGTGATCAAGGACGCGGATGCCTATGAGCGGCTATATGGCGAGCTCAGGACGGGCATGAGCAACGCTTGGGGCGCTGCCATGCGCGAGGGCATAGCTGCCGCCCTGGACCGCCTGAGAGACCTTGGGCCAGGCAAGTTCACCAAAGAGGATGGCGAGACTATCATGAACGTCCTGGAGGCCTCGGTGGGGCCTGAGGCGATCCGCGCGGCCATGCGCGAGCCGGTGGTCAATCTCACTGATGCGCTTTTTCGCACTGGTGCCGAGGAGGTGGGCCAAGCGGTGGGCGTATCGATAGCCTTTGCGCGGCCTGATCTCGATGCTCTCGATGTGCTCAAAACTGGCAATCTGTACTGGATCGGCAATAGCTGGAACATCAAAACCCAGAACAACATCGCCAAAATCCTTGAGGACTATTTCACCGAGGGCATGACGCGCGAGGGCTTGACCCAGCGTTTCGCTGAGGACTTCGCTGGGATGTCGGATAGGAGCCTCACCTATTGGGAGTTGCTGGCCGATCACACCGCCACCAAGACGCGCGAGATCGGGCGCGTGTCTGGCTATGAGCGCGCCGAGGTTGCCCGCGTCCAGGTGCGCGCCCAGATCGATGAGGGCACAACTGAGATATGTCGCCAGATGAATGGCCGCATCATCGAGGTCACCAAGATGCGCGCCCAGGTCACCGAGTATCTGGACGCGGTGGGCAAGCGTGATGAGCCGCGCGCCAAGGCCGCATGGGCGCTGAATAGCGATGAGGATGTGGACCTGAGTGACATCAATGATGAGGACCTCGATGCCTCTATCGCCAGCCCGCCCTATCACTTCCGGTGCCGCACGATAACGGTGGCATATTTCGACTAGGTGATCGAGATCCGATGCAAGGCTCAAGGGCCTTGATTTGCAACGCAAAAGGGGCGGGCTCAAATCATAGAGCCCGCCCCTTTTCATTGTCTGGCGATTGGTTAATCGGTGGCCGGTAAGAGCATGAAGGCAAGCGCGCCCACCTCATCAAACTCGGTTTTGCCATCGCAAGAGTATTGCAAAGAGAGGCTCAGCTCGACACGGCCAGGCAAAAGGCTGGGCGGCATCCGGTAAGTGTTTTCGATGCGCCGAAAATCAATGCCGAGTTGCTGAGGCGGCGTGATGGTTTCGCCTGGGAGAGGGATGTCGCGGATGTCTCTGAAAAGCGGTGTCGATGATATGAATACGCAACCCAAGCCCCGCTCGGTGCGCCGCAAGACATAGCGCGCCGTGACCAGGCCACCCGCCGTGACCGGCTCGATGATGTAGCTCTGGCGCAAGCGCACGATGAGGAAACCATCCTCGCCGGTCACTGTCGCAAGTTGCCCGCTGAGCTCCTCGATGGTGGCGCTGAGCTCCTCGATCTGAGCGGCGGTGGCCAAGCGATCAAGCCCAATGAAATCCGCCATGAAATCGGCGATCTCATTGCGGGCAAAATAGAAAAAGATCGAGGCGATGGTCGAGAATACGGTCACGCCCACCCCCCAAAGCACAAGGAAATCTTTGAGCCAGGCCGAGGTGCCGCTCATCGTGATGCGGCGCTTGGCCGGTGTCTCTGTCATTGTCTTACTTTCTTGAGTTGCTGGGTGATGTGCCAGCGGATCGCGCCAAGCCGCACGGCGGCGAACATCGCGCCGCGCCAAACTTGGGGCATGCCAAGGACGCCAAGCGCCTCATGGAAAACTTGATCGCAATACTTGCGAGAATAGAGGCCGCTCTCCAGCATCCAATCATGCAGCGCCGCCGCTTGGATGTAATCTGGGTGGGCCATAGGCACCAAGATGCGAAACGGCAAAGGCACCGAGGCACCATCAAAGATGAAACCCTTGGGCACCGTGATGATCTCGGTGGGGTGGTCAAGGTCGCCAACGGCATAGCGGAAACCCTCAAAGAGCTCCCAGCTTGGGCGCTGGAAACCAGGGGGGAGCATGCGCGCCCATCCGGTTGCCAGGCGTGGCGAGGCCATCACGATGAGTGGCTCGGTGAAGCTCGACACTAGACGCCCGCCCCGATGCGCTTAGCCTTGGCGAGGGTGGTGCGCCGCTCAGCGCTCGCGATGGTGTGGATGTCGCAAAGCTCGGTCGAGTAAAGGCCCGCCGCGCATGCTCGCGCCACGGTATCATCGATGCGGTCCTGGTCCTTGATGGTCTGGCCTTGAGCTCCTGGGAGCTCATCGCCGATCACGCGATCAACGCCCTCGACACTCGCCAGTTGCAAAGTCGAACAACCCGCCGCCATCAATGCAACGCTCAAAAACACTACTAGCTTGATCAGCCTCATCTTGGGCCTCCCTGTTTGTTTCGTTGATATCCGCCACGGCGCTATCGCTACCGAGCTGGAAAATGGTGGCCGCGATGGCGGCGATCAGAGCGATCACCGCCACCAGGCCAATGCCGATAAGCTGGGCGCGTGGCACTAGGTCAGCCCGCGCATGCAGAGATCGATCTCCTCGGTGCGCCGGTTTACAAGGCCGCGCACAACACGCCCGCCCGCCTTGTTCCACCAGCCAAGCGCCTGGCACCCGCCCGCGATGTCGCCTTGATTGAGCCGCCGCACCGCCGTGCTTTTGCCTACGCCATAGACGCCCACGTTATAGGCAAGGCTGGCATAGGCCACATCACGCTCCACAGTGAGCCGATTGGCCACGGTGTCGCTTGTGAGCGATGGCCGCAAGCGGTCTCGATAGTCGAGCACCTCGCGCGAAAACATCGCATCGCACTGGGCCTTAGTGTAGCTATCGCCCATCGACACGCCCTTGGTCTCGCCATAGCAAACCGTAGGGACGCCCACTAGGTCGAGGTAGGCCTCAAGGCGCAAGCCTTCCCATCGGCCAATGAAGGGCACCGCCACCTCCAGGAACGCGGTGTCATAGGCCGTGCCGCCATCGGGCGTGATTGCCACATCGGGCGTGATCAGCTCCACAGTGGGCGTTTTTGACATGGCTTGCGCCGCGCCGTTTGGCGACATGCCGAGGGCCAGCGTCAAGCCGATTGCGAGCAAGCCCACCAGCGCCGGTGAGTTCGCCTTGGGGCGGTTGAGGCTTTGATCTTTGAGGCGTCCAATGATGCCATAGATCAGCAAGCCCAGGCCAGCAAACCACCAGATGCGGGGGTTTGTATCGACTTCTAAAAGCCAATAGATGGCCTCAGGCAAGAGCAAGCAAAGAAAGCTCAGGTAAAAGGCCCACATGCTATGCGCGCGATAGGCCACATCTTTCCAGTCTGGGATTAGTTTCATGGTTCTCTCCAGTGTTTAGAAGGTTTCGGGGGTAGTGATCAGGCCTGGGTGGTTTCCTCAGGCTCGATGATGGTGAGGGCCTGTAGCGCAAGGATGTGCTGAGACCATTCAAGCATCTTGGTGGCGGCGGCGGCGGTGAAGGCATACCGGCGCAAACGCCAAGCCAAGAACGCGCGCACCAGATCATCGACATCGAGCTCATCGAGGGGCGAGAGGTCATATTCGCCATCGTTGCGGGTGATGCCCACTTTGCCCAGGAGGCGCTCGCAAATCTTTGGGCCTTGGTCGTGCGCGCAATCAAAGATCGCCACGGCCAGCTTGGGCGGTAGCGGCTCACAGCCCATCGTATCCCAGAGATCAAAGGCGGCTTGCGCTTGTGTCTCATCGGCCAGCTCTCCCATCGAGAAGGCGATGGCCCGATCGATCAGAGAAGGCGTGACATCGATCACAAGCTCGGTGCTCGGTGCCGGTTGGGTTGTCGCGCCGGTTGTGGCTGGCGCTTGGGTCGCCGGTGCGTCGGTTGTCGCGGGTGCGGTTGTTGGCGCTTTCTGGGTGGTTGCGGCCTTCTTTGCGGCGGCGGCTTTCTTCTGGGCGGCGGTCTGTTTTGCCATGTCTTTGATCCTCATGATTGGGTTGATATTTGACGGGGTTGCCTATCCTCGGCGCACCGCAACACCACGGGCGCGGAGTGCATCCGTGAGCTCATCGGCCATCTCTTGGCCGACATCGGGGGCGAGAAAGCCAAGGCCCTCTTGCTCCAATTCCTCCACCGCGCGGGCCAGCCAGGGGTTGCCCTCGCGCGCCGGTTGTTTGACTGATTTCACCGGATGCCTGCCGCCAGACCACGCCAGCGCTTTGCCGCGCTTGGGCTTGATGGTGAGGGCTGGCCTCCCGTCATGAACGGCCCGCGCATAGGGCGTATTGGCCGAGAGCATCGCATCATCGGTGCCATGCGGCTCGACCACATGGGCCTTGCGCAAGTCGCCTTTGTCAAAGGGCACATTACCCTGGCGCGTTGCGATCTCGCGTAGCTTTTCCGCCACCCTTAGGGTTATGGTTTGCAACCTCATGAGAGCACATCGATGGTCAAGCCACCGCCGCCACCGCCTGGCTTTGCGCGCCCATCGGCGGCAAGCGCCACGGCCCAGAAAAGGTCACCATGCCCCTCATCATTGCGCTCGGCATCGTATTTGATCGAGGTGCCGCTGGTGATCTTTTGGATCGAGTGCATTTGCGCGAGCACATCGGGATCATTGGGCAAGAGGAGGCGGCGCTCCTCGGCCAGCTTGAGCACATTCAAGGCCAGCTTGCTCTTGCGCTGAGCTGAAAACCAAACGCCCTCAAAGCGCTCAGGGTTCGCGGTGTGAAGCTCCTCGGCGAGTTGCATGCCAAGGCCGGTCTTGTCCACTTTCCAGCTCTCGATCTCCATGCGGCCATCGAGCTCTTGAATTGTGTTTTTCTGGGCGTCAAATTTCATGCCCTTGTGGAGCTCATGGTGGGTGAGCGCAAAGCGATCTTTCCACTTTTTGCCATCGATCTCCTGGCCGATGATGGCGATGGCCGTGCGGTCATTGATCCGGCCCACATCGACACCACCACGCAAGCGGCCAAACTTGTGAGGCAAGATGCGCTCCTCGGTGAGCGAGTGCAGCAATTCCCAAGACAAGAGCGCTGAGCCATTCTCGGCCCACTGGCACTCATAGAACATCGCCCAGCTCTCGCTATCAAAGAGCATGCGCAACTCATCGAGGCCACCAGGCACCGGCATCCCCTGGCTGATCGCGTCCTGGATGGTGATGGTTTGGCGCGACCAGTGATTGTGCTTGTTTTTGTAGTTCGTCGCGATCTCCCAAAACATCGAGCCAGGCAAGAATGGTGTGGAGAAAATCGTGACGCGGCCACCGATTGCGGTGATGCCTGGCGTGATCGCGGCAAAGAGCATGCGCTGACTGCGCACCCATGCAAACTCATCAAACCAAACATCGCCAGGCCAACCCTGAGCGGTGCGAAAGTTGGTTGAAACCACCACGATCTCGGTGCCCATCACCATCATCTTGCTGGCCTTGTCCTCCTCGATCAGGATGCCCAGGCGCTCAGCATGGGTGCGCACATATTTGAGGATGATCTGGGCTTGGCGCTCGGATGCCGAGACCACAATCTGAGGGCGTCCAGCCATCGCGCCGAGCAACACGGCAAGGCCCACTACATAGGAAAAACCAATCTGGCGCGCTTTGAGAATGATGCGAAACCGGCTCTCATCCTCAAGAAATTCGGTTTGATATCCATAGAGCCCATATTCGGGATCGAGGACGCGGGCGAGCGCCTCAGATGAGACCGCATTGGAAACGGTGGGCCGAGGCTTGGGCTTGGGTGCCAGCTTTTTCACGCGGTCCAGTGACTTGGTGAGCATGGCGAGCCGCTGGGCCTGGGCATTGGTAGGGTTTTTGATCCGGCTCAGTCGGTGAATTTGCGCCTCGATCCCATCGGATGTCTCGCGCCGCTTGCGCAAATCACTGCCCCAATCGCCCTTGGATGCCCAAGAGCGCACGGTGCGATCTGAGCAACCGATCTGGGCGGCGATCTCACTGGTGCTGTCGCCAGCCAGGTATCGGGCAAGCGCGTCCTCTTTTTGCGCCTCGGTGTATTTGGGGGGGCGTCCAACCGATCTCTTGGGTGCTGAGATCGATTGTGGGGAGGCTGGAGCTGTCAAGCACGTTTTTTTTGACCCACTATCGCCGAGAGGTGGACAATGGCCCTCAGTGGGGCTCTTTGTTGACGTTTTGGGTGGGACCGGTTTTTTCATCCTATCAGGACCGCCCCAAGAGCGCCACCAGGGCATCCATAGAATTGGCTGGAGCTGAGCGCTCGATGGCGGTGCCAGCCCCATCCGTTGCCAGATTGGCCAGCATGGGCATCAAGGCCCGCGCCTCATCGGCGGTGATGATATTCGCATTGACCAGCGCTGGAAGGTCCTCAGCATCATCCTTGGGTGGGGTGAGGTCGAGTGGGCGAAACGCGACTTGCCCATCCTGGAGGCTGTCCTCGGTGCTACCTGGCGCAAGGCCAAGCTCTTTGAGGGTGGGCCTGAGCTGGTCAAGCATGCGGCGGCGCTTGGGCTTGAGGGTCAAATGCTCAAAGGTGAATAGCTGGCCAGAGACCTCGCCACCACCGCCGAGCTGGCCAGCGGTCATGATGCCCAGCATGCGGGGCGGCACACCATGCGCAACAGGGACGCGATCCCGCGCGGCATCGATCAGCTTGAGAAAATCCCCATCTTTGACATCGGCGGTGAGGCGCTTGATGTCCACCTCGCCCTCCTCGCCTGAGGTCATGATCAGGGTGCGGTGGGCGTTGTCCATGCCTTGATGCTCATTGCGGAAAAAGGCTTGGATTGCCCGCTTTTGCTCGGCGGATGGCGTGACGCCCTTGAACGTGATCGCATACTCAGGGATCGCGTTATTCTTGAAAAATGAGGCGTTGTATCGCGTGGCCGCATAGGCCAGCTCCAGCATGCTCTCGGCACCGATCCAAGTGGGCAAGGCATAGCGCCGCCCCAAGGGGCAAGGCTCGCGCAAATGGACAATCTCGCGGGCGGTAAAGGTCACCTTGCGGGTGTCGCCATTGGGCTTGCCGATGCGCTGGAGATACCCCTCGCGGTAGCGGCTCATTGTGATCGCGGGCAAGCGCCGCAACCCGATGATGCGCTCGCCATCCCTGGAGCGGATCACTTGCAAGAAAGCATTGCCATAGGTCTCAAGGTCGAGGCCCAAAAGCACAAAGAGCTCAGTGGCTCCAGTGTCGCAAAGCTCCTCGATCTTCTCGGCCTCGCCGATCAGGCCACCACCAAACGCGCTCTCGGCCTTGACGTGAACGGCACGGCCATGCTCGGCGCTGGCGCGGTAAAGCACCGAGAGATTGCGCGGCTCGATGGGCCAGAGAAACTCACCATCGAGCCCCACCTCAGCGCGCGAGCTGAGGAGCCCATCGATGTCGGATTTCTGGACCAAGACGGTGCAGCTCTCGGCGGCATCATCGGTGTCGGCTGGTGTGGGTTCAACTTTGCTCATGAGCAAAGGGATACAGCGCAAAATCGAGCGACAATATCCCCCACGAGGAGGCAAAGTTTAGTTATAAACCAATGCCTTGCCACCTATCTGGCACGATGCGAGGTGATCAGGCAAGAGTGGTTAAGCAAATTGTTAAACCGCAGTGGAGGCGACACCCTTGGCCAAGCTAAAAGACCTTTCCGTGAGCTTTCTGTCGCTGGTGTCAAAACCAGCAACCGGCAAGGGCCTCACCCTCAAAGCCGCCGATGGCCAGCGCCCCGCCGCCTTTGATCTGATCATCAAAAACGATGATATGCAGCGCGCTTTCGGCATCGTCTACTCGCCGGATCAAGAGGATGCGCATGGCGACACCGCCGATGAGTTGACCATCCGCCGCGCCGCCGCCGAGTTCATGCGCGAGGGGCGTCTCAAAAACATCGACACCGAGCACTCTTTCACCAGCGAGATGGCCTTTGTGGCCGAGACCTGGCTGGTGCGCAAAGGTGACAAGCTATTCCCCGATGAGCCTGAGGGCTCTTGGGCCGTGGGCATCCAGATCAATGATCCTGATCTCTGGGCGCAACTGAAATCTGGCGAGCTGACTGGCATCTCCCTTGCGGGGATCGCGCGCCATGAGCCTGAGCCGGATGATCCTGGCTCGCAATACTACACCGAAAAAGACGCAGCACCCAACTGGGCCACCCGTCTCATCAAGGCGCTAACCGGCGCAAACACCCAAGAAACTGTCGAGGAGACTGACATGACCAAAGATGAGGTCCAGGCACTGGTTAGCGAGACGCTCAAGTCTACGCTGCCCGCTGCCCTTACGGACGCAATGAAAGCCGCTGGCACCCCGCCCGCTGCTACCGAGCCCACTGAGGTGGAGAAGGCCGTGGCCGCTGCCCTCAAGGCGGCTGGTGTCGAGCCTAAAGAGCCCGCCGCTGGCGAGCCCACCGATATCGAGAAGGCCGTGGCCGCTGCCCTTAAGGCGGCTGGCGTCGAGCCTAAAGATGGTGGGGCCACCGTCGAGGATGCCGTGACTAAGGCCATCGGCACAAAGGTCGAGGATGCCATCACCAAGGCTCTCGCCAAAGGCGTCACCGAAACCGATCCCGCCGTGGGTGAGCAAGAGGAGAGCTTCGTATGAGCTTTATCACCCTAAAAGGCCAAAAGATCGATGATGTGGTCGCACTGGCCAAATCTCTGATCGGCCCCAATGACTTGGCAAACGGCGGCACACTGACGCCGCAACGCGCTGACAAGCTGATCTCGATGATCATGGCGGATACATTCCTCACCAAGATCAACACCGTCAAGATGGCGCGCCTTGAGCGTGACCTCGATGCCATCGATGTGGCGTCTCGCCAACTGGTGCGGGTGCCTCAGGGTGAGGAGCCTGGCGATGATCAAACGGCCAACGCCGGTGAGCACGGCGCGGTTTTGCGCGCGCTGACTGTCCAGCTTTTCCCCACTTTGAAACTGGATTTCTTGCGTGAAAACAAAGATAATCCGCAGCTTTTGGCGATGGTCGAGAAAGCCTTTGTCACGCGGTTGCAGAATGATCTTGTCGATCTGGGCTTTAACGGCATCAACGATGACAGTGGTGGCGCAACCCAGGCCGAGAAGTTCTTGCGCCTAAATAAAGGCTGGGTGCAGATCGCACTTGAGGCTGGCGATGCGCCGAAAGTGGACATCGACCCTGCAACCGATGGCTGGAAAGCCACCCTTGCGAGCATCATGAACGCTGGTGATGAGCGCTGGCGTGAAAGCTCGGCCTTTGTGATGAACCTGGCCGATGCGGATGCCTACGCTGAGGAGCTTGGTGCGCACGTCACCGGCACGGCCCTCACCGCCGAGAGCCCATTGCGCCGCTACAATGGCTTGCCCATTGAGGCCAACCCGCGCATGCCGCGTGGCAAGGTCATGTTTACGCCGCTCATGAACCTGGCGCACGGTGTCCACACCACCATCCAGCAAGACAAAGAGTATCACAAGCGCAAGCGCGTGTTGGAATACACTTTCGACATGGCGGTGGACTATGAGATCGCGGTCAAGCAAGCCTGCGTTCTCGGCAAGCCACCGGCCTAACCCATGCCTGAGGTCGCAACCGTCACACCCGCTGAGATCAGAGCCTATGCAAACCTCCCATCGGAGGTGCCAGAGGCTTTGCTCAGCAAGCACATCGAGATCGCCGCGCGCGATCTGGTCAAGGCCAGCGGTGTGGCGGATGCGCCTGAGGGGCATGAGCACGAATGGATCGAGGCGCTCACCGTGCGCGCCTTGGCCAGCGCCTTTCCCTGGCTCAACACCTTTGCGCTTGATGGCGCGGCCAAGGTGGGACGCCTGGAGGGGTCGGTGGAATACCGTTTCCTCGATGCCGATGACGTCGAGGCAAAATGCGAGAATTTGAACAACCGTTTCGATGAGCTGGTGGCCAAGATGCCCCGCGCCGATGCGGATGATGAAACCCCTGATCAGGTGGGCCTCGGCATCACCTCACTCATGGCAATCTGAGGATATTTGATGCGCCTGCGCACCCGCCTTTCTGAGCAGCTCAAAGCCCGCCTCACCGAGCTATTGCCTGAGGCAATGGAAACGGCATGGGACAACGCCGCCGTGCTGGTGGTGATCGAGCAACTCAAATTCACGTCCACTGGTGGGCTTGATAACGGCTGGGAGCTTAGCGCCAAATTTGAGGGCGTTGTGCGCGCTGAGTTGCGGGCTAATGCTATCGATGCGCTTGAGGTCGAGCCGCTGATCGCCAACCTGGTGGCCAAGCCTGTTTTCCTGGACTTTGCGGCGGATGCCGATGTGGATCAGCTCAGCGAGCGCGCCCGCATTGTGCTCGCCGACTGGCGTGACACCATCCGCGATCAGGATGTCGCCAGCGCCTTGCGCTTTACCGTTTCCGGTTTGATTGCGTCCTATGCTGGACCATCGCCGCGCCCTGAGATTGTGATGAGCGGTGCGCCCGCTACCGGCCCAGGCAACGAGGCTGAGTATGGCCCCATCGAGGAGGGTGTCGCATGAGTGACTTTGACACCCAAGAGAATGACCGCAAGCTCGCCAACATCGCCCAGATGGGCGTTGTCGAGGAGGTCAAGTATTCCAATCCGCCCAAGGCGCGGGTGCGCGTGGGCCAGCTCCTCACCGGCTGGCTACGCATGGGCACCCGCCGCGCTGGCGATGCTCATGAGAGCTGGGCCTATAGCGTGGGCGAGGAGGTCCTAGTGATCTCCACATCCGGCAACATGGCCCAGGGCGTCATTGTCTGCGCTTTGGCCAATGGTGCCAATGTAGCGGCGGCGGCGGCTGGCAAGTTCAAAACAACATACCCAGGCGGCGAGATCATCGAGATCGCTGGTGGCGTGGTGACAATCACCGCGCCTGGCAATGTGATCGTGAAAGGTGACGTGATCGCCAATGGGATCAGTCTGATCAATCACGTCCACCCAGGCGATGGCTCTGGGCCTGGCGATACGGGGAAACCGTCATGAGTGTGATTGGCCTCAATTCAAACAACGGGCGCGCCATCGATGGCATGGATCACTTGCGCCAATCGGTGCGCGATATCCTGATCACGCCACTGGGGTCGCGCGTCATGCGCCGTGACTATGGGTCTGGGCTCTTTGAGCTCATCGATGCCAACCTCACCCCGCTCACCTTGGCGCTGATCTATGCCGCCACCGTCGATGCCTTGCGCAAATGGGAGCCGCGCTTGCGGGTCACGCGCGTCCAGGCTGAGGCGTTGCCTGAGGAGCTGGAGGCTGGCCGCATCGAGATCATCCTTGAGGGCCAGTATCTCCCAGATGGTCAAGAAATCCGGCTCGATGGGGTGGTGCTATGAGTTTCACCGCCATCAACCTGGACCGCTTGCCGCCGCCCATCATCATCGAGCAACCTGATTTCGAGAGCATCTTTGCCGCGCGCAAGGCCCGCCTGATCGAGCTTGCGCCTGATCTTGCACCGGCCCTTGAGCTGGAGAGCGAGCCGCTGGTCAAGCTCTTGCAAGAGGATAGCTATCGCGAGCTCATCTTGCGCGCCGCCGTTCAAGATGCGGGCGCTGGCAACCTTCTGGCCTTTGCCGCTGGTGCCGTGCTCGACCACCTTGCCGCCTTCTATGGCGTAGCCCGCCAAGTGATCCAAGAGGCCGATGCCTCGGTGAGCCCGCCCGTCGAGGAGCTCTTGGAGGATGATGCCCGCTTGCGCTCTCGCGTCCAGCTTGCTCCTGAAGGTTTCACCACCGCTGGCTCGCTTGGTTCCTATACGTTTTGGGCTTTGAGCTCATCGCCCTTGGTCAAGGATGTCGCCATCCTGGAGACCGCCACGCCTGGCGAGGTGCGCATCGTTGTGCTCTCGACTGAGGGCGATGGTGAGCCAGATGCCGCGCTATTAGCCCAAGTCGATGCGACCACTGAGCCGCGCCGCCCATTGACGGATCATGTGCTGGTGGAGGCCGCGACTGTCCAGGATTACACCGTGCGCGCCACTTTGACCCTCTACGATGGCCCAGATGCCGAGCTGGTGCGCCTTGCATCGGTGGCGGCTGTCGAGGCTTTTGTCGATGAGCATCACCGTCTTGGCCACGACATCACCATCGCTGGCTTGCATGCCGCTCTCTATCGCGAGGGTGTTCAAGACATCGACATAATCACACCCGCCGCAACGCTGGTGATCGATGGCGATACCGCCGCAAAATGCACTCAAGTCACCGTAACCGTGGGGGGGCGTGATGTCTGATATCAAGCAACTTTTGCCGCCAAGCGCCTTGACCTCGGAGCGCGCCATCGAGGTGGTGATCGCAGAGCCCACCGTGGGCATCGATGAGCCTATCGGGCGTTTGTGGAATGTGGACAACTGCCCCGCTGAGGTTTTGCCCTGGCTGGCTTGGTCGTTTTCTGTCGAGGTCTGGGATCATGCCTGGGCTGAGGGTGTGAAACGCAACGTGATCCGTGATGCGGTGCGAGTGCATCGCCAAAAAGGCACCAAGTCCGCCGTGATCGAGGCTCTCTCATCCCTGAATTTGCCGAGTGAGATTTCGGAATGGTTTGAGCATGGTGGCGCGCCGCACACCTTCTTTTTGGAGTTTGTGGCAAGCGACATTTTCGCGGGCGGTTACACGCTGAGCCAGTCTTTTGTTGCGCTTGTGGATCAGGTGCTCGCCAACACCAAGCCCGTCCGCTCGCACTATGACGTGCGGGTGAGTGAAACCGCCACCAATAATTTCTATGTCTCACCGGCGATGGCCGAGGTGATGATCGATGGTGCTGCTATGATTATGGAGATGCCTTGATGCCCACGTCACTGATCACAAGCGCCGCGATCCCCTTGCTTTCGGCGGCATCCGGTAGCGCCAACCACGTCGAGATCACTGAGATCGGCTTGGGCGATGGCGCGGGCAATGCTTACAACCCAACGGCGGCGCAAACCTCGCTTGTAAATGAGCGCTTGCGCATCCCAATCGATACTCGCCGTTTCTTGGCGCCACAGCGCTGGCGCGTCATGGCTGAGGTGCCAAGCGAGGCGGCTGAGTTCGCAATGCGCGAGATCGGGTTTTTCGCCGCCGATGGCACGATGATTGGTATCTGGGCGGGCGCGGATGTCGCGGCTCGCGGCATCGGGATCACCATCTATCGCATCTTTTACAATCTCGATCTGAGTGCCGCGCCTGAAGGCTCGGTGGTGATCGAGGCGGATGATGATGCGCTCTATCGCCATGCGCTCACCGATCTGGCTGGCCACGGTATTCTCGCTGATGAGCAGATCAAGCAACGGCTTTTGATCCGCGATCAATCAAAACTAATCACTGACTTAACGGCCCGTGTGGCCGCACTGGAGGCCTAAATGAGCGATCCCGATCTGGACCTAATCCAAGGCGCTGCGGGCGCTCTTAACGCCACCGATGCGCGCATCAATGGCTTTCTCGATAGCGTGGATGATGAGGTGGATCAGCGCTTGGATGCTGCGCAAGCCACATTGCTTGTGCGCCAGCAAGCCTATGACACAATGGCCAATAACCTGGAGGGCGTTGTCCTTTCGACAATGGAGCGCCAGATTGATTGGCTCCCAAATGAAGCGGCCAACAATCCCGTGAATGGTGGCCATGTGCGCACCTGGGCGGAGTTGGTGAATTTCATCAACACATGCCCACCGGGTTCAAATGTAATTGTGCGGATGCAGGATGGCGACCATCACTTTTCGACATCTACGCCTAACCACTTGCCGTTTTTGGGATCGCTTACTTTTCTGGGCATTGGCTCAACTGTCGCTGGTTCTCGGCCACGCATTGTTTTGACGCCAGCAGATGCGGGCAACAGCATCAACGCATCGCCATTCATGGGGCCAAATAACTCAGTTTTGCGCTTTGAAAAGGTCGATATTGACTTGGGCACCGCGCCAAATGTTGGCGGCGCTTTCCATTCTGGGAATATGTGGCTTCGCCTCTATGGCATCACCGACTTGCAGCTCTCCAGCGTCAAGGTGTTCGGTGATGCTCCCTATCTGGCGCGCGTCTACACCGGCGCAATCGTGCGGGCCACATTGTCGAGTGTCGAGGTTGATAAGGCCACGCTCTTTGCACCTGGGGGCATCCTCTTGCTCTACGCGGGGAGCCAAGCGCTCACAAATGGCGCGGCTTTGCATAGCGGCTTCACCCTCGGCACCGATCTTTTGGAGACTTGAAAATGAAATTAACAATAGACCTTCGGCCAGATGGGCCGTTGCTGAAAAGCGATGATATTGCCTTTCTATTGGATCGCGGTGCTAGCCCCGCCCAGATCGGTGGAGCTATGAAAGTGGCCGCGCTCGGCGAGGTGTTGCGTGTTTCTGAGGAGTATCGCGGCAAGATCACCGATGCCTCGGCGGCAAAACTTGCCGCATATAAGATCAAAGAGGAGATTGCGCGCGATCCTAGTGCCGCTGATCCTGCCGAGCTTGCCCTGATTGATCGCGAGGCGGTTGCTCGCGGTCAGAGCCGCGAGGAGCTGATTGCATCGATATCGGCTCAAGCCTCGGCTTTCCGCCAGATCGCACTTTTGATTGAGGTGCTTGAGGCTGAGACTGGTGCGGCGATTGCGACCATCTCAGATGATGCGCCCAACATCGATGAACAAATCACCACCGTGCTTGGTGCCGCAAAGGCCCAAGCTGAAACGGCCTTTAACCAGGCTCTTGCTCTTATCAAAGGAGGCTCCTAATGCCTGAGCAATTCTTACATGGCGTCGAGGTTGTCCAAATCGACACCGGCACACGTCCAATTCGCACCGTGCGATCCTCAGTCATTGGTCTGGTGGGCACCGCCCCCGATGCCGATGCTGACAAGTTCCCGCTGAATACGCCTGTTTTGGTGGCGGGCAAGCGCGCCGATGCCGCTGGCCTTGGCGTAACTGGCACCTTGGCACCGGCCATCGATGATATCTTCGACCAGGTGGGGGCCGTTGTGGTCGTGATCCGCGTCGAGGAGGGTGCCGATGCCGCCGCTACCTTGAGCAACATCATTGGTGGCACCGATGATGTCACCGGCGCGCCTGAGGGTCTCCAGGTCCTTCTCTCGGCTGAGAGCGTGGTCAAGGTGGCCCCGCGTCTCATCGTGGTGCCTGAGTTCTCCCAGGAGCAAGCGGTGGTCACCGAGCTGGTGGCGATTGCGACCAAGTTGCGCGCCATCATCATCGCCGATGGTCCAAACTCGACCGATGCCGATGCCATCACATACCGTGAAAACTTTGGCTCAGATCGCATCTACCTGGTCGATCCTTGGGTCAAGGTCTGGGATACCGAGACAAGCGCCGAGATCGTGCGCCCAGCATCGGCCCGCGTGGCTGGTGTGATCGCCAAATCGGATGCTGAGCGTGGTTTCTGGCACTCGCCATCAAACCGCCTCATCGATGGCATCACCGGCACGGCTCGCGCTATCGACTTCACCTTGGGTGATGCGACATCTCGCGCCAACATTCTCAATGAGAATGAGGTCACCACAATCATCCAGCGTGATGGCTATCGCCTTTGGGGCAATCGCGGGCTTTCCGCTGATCCTAAGTGGGCGTTTATCAAGCGCCGCCGCGTGGCTGACATGATCAATGAGAGCATCATGCAAGCGCACTTTTGGGCGATTGATCGCAATGCTGATCGCACATATTTCGAGAATGTGGTCGATGGCGTCAACGCCTATGGCCAGCGCATGATCGATGTGGGTGCCTTGGTCGGTTTCAAGTGCTGGGCAAATCAAGAGCTCAACACCCCTGAGGCGCTTGAGGATGGCAAAGTCTACTTTGACTATGACTGGGTTGAAACGCCCACCGCCGAGCACATCACTTTCCGCTCTATGATCAACAATGGCTACCTTTCCGAGGTCCTGCCAACCGCCTAAGGAGGGCGAATTAAATGCGTGATATTCTGCAATATATGGGCCTTTTCGTGGATGGCCGTGGCTACTTTGGCGAGGTCAAAAAGGTCGAATTGCCAAAGTTGACAATGGCCACCCGCGATTTCTCGGCCTCTGGCATGGCTGGCCCTATCAAGGTGCGCATGAGCCGCTTGGCCAATGCGCTTGAGATGAAGCTCAATTTCGACACCATCCCGCGCGAGCTCTTTGATGTGCTCTCGGTCTCTGAGGGCGAGGAGTTCCCATTGCGTCTCAAGGGCTCGGTGCAAGGTGCCGATGGCGTCACCGTTGCTCATGAGATTGTGGCGCGGGGTTTCATCGAGGAGCTCGATGAGGGTTCCTGGGAGGATGGTGCCGAGGCACCTTTCGCCCAAACGGTGAGCTTGCGCCACTATGAGCGGTGGATCGATGGTGTCGAGAAATGGGTGGTAAACCCAGTGGGCATGATCATCCGGCGCAATGGTGTCGATCTCTTGGCCGATCACCGCGCCAATATCGGGCGCTAAGCCCGCCGATCCCAGGCCGATCCGCCGCTCCAGAGCGCGCGGGTCGGACTTCCACAGACTTCCACAACCTTCCAAACATGAGGACCATCACAATGGCCAAAGCAAACACAATCATCCACCCACTCGCCCACCCTGGCACCTTTGATGGCGTCGAGATGAAAGAGATCGAATTGCGCCGCCCAAAGGGTGGCGACATGCGCAAAGCCTTGAACCTCAAGGGCGCGGGCGAGATCACTGCGAGCATGATCATCAACCTGGCCGAGATCACACCCGCCGCGCTCGATGAGCTGGATGGTGAGGACTTCATGGCTCTTTCGGCCATCGTGGGAAACTTTATGGGCAAGCAAAGTTCTGGGACGCCCGAAGTTATCGAGCAGTAACACTCTTTCTAGGCCGCCATTTTCATTGGCGGCCTAGCGACTGCGATGAGATGCCAATGGATGAGCTCGCGGCATATTTCGATGATGCCAAAAAGTTCCTAAAGATTGAAAGTGAAGCAAAATGATCCCATCCATTGGCGTCGATGTCCTGGTCTCATTGGCCGATCAGATCACGGCACCTTTGCGGGATGTCGAGGGCACAATCGCCAAGGCCAGTGATCGCATGAATAACCGGCTAGCGCTGTCCATGAAATTGGCTGGCGCTGGTGCCGTTGCTGGGGTTGTCGCTGAGGGCGCGCGCCGCATGGTTACGGGTTTCACCGATGGCATCCGCGATGTGGAGGTCGCGCGAGGCGAGCTTGCCACCCTTGGGGTGCGCGATCTTGAGGTGATCACCCGCCGCGCGCAAGAGATGCAAATGACCCTTGTGGGCGTCACATCCGATGCCTTTGTGCGCGCCTCCTATGACATCAAATCAGGGATCAGCTCCCTCACCGATGAGGGTGTGGCGGATATGACCGCCGCCGCCATGTGGACCGCTAAGGCAACGCGCGGCATCCCAGAGCAAATGACCAGCCTTTTCGCCACGTCCTATGGTATTTTCAAGGACCAATATGCGATCATGAGCGATGCCGATTTCGGCAATATGTTTGGCGCAGCATTGTCCGCATCGGTCCAGCAATTCAAGACGGATGGCGCGGCGATGCAAGCGGCCATCGAGAGCGCTGGCGCTGGCGCGGTTAATCTCGGCATGAAAATGACCGAGCAACTCGCGCTCCTGGGAATGATGCAACAGACCATGCAAGCGGGCGAGGCTGGCACCGCATTGCGGGCCTTTGCCACCAATGCCGCCAAGGCGCATGAGGGCTTTGCTGATCTGGCCGCTGAGAGTGGCAACCCTATCCGCGTCCGCATCCTCGATGAGAATGGCGGCTTGCGCGCGATGCCTGATATCCTGGGCGATCTCCAGGCCCGTTATGGTGAGACATTGGACGCCTTTGAGGCCGCTGAGATCAAAGCGGCCTTTGGCACCGATGAGGCCATGAAAATGATCAATGCCCTATATGGCCAAGAGGCGGCGGTGCGCGCCAATGCTGAGGCTCTTGAGGAGGCGGCATCACAAGGCGCTGATTTCACCGAGGAGATGGCCCGCGCGGCTGATATTGGCAACCGCCTTTCCGGCATGGATATGCTCACCCAAAAGATGGACGTTGTGCGTCAAATGATTGGCGAGCGGCTCTTGCCGGTGATTGATCGCATCGTGCCCTATCTGGACATCATGATCGCCACCACCTTTGACTGGATCGATGCCAACCCAGAGTTGGTCACCCAGATCGGCATGGTGGTCGCTGGTCTCGGCGCTTTCTTGGCGATTGTTGCGCCCATCCTGATCGGCACCTCGATGATGGTGAGCGGCTGGGCCACCATCGCCTATGGTGCGACACGCTTGGGGCTCGCGTTGCTGAGCTTGCCCAGAGGGCTCCTGGCCCTTCTCAATCCTATGAAGCTGGTGAGGGGCGCGCTCTTTGCCTTGCGGGTGGCCGTGATCTCCACTGGCATCGGTGCCATCGTGGTCGGGATCGCGATGGCGGGCCTTTGGATTTATAAGAATTGGGGCGGATTGGCTAAGTTTTTCCAAGGTTTTGGCAAGGCTTTTATGGCCGCGCTTGGCCCCGCCGCGCCCGCGATCTCTGGCATTATGTCCGCTCTGGGCGATCTGATCGGCTGGGTGGGGAGCTTGTTTGGCCCGCTTGATGCAAGCGCCGCCCAATGGGAGGCATGGGGCGAGAGTGTGGGTGGATACATCGGCGGGCTTGTGGCCATGATCGGCGATATCTTTGGGGCCATCACGTCCTTTGATTGGTCGAGCTTGCTCACTCTCGATGGGTTGCGCGCCGCCTGGGCTGGCATTGTGCGCTTTGTCTCTGGTGTGGCTGGCCGTATCTGGGATGCGATCAAAGGTGTGGAGTGGGCGAGCTTTTTGCCCCTCGATGCTTTGCGCCAGGCGTGGGCGGCAATCACCGGCTTTCTAGGTCCAGTCTTGGGCGCGGTATGGGATGCGCTGAGCCCTCTTTCATGGCTTGGCCTTGTGAAATCTGAGGACCTGGCTGGCGCTTGGGCCAGCGTCACGGCCTTTGTGAGCGGCACCGCGAGCAAGGTTTGGGATGTGATCACCACCATCGCCTGGCTCAGCGTGGTGGGGCTTGATGGTCTGCGCACCGCTTGGGGCAACGTGACCGCCTATTTCTCTGGGATCACTTGGTCGAGCATTGTGCCAGAGTGGGATTGGACATCGATCATCCCTTTCTATGATCTGGGCGCGCGCCTGTTTGTGGGCGATCAAATGCCGGTGATCGACATGGCCGATGCGGCGCGCCAATCGGCGGATGATCATGCAAACTTTGATCGCGGTGCCGTATCGCCTGAGCAACTCGCGCTCCTGGAGCGGATGGATGCCTGGCGCAATGGTGCCCACGGCACCCCTGAGATCAGCATCCAGATCAGCGACCCCGACACCTTACTCAAAGCCGCCGCCGCCGCCTCCGAGCTTGAGGCCCGTTTCCCTGCTATCGATGCCGCCGCGAGCGCCACGCTCGGCGCGGTGCAAGCCGCCCTTGCGGCCATCCTCGCGGCCATCAAGGCGGTTGATATGACCTCAGAGGGCGCGCGGATCGCTCAATCGATTGCCAACGGCATGCTGGCCCAGCTCGGTGCCGTGCGATCCGCCGCCAATCAAATCAGCGCCACCATCCGCAATGCCATCCCAGGCAATGCGAGCGTTAATGTGGCCTTGAGTGGGGTGCCCACCGCACCGATCCAAGCCCGTGCCAAGGGTGGCTCATTCCGCCCAGGCTGGCTCATGACTGGTGAGGAGGGTCCTGAGCTTGAGTATCGCACCGAGGGCGGTTTCATTGCGCACAATCGTGCCCTGAGAGGCATGGTCGAGATGGCGAGCCGCGCGCGCGAGATCGCTCAAGGGATCACTATGGGTGATGGCAGCTTTGGTGGTGCGGTGCCAACGATGGCAACCGTGGCCGCGTCTGGTGGTGGGTCGCAACGCCAAGCGATCACCCATGCGCCGCAATACAATATGCCGCTCAGCTTTGCGCCTGGTGTCGATATGGATGAGGTGCGCGCTACCGTGCGCGCCGAGCTCATGGATGCTGAGGAGCGGGCGATGGCCGCGATGAGAGGACTTTTGCATGACTAGCGTGATGATGATGATGGGGCCTTATCCGTTCATGCTCGATACCGCCGCATATCAAGAGATCAAGCGGGTCTCGACATATCGCTGGAAAGAGCAAGGCCGGATCGGGCGCAAGCCTGGCCAGCAATATGTGGGGCCAGGGGCCGATCAAATCACCGTCAAAGGTGAAATCCTGCCCCACTGGAAAGGTGGCTATGGCCAGCTCGACCTCATGCGCGCTCAGGCGGGCCGAGGCAAGCCCATGCTCCTCTTGGAAGGTCATGGCGGCTTTGTGCTGGGTGATTGGGTGATCCTAAAGATCGAGGGCACTGGCACCGAGCTGGAGGCCAACGGTGCCGCGCGGGTGATCACTTTCTCACTGACACTCAAGGAATATGGTGGCGATGAGGGTGGCTTTGGCGGCTTTGGGCTTGCGATTGCGGCGCTTTCTACATTGGCGAGGCTGACATGATTTACCGCACCAAGGATGGCGATGTGCTCGATCAGATATGCGCCAAGCACTATGGCGATGCGCCCTATCGCGTCGAGGACGTGCTCGCGGCCAATCCTGGCCTGGCCGCTCATGGGCCGGTGATGGTGTCTGGCTTGCTCATCACGCTCCCAGTGGTCGAGGAGACCGCTGAGGAGCGCCCCACAATCCGGCTCTGGGATTGATCGCATGACCCCTGATTTCAAAGTGATCGCGGCGGGCATCAATATCACCAGCCAGATCGAGGATCGCCTCCTCAGCTTGGTGGTGACCGATGAGGCCGGTTTTAAGTCTGACACGGTGGAGATCACCCTCGATGATCGCGACAACGCCATCGAGCTCCCATTGCCTGGCGCGCCCCTCATTATATTCATGGGGTATAAGGAGACGTTTCTCGCCCCTATGGGCGTCTTTACGGCGGATGAGGTTGTGGCCAAGGGGCCACCGGATCGCATCACCATCCGAGGCAAGGCGGTCAACCTGGGCGGATCGATCAAGGAACAAAAGACGCGCAACTGGGATGATAAGACAATCGAGGACATCGTGGGCACCATCGCGGGTGAGCATGAGCTGGAGGCCAAGGTGGCCGAAGCGCTCAAGCCCTTTCTATATGAGCACCTCGATCAAACCGATGAGAGCGACATCAACTTTCTCACCCGCATCGGCAAGGATCACGATGCCATCGCCACCGTCAAAGGCGGCTCGCTCCTCTTTATAGGTCGCGGCGAGGGCAAAACGGCCAGCGGTATCCCGATGCTCCCGCGCCCGATCACCAAGTCTGGTGAGCTCTCTTGGTCTATGACGCTGGCGAGCCGTGGCAATTTCAAGGCCGTCGAGGCGCATTGGCACGATGAGGCAACAGGCAAGAAAGAGACAGTGATCGCGGGCGAGGGCTCGCCGGTCAAGAGGTTGCGCCACACCCATAGCACCAAGGCCGAGGCTGAGAGCGCGGCCAAGGCCAAGCTCGATGAGCTCAAGCGTGGCGACGACACCTTGAGCATCACGATGCCTGGCGATCCGCTGGTGGCCGCTGAGGGCCAGATCATCGCGCTGGGTTTCCGTATTGGGGTGAGTGGTCTATGGTCGATCACAAGGGCGAGGCATGCCATCGATGGCGGCGGCTTTGAGACCCAGATCAAGACGGAAAAGCCAAAGCGATGAGATCGACCAATCGAGCGGATCAATCAAAATTAAAATGATCCACAATCAAAAAAAATTTGGTCCGGTCCACAGCCGACCCTTCGGGGAGAGTTTATTTCGCAAAATGAAGCCGGCGGGGTGGTTTTGTTTTCCAGGCCGCGTGCTTAGGTAATGGATGCGTTAGAAACGGAGCCGCCCCATGCGATATTCAGTCCTTGATCTTTCCCCCGTGCCCGAAGGGTCAGATGCCCGCCAGGCCATTGCGAATACGATTGATCTGGCAAAGCGGACCGAAGCGGCGGGATATTATCGCTACTGGATGGCAGAGCATCACAACATGCCGGGGATCGCCTCTGCCGCGACATCGGTGTTGATCGGGCATGTGGCGGATCACACCTCTCGCATCCGTGTGGGCGCGGGGGGCATCATGTTGCCGAACCACGCGCCGCTGGCGATTGCAGAGCAGTTTGGCACCCTTGCCACGATTCACGGAGACCGGATTGATCTGGGCCTTGGCCGCGCGCCCGGTGGGGATCAGGCCGTGTACCACGCCTTGCGGCGCGGGATGCAAGGGGGCGACCGTTTCCCCGAAGATGTGGCCGAGCTGATCGGCTATCTTGGCGAGGCCCCTGCGGGCGCGCGTGTGATGGCGCATCCGGGTCAGGGCACGCATGTGCCGGTGTGGATATTGGGCTCTTCGCTCTATGGCGCGCAGCTGGCGGCGCATTTCGGGCTGCCCTATGCCTTTGCCTCGCATTTCGCCCCCGATGCGTTGGAAGACGCCGTGGCGATTTACCGTCGCGATTTCAAACCCTCGGCGCAGTGGGAAAAACCGCATTTCATGTTGGCGGCGAATGTTTTCGCGGCGGATACCGATGAAGAGGGGGCCTACCTTCGGACCTCCATGCAGCAGGCTTTTGTGAGGTTGCGCACCGGTAAACCGGGCAAGCTGCCGCGTCCCGTGCGCGATATTGACGCCGAGGTTGGCGTTCAGATGCGTCAGGCCGTCGATCAGGCCCTGCGGGTCACTGCCGTGGGCAGCCCCGAGCGCGTCGCGCGGCAACTGTCGCAGATGATTGAGACATATCAACCGGATGAATTGATCCTGACAGGGCAGATCCACGACCACGCCGCGCGGGTCAAATCCTTCGAGATCGCGGCGCAGGCCTTGGCGGAGATCGCCGCCTAGTCGTCCGGTCCCACCAGACCAAGGCCGCGCAGGTAGATGCCAATGCCGCTTTCCAGCAGATCATCTGCGGGAAAGGGCGAGGCCCTGCCGGGGGAATTGCGCGCGAAGAGTTCAACAACCCCGTGGCTCAGCGCCCAGATGTGGGCCGAGAACATCGAGGCGGGCGGGCGCTTTTCTAACGGGATATGCTGGCTGAGATCGCTTGCGGCCTGTTCCAGCACCCCATTGGCCCGCGCCGCAGCGGCGGCCAGATCGGGGGTGCGGTTGACGGAAATACCGCTTTCGAACATCGCGATGTAGTGGCCCGGATAATCACGGGCGAAGGCAAGATAGGCACGCCCTGTCGCCTCGAACGCCTTGAGCGCGGAAGGCTGGCCGGATTGATACGCGGCTTCCATCAATTCGGCAAAGATATCATAGCCTTGCAACGCGCCTTCGGCGATCAGGTCTTCGCGGCCTTCGAAATGGCGATAGACGGCTGCGGGGGTGACACCCGCCTGTTTCGCCGCCTCTGACAGGGTGAACCCCGTGGGGCCGCGATCCTCGATCAGTTTGAGCGCGCCGTCGATCAGCGCCTGTCGCAGGTTGCCGTGGTGATAGCCGCGTTTAGGCATCCCAGATATCCGGCCCGCCGCAAATCTGGTCATCAATCGCGCCGATCGCTTTGCTATCTTTGCCCGTATATTCAAACGCGTGGAGCACGGTCCGGATCGCTGCCAGCCGCGCGCGGCGTTTATCGTCAGAGCGGATCACCGTCCACGGGGTCTGCGGCGTGTGGGACCGCAGCAGCGTGTCCTTGATCGCGACGCTATAGGCGTCCCATTTCGCCAGCCCTTTGACATCGATGATGCTGAGCTTCCATTGCTTTAGCGGGTCGCCTTCGCGCGCGAGCATCCGCCGCAGCTGTTCGCCGCGGCCTACGTTGAGCCAGAATTTGAACAGGTGTAGCCCATCGTCCACCAGCATCTTTTCCAGCGGGACAACCTGATCGAAGAAGGCTTCACGCTGGGCCTCGGTGCAAAAGCCGAACACCGGTTCGACGACGCCGCGATTGTACCAGCTGCGATCAAAGAACACCATGTCGCCGGCGGTCGGCAAATGCTTGATATAGCGTTGAAAATACCATTGCCCAGCTTCGGTTTCGGTGGGTTTGGGCAGGGCCACCATATGGGCGGCACGCTGGTTCAGGTTCTGACGGAAGCGCGAGATGGTGCCGCCTTTGCCCGCAGCGTCGCGGCCTTCAAAGATCATCGCGATCCGCGTGCCGGTGTCGCGCGCCCATGCTTGCAGCTTGACCAGTTCGATCTGGAGCCGATCCATCTCGCGGTCATATTGCTTGCGCCCCAGACGTTCGGAATGGGGGTAGCTGTCGCTCAGGATATCGTCCTTGTCGGCGCGTTTGATCGCCTTGTTGATGGGCGCGGGCGCGTCGTTTTCGAAATAGGCGCTGATCGCACCGTCAAAGGGCAGGTCCATGGGGGCCTCCTCAAATATCCTGTTCACCCTAACTTATGGAGCGTTCTGCCCCCTAGCGCAAACCCGCACGTGTCGCTGCGCGGTCAATGACGCGATGACGTCGGGTTGGGTCACATGTTGTGGCATATGGCCAATGCCGGGCAGGGTGGTCAGCACCGCGTCGGGCAGTTGCGGCGTTGCGATTGCCGCGTGGACATCCAGCGGGACGATAGTGTCTGCGGTGCCGTGGATCAGCTCGACCGGCATGGTCAGCGTATCATATTTCGGGACCATCTTCTTGATCTCGGGCAGCAGCGTGTTCACCTGTTGCGCATTGGCGCGCATGGACATCCGGCGCAGGGACAGGCCGGTGCCGATGTGGTCACTATAGCCGTCAGGCGTGTCTTGCGGGGCAAAGATCGCGCCGACGCTGGCGCGCACAAATCCCTGCGGCACAAAGGCGGTGACCAGCGGGATCACGATACCCGACCCAAAGGCAGAACCGGTGATCTTGTACTGCCAGCCAAGGTCACCTTCCCACGGCTCGGACACGGCGGATACGAGCACCAGCGCCGCCGTGTCATCGGGCCGCGACAGCCCCCACGCCAGCGCCACCGCACCGCCGTAGCTGTGCCCCAGCACGATCGGGTTGCTCACCCCAAGCCTGTCCGCTGCCTTTTGCAACAGCGCGGCCTGTTCATGGGGGGTGGCCGCCGTGGCATTCCATGCGCCCGTGTGCTGGGGCAGGTTGTCGGTCCAACCGAGCCCCGGGCGGTCGAACAGGATAACGCGGTAGCGATCGGCAAGTTGGTCCACCATATCAAAGGTGAAATCCCGCATATTCCCTGAAGCCCCGTGGATCAGCACCAGATCCGGCCCGCTGCCCTGCACCTTGGCATGGACCTTCACGCCGTCGATATCGATCAGTTCGCCAATCGGCGGGTAGGCGGCGTTGGCCGCAGCCTCGCGCGCGCTGGCCCGCCAGTGCACCACGATCACCAAGCCCACGGCGACCAGCGTCAGGATCAACAGCATGCTACGTCCCAAAATTGCTGCGACCGATGTCGTTCAGATCGTAGTGGGTGGTCTGGTAGATCTCGTTGATCCAGTTGCCGTAGAGCAGATGCGCATGGCTGCGCCAGCGGTTCAGCGGGACCTGGGCAGGGTCATCATCGGGGTAATAGTTGCAGGGCACGTTGATCGGCGTGCCTTGGGCGACATCGCGGTCATATTCGTCCTTCAATGTGTCGCGGTCATATTCAAGGTGATTGAATATATAGAGCGCCCGATGCCCTGCATCCTCGACCAGACAGGGGCCGACCTCCTTACTGCCAAGCAGGGTGGTCAGGCTGGGCACGGCGTCGACCTCTGCCGCGCGCATTTCGGTCCAACGGCTGACCGGCACCACCAGATCATCCGAGAACCCGCGCAAATAGGGTGACGACGGTTCAAGGTTGCTGTGGCGGAAGCAGCCGAAGGCCTTTTCCTCCAACAGATGCTTTTTGATACCGTGGAAGTAATTGATCATCGCCATGCCACCCCAGCACACGCCGAAGGTCGAATGGACATTGGTCTGGGTCCAGTCAAAGACGCGGGTAAGCTCTTCCCAATAGGTGACGTCATCAAAGTCCAGATGCTCTATCGGGGCACCGGTGATGATCAGCCCATCGAATTTCTCATGGGTGACTTCCTCGAACGGGCGGTAAAAGCTTTCAAGGTGATCTGCGGCCGTATTGCGCGACTGGTGGTCGGACATACGGATCAGGCTGAATTCGATCTGCAAGGGCGTGGCCCCGATCAACCGCGCGAACTGGTTTTCTGTCTGGATCTTTTTCGGCATCAGGTTCAGCAAGGCAATGCGCAAAGGCCGGATGTCCTGACGCGCCGCCATTTCCTCGTCCAGCACCATGACACCTTCGCGCGTCAGCACGTCATAGGCAGGCAGGTCGGAAGGCAGTTTAATCGGCATGTCGGTATTCCACGTCTAGGGGCTCAGGTCTTGCATCATCTGCGCCGGATTTAGATAAGCGCCCGCGCAGAGGGCGCCAAGGGTCACGCGCTTAACGTCCCCGCGATCAGGTCGTTGAAATCATCCTCGGATTTGAGCCCGGCCACCTGATCGGCAGTCACGGTCACCCCCCATCGCGACATCGCCTCGTAGCGCGGCTGTCGGTGGGCAAGCGCTTGGGCGTAGGTCCAGCGGATAAAGGCATCCGGATCGACATCATCCTCTTGGCAGTTGTTTTCGCGCAGATATTCTTGCCACACCCGCAGCAGGAACTCGGGCTGATAGGCCATCGGCTTGGGGGCTTTGTCAAAGCGGCGGATCAGCTCTTGGGTGTGGGCATGGTCGCCCTTGATCCAGACCGGCAGACATTCCGCCGACAGGGTTTGCATCAGCGGATCATTGTCGTCATCGGGGTCCACCCATTCACAGATCGAGCCGCCGGTGTCACAGATGAAATGCGGATACCCATAAAGCGTCTGCGCACGGCGCGCGAAATGGCCGGTGTCGCGCAGGGCCGCGATCTCTGCCTGTTTGAACGCGTCCTGTCGCGAGGCATATTCCGCCATCGGCAATCCCCCCTTGGCCGCATCGCCGGGCTTGCCCAGCCAGGTCGCCACGGGCGAGAGATTATCAAAGGTGATGTTTGACCCGATGTAGATGCTGTCGCTCAGCAGAAGATCCCGCAGGAAGGGCACCTTCATCGCTTCGGCCTTGGCGTTGTCGGCGATGGTTTCACCCAAGTATCGCGTGCCGATCCGGTAGTCGATGGAGTAGTGAAACCACCTCGCCGATTGCCGCAGCAGATGCGCCATATGCGTCTTGCCCAGACCCGACATGCCAAAGACCAGCACATGTTTATGCGGCGCGGCACGCCACGCATCGGCAGAGGGGTAGAGCATGGGTCGTCATCCTTGGAACGTCTTGTTTCGCAATGAGTAGCCTAGCCTGTGCCCAGACACCAGACGCGAGACATCGGCCACGAGACGTCAGACATCGCGGGCCCATGAAAAAGCCCGCCACATTGCTGGGGCGGGCTGATAGAGCGTTGCTGTGGTAGGGCTTAGAAGGTGAAGCCGACTTTCACACCGATCGCAACAGCGTCGTTGTCTTCGAATGTCGCTGCGGGCGATGCAAGTCCTGCCTCGGTTTCTGCATCACCGATGTTGATGTAGCGAATACCGGTAGTGATTTTCACATTGTCACGGGAGTATGTAGCGGCAAGCGCCAAGCTTTTGTTGCCATCTGTAGGTCCTAGGTTGCTAGAAAAACCACCTTCGGACTTCTCGTAGCCTATGGATGCTGCCACAGACCAAGTATCATTCAAACGTCGTCCAACACCCAAGCTATAGCTATATACATCGTCGTCATAGCTAAGCAGCTTGCCGCCGCGTGTAAGCGTAGCATATTGCTGCGGTGCGATTTCGAACGACGACCAGTCAGTCCAGCGAACACCACCGAACAGTAGAGTATCGGCAGCAATACCCGTCTGGAATTCGAGGTTTAGCGACTGGGGTGTATCCACCTCTGTAGTCGATTTCACACCCATACCAAGGGCTGAGTTTTCCGTTGTATCAACGTCGTAACTAATCTTCGAATTATATGTAAGGGATACCCGCATAGCGATTTCTGGCTTTTCGTAAGCCACACCGGCGACATACCCAACCCCGGTTTCCTGATCGCCTTTTACGGAATACGGAGCACCGGGATTTGTGATAAATGGGTTGTTTGGGTTCGGTGCCGCAGTAACGAAAGGAATAAGCGCCGAAGCTTCAATTCGTTGAACACGGATACCACCATGAACGCTAAAGTTGTTTGGCGTTTTGTAGCGAAGTAGAGCCGTCAGGGCATCGCTATCGAAGGTGGCAGTAGATCCGGCGGCAAAGTAACCTGTGCCGGTGTCATAGGCCACGTCTGCTCCAAACGGCTGATCATAGATGATGGCATAAGAAAGCTGATCATTGATGTCCGCTTTATAAGCTGCGCCGAAAGTAAAGAAATTGTCTGTCATATTCCCGGATTTGACACCCGGAGTTGCTTGAACCCCAACCCCCGATGTATTCGGCGATACCGACCCAAGGCTGAACTCAGCATACCGGCCGCTTTCAAACAGGGCCGTGATCGACTGACCCGACCGGTCGATCCCCCCCGCGTGCAACGTGGATGCGCTGCCCAACAGGGCCGCCATTGCGATTACTCGATACGTCATCTCTAAATACTCCTCCCCAGAAGCAATGCAGCCACAACACGCAGCCACAATTTATACAGCAACTGAACGGTAGCATGCGTCAATCTGTCAATTCTTGACCAAGGGGAAGTCTGCGCCCCTATGCCAGAACTGTTGCAGTTTCGTTACGAAACGCGGCGGGATTCGATCCAGAGGTTCATGTAATTGCCGGCAAAGATAATCGCGCCGCCGATGAAAACCCAGATATCCAAGGCCTCAGCATAGACCAGCATTCCGATGACGGCGATCAGGGGCAGTCGAACAAAGTCAATCGGGACGACCACTGTCGCAGGCGCAATGGACAAGGCGTTGGTCAGACAGAAATGCGCCACAAGCCCTGCGACACCGATCAGCAACAACAGCGGCATCTGTGCCACCTCGGGCACCGCGATATCCCCGTCGTAACCGGCCATGATCACGCCAAAAACCAGTTGCGTCACGGTCAGGTAGAACAGGATGCAGGTGATCGTCTGGCTGCGCGTCAGCCGCTTGGTCAGCATGATCGTCAGTGCAAAGAAAATCGCCGAGGACGCCGCCGTGATCACGCCGGCATTCAGCCCGGCAATCGTCGGGCGGGCAACACAAAGGATGCCAATAAACCCAAGAACCGCCGCCAAAGCACGCACCTTGGTAAGCCGTTCGCCCAAAATCAGCGGCGACAGGACAATCACCCAAAGCGGAGAAGTGAACTCAAGCGCAAAGACCTGCGCGAGCGGGATCACGGTAACGGCGTAGAACCACAGATTCTGTCCGGTGAAATGCGCCAGATTGCGCCCGATCTGCGTGCCGAAATCGCGCCGGTTGATCTGCCCCCAGGTCCCGTAAACGGTCGTGAGCGTAAACACAGCGATCACGCCCACCAGCGACCGGTACATCATGATCTCGAAAGTATCGAGGCTGCCGCCAAGCTCGCGCCCGGCGACGGCCATCGCAGAGAAAGACGTGATCGACCCCATCATCCACAAAGCCGCCCTTAGCGTCGGGGTCATGGTCTCTCTTCCAAATGGAAAAAAATCCCCGCCGGAGGCATCTTTGTCATGCGGCCGATCACAGCCATTCAGATCATTCCCATTCAATCGTGCCGGGAGGTTTCGACGTGATGTCGTAGGTCACCCGGTTGATGCCCGGAATCTCGTTGATGATCCGCGTCGCGGTCTCGCCCAGGAATTCATGGGTGAACGGATAGTAATCCGCCGTCATCCCATCGACCGAGGTGACGGCCCGCAGGGCACAGGCAAAATCATAGGTCCGCCCGTCGCCCATCACCCCCACGGTGCGGACAGGCAGGATCGCCACAAAGGCTTGCCAGATTTCATCGTAAAGCCCGTGCTTGCGGATCTGGTCGATATAGACCGCGTCCGCCTCGCGCAGGATGTCGAGCTTTTCGCGGGTAATCTCACCGGGGCAGCGGATGGCGAGGCCGGGGCCGGGGAAGGGGTGGCGGCCGATAAACGACGGCGGCAGACCCAGCTCGCGGCCAAGCTCGCGCACCTCGTCCTTGAAAAGTTCGCGCAGCGGCTCGACCAGCTTGAGGCCCATCTTTTCGGGCAAGCCGCCCACGTTGTGATGCGATTTGATTGTCACCGACGGGCCGCCGGAAAAGGACACGGATTCAATGACATCGGGGTACAGTGTGCCCTGTGCGAGGAAGGTGGCATCGCCGACTTCCTTGGCGTGCTTCTGGAACACGTCGATGAACAGTTTGCCGATGATCTTGCGCTTGGTTTCGGGGTCGGACACGCCATCCAGCTCGCCCAGGAACAGTTCCTGTTCGTCGGCGTGGATCAGCGGCATGTTGTAGTTGTCACGGAACATGGTGACGACCTCTTCGGCCTCGCCCTTGCGCAGCAGACCGTGGTCGACAAAGACGCAAGTGAGCTGGTCCCCAATCGCTTCGTGGATCAGCACGGCCGCGACCGAGGAATCGACCCCGCCGGACAGACCGCAGATGACCTTTTGATCGCCGACCTGCTCGCGGATCGCGGCGATGGCTTCGTCGCGGTAGGCGCTCATTGTCCAGTCGCCCTTGAAACCCGCGAGACGCACAAAGTTTTCGTACAGGCGCGCGCCATTGGGGGTGTGGTGCACTTCGGGGTGGAACTGCACGGCATAGAAGTTGCGCGACACATCGCCGGTGACCGCGAAAGGCGCGTGAGGCGAGGTGCCGTAGACTTCGAAACCGGGCGCGATGGCGCTGACGTGATCGCCGTGGCTCATCCAGACTTGCTCTTTCTCGGTGAGGAACCAGCCTTCCAACAGCTCAAGACGGGCCTCGGAGGGGGTCACATAGGCGCGTCCGAATTCAGCGGTGCCGTGACCGCGTTCAACCTTGCCGCCCAGGCAATGCATCATGACCTGTTGACCGTAGCAGATGCCAAGGATCGGTACGCCAAGCTCGAACACCGATTGCGGTGGCATGGGCGCACCTTCGGCGAAGACCGAGGACGGCCCCCCCGACAGGATCACCGCCTTGGGCGCAAAATCCTTGAGAAAGGCATCATCCACCGTGTTGAACGGGTGGATTTCGCAGAACACATTAAGTTCACGCAAACGGCGGGCGATCAGCTGGGTGACCTGGCTGCCGAAGTCGATGATGAGAAGGCGGTCATGGGAGATATCTGTCATGCAGACTGATTATGGGCGGATGGCCTGCGTGGCAAGAGTGGAGTGGGGGCCAGCCCCCAGACCCCCGGAGTTTATTTTGGCAAAATGAAGGGGTCGGCGGAGCATGATGTCGGTTTTTGACCTCTAAGGCCGTAAACCGCGTAAAGCCTGCTGCGTGAATGGGGTAGCTAGGCGTCAGTTTTGGCGGAAAGGAAGACCTCATGGCGGAATCAGCAAGACGCGGGCGCGGTGGTGGCGGTGCGGCACGTCGGGCGGCACGCTCGGCTGTGTCCTTCGAGACAGCGAAATACATCGAACGCAACATTCCCAACTACGAGGTGCTGACCGAAGAGGCGCTGCAGATCATCGAGTATAACGCCGATACGGTGTTGGAAGAGATCGGCGTGAACTTTCCCGACAACCCCGAGGCGCTGGCGCTGTGGCGCGCGGCCGGGGCGGATGTGACCGGCGACCGCGTGCGTATCCCCCGCGGGCTGGCACGCGAGCTGTGCAAGACCGCGCCGTCGCAGTTCACCCAACACGCGCGCAACCCCGCGCGCAACGTCGAGATCGGCGGGCGCAATCTGGTGTTGGCCCCAGTCTATGGCCCGCCCTTCGTGCGCGACACCGCCGGGGGCCGTCGCTATGCCACGATGGAAGATTTCAACAAATTCGTGAAGCTTGGCTATATGTCCAAGTGGTTGCACCATTCCGGCGGCACGGTCTGTGAGCCCACCGATGTGCCCGTCAACAAGCGCCATCTGGACATGCTCCATGCGCATATGACGCTAAGCGATAAACCCTTCATGGGATCCGTCACGGAACCGAGCCGCGCGCAGGATTCCGTGGACATGTGCAAGATTTTGTTCGGGGCGGATTTCGTCGACCAGAACACGGTGATGACGTCGCTGGTGAACATCAACTCGCCCATGACGTTTGATGATGTGATGATGGGGGCGCTGAAGGTCTTTGCCGAGAACAATCAGGCGTCGATCATTTCGCCGTTTATCGTTGGCGGCGCGATGGCACCGGTATCCGTGGCAGGGACATTGACGCAGGTCCTGGCCGAGGTCATGGCGGGCATCGCCTATAGCCAGCTGATCCGTAAGGGCGCGCCGGTGATTTTCGGGGCCTTTGTGACCTCGATCGACATGAACTCGGGTGCGCCGACCTTTGGCACGCCGGAGGCCGCGCATATCACCTATGGGGCGGGGCAGTTGGCGCGGCGGATGAACCTGCCATTCCGGTCCTCGGGCTCGTTCTGCGGGTCAAAACTGCCCGACGCGCAAGCAGCCTATGAGACGGCGAACAGTCTGAACATGGGGCTTTTGTCGGGGGTGAACTTTATGCTCCATGCCTGTGGCTGGCTGGAAGGGGGGCTTGTCGCCTCGTTCGAGAAGTTTGTGATGGATGCCGATCAGCTGGGCGCGTTGCATCATTTGGCGCGCGGTGTCGAGATTGACGAAAACGCGCAAGCGCTGGATGCGATCCGCGAGGTTGGTCCGGGCGGGCATTATCTGGGATGCGCACACACACAGGCCAACTTTAAGGAAGCCTTCTGGAAATCCGATCTGCTGGACTACAAGCCATTTGAAACATGGTCAGATGAGGGCGCGCGCGATACCCAGTCGCTGGCGGCGGCGCGGGTCGAAAAGCTGTTGGGCGACTATGTGCAACCGCCTATGGACCCCGAGACGCGTGCGGCGCTTGATGCCTTTGTCGCGGAACGCAAGGCGGCGGAGCCTGACAGCTTTATGTAGCCGCATCACGCAGAGTTTCGCGCAAGATCGCGGCCTCGGCAATGAGGGCGATCATCACCTCTATATGACGGACCAGGTTATAGCCTGCGTCCGTCTTTTTACGTCTGGCGTTCAGGTCTGCCTCTATATCGATCAGCTGCACCAGCACCACGGCGCTGCGCGGTGGGGGCGCTTTCCCCAGTATCCGGCGCAGGGCCGGGCCGCGGCGATAGCTGCGGGCCCCGATGGTGCCTGCCTGCACCAATATGGCGGGACGGTGGATACCGCGAAGACGCGTCAGAATATCTTGCATAAAATCAAATCCTTGCTGGCTACGGGGTCATGCCATCGCATGGCCGCTCACGGGCAGGATTTCACGCAGGATCCTGGTGTTGCTCGCGCGGCGAGGTCTGCGTGCGTCGCGGTTACGACTGTTTACCCTTTGGAAACAATTATGGGTTGTATCGGTAAATATTAACAAATCCATAACCAATTAACCTTTTGGTATTGTGGATAAGGCTGTGGATAACCGCGCCGCCTGAAGAAAGGAGACCGCATGACCCAAGTTTTGAATACGCCGCCGGACCGACGTGGATTGCCCGGATGGGTGCCGGATGCCGCACGGCATTATGTGTCGCATGTGGAGATGGGCCAGCCGATCCGGGCGCTGGCGCGATCAGCTGAGTGTCACGCCTCTACCATCCTGCGCCAGATCCGGCGGCTGGAAACGCGGCGCGATGATCCGCTGGTGGACGACGCCCTTGATCTGCTGGGGCAGGTCAGCCGTTTTGAAACCCACCCCATGCAGGAGCCCGCCGCGATGAATGACACCTCACACCCCATGATGCCCGATGATGAAACTCTGAGCAGCGAGGCGCAGCGCATCTTGCGGCGCTTGTGTGAAACTGGTGCGTTGCTGGCCGTGGCAGCCGAGATGGACAAAGCCGTTGTCGTACGCGGTGGTCCGGATGGCGCGCAGACACGGACTGCCGTGGTGGACCGCTGTGTCGCGCAGGCGATGGCGCTTAACGGCTGGATCGCGAGTGATGGCGAGGGGCGCATCCTGCGCTATCACATCACCGCGGCCGGACGGCATGCGCTGGAAGAGATGCTGGGTCAGGGGGCACAGAACGGTTTTGCCGAATCCCAAACCAGTTTTGCCCCTGCGCCGCCGCTGCCAGAGGGGGCGCGGCAGAAGACAGCGCGGCGCTTGCGCTACACTCTGGCAGAAAGCCCGTTGGCCGCGCTCGCCCGCAGACGCGACGCAAAGGGCGCGCCGTTCCTGTCCGACAGTCTCGTCCAAGCCGGAGAGCGCCTGCGCGAGGATTTTGAACTGGCGCAAATGGGCGAGGCGGTGACGCAGAACTGGGACCGGTTTCTGGCACCGGGCGGGCAGGGCGACAGCGTCAGCTTTGAAGGCAGCGCACCTTCTGCAGCCCGGGCACGGGTGGGATCGGCGCTGGCGGATCTGGGGCCGGGTCTGTCGGATATTGTGCTGCGGTGCTGCTGCTATCTGGAAGGGCTGGAAACCACGGAAAAGCGCCTTGGCTGGTCCGCGCGGTCGGGAAAGATCGTGCTGCGTATCGCCCTGATGCGCTTGCGCAAACACTATGCGGAAACGCTTGGCCCCGGGAGTGCGATGATCGGCTAGGCGGCGGATCGGGATCGGCGCGCACCGCATGGCTGCCCCGCAGATGACAACTGCCTCTTTCATGCGCCGCGCGAACCGACTACATAAGGGGCGTATTCCAAACGGAGCCTGATCATGCGAGACCTGAAAATCCCCGAGCAGCGCCACCCTGAAAAGGCCCGACGCCCCGACAATCCACAGCCGAAAAAGCCGTCGTGGATCCGGGTGAAGGCGCCGGGTGGCAAAGGCTATGCGGATACCGCAAAGATCATGCGCGAGAACAAGCTGGTGACTGTCTGCGAAGAAGCGGGCTGCCCGAATGTGGGCGAATGCTGGTCGCAGGGCCATGCCACCATGATGATCATGGGCGAGGTCTGCACCCGCGCCTGTACCTTCTGCAACATCGCGACAGGGCGCCCGCCGGAAGCGCTGGACATCTTTGAACCCGGGCGTGTGGCCGATGCGGTGTCCAAACTGGGGCTGAACCACGTGGTGATCACCAGCGTGGACCGCGACGACATCGAAGACGGCGGGGCAGAGCATTTTGCCCAGACCATCCGCGCCGTCCGCAAACGGTCCCCGGGCACCACGATCGAGATCCTGACCCCCGATTTCATCCGCTGTGATCCCAAAGTGCTGGAAACCGTGGTCGAGGCGCGCCCGGATGTGTTTAACCACAATCTGGAAACAGTGCCCGGCCTCTACCCCGAGGTCCGCCCCGGGGCGCGGTATTTCCATTCGCTGCGTCTGTTGCAGCGGGTCAAGGAACTCGATCCGACGATGTTTACCAAATCCGGCATCATGGTCGGTCTGGGCGAGGATCGTCAGTCGGTTATGCAGGTCATGGAAGACATGCGCGCGGCGGACATCGATTTTCTGACCATCGGGCAATATCTGCAGCCGACACCAAAGCACCACGCGGTGGACCGCTTTGTGCATCCCGATGAATTCGCCGCCTATGAAAAATCGGCCTATGGCAAGGGGTTCTTGATGGTCTCTGCGACGCCTCTCACGCGGTCGAGCTACCACGCGGGGGATGACTTTGCGCGGCTGCAGGCGGCGCGGTTGGCGAAGCTAGGGTAACTGTGATGCATTGAGTTTGAGGGGTGCAGCCCCTCAAACTCGCGCGGTACAATGAGGGGCGCTGCCCCTTAAACTCACGCGGTACAATGAGGGGCGCTGCCCCTCAAACTCCCCGGGATTTACATCCATTTGGAAAGGTTAGAACGGGTTTTTGATCCGTTGGGTCGTGGCCCATTCGGGCCAGTAGCCAAAGTATTCTGCGGCGAAAATCAGCGCGCCGGCCAGAACCACAGCAAAGACGAATTTGACGCGGCCCGCCGAGGGCGGGTGCTGCACCCACCGTTTCATCCGCATCAGCCAAGCGACGTTCATGTAAAACGGACCTTGCCGATAAAGGGCTGGTTGCGGTCGCGCTGTGCGAAATCGATGCCGTAGCCCACAACAAATTCATCCGGAATTTCAAAGCCGATCCAATCGGCCTTCATGTCCACCTCGCGGCGGCTGGGTTTGTCGAGCAGGGCAATGGTTTTCAGCCGTGCGGGTTCGCGCGACATCAGCAGGTTGCGTACGTGATGCAGGGTGTGGCCCGTATCGACGATATCTTCGACGACCAGCACATCGCGCCCTTCGATTGCGCCGCGCAAGTCTTTGAGGATACGGACTTCTCTGCTGCTTTCCATGCCATCGCCATAGCTGGAGGCTTCGAGGAAATCGACCTCGATCGGGAGGTCAAGCTCGCGCACCAGATCGGCGATAAACACGAAAGATCCGCGCAGCAGCCCCACCACTGTCAGCTTTTCGGTGCCGGCGAATTCGCTTTGGATTTCGCGGCAGAGAGTTTCGATCCGCGCGGCGATTGCCTTGGCCGAGATCATTTCATCGATGACATAAGGTCGCGTCGTCATGGGTTTTACCTTGAAAAAGGGGGAGATAGGATTTCATAAGGGCTAACTTCATGACAGATGGAAATCAATGCCTACCCATTCAGAGACCCGCGAACTGCCCTACACCGCCCAACAGATGTATGATCTGGTGGCCGATGTGGCGTCATACCCAGATTTTCTGCCCTGGACCGCCGCCGCGCGGATCAAAAGCCGTGAGGATAAGGGTGATCACGAGGTGATGGACGCCGATCTTGTCATCAGTTTCAAGGTGTTTCGCGAACGGTTCACCAGCCGGGTGGTATTGTGGCCAGAGGCCAAGAAGATCGACACCGAATATCTGGATGGCCCGTTCAAATACATGAAATCGAACTGGGCGTTCGAGGATAATGGCGACGGCAGCTGCAAGGTGCATTTCTTCGTCGATTTCGAATTCAAGAACGCGATTTTGCAAAAGATCATCGGCGTCGTCTTTAACGAGGCGATGCAGCGGGTGGTGCGGGCCTTTGAAAAACGCGCGGCCGCCCTCTATGGGGCGAGTGTGTAAGAATAACCCGAGACAACAAAGGCCCCGATGCGGGGCCTTTGTGTGGGTCTGCGTTTTCCCGATCAGCTGCTTAGATCATAGGCCCGTTCACCGTGGACGGATAGATCAAGCCCGTTGACCTCGACCTCTTTGCTGACACGCAGCGGGGTGATCGCCTTGCAGACCAGCACCAGCACGACGGTCACCACCGTGGTATAGACACCGACAATCGCCAGCGACCCCAGTTGTGCGGCCCAGGACCCCGCCCCGAGGGCAGCGATCATGATGGTGCCGAAGATACCACCCACGCCGTGAACCGCGAATACATCAAGCGTGTCGTCGATCTTGGCCTTGTTGCGGATCAAGACGACCGCTTCCTGGCACAAGATCCCGGCAACCGCGCCGATCAGCAGCGCCGCCCAAGGGCCGACGAAGCCCGACGCAGGCGTGATGGAGGCCAGCCCCGCGATGGTGCCTGTGACGATGCCGACCAACGATGCCTTGCCGAATTTGATCCGCTCCCACAGCGCCCAGGTGAGCGAGGCAGTGGCGGCAGAGATATGGGTCACCGTGATCGCCATCGCCGCACCTCCGTCTGCGGCCAGTTGCGAGCCGCCGTTAAAGCCGAACCAGCCAACCCAGAGCATCGCCGCCCCGATCATCACGAAGCCCGGGTTATGCGGCGGGGTGTTGTGGTTGAGGCGTGGACCAAGGAAGACCGCGAGGATCAGCGCCGCGAGGCCGGCTGTTTCATGCACCACGATGCCGCCCGCGAAATCGCGCACGCCGACCTCGCCAAAGATGCCACCATCGGCCAGAAAACCGCCGCCCCAGACCCAATGCACCACGGGCGCGTAGCACAGCAGCATCCAGAGACCCGAGAAGAGCATTACAAAGCCAAAGCCGATACGCTCCACATAGGCACCGACGATCAGCGCGGGGGTGATCACTGCGAATGTCATCTGGAAGGCGAAGAACAGAATCTCGGGCAGGGTGCCTGACAGGCTGTCAGCAGTGACCCCCGACAGGCCGATCTTGCCCAAGCCGCCCCAGAGGCCCGATGTGTCGGGACCAAAGGCGATGGAGTATCCGGCGAAGAACCATAGCACGCTCATCAGACAGGCGACGCCGTAGGTATGCATGAAAACGCTCAGCACGTTGCGGCTGCGCACCAGCCCGCCATAGAAGAGCGCGAGCCCCGGTAATGTCATGAACAGGACCAAGGCCGTGGCGGTCATGATCCAGGCCGTATCAGCTGCGTTCATCTTGGTTTCCTCCCGAAAGGTTTTTGATTGCAGACGGGTGAAACGGATGTGCGCGCGCGACAAAAGTTAAAATGTGGGCAAAGCCGGTGATTAAACGGGCATTTCTACATTCGCCACATATTTAGGCAGCAATTTCGCCATGCCGCCTGTTTTGCGGGCGTTATGCAATCGCCTCAAAAATCAGCCCCAAGGCGAAATCGCGGGCAGCGCGGCGGACTTTATCGCGGCCCAAGGCGCCGAACTCTTGCGTTTGGGTGGTGATACCGGACGCCGTGGCGAGGCCGAAACAGACGCGGCCTTCGGGCTTATGCTCTGACCCGCCGGGGCCTGCGATACCGGTGATCGACACGGCGATCTGCGCGCCAGATCGTGCCAAGGCACCACGCGCCATTTCAAGGGCGACCTGCTCGGACACCGCGCCGTGGGCGGTGAGTGTGTCAGGGCTGACGCCAAGCAGGTCGATCTTGGCGGCATTGGTATAGGTGACAAACCCACGGTCAAAGATCGCGGAGGATCCGGGCAGGTCCGTCAGGGCGGCTGCGACCATGCCGCCCGTGCAGCTTTCGGCGCAGGCGATCATGACCTCGCGCGCGCGGGCGCGGTTCAGAAGGGCGTGCAAATCAGGCAAAGAGATACACGTGATACAGCACGGCCAGTGCGATCACCCCCAGCAGTGCGAAAATGCCTGCAAAGATATCATCCAGCATCACGCCAAGCGCATCGCCGCGCCGGTCGGCCCAGCCGATGATCAGCGGCTTCCAGATGTCGAAAAGTCGGAAAAGCGCAAAAGCCGCGATCCAGCCGGGCCACATCACAAGGATGTTCATATCCATCGTCC
>OJBD01000022.1_pt1 | contig 53800 bp, 56 predicted proteins | sample 1590481 | NCBI WGS metagenome assembly OJBD01 (sample SAMN05416811, study PRJEB24817) | seawater metagenome | isolation source: Sea water | place: Canada:Atlantic | collected 2013-07 | reverse complement strand
ATCAATGCTGCGAAGGCTTTGCCAAGAAAGGATATGATCTCGGACGGACTCTAAGGGCTGAGGTCCGGCCGTCTCAGCACGGGTTCCTATAGGCGTGACGACTTGAAAGCTGTCGATCACCTGCCTTCTCGTAAGCGGCGTGCCGCTCACACGGTCGACGGATGGTTCCACGGCAGCAGGTCGGCGATCCGGCTTTGCTTGTGGCCGGTGACAATGGCCTGAAGGGCGTTGGCGACATAGGCATGCGGCTCGACGCCGTTGAACTTGCAGGTCTCGATCAGCGACGCGATGACGGCCCAGTTCTGAGCGCCGACGTCGTGGCCTGCGAACAATACGTTTTTGCGGTTCAGGGCAATCGGGCGAATGGTCCGCTCGACGGCGTTGCTGTCCATCTCGACCCTGCCGTCCGTCAGGAACAGGCAGAGCCCGTTCCAGTATCAGGCGATGTATTTCAGCGCCTCGCCGAGAGGTGATTTGGCCGAGATACGCGCGCGATGGTCGGCCAGCCATGTCTCGAATGCCGTGATTTTCGGCGCGGACCGCTCCTGCCGCATCGCAACGCGTTCGTCGGGTGTGCGACCGCGGATCGCGGCCTCGATCTTGTAGAGATCGGCGATGCGCCTCAGGCCTTCCTCGGCGATCGGGGCGGTGCTGTTCTTCGCGACCCCGTGCAGCTTGCGGCGGGCATGGGCCCAGCAGAACGCCAGGCGGATCGGCGGTCCTGCACGCTCTGATCGGATCAAGCGATTGTATCCGGCGTATCCATCGACTTAAAGGATGCCGCCGAAATCGCGCAGGATCTCGTCGGCATGCTGGCCGCCGCGACCGGGCGCGTAGGTGAAGGCGGTTCGCCATGGAAGCCGCCATCGGTTCGAGGCCCATGGCGGACGGGCGGGTCGTCCCCGCACCACGGCCGGTCGTCGCGAGCCAGTGCCCAGAAGTAACCCGTTTTCGTCTTGCGCCTGCCGGGGCCGAGGACCGGCGCGCGGGTCTCATCCATGAAGAGCTTGGTCGAACGCTTCAGATCGGTGACCAGCGCGTCAAAGACAGGACGCAGATCGAAGGCCGCCCGACCGACCCAAGCCGCCAGCGTCGAGCGGTCCAGATCGATGCCCTGCCGACTGTAGACCTGTGCCTGACGATACAAGGGCAGATGGTCAGCGTATTTGGAGACAAGAACATGCGCGACCGTGGCTTCGGTCGGTATACCGCCGGGGATCAACCGAGCCGGGGCCGGAGCCTGCGCGATGCCGTCCTCGCAAGTCCGGCAGGCATATTTCGCACGACGGGTCACGATCACCCGGAACTGCGCCGGGATCACGTCCAGCCGTTCCGAGATATCCTCGCCGATCACATGCCGGTCGGTGCTGCAGGCGCAGGTCACATCCGCGGGTTCAATCACCTCTTCGACGCGAGGCAGGTGCGTGGGCAAAGACCCGCGATTGCTCTTGCGTGGTGGTCGTGACGGTCGAACGGCAGGCCGGGCCTCGTCGGTATCGCCCTCGGCCTCGATGGCGGCAATGCCCGTCTCGATGTCCTCGAATGCCAGCTCCATCTGATCGGGGTCGAGTCGCTCGGATTTGCGCCCGAACATCCTTTGCCTGAAGGCCGCGATCAGCCCTTCCAGGCGACCGATGCGGTCCTATTTGGCGAGGATCATCGCCTTCAGCGCGTCGACATCATCGGGAAGATCGGCAGGGCTCAGCATGGCGCAAAGATAGCAAATCCAATGCCGAGCGGCCCGCGTAAAAGGCCCGCTGATTCACCTTGCCGCAGCAATTCCACCGTCATCGGACGGCGGGCCTGGACTGCCCGGACACGCCGCCAGTCGAGACCGGAGAACAACGCCTCGAACTGCGCATGGCTCAACGTCATCAGACCGTCCTTGATCGCAGGCCAGGTGAAAGCGTGATCCTCGAGCCGCTTGTAAGCCATGACCAGACCGGTCCCGTCCCAGTAGAGCAGCTTCAGCCGATCGCCCCGCTTGGCACGAAACACGAACACCGTGCCGGTGAACGGATCGCGGCGCAGCTCATTCTTCACCAAAGCCGCCAACCCGTCATGTCCCTTGCGGAAGTCGACAGGTTTGCTCGCCACCATGATCCGCACCCGGTTTGAGGGAAAGATCACCGGCTCGCCTGCAACGCTGACGCCAGTTCCGCAATCCGGGGCGCCGGCGTCGCCGCGTCCAGCCGCAGGATGACAGCACCAAAAAACCAGTTCGATGGGCATCACCGCCTGCGACCCACCGCCGACCGCGACATCCGCATCCGCCGGATCGGTGCTGGCCTCGTTCCGGACCACAACAGGCGCAAATCCAGGATCATCGGTGATTGCAGGCAACGCCAGCTTGCCCTCCCGCGCCAGCCGGCGCCATTCCGACAGATGGTTCGGCTGCATGTCATACCGCCGCGCCACTGCATTCACTGTTGCGCCGTAGACCAGCGTCTCGGCCACAATCCGGGCCTTCAGATCATCGGGCCAGCGACGATGACCGCGCCGTCCAACAATGACACCGACCTCACCGAGAAACTCCGTTGAGCGCTCCATGGAGAAACTCCCTGACAATCCACCAAGTCACGGTGAACCGCAGATCGCCGACTGACGCGGAAGGGTGGGAGCAGCGCAGTGCTTACGCCGCGCCGGGCCAGACATCCGATTATCTGGGGTTCGATCTGCTCGTGGTCGATAACCTTCCCGAGCCGAGCATCCTGTTGGCCGATAGGGGATAAGGTGCTGACACTATTCGGAAAAAGGTGGAGGCGCGGGATGTGCGATCCAGATACCGATGCGCAAGAAGCGCATCGGCGTGGATCATTCGCTATATTCGTTGCGAAACATGGTTGAACGCTGCTTCAACAAGTGAAGAACGCTCGTCGGGTCGCAACCCGTTACGACAAAACCGCCGAGAGTTTCCTCGGCTTCATAGACATAACGTCCATCCGCCTCTGGCTGCGCCTTTTGTCAACATGACCTACGTCAGCAGACCATCGCCTTCGATCACACAACCTCCTCAGTCAGTCGCAAGACCCACAAAAAAAAGAATGCCATCGCGAGCCATGGACCAAAGGCCAAGGGGTCACGCGCATCACCGTCGCGCAGGATCGTAAATAAAAGCGCAGCGACCGCAGCGAGCAAAACGAGCACCGGAAGGCTCTCGAGTCCGAGCCACGCGCCTGCGGCGGCCAAAAGCTTCGCGTCTCCCAGGCCGAGGCCGTCCACGCCGCGCAGTCTGAAATAGACGGTGCCGATCAGCCAGAAAGCCGCGAAGCCAGCTAGCGCACCAGCTATCGCGGCGCTCGGAAGGCCGCCCTCAAGGTATCCATTGAGAATAAGGCCCATCACGAGCAAAGGCAAAGTGAGCTCGTTCGGCAGCCTCCGGCTCTGCAGATCTATCACGCCGAGGCGCAAAAGCATCGCCATTAGAAAAAGTGTCGCGAGCAGAGGTATCGCAGTCATATCAGTACTTTCCGGCAACATTAAGGAGGTTGCATGCAATGCCAAAGAGCAAAATAGAAAAAAATAACGCTAGGATTGCAACTTTCTAGATCACGCTACGTAAATATAGCACGCCACGGTGGAACTACGATCACGCATGGTTCCGAAGTGCTGCGGCTCCGACGCATGGTCGTCGGTTCAGAATTATAACCAAAGACTCAGGGAGAAAACTATGCAGCTTTCGATTCGCAATCTGTTGCGGGGGACATGCGCAAGCGCGCTGTGTCTGACCGCGACATTGGCAGGCGCATCGTCGCACCGCGAGGCTCCGGGCATCACCGAGCAGCCCAAGATTGACGCCACCGATTTCTACGTCTTCCGCAGCTATGAAGCCGGACGATCGGATTATGTGACATTTATCGCGAACTATCAGCCGCTGCAGGCACCGAATGGCGGTCCGAACTACTACACGATGGACCCGGACGCGATCTACGAGATCCACATCAGCAACGACGCTGATGCGGAAGAAGAAATTACGTTTCAGTTCCAGTTCGACAATAACCTGAAAGACGGCACCGGCGTTCAGCTGGACATCGATGGCAAGAAAGTCGCGATTCCCCTGCGCACCGCAGCTCCGTTGTCGGCTGCATCGCCCGACGCAAATGGTTTCCTAGGCGAGACGGAATCCTACGGTATCACCATGATCACCGGCGACCGTCGCAGCGGTCAGCGCGCGGCCTTGACCAATTCGCGCACCGGAGCGACGTTTACCAAGCCGATCGACAATATCGGCAACAAGACGATCCCGAACTATGCGGATTACGCGAACAGTTTCATCTACCCATCGGTGACGATACCGGGCTGTGCTACCAAGGCGCGTGCCTTTGTCGGTCAACGCGAAGAAGCCTTTGCGGTCAACCTTGGCGAAATCTTCGACTTGGTGAACTTCGAGCCGATCGCAAATCCTGCGAACCCGGGTTGGCCGGAATACAATGACCCGAACGGGAGTGCGACCGGCATTGTTCAGGACCGCGCGAACGACGACCTTATCGGCAAGGCGAACGTGACTTCGATCGCGCTCGAGGTGCCGATCGCGTGTCTGACGCAAGGTACCGAGCCCGTCATTGGTGCATGGACCACAGCCAGCCTGCCGCAGGCAGAGTTGGAAGACCCGTCGCCTAACTACGAGGCAACCTCCGTCTATGGTGGTGCATGGGTGCAGCAATCGCGCTTGTCCAACCCGTTGGTGAACGAAGTCGTCGTCGGCCTGCCTGACAAGGATCTGTTCAACGCGGCTGAGCCGATCATCGACGAAGCCCTGGCGACTTATGTCACCAATCCGACGCTTCCGGCCCTGCTGAACATCCTGTTCAACGACAGGAATCAATTGTCGCCGAACAGCATCGCTCCGTCGAAATACCCGCGTGAAGACCTCGTCGCGACGTTCCTCAGCGGCTTTGCCGGTGTGAACCAGCCGGCAGGTTTCGATGCCAAGACCGATCTGTCGGAAATGCTGCGTCTGAACACGACGTTCCCTGTTACGGCACGTAATTCGCAGAAGAACTTTGGCCTTCTTGCCGAAGATCTGGCCGGTTTCCCGAACGGCCGTCGCCCCGGTGACGACGTTGTGGACCTGGCATTGCGTGTGGTGATGGGCCGCCTGTGTCATGACGTTCCGCTGGGCCTCGAGCTTGGCAAAGCACAGGACAACATCAACCTGGGCTACTGCATGCCGGGCGATGCGCCTGCGGGTACAGTACCGTTCACCGATGGCGCGCCGCTGAATGCGATGGTCATGCAGGACGCGTTCCCGTATCTGAACACGCCGCTGCGCGGTTCGCCTAACTAAGTCGCAATGGAAAGGAGAATTCCGATGTTAAAGAATATCTCGATCCTCACTGTTACGGCGGTCTTTCTGGCGGCTTGTGGCAGTAGCGGTGCCCTCAGCGGGTTCGGTCAGCTTGGCGAATTCTTTGCGCGTGCTTTCGCGCAGGATCGCAATGATGAGCCGCTTGCGCTGACGAACGTGCAGTTGGCCATGCGGCCGACGATTGATCCGTTCAATCCGTGAAGGCTTGCGCGGGCGGGGCAGTCGCCTCGCCCACACTACGTCTAAAGAATGCGGTCGCCGATTGGTGGCCGCATTTTTTGCGTCGGATTGCATGGGGTGGCGCGGCGACCTAACGCGCGGTTTCGCCAAAGCGCCGGGTGGTCACAACGACGAGATTCGTGTCGAGGTCGCTATGCCTTAACAAACGGCTGTTCAGGGTGACGGTGGTGCCATCGACTTCGGCGCGGCTGGTCACATCAAAGGCATCTGACGTAAATCCGGTGCCGCCCAACTGGATGATCCCCGCCTCTGCCAGATCGCCCTTGGTGAGAAAGCCCTTGTCCTCGCGCAGTTTCAACAACTGCCGCGCGCCGCTGACCGACCCGAGGACGGCGGCCAGAACCACCGCTTCCGCAGTGTTGATGTTGAGGGGCGCGCGCGTCGGCAACAGGCTGACATGTGGTGCGAGTGTCTCTCTTTCCGCATCGTCAAGGCCCGGTATGTCGGCAAGGTCTCGCACCGGACCTCCGCGGACTAGCGCGTCGATGATGCTCGCCGCGGCGCGGTCGGGCAGGCCGAGCGCGGTGGTGAGGCGTACAAAAACCTGTTGCTGGGCCAACCCGCCGAGGCTCAGCGCGTTGAGATCCAGCTTTCCGCGAAGATCGGTCACGGTGACGGAAAACCGGCCGGTCGTCAGAACGACCTCTTCCTGCGTCGCGAGGGCCCAGGGTTCGGCAAAGTGATCGACCTCCGGGGCCTCGCGCATGTCGCGCCGAAGCGCCGCCACCATCGACGCCTCACCGCCCATGGCCAGCGCCTCAGCCTGTGTCGCGGCAGCCGCGCGCCGGGTCCGGTCCACGAGCGTTTCCTGCGAGGTGAACATCAGCACCACGATCGCCGCCCCAAGGGCCAGCGCAACCAATACGTTGATCAGAATGACACCCGCGTCTGTGTTTCGCAGGGGCGTCATTCCGGCAGGACCTGCGGCAACGCGACCGTGCGGCTGAGCGTTTGACCATCATCCAGGGTCAACGCCATCTGAACCGCGAGCGCCTGCGGCCCTGCCGCGCCTTCGGGCCAGGTCTCGTGCCAGACCTGCGCGCGATCGAGGACTCGGAATTGGACCTCGCGGACTTCGTCGATCAGGGATTGTTCCAATGGGGCTTCGGTCAGTGTTTTGCCGCTTTGCCGGGTCAGCGCGCCATGGTTCAGCAGGAACCGCCGCAGTGGGTCGTCGCCCGGAATTTCCGCGCTCAACGTGTCTTCGCTCAGGAGGACGGACATCGGATCGACCTGCATCATGTCGCGGCCAAAGACCAGCAGGGCGCGGTCTATCCGGGCGATCTGTTCCAGCGTCCCGTCCGTTCGCGCCCGGACCTTCAGGATCGTGTCGAGGGTCGTAAAGGACGCCAACCCGACGAGCGCGAAGATCATCAGGGCGACCAGCATCTCGACCAGGGTGATCCCCGCATCGCCGGATCGTGCCTCGGTCATGCGGTTGAGGCACCGATCAGCGTTGTCGCCCCCTGTTCGACGCTGAGCACGGCCAGCGCCCGCAGGCATTGACCGTCGCTCTGAAACTTGAACGGACCCAGCACGCCGTCAAATCCAGCGTCGCGCAACAGGCCCTTGCGATCCTGCTTGCCGATACGTCCAAGAATGCGCGCCATTTCAACGGCGTCAAAGGCAAGCCCGGCGACAACGCCTGCTTCGGTTTCGCTGGCAGCTTCGAGGGCTGTGGCAAAGGCTTCGAACCTGACCGGATCGGGCGCGGCGAACCAGCCGCCGCGCAGCGCGGCGATCCGGTATGGGGTGATCGCCGCCCATTGGTTGGACCCCAGAAGCTGTACATCCGCAGCCCGTAGCGCCGCTGCATGCTCCTCGAACGGGCCGCCGACGACGGGTAGGTAAACCGCGTCTGGCATGGCACCGCCGTTCGCCTTGCGCAGCTCGTCGATCAGGCCGGCGCCGGAGGAAGCGGTGATCGGGGGTGCGATTTTAAGCCCGAGGCCCGCGCCGACCGACTGGGCGACCGTGGCCGAGAGCGCGCCAAAATCGCCGGGCGGGACGACGACGGCGATGTTGCGCTTGCCGCGCGTGGCGGCGAAGCCGAGGATGGATTTCGCAGATTGCTGCGGCGTGACGCCAAAGACGAACAGGTTGCCGCCCGCAATCGTCGTGTTGTTGGAGAGCGAAACGACCGGCACATTGCGCCCGACAGCATCGGCCACCGCACGGCTCTGCCCAGAGAACAGCGGGCCGAGCAGCATCTTCGCGCCGCCCGTAACTGCCGTTTGCGCCGCGGCTACGGCCGTCGCATCGCTGTCGCCGGCGTCGATCACGGCAACTTCGGCCTCCGGGCCAGTGGGATTGCCGCCAAGGCTTGCAGCGGCGGCCATGATCTGACCTATTGAGGCACGCGGTCCCGTCAGCGGAGTCAGCAACGCCGCTTTACCTATGGTCCCCGCAGGGGCCAGATCGTCACCGCCCGTCAGCGAAAATCCCGAACACCCTGCCAACCCCAAGAGCGCCGATGACCCAGTCAGACCCCGCAACATCCCACGTCGAGACATCACCCCCGCGAACGCGGCGGCCGTTGCTTCGGCGTGTTGTCGTGTTGTTCGGTTTGGCATGTCTCGCGGTCCTCGTTTACGGGGTGGGTCTGGTGGCGACTTTACCTGCCTCGGCTATGCGGGAGCTTGCCACACTGCCGCCGCAAGTCACAGGGCTATATGGCAGTGTCTGGCGTGGGCGGGCGACCCTCGATGGCGGATATATGCTCAATTGGGACCTACGCGGTCCGTCGATACTGGGTGCGCGCGCAGTGGCCGACTGGACCATGCAGGGTCCGGACACGCAGTTGAGCGGTGTGATGACGGTGACGACTCGCGGCGGCCGATTGACGGATGTTGCCGGTCGGGCCGGGCCGGGTCTGCTGGCGCTTCTGCCGGGATCGCCCCTGACGGATTGCACATCGCGGGCCGTGGTCGATGTCCAGACGCTGGCCTGGGTCAAGGACTCCGCGCGTGCCGCGGGCGTGGTCCAGATCGACGCGGGAACTTGCAATGATCTTCTGGGACGGGCGATGGTGGTGCCACAGATGGTTCTCGACCTCAGCGCGCAGGGCAACGACGCTCGCGCGGTTCTGAGCGACCGTGACGGCAAACTGGCACAGGTCACGGTTACCGGCGACAGACGCCTGATCCTGCGGGTCGAGCCGGAAGGCGCAACGCTGGTGCCGGGCATGCCGACAGGCGGACCGATGATCGTCGAATATCCGTTCGCCACGCTGTTCTGATCTCGTTTCAGTTCACCAGATTGTTCAGGTTCACGATGGGCAGCAGGATCGACAGGACCAATAGCATCACGATGCCGCCCATGACCAGCAGGACCGCCGGTTCGACCAGCGCGACGAGCGCGGCAACCAGCGCGTTGAGGTCGCGCGCCTGATCGTTCGCGGCGCGCGTGAGGGTGTCGCCCAGCACGCCGCCCGCCTCGCCGCTTGCCACCAGGGCGATGAGCATTGGCGGGAACACTCCGGCATCGTCCAGGGCCCGCGACAGGGCGGTACCTTCACGCACTTTCGCGGCCGCCTGAACGACCTTCGCCCGGATATGCAGGTTTGGTACCGTCTTCGCTGCGGCGGACAGGGCATCGACCAGTGGCACACGGCTCACGGTGAGCGTCGCCAGCGTGCCGGCGAACTGGACGGCGTTGGTCTTGAGTGTGAAACCTCGGGTCAGGCGGAATCGCGCCAGAAACCTGTGCCAGCGCAGGCGGATCGCCGGTCGGCGTAACAGGGTCACGACCGCAAAGATACTCGCGACAAGCCCCCCGAGAAAGACCACCCCCCACGTGTTTATGAAGGCGCTCAGGGCTATCAGGGTCCGTGTCAGAAACGGCAGTTCGGCCCCGCGCGAGGTAAAGACGCGCACGATGTCGGGCACGACGAATGTCAGCAGTGCCACGATTACGGCCAGCGACACCAGCGCGAGGATGGCAGGGTAAAGCAGGGCAAGCTGCACGGTCTGGCGGTTCTTGGCGCGGGTCTCGACGAACCCGGAGAGATGGTCCATGACCTGTCCCAGTTGTCCCGAGGACTCGCCCGCGGCGACCGACGCGCGGTAGAACTCACCGAATGTCCGAGGATATTCACCCAGTGCCTGCGCAAAGCTGCGACCATCCAGGACGGTGGCCCGCAGGTTGAGCAGCAGTGACCCGACATTCGCCTGACGGCTTTGATCCGCAACCGTTTTCAACGCCTGTTCGACGCCGATGCCGGAACCGACGAGCGTGGCGAGCTGTCGCGTGACGAGCGTCAGCTGACGATCCGAGATGTTGGAGCGGGTGAACAGCGATCCGCGCGGCGCAGCACCCTTCTTGATAACGGTAGGTTCGACAGAGACTGGGGCCAGTTTGCGCCCGCGCAGGGCCGCACGCGCGGCAGAGGCGCTGGCGGCCTCGATGATGCCCTTGGCCTTCTTGCCCTGCGGATCGACCGCTTGATAGGCAAAGGCAGGCATCAGCTCTCGACCTCGGGCCCGAGAGCGTCTTCGTGCACGGCGCGGGCGACCTCCTGAGCCGTCGTCATCCCGGCGCGCATTTTCTCGATGCCGTCGATCAGAATTCCGGGGCCGCGCTCGCGCGCCGCGGCGATCAGCGCCGCCTCCGATTTGCCCTCGTGCATCATGCGCTCGAGATCGGTATCGATCTCGATCACCTCGTAAAGCGGCAGCCGCCCGCGATACCCGCTGTCATGGCAGGTGTCGCAACCGGTTCCCTTTTGCACAACGATCCCGGCGGGCACCTTGCCCGCCAGCAGATCGCTTTCCGCCTCTGTCAGGATATGGTCCACCGGGCAATCCGGGCAGTTGCGTCGCACCAGTCGTTGCGCGATCAGGCCGCGCAACATCGGCGCCAGCAGGAACCGTTCCACCCCCATCTCGACCAGTCGCGCGACGGCGCCGATGGCCGTGTTGGTGTGCAGCGTCGAAATCACGAGGTGGCCGGTCATCGCGGATTCCACCGCGATCTGCGCGGTCTCGCGGTCGCGTATCTCGCCCACCATGATGACATCCGGGTCCTGACGCAGGATCGCGCGCAGACCACGCGCAAAGCTGAGGTCCGTCTTGGCGTTGACCTGCATCTGTCCGACGCCGTCCATGGTGTATTCGATCGGATCCTCGACCGTCATGATGTTGCGCTGCCGGTCGTTCAGCATGTCGAGCCCGGCGTATAGCGTCGTGGTCTTGCCCGAGCCGGTCGGCCCCGTGACCAGCACCATCCCGTCCGGGCGCGACAGGATACGTTTCAACGCGGCGTTGTCGCGTTCCGACAGACCGAGGTGATCGATTCCGCGCAAGGTCTGGCCCCGGTCCAACAGGCGCAGCACCACCCGTTCGCCGAACTGGGAAGGTATGGTGGAAATCCGTACGTCCAGATCATAGCCGCCCACGCGCAACGATACGCGGCCATCCTGCGGCAGGCGCTTTTCGGCGATGTCGAGCTTGCCCATCACTTTGATTCGGCTTGTCAGCAGCGGCGCGAGCGCGCGCTTGGGGCTGAGCACTTCGCGAAGGACGCCGTCGATACGGAAACGCACCAGCAAGCGGCGCTCCTCCGTCTCGATGTGAACGTCCGACGCGCCTTCCTTGACGGCTTCCAACAGCAGGGCGTTGATCAAGCGGACCACCGGGGCGTCATCGTTCTGGGCCAGCAGGTCATCGACAGAGGCGGCGGTATCGGCGAGCGAGGCCAGATCGTCGTCGGCATCCGCCGCCACCTGGGCGGCTTCGGAGGCGGAGTCGCGGTAAAGTGTGCCGAGAGTTGCCTCGAACTCCGCCGCCGAGACCTGCTCGAACGGAAGAGGACGGCCATGGACGCGCTGCGCCTCGATCAGGGCCTCGACGGGCGCATCGTTGCGGTAATGACAACAGGTCACACCGGCGTCCTGCACCACCACGACCCCGTTCGTCTGAGCAAAACCGTAGGACAACCGGACCGGGGGCGTCATGTCGTTCATGGCAAGACCTCCAACAAAAGGCGGGCCGAGACGATGCCGGGTTCGGGGCGTCGGTCAATCTCGATCGCGCTAGCGGTTACCGAGTGGGATATTTCGAGGTCCGCAAGCCACGTCAAAACGGTGGCGAACGGTGTGTCGTCCAGCGTCACGCGGCTGCCTTGACCCTCCGGCTCAATACGGCGGAGGGACAGGCCCGCGGTATCAGCCGACTGGGTAATCCGTGTCGCAATCGGGGTATTGTCGATGGGGCGCGGGGCTGAGGCGTCGCCCCTTTTGGCCAGCGCAGCGGTCTCGACGACGAGGCGGTAGGCGGCGATATCCGCCCTGGCCTCAAGGCGCGCGGCCTGCACCGGCTGCCAGATCATACGATACCCGACCACCAGCACGACCAGCGGCAGAACCGCGAGGATCAGAACTTTTTCGCGTGTGCTGAGGTTGGCGAAAGTGTTCATTGCGATCCCCTCCGGCTGATCCGCATCTCAACCTCGGCGGCACCATCATTGGCGTTGGCCGCACCGCTGCGCACGGTGAACCCCTCATCTTCGAGCAGGCGTTGAAGTTGCTGGAGATCATCTAATCCGCGTCCCTCGATCAGCGCGACAAGGCTGCCCTCCTGTGCGCCCCAAGCCAGCCTGCGAAAGCTGACGGGCGTGGGAAGCCCTGCCATGGCCAGCGTCACATCGCTGAGAAGCGGAAGGAACGCGCCCCCGTTTTGCGATACCGCGACAGGCGCCAGACGCGACAGGATCGCGTCGATATTGCCACGACCAAGCGTCACATCGGGCAGCGGCGTGGCGATCGCCGCCTGCGCGCGATTGCTCTCCCGCTCAACAATCCGGTTCAGCGCGTAGAGGTCCGCAAGGGCAAGCCCCACATGCAGGATCAGCGCCGCAAACACGGCGGACCCGACGAACACGGCCAGCCCCCGCACGTTCTGGCGGTCCCGCCGCGACCGAACCAGACTAAACGCCAAATCCGCCGGCTCGGGCGCGGGTGGCGCGTCAGAGATGTCGCGCGCCGGCGTCTCGGAAGGCAATTGATCGCCAAGTGATGTGAGCGGAGGCCGCCCGGCGCGATCCCACAACACCGCGAAAAGCGTGACGGAGGCGCCAAAGCCGGTCCCGTCCGAGGCGCGCACCAGCACCCGGTCGCCGTCACGCCATGCGGACCATGCGGGACCGGTCGGGGCCGGGTCGGGGCGCGGTATCAGGAAAATGTCGGGCAGGACCGCCACGCCTCGCGCCTCGTAATCGGCATAGACATCGCGAGCGACGATCAGGGCCAAGGCTTCACCCGTTGTCTCGGACCGGAGCGGACCCTGAACAACCTGCACGCTGTCGATCTGCGCCGCGACACGATCCTCCACGGCATATGTCAGCAGGGCGGCCTTTTGGCGCGCGCCGGATTTCGGCAAGGTCACGATGTGGGACGTGACCAGTTCCGCCGGGATCAGGATCGGCGGAGCGCCGCGCACCATTGGCGCATATTTTGCCGCGCGCCGCGCGAATGTGTCAGAAGGGTAGGGAGGCGGGGAACGGTCATCATCAGGCATCCGAACGGGCGACCCAAGGGTCATGTCCGGTGTGCTAATGTTCTGATTAGTCACGAAATATTGCCTTTTCTTGGCTCCGCCGTTTAGGTACTATGTCACAGACACGCTTGGAAAGGGATAACAGTTTCATGGGCACCGGAAAATCCCCGCGTCGGGTTTCATGTCGCGCCACACACGGCACTGGCGCCGCCGATCGTCGTGACGCGGAGGCGGGCGTCACGCTGATCGAGATGATGGTGGTTCTGGTCATTATCGCGCTGGTCGCGGCGATCATCGTTCCCAATGTCATCGGACGCCCGGATGAGGCGCGCATGACCGTCGCCCAGACGGATATCCGGTCCATCGGGTCGGCGCTGGAGCTCTATCGTCTGGACAACCAGACCTACCCGACCACGGCGCAGGGTCTGGAGGCGCTGGCTGAACGACCGACCTCTCCGCCAGAACCGCGCAATTGGGTCGCTGGCGGATACCTCTCGGCGGTTCCGGTTGACCCTTGGGGCAACGATTACCTCTATCGCTCGCCAGGGGATACCGGCGGCTTTGATCTGATGTCCCTTGGCGGCGACGGCGCGCCGGGGGGCGAGGGTACGGCGGCGGACATCATGCACGGCCAGCAACAGGCGAGTAGATGAGCGACACGCCGCCCGTCCGGCCGCGCACTGCAGCGCGCGACCCTCAGGCCGGCGTGACGCTTGTCGAGGTGCTTGTCGTGCTGGCATTGGTCGGCATCCTGGCCGGAACCGTCGCGCTGAGCGTCGGGAGCGGCGGGCGCGGCGACGTGGCGGCGCGCGAGGCGGACCTGCTGGTCGCGCGTCTCAACCGCGCGGCGGACGAGGTGATCCTGAGCGGTCAGCCTATGCGCTTTGACTGGACCGCCGAGGGCTATGGCTTTTCGGTCTCTCGGGACGACACCTGGCAGCCACATCCGGTCGCGCTGCTCGCAGAGCCTCACACCCTGCCGGCGCGAATGGCATTTGGCCCACGGTCCGGGTCGGCGACGCTGACCGGCGACATGCGCCTGCAGTCGGGGGAAGCCCTGAAGCTGGATGTGATGCGCAATGGCAGCCGCGTCGGACAAGTCACATTCGACGGTATAAATGCCCTTCTAGAGGGGCTGGGAACATGACCAGACGCGCGGTCGGCGACGCGGGATTTACCCTGATCGAGGCGCTGGTCGCGATGGCGGTGCTGGCCCTTGGCGCGGTATCTTTGCTGTCCGCCGCTGAAGGCCACACCAGACAAATCACCGAAGTCAGCGAAAGGGTCTCGGCCCGATGGGTCGCTGACGAAGCCCTGACCGTCTTGCGGCTGGGCCTCGTTCCGGATGATCGCAACATTGTGATGTATGGTCGGACATTCGATGTCACGCATGAACGGGCCGAAACATCCGATCCTGACGTGCAAAAGATCAGCCTGCGCGTCAATCAAAACGGGACCGACCGCACAGTTTTCGTCCTGGATGGCTATGTCGACACGGGAGCAGCGTCTTGAGACTTCCACGACCAACCTTGATACGCGCGACCATTCTGGTGCTGGCCGTGGGTAGTGTCGCGGCGGCGGCGGCCCCCCTTACCTGGCATCTGCGCGGGCATGACCGGGCGATCCCGCCGGTTGCGAAACTTCGCGTGCCGGCGGCTGAGGTTCCGGACGGCGTCGATCTTGGCCCGGCCCTGGCGCTTGCCCCCTTTGGCAGCGCCGCCGCGCCGGTCGAACAGCAGTCGGTCACGCCGTCGTTCGACCTTGTTTTGCTAGGGGTGATCGTGCGGGACGACCCGACGCGGTCTCTGGCCCTGATCAGCGTCGCCGGCAAGGAATCCAACTTTCGCCCCGGCGATGAGTTGACGGCGAACGTGCAGTTGACCGAGGTGGCCCAGAACAAGGTCACGATCGAAACAGACGGCGTCTCCAGCGTCCTGACCTTTGCCGGCGCGGAGGTCGATCCACTGGTCGAGGATGCACCGACCGGTGTCGAGCGTCTGCGCGCGCTGGCGACCTCGGGGGAGGGCATGACCGCGAGCGAACGCGTGGATGCCGCAGAGCGCGCGCGGCCCGTGACCACCCAGGAATTCATCGACATGTGGCGGGACCGCATCAGCGCCAACCCCGCTCAGGTGATGGACGCAATAGGTTTGGAACCGGTCGAAAACGGATATAGGATCGCCGAAGAGCATGACGTCGGCGTGACTCGCGCGGGGTTGAAGGCAGGGGATGTCGTGAGGACCGTGAACGGGCAGGGCGTCGGCGATCTCGACAAGGATCGTGATCTGTATGATGCCGTTGCCGACTCCGGGCTGGCACGCATCGAAATCGAAAGGGACGGGCAAACCATCGTGATGTCATTTCCGCTGCAATGAGGCGTTGCGTCCATATATTCGGCGTGACCTTGCTAGCACTGTCCTTGCTGCTGCCTTTGCGTTCGGAGGCGCAGGAGACCTTTGTCATCAACCTGCGTGATGCCGATATCTCGGTTCTGGTCGAACAGATCTCTGAAATTACAGGCCGCACCTTGGTGCTCGATCCCGGCCTGACGGGTGAGGTCACCGTGGTGTCCGCTCAGGCATTGGACAAGGATGGTGTCTGGTCCCTGTTCCAGTCCATCTTGCGGGTTCGCGGGTTTGCCGCCGTGCAGGCCGGCACGATCTGGCAGGTGGTCCCTGAGGCCGAGGCGCGCACCGCAAGCGGCCCGACTGAGCCCGCCGCGACCGGTGGGCAGGATGTCGTTACGGAGATGCTGCGCTTGAATCGTCTTCCGGCTGCCGAGGCGGTTCGCGTGTTGCGCCCGCTGGTCGCCGAGTCGGGATACATCGAAGCGGTCGAAGACCCGAACGGGATTATCATTACCGATACGCTGGACAACGTGGCCCGCATCACCGCCATCGCCCGCAGCTTTGACGGCGACGCATTGGTGCGCGCCGAAGTCCTGCGGTTTCGCAGCGCGGATGCCGCGACCGTCGGCAATGCGATCCTCGAGGTGCTGGGGCCGGCGGGCACCGGCGCGCGGCTGTCTATCGATCCGAACTCCAACCTCTTGCTCGTGCGCGGCACGCCGAGCGATATCGAGGAAATCCGAAGCCTCGCCATCGCCATGGACGTCGCACCCCGCAAGGATCCGCGTGCGGCGGTTGCCACGACCGTGTTCAACCTGCAGTTCGGGGACGCCGCCGTGATCGCGGAGATCATTCGCGGCACGGTCGGTGACGCGACAAACATCACAAATGTGGTCGCCGAGGATGTCGGCGCTGCCGACGCCGAAGAGGGCGCCGAAGACGTCGCCGGCGGACAATTTGTCCCGCTCGATCGCGTGGTCAAGTCCGATGCCGTCGCAGTCACGCCGTCGATCGAGACCAACTCCATCATCGTGCGCGGTACCGCCGCGCAGGTTCAGGAGATCGGCCAGTTGATCCACGCGCTCGACGTGCGCCGTCCGCAGGTGATGATCGAGGCGGCGATCGTCGAGGTCTCGGGTGACGTGGCCGAAAGGCTCGGCGTGCAACTCGGTCTCGGCCCGAACATCCCCAAGGGCGGAATCGCCGCGACTTCCTTCTCGAACGGGGGCGGGGCGTCTCTGGGCGCTGTGCTGTCTGCCGTCGGTGTTCCCGCTGGATCGGCCCTTTCGACCGGGCTGACGCTGGCTGGCGGCGGTAATGATTTCGGCATCCTCGTGCAGGCGTTGTCGCAATCCACCCGCGCGCGCCTGCTTTCTACGCCGTCGATCACGACGCTCGACAATGAGCCCGCGACCATCGTCGTGGGTCAGAACGTGCCGTTCCGAACTGGCAGTTTCGCGACCAACGGCAACACCGTGACGCCGTTTACCACGATAGAACGCAAAGATGTCGGGATCACGATGAACGTCCAGCCCCGGATCACAGGTGGCAATGTCGTTCAACTGACCATCGAACAGGAAATTTCCAGTCTCGTGAATGCCAATATTGAAGGCGCGGCGGATCTCGTCACCAACCGGCGGGTGATCAACACCACCGTCATGGCCGACAATCGCGGCACCGTCGTCCTTGGCGGTCTCATCACCGATGACCGCATCGACGGCACCAGCAAGGTGCCGGGTCTGGGCGATATCCCGATCGTGGGGGAGCTGTTCAAGACCCGCAACGGACGCAACACGCAACGCACGCTTTTTGTCTTTCTGCGCCCAACGATCCTGCGCAACCGAGACGATATTCAGTCGGCCTCTACGTCGCGCTACAACAAGCTCCAGGCGGCCGATGTGCGCCAGCCTCCGAAGACGGTCCTCAAGCGGCAGGAAGTGCGGCAGCTGCCGCTGGAGATCCAGGGGCTGTATTGAATAAAGAGTGCATCTAATTGGTGCGAGTAATGCGTCCATATATGCAAAGTTGCATAGAAAAGAGTAAATTGGGACTGTTGCGTTAATTGATCACGGGCGCATGGATGCCGACATAGCGGCGGGGTCGAACAGTCCGTCGATGAACGCGATCTCGCCCGTTACCCTAGGTTGTTTGTGATGGATTTGACCGGGTTTGATCGTTCGTATTATCTCGAGCCCACTTAGGCTCAGGACCCATTAATCCACTTGAGGCAATCTGGCTTGTATGATTCAAACTCCTAAATTGAGGGGGCTTTATGAACAATGTTTACTGGTTGAGCGAAGATCAGATGGCACGGCTTCATATCGTCAAGCGCCAGCGCCGGCTGATTTCTACCCTTTGAAATCTTGGAAGGTTTGGGCAGGATTTCGGATAAGTTGCCCCTCCAACGTGCAGGGTTGTCGCCCGTCCGATGTCCCGCCACTGTTGCCCAGGAAAGCACGTTCTCGATGCGACCGCGCAGTCGTTTCGGTTTCGGTCTTTGTACTCCAAATCGGCCCCAGCACGCGCCGCACATCTTGCAGCGTGATGGCCGAAACCAGAACCGGAGCCAGGACCGGGCTTGCGTAGGTTGTAAGGGTCGAGCGCCATTGTTTGCGATGCTTTTCATTGCGCAATTCTTCAAGCTTCGCGGCCAAGTAGGTTTCAATTGCTGCGTCGAAGGTTAGTACCTCCCTCGCTGCCCGCCGCTCCGAAAGAGGGTCTCCGCCCGTCATTGCTTTGCCGCGGTTCTCCAAGGCCATCTTTCTTGCCATCGCCAAAGAAATCGCAGGTGGACTCCCCAAGCCTAATTCGCTGCGCTTTCCGCGAATGGTAATGCGCTGCACCCATTGCTTGCCGCCGTTTGGTCGTACTCGGAGAAACAAGCCGTGCCCATCAAAATGCTTGCCCGGCGTCGTGACGGTTGTCACGAAACGTGCCGTCAGCGCGTTCCGCGGCTTGCGAACCCCTACGTTAGTCTAGATTGTCCCCCAACAAATCCCCCACTTTGTAGTGGATGGAGTGGGAATGTACCGGATAGCGTCGGACGCTGAAAATATAAATCTGTATACTTATTAGGAGCTTATAGGAATGTCGCGGATGCTGCTGGAACTACCTATGGATGTTCCTCGGTCCGCCACTTCATGTAGAATTGGCGGTTGATTGGTGTGATGATCGTGCGTCGGGCGAGAATTTTGGCCTCGGCACTGGATTTTTCCCCGTCTCGTTACAGGTTTCCTCATCTATCGGCGCGAGTTTGACCTACTTTGGGGGGTCGTAACGATCTGGGCGCTCAGCCTGCCGGTGTCGGGCTGTGCATTTTTGAACGTAAGGCTCCGCGATATTTACATTTTGCTTGCGCAGGTCGGCGGATAGGCTGCGCCGACTAACAGGAGGGCCGGGCGTGGCACCGATCTTGCGGATCAATGATCTGAGAAAGACTTACAAGGGCGGGTTCGAGGCGTTGAAAGGTGTGACGCTCGACATTGAGGAAGGGGAGATTCTCGCCTTGCTCGGTCCGAACGGCGCGGGCAAAACGACGCTGATCTCGACGATTTGCGGCATCACGGTGCCGACCAGCGGGACCGCTGTCGTGGCCGGGCACGACACCGTGATCGATTACCGCAAGGCGCGGAATCTGATCGGCCTGGTGCCGCAGGAAATCAACCTCGAACCCTTCGAGACCGTTTGGAACACGGTGCGCCTCACACGCGGGTTGTTTGGCAAGAGACGGGACGACGCGCTGTTGGAGAAGATCCTTCGACGCCTCTCCCTTTGGGATAAGAAATCCAGCCGGATCAAGGAATTGTCGGGCGGAATGAAACGCCGTGTCCTGATCGCCAAGGCGCTCAGCCATGAACCCCGCGTCTTGTTTCTGGACGAACCGACCGCCGGAGTGGATGTGGAGCTGCGCAAAGACATGTGGGAGATCGTTGCCGACCTCAAGGCCGATGGCGTGACCATCATCCTGACCACACACTACATCGAGGAGGCTGAGGCGATCTCGGATCGTGTCGGTGTCATCGACGATGGCCAACTGCTTCTGCTGGAAGAGAAAGAGCATTTGATGGCGCGGATGGGGAAAAAACATTTGCATATTGATCTGCGCGAACCGCTCAGCGCCATTCCTCCCGGCCTGTCAGACCATGATCTGAGGTTGGAAGACGACGGCTGCACGCTGATCTATACCTATGACACCAAGAAGGACCGCACCGGGATCACCACGCTGCTTTCCGCCCTTGCCGCGGAGGGGATCATTCTGCGGGATCTGTCGACGCGCCAGTCCTCGCTGGAAGAAATTTTCGTAGGTTTGGTCAAGGAGGGCGCGGCATGAACTTCGCAGCCGTATTCGCAATCTATCGTTACGAGATGATGCGCTTTTTCCGCACATTGCTGCAAAGCTTCATTTCGCCGGTGATTTCGACCTCGCTCTACTTCGTGGTCTTCGGCACGGCCATCGGCAGCCGCATCCAGGAAGTGGATGGCATCAGCTACGGGGCCTTCATCGTTCCCGGGCTGATCATGCTGTCGGTCATCATGCAGTCGATTTCCAACGCCTCCTTCGCGATTTATTTCCCTAAATTCATCGGCACGATCTACGAATTGCTCTCTGCGCCAGTGAATTTCCTTGAGATCGTGCTCGGCTACGTCGGTGCGGCAGCGACGAAATCGCTTTTCATCGGTCTCGTCATCCTCGGGACAGCGTCGATCTTCGTGGACCTCCAGATTGCGCATCCCTTTGCGATGATTGCATTTCTTGTCCTCACTTGTGTCTCTTTCGCACTGATGGGGTTCATCATTGGCATATGGGCGGGGAACTTTGAACAGTTGCAACTGGTGCCCCTGCTGATCGTGACGCCCCTGGTTTTCCTTGGCGGGTCTTTCTATTCAATTTCGATGTTGCCGCCGGTGTGGCAGACGATCACGATGTTTAATCCGGTGGTTTATTTAATCTCGGGGTTCCGCTGGGCATTCTTTGACATGGCCGACGTGCCGATCGGGATGAGCCTGCTGGCGATCGCAGCGTTTACCGGGCTTTGCATGGCGATTGTTTGGTGGATTTTCCGCACCGGTTGGCGGATCCGGGCCTGAATTTCTGCCGGCGCGACACGGAATTCGACGTCGTTTTGCTGTAGTTTCGCCGGAGATCCCGAAGGGGCAGAGGTTCGCGCCTTGTCGTGGTGCCTCGGGGCCTCTACATCGCTGGAATGGATATACTCAACCGTATCAGGAAACGCCCGCCGCTTGTCGCTGTGATCCGGCTGCATGGCATGATCGCGTCTGGCCCGCGTGGCCCGCTTAGTGACGAAGCTCTCGCGCCGGTGATCGAAAAGGCGTTTCGCAAAGGCAAACCGGCTGCGGTCGCCTTGATGATCAACTCGCCGGGTGGTTCGCCCGTTCAATCCTCGCTCATCGCCGCACGCATCCGAAGGTTGTCCGAGGAAAAGGGCGTGCCTGTCGTCGCCTTTGTCGAGGATACGGCGGCATCGGGCGGCTACTGGCTCGCCTGCGCGGCGGAGGAGATATTCGCTGACCGTGCCTCGGTCGTGGGGTCCATCGGCGTGATTTCCGCCGGGTTCGGAGCGCATGTTCTGCTTGCCAGGCAGGGGGTGGAGCGTCGGGTACATACATCGGGAAAGTCCAAGTCCATGCTCGATCCCTTTCAGCCTGAGAAAGAAGAAGATGTCATTCGATTGAAAGGCTTGTTGGAAGATATTCATGTGGCCTTCGTCGATCATGTGGTTGAGAGACGTGCGGGAAAACTGAAAGACGACGACCGCATTTTTACCGGGGAATTCTGGCTGGCGAACAAGGCGGAGGAGCTTGGGCTGATCGATGGGATTGCGCATCTGGTTCCCGAGATGAAAGCCCGTTTCGGAGACAAGGTTCGGTTCCGGCGTTACGGTCCCCGTCGGGGCTGGATGTCGCGGATCGGGGCCAATATTGTCGCGAATACTCTTGCCGGGATTGAAGAGAGGGCCGCCTACGCCCGGTTTGGTCTGTAACGTGATCCTCAAAGCCGTCCTTCTTTTCCTCATTGTCATCGGGGTGCTGGCCATGTTCGGCAAGATGCGCATGCCGGACCGTCGCATGATGACCGGAAAGTGCCCCGATTGCGGACGCTACCGGTTCGGCAAGGGGCCTTGCCTGTGCAAGGAGCCTCGATCTTGACGCCCTGGATTCTGACAAGCGTCGGGCTGGTGATCCTCTTGCTGGCGGGCGATGCTCTGGTGCGGGGTGCGGTGAACCTGTCACTGCGCGTCGGAATTCCGGCGCTGATCGTCAGCCTGACCATCGTGGCTTTCGGAACCTCCGCACCCGAACTTCTGGTGGGGATCAGCGCGGTGCTGGACGGCAAGCCGGGATTGGCGCTCGGCAACGTGGTCGGATCGAACACGGCCAACGTGCTGCTGGTGCTGGGGTTGCCGGCGATCATCTCGCGAATGAGAACCAGCCAGATCGACACGAAACGCAGTTATTACATGATGTTGATGGCAACTGTGGCCTTTATTGCGCTATCCTTTACGGGGACATTGACCTGGATGATTGGGCTTGTCCTTCTGCTGGGGCTTGCCCTTGTGCTGGGGGATCAAGCGCGCGAGGCGCGCGTGCATATGGCGGATCAGCGTGCCGCCGAGGCGAGCGAGGGCGTCGAAGTCGAGGGTGCGGACCCCGATATGCGCTGGTGGAAGATCATCTTGTTCCTGGCGATCGGGTTGATTGGCCTTCCCCTGGGCGCGGACTTGCTGGTCGAAAACGCCTCTATCATTGCGCGGGATTTCGGGGTGTCGGACGCGGTAGTCGGCCTCACTCTGGTGGCGCTCGGGACCTCGTTGCCTGAACTGGCAACGACAGTGGTGGCGGCCATGCGACGACAGGCGGATGTGGCCCTGGGGAATGTCATCGGGTCGAACCTGTTCAACTTGCTCGGCATTATCGGTATCACTACGCTGTTCGGCCCGATACCGGTCACACAGGAATTCCTGAGCTTTGACCTCTGGGTCATGTTGGGTGCCGCGTTGATCCTGGTGCCCTTCGTCGTGTTCGGGCGGGATCTTGGGCGACGGTGGGGCGTGGTCTTTAGCCTGCTATACATCGCTTATGTGATCGCGCTGCTGATTTGAGGGGGCCATATGCCGCAAGCCTTGGTAACAGGGGCCGGTAAACGGCTGGGACGTGCGATTGCGCTGGACCTCGCGGCATCGGGATATGACGTCGCCGTGCACTATGGGACGTCTTATGCAGAGGCAGAAGAGGTCGCCGGTTTAATCCGCGATATGGGCCGACATGCCGTTACCCTGCGCGCCGATCTCGCGGTCGAGGGCGAGGTGAGCACCCTTGTTGCGCGCGCCGCCAAAGGGCTGGGCGCGCCGCTCGATTGTCTGGTTAATAACGCCTCGGCGTTCGAATATGACAATGTGCATAGCGTGACGCGTGAGTCCTGGGACCGGCATATGGAGTGCAACCTTCGCGCGCCCTTCGTGTTGAGCCAGACGTTTGGCGCGCAATGCCCCGCTGCTGAGCCCGATCCGCAGGGCGAGCCTGAGGCTAGGTCGTTGATCGTTAATATGATCGACCAAAGGGTGCGCAAATTGACGCCCGAATTCACCAGCTACACTCTTTCGCGGGCCGCCTTATGGGTTCTGACGCAGACGATGGCGCAGGGCCTCGCCCCCGATGTCCGGGTCAATGCCATCGGTCCGGGGCCGACGCTGAAGGGGGGGCGCCAGGATGAGGGCCAGTTCCAACGCCAGCGCGAGTCTACGGTTCTGGGTCGCGGGTCCAACCCCGAAGATATCACGCGCGCGCTGCGATTCCTGCTGTCTGCACCGGGTGTCACGGGCCAGATGATCTGCACCGACGGGGGGCAGCATCTGGGTTGGCGAACCCCTGATGTTATGAATGTCGAGTAAACGTTGCCCGCGTGCTGCCGAAAGTTTTGCACCGATCAATTTACTGTCACGAGAGTGTTACCAAATAATTAACGTTATCAATCGTTTGCGCTCGCGGCGAAAAATTTTCGTTTCAGTTCATAAGCTTATAGTGGTGCCTAAAAATTAGGCAATCCGGTCAAGACCCCATTAAGCTTGGGATTTTCTGCAACGGGAAAGATTTGCACCCAGACTTATCCACAGAATATGTGGAGCGCTTAACCCTTGTCCCGGCAGTCAGGAATTGGCAGCCAGTAGTCGAATCATCAGGTAGGAAACATGACGCACGGTAACTCCGATTCTCTGACCGGACATGGGTTGATCTCGTCTTTGCTGACGACGCTTGATTCGTCGCCCGGCGTGTATCGGATGCTGGATGCGGAGAGCCGGGTTCTATATGTCGGCAAGGCGCGCAACCTCAGGGCGCGCGTGTCGAACTATGCGCGCCCGACCGGCCATTCCGCGAGAATTGCCCGGATGATCCGCGAGACGGCCTCGATGATGTTTCTGACGACACGGACCGAGACCGAGGCGCTGCTGCTGGAGCAGAACCTCATCAAGCAGTTGAAGCCGCGCTACAATGTGCTGCTGCGCGACGACAAGAGCTTTCCCAATATTCTGGTGACCGATGACCACGCTTTTCCGCAGATCCTGAAGCATCGCGGCGCCAAGACCCGCAAGGGCGCATACTACGGTCCCTTTGCCGGGGCAGGGGCCGTAAACCGGACGCTCAATCAACTGCAACGGGTCTTTCAGTTGCGCAATTGTTCGGATTCGATGTTCGAAAGCCGCACGCGCCCCTGTCTGCTTTACCAGATCAAACGATGCTCGGCCCCCTGTACGGGAGAGATCGGCGCGGAAGACTACGCCGCGGCCGTCACCGATGCGCAGCGATTCCTCTCGGGCCGCTCGACCCAGGTGCAGGAGAAGCTGGGGCGGGATATGGCGGCGGCTTCGGATGCGATGGAGTTTGAACGCGCCGCCGCCTTGCGGGACCGGATCAAGGCGCTGACGCAGGTACAATCGGTGCAAGGCGTGAACCCCCGCACGACGCCCGAAGCCGACGTGATCGCGCTGCATATGGAGGGCGGGCAGGCCTGCGTTCAGGTGTTCTTCATCCGCGCCAATCAAAACTGGGGGAACCGCGATTTCTACCCGCGCGCCGGTGTGGACGTTGAGCCCGCCGAAGTGCTGGAGGCCTTTCTCGGTCAGTTTTACGACACCAAGGACCCGGCGCGGTTGATCCTGCTATCCCATCCTATCGAGAACCCTGACCTAATGCAGGATGCGCTCAGTCAGAACCTGGGCCGCAAGGTCGAGATCATGGTCCCGCAACGTGGCGAAAAGGCCGAATTGGTCGAGAACGCCGCGCGAAATGCCCGCGAAAGCCTCGCGCGCAAGATGTCCGAAAGCGCCACGCAGGCCAAGTTGCTGAACGGCCTGGCCGAAGCCTTTGGGCTGGACGGCCCGCCTAAGCGGATCGAGGTCTACGACAACTCGCACATCATGGGCACCAACGCGGTCGGGGGGATGATCGTCGCCGGGCCGGACGGGTTCATGAAAAGCCAGTATCGCAAGTTCAACATCAAGGGCACGGACCTGACGCCGGGCGATGACTTTGGCATGATGAAGGAGGTTCTGTTGCGCCGTCTCAGCCGCCTGCAAAAGGAAGACCCGGATCGCAGCAAGGGGCTCTGGCCTGATCTGTTGCTGATCGACGGCGGGGCGGGGCAGGTCTCGGCCGTGCAGGCCATCCTTGATGAGCGGGGGATCACCGATCTGCCGATGGTCGGCGTGGCCAAGGGCGTTGATCGCGACCACGGCAAGGAAGAGTTCCACCGCCCCGGCGCGCGGCCCTTCGCGCTGAAACGCAACGATCCGGTGCTCTATTTCGTGCAACGCCTGCGTGATGAGGCGCATCGCTTTGCCATCGGGACACACCGCGCGAAACGGGCCAAGGCCGTCTCGGCCACGCCGCTTGACGATATTGTGGGGGTGGGCGCGACGCGCAAGCGGGCGCTGCTCACGCACTTCGGCTCGGCCAAGGCGGTCAGTCGCGCGGGCCTTGCTGACCTCAAGGCGGTGGACGGTATATCCGACGCCATGGCCGAAACGATCTACGCGCATTTCCACGAGAAGGGGTGAGGGGCCATTCAGGGTTCGCGTTGTGCCGCCTGTTTTGGAGCCGTCTGTTTTGGGCTGTCGTCACCTCCGCCGACTTCGAACGCTTCGCGCGACGGGCCGAAAGGCGGCGCGGACCAGCGAGAATCGGGCAGATACGCAGGCGCATGGCAACGCGCCACTTGGGCCGCCGGGGCGACGGCGAGGACCGGTCACGACATAGGACACTTTCCTCCGGGGGGTGGACGGGCTAGGTAATCGGCATGCGTATGACCTTGCCCAATATCCTCACCCTCTTTCGTCTGCTTGCCGCGCCCGGCGTCGTGCTCGCGTTCCTCCTCTTGCCGCGCCCGATCGCGGATTGGACGGCCTTCGCGCTATTCGTTGCGGCCTCTGTCACGGATTACGTCGATGGCTACCTCGCGCGCCGACTGGGCCAGATCAGCCAGATCGGCACGATGCTGGACCCGATTGCGGATAAGGCGATGGTGCTGATTGCCCTGCTGGCCTTGGCTGTCTGGTCGCCGCTGGCGCATTGGGCGGCCTTGCCCGGTGCGATCATCCTGTTCCGCGAAGTCTTTGTCTCGGGCCTGCGCGAATTCCTCGGCGATGTCGCGGGGACGCTGAAAGTCACCAATCTGGCAAAGTGGAAGACCACGATCCAGATGGTTGCGATCGCGCTGCTACTGGCGCAGGGGGCGTTTAACACCAATCTCGGCATGGCCATCTTTGGCATGGACCGCGCCATGATCGAGGCGATCCTGACAGGGCAGGCCGACGACCCGACCGGATTGAGGACGACGATGACGCTGGCGCAATGGGGCGGTTACATCGGCATCGCGCTCTTGTGGGCCGCCGCGCTGCTGACGGCGATCACCGGCTGGGATTACTTCACCAAGGCGCGCAAGCATCTGGGAGAGACGTGATGGAGGTTCTCTATTTCGCATGGGTCCGTGAACGCATCGGGATCCCGAAAGAGCGCGTCGATAGCTCTGCCGCCACGGTCAGCGAGTTGATCGAAGAGCTGAAGGCGCGGGAGCCGCGATACGAGGCCGCCTTTGCGGACCTCTCCGCCCTGCGGGTGGCGCTGGATCAGGAGCTGTCGGAGTTCGACGCCCCGCTCGCCGGGGTGCGCGAGGTCGCCTTTTTCCCGCCGATGACAGGGGGGTAGGGGATGCGGATTTCTGTGCAGGCCGAGGCGTTTGATCCCGGTGCGGAGGTCAATGCCTTTACCGCGACCTGTGCCGAGGCCGCCGCCGCCAACGTTGGCGCCATCGTCACATTCTCGGGCCTAGCGCGCGCAGACGGCGGCATGCAGGCGATGGAGATCGAACATTACCCCGGCATGACGGAACGCGCGATCACCGAGATCGCCGAAACCGCGCAGAGCCGCTGGTCCCTTGGGGATGTGCTGGTGATCCACCGCCACGGACATCTGACGGCGGGGGAGGTCATCATGATGGTCGCCACGGCCGCGCGACACCGCAAGGATGCCTTTGAGGCGGCGGAATACCTGATGGACTATCTGAAAAGCCGCGCCCCGTTCTGGAAAAAGGAACTTGGGCCGGAGGGTGCCGATTGGGTTGCGGCAAAGGACGCCGACGAGGATGCGCTGAAACGCTGGTGATCTACCGCGGCGATTACTTTTGCGCGTGGACCCGTTCGATATAGGCGCGCAACTCCTCGGCCTCGTGACGCGCCTCGCGCAGCCCCTCCATCGCGGCGGATAGCTCCGCCTCCGTCTGGCTGAGCTGATTGGTCAATTCCGCTTCGCGTTGTTGAAGGTAAGTGATGGCCTGATCGCGCATCTCCTCGGCTTCGTGCAGCTCCTGCGCCATGCGCTCCAGCTCTCCGATGTCGGCCTTGGAGACGCGGGTAAAGCGGTGGATCAGCCAATACGCGAACCAGCCCAGAGCAAATGCGATAAACAGGATGATCGCCGTGGCGATCACGAATTCGGCTCTGTTCATCTGGGGCTTACTCCTTGGCCGCAGCGTCGTCGTCAGTCTCTTCTGCGCCGGATTCCGTAGTGCTTTCAAGACCCGATTGGTCGTTTTCGTCCGTTGCGACCGCGATCAGGCTAAATTCAATCCGCCGGTTCGCTTCGCGTCCATCCTCGTTGCCGTTGTCGGCGATCGGTTGAGATTCGCCGTACCCGGTCGCGGTGAAGCCAGCGGTCACTACGCGGCGCATGCGCAGTTCCGTCAAAACCGTATCCGCGCGCTTTTGTGACAAATCGAGGTTCATCTCCTCGCGACCCTGACTGTCTGTATGTCCGCCGATCTCAATACGCAGGGGGCCGCAGAACCGCAGCAACTCTGCCAAGGTGTCGATCACGGGGCGGCTGTCGGATGTTACGGTCGCCGAGCCGGGTTCAAAGTTGATCTTGTTTTTGACCTGGATCGCCTTGACGTCGTTGATGCATTTTTCCGGAGCGGGACGGTCCGCATTGGGGTCCAGCTTTTCCTGATAGGCGACCTCGATGGTGAAGTCCTGGCCCTCGCCCAAGCGCTCGGACAGGATGCGCGCGATGGTGGCACTGGCATCCTTGTTGCCGGTATCGCCGGACACGCTGACGCTGTCGGGGGTCACGGTGACAAGGCCGTGCGCCAGTTCCGACATGGCCTGCAAACCGGCGAGGACGCGCAGCGACCAGGCCTCGGGCAGGGTGTCGTCCAGCCGCGCGGCGACGTAGACCTTTTCGCTGCCAAAGCGCGACTTGGCATAGCTGTCGGCGGTCTTGCGCGACAGCTCATCCCGTATCCGCCCGCGCAATTGCACCTGACCTTCGGGCGACAGGGTCGCGACGAATTCGGCGGGGCCTTTCGCGGCGCCCTCTTCAACTTCGGGCAGGACGGCGTGGAGGGCAAAGACCTCGGGCAGATCATTGTCCAGCTCACCGATGATCCGGTCAAAGGTCGCGCGGTCGGTGCCTTCGGCGGCGATCAGGCTGACATCCGCGTCGGAAAAGGTCACGGAGCCCTTGCCGATCCGTCCGAGGGCGAGGATGGCGGAACTTGCCGCCTCTGCCCATTCGGGCGAGGGCACGCCGAGGCCGAGGGTGCAGCGCGCTTCGTCGTTCAGCCCGGCGCCCTTGGCTGCGGTCACGATCAGCTCGCGCGCCTCTTCGGTATCGGCTGAACAGGCATCGAACCGCGCGCCGGCGTCATCCACGATGTAGCGCAGGGTAAAGGGGGCAATCACCGGACGCGGGGCCGAGATTTGCAGGTTCAGCGTGATCGGCCCGGCAGCTTGACGGCGCAGCCTGCTTTCCAGTTGGCGCCGCTTTTCGACGCTTTCGGTCATGGCGGTGATCGTCACCTCGCCCGCCGCGACGGAAATCTTGGATCGGGGCAGATCGCGCAGGGCGGCGATGGCGTATTCCAGCGACAGCGGCCAGTTTTCGGGCACGCGGTAATCGGCGGTTTCCAGAAGGTTCGCGATTTCGGTCACACCGGGCAGGTCATCGAGGCGTGTGACCAGGGCATCGCGGTTCGTCGAGGCGGGGATCAGCCCGATGAGAGACAGATGGCCATCGTTACGCAGGATCTCGATGGAAAAGCGGGGCGGCGCCAACCCTTCGCTGTCCAGAATCGTCATGTGGTCGATGACGCGACTGGAATCGACCACCTGCGCCGCGACGGTGATAGCCTTGAACCGGTCCGCTTCGCTGGGTGCGGTGCCGGTCAGCTCAACCTGCAGCCCGTCAGATTCGACGTCGACCCAGCCCATGGATTCGTCTTCCAACGCGATGCGGACACCGTCGGCGGAACTGGTTTCAACCGCGGTCGCCGCAAAGGTCGCGGCGATGACCGATGTCACGGCGGCCAGAAGGAAGGTCGCGACCAGGATCGTAATGGAGGACAGACGCATCAAACCACTTGTATTTGTTAATGTTGAATGGGGTTTAGTTGGGTTTCCCGGATCGTGCAATCACACCAGCAAGGCAGCGGCGAAAAACGGCAAGGGCAACAGGCCGGCGTCGCGATTAGATCGAAACAGCATCAGCAGACGGTCGTTGTCGTCGAGATCAAGACGCCGCATTTGCCAGGCCATATGCCAGCCGAACGCCCAGGGGCCCGCCAGCGCGATCACCAGCGCAAGCGGATTGGCCCCCGGCAGCATCGAGCCCAGCACGACGATGCCCATCAGCGAGACAGAGGCGATCAGGAACCGGCGCAGCCATTTCGGGGTCCGTTCCGCGAACAGGCGGGCTGTGGATTTGACGCCGATCAACGCGTCGTCTTCCTTGTCCTGATGGGCATAGACCGTGTCGTAAAACAGCGTCCACCCGATCCCGGCGATATAGAGGACCACGGGTTGCCACGACAGGCTTCCGGTATGCGCCGTCCAAGCCAGCAGCGCGCCCCAGTTGAAGGCCAGCCCGAGGAAAATCTGCGGCCACCAGGTGAACCGCTTGGCAAAGGGGTAGATCGCCACCGGGGCCAGCGACAGGACGCCCAGGGCAATCGCCGCACCGTTGAATGTCAACAGGATCAGCAGCGCCATCAGTGCCTGTGCGGCCATCCACGCCACCGCACCGCGCACCGTGACCTGACCCGAGGGGATGGGGCGCGACCGGGTGCGCGCGACCGAGCCGTCGATCTTGCGGTCGGTGATGTCGTTCCATGTGCAGCCCGCGCCCCGCATCAGCCAGGCACCAAGCGCGCAGCCGACCCCGATCCACAGGTCATTCCAGACCGGTGCGCGGTCATGCAGCATCGCCAGCATCAGGCCCCACCAGCAGGGCAGGAGCAACAGCCAGGTCCCGATCGGGCGGTCCGCCCGGCTGAGCCGCAGGTAGGGACGCGTGGCGGCTGGGGCAAGGCGGTCGACCCAATTGCCCCGTACCGCATCGGCGACCTGACCGGGTTGACCATTGGGCGGCGCGCGCGGTGCCTCTGGCGTCGGCTGTTCTGCGGTCATATGTAGGGCCTCATGAAACGTGCAAAAGTCAGGCTCTTTGTAGATCACCCTTTGGGGGCGGGGCAAACCGTTCCTCTGGACCGCGATCAGGCGAACTACCTGTTCAACGTGATGCGCATGGGCGTCAGCGATGCGGTCGCGGTCTTTAACGGGCGCGACGGTGAATGGCTGACGGAGGTTTCGGCGGCCTCCAAGCGCAGCGGCGTGCTGACCTGCACGGCGCAATCCGCGTCCCAGATGGACCCGCCCGACCTCTGGCTGATCTTTGCGCCGATCAAGAAGGCCCGCACAGATTTCATCGTCGAAAAGGCGACTGAGATGGGCGCGCGCCGCATCCTGCCCGTGCAGACCGAATTCACCAACTCCGAACGGGTGCGGGTGGATCGTCTGCAGGCGCATTGTGTCGAGGCGGCAGAGCAATGCGGCGGGACCTTCGTGCCCGAAGTGGCCGATCTGCGACCCTTGGACAAGGTGCTGGCGTCCTGGCCTGAGGGGCGCAACCTGATGTTTTGCGATGAGGCGCTGGTCGGCGGCTCCGCTGGCCTGCCGGAAAACGCAACAGGCCCGTGGGCGATCCTGATCGGCCCGGAAGGTGGCTTTTCCGATGCGGAGCGGACACGCCTGCGCGCCTTGGACTTTGCGCGCCCCGTCGCCCTTGGCCCCCGCATCCTGCGGGCGGACACGGCGGCGGTCGCAGCGATGACGTTGTGGCAGGATCGTCTGGGCGATTGGCGCTGAGGATGGGGTGGATCCGGCCGGAACTGCGCGCGGGCTTCATGCGCTGGCACGAGGCGGTAATCGGCGGCTTGGTCGGAGCTTTCGGCCTCTGGATCGCGCTGTCGGTTTACGGGATCCTCGCCTGGCTCGGCTGGGCGCTGGTGCTGCTGGCGCCGGTCCTGATCGTAGCGGGGGTGCAACGGGGGCGGTTCCGTCACGGCTCTGGTGGGCCGGGGGTGGTCAGTGTGGACGAGGGGCAGATCGCATATTTCGGTCCGCTTTCGGGCGGTATCGTCGCGCTCAGCGAGGTGCACCGGCTGTCGCTGGACGCAGGGAACGACCCGCCGACATGGGTGCTGGCGCAACATGGCCAACCTGATTTGCTGGTGCCTCTGACGGCCGAGGGCGCGGATGCGCTCTTTGACGTCTTTGCCGCCCTGCCGGGGATCCGCACGGAACGGATGCTGGAAGAGATGCGGCGCCTGCGTCCGCCGCATCGCGTGGTGATCTGGGATCGGCCAAGGGCAATGCCGCGCTTGCATTGACACCCCCCGATTTTCCGACCATCCCTGTCGGACCTTTTAATGCCGGAGGCCGCGCATATGTCCATTCCCCAGTCCGGAGGCGGTCCGATCGAGCGGCCCGAGCAATTGGCCGAGTCACTTGAAAAAGGCTGTAAACCCAAGGAAAATTGGCGCATCGGGACCGAGCATGAGAAGTTCGGCTATTGCAAGGACACGCTCAAACCGATCCCCTACGAGGGGGAGCGGTCGGTACTGGCCGTGCTGGAGGGCCTGCGCGATGGCCACGGCTGGGCCCCTTTGGAAGAGGGCGGCAAGCTGATCGGGCTGACCAAGGAGGGGGCAAATGTCTCGCTCGAACCGGGTGGCCAGTTGGAGCTGTCGGGCGCGCCGCTGGAGACCATTCATCAGACCTGCGACGAGGTGAACGAACACCTTGCCGACGTAAAGGACATCGCGGACAAGGTCGGCGTCGGCTTTATCGGTCTGGGGGCCGCGCCGGTCTGGTCGCACGACGATATGCCCCTGATGCCCAAGGGGCGTTACAAGCTGATGGATGCCTACATGGGCGAGGTGGGCACCACCGGCCAGATCATGATGCGGCGCACCTGCACTGTGCAGGTCAATCTCGATTTCGCGTCAGAGGCGGACATGGTGCAAAAGATGCGCGTCGCCGTGGCGCTGCAACCCGTGGCCAACGCCCTGTTCGGAAATTCGCCGTTTTTCGAGGGCAAGCCGAACGGCGTTAAAAGCTATCGCAACTACGTCTGGCGCAATCTGGATGACGCCCGCACCGGCATGGTGCCTTTCGTCTTCGATGAAGGCTTCGGGTTCGAATCCTGGGTGCAATACGCGCTCGATGTGCCGATGTACTTTGTCTATCGCGACGGCAAGTATATTGACGCGCTCGGCCAATCCTTCCGCGATTTCCTCAAGGGTGAATTGCCCGCGTTGCCGGGTGAGGTGCCAACCCTGTCGGACTGGGCCGATCATCTGACGACGCTGTTCCCCGAGGCGCGCCTCAAGACCTTTATCGAGATGCGCGGCGCGGATGGCGGCCCCTGGCGTCGGCTTTGTGCGCTGCCTGCCTTCTGGGTCGGGTTGATGTATGATCAGACGGCGCTCGACGCCGCCTGGGATCTGGTCAGGGGCTGGAGCGCGGAGCAACGCCACGCACTGCACGTCGCCGCCGGAACCGATGGTCTGCAAGCAAAGGTCGAGGGGATCGACATGCATGATCTCGCGCGCGAGGTCGTGGCGATTGCCGATGCCGGACTAAAGGCGCGTGTTTGTCCGGGCGCCGGGGGGCTGGTCCCGGACGAGACCCATTTCCTGAACGCCCTCAAGGAAAGCGTCGAGACGGGGCAGGTCCCGGCGGACGAATTGCTGGCGAAATATCAAGGCGAATGGGACGGCGATCTCAACCGCATCTATCCGGAATATTCCTATTGATGACAACCGGTTGACGTCCGGAATGGCGCGGAGAATCGTTGCGGTTTCACCGGTTTCACCGGTTTCACCGGTTTCACCGGTTACGCGGTCTCCGACGCTTTGATCCCTTGTCATAATGACTCCCCGAAGAGGCGGACCTGTCGGAAATCAGCGACCCGATCCGTGCGCCGATTTTCAGCACGGAGAGCTGCTTGATCCGGGGCAGGGCGTTCAGGTCCGCATACCACCTATCAAGGTTTTGCAGTGAATTGAGCGTTTCGCTGATCCGGGCGCGGACGTCGGCGGGCGTGTCGTCCTGCTCTGCGCTCTCCTCAATCTCGCGAAGCGCGGTGAGGGTCGGCACGAACTCCCGCTCCCGACGCGCGGCGATCACCGCGGCGGCAGCATCGTGGATGTCACCCAGGGCCGTGAAGTATTCGCGCCGATCGCCTTCCCGTCGCGAAGGCTCGATCAATCGCCAGGACTGAAGCTCCTTGAGACCGGTGGAGACGTTGGACCGCGCAAGGTTCAGCTCCTTGACGAGGTCTTCTGCCGTCAGCGGTTCGGGCGACAGGTGCAGCAGGGCGTGGATCTGCGCGACCGACCGGTTGAGACCCCATTTGGAGCCCATGTCCCCCCAATGACGGATGAACGCTTGCATGGAAGGCGTGAGATGCATGTCCTCCTCCGCGCTGATCTGACAGAATTATCAGATTTTACCCGTTTTTACAACTTTTTACGACACGTGAGGGCGCGCTACTTCTTGCCGATGCGGGGTTCCGTTCCGGCAACGATCCGTTCGATATTGGCGCGATGGCGCGCAAAAATCAGCGTGGCCAGCGCCAGTGTCATCGCCACCGCCTCGGGCAATCCCAGAAGCGCGGCCCAGACCGGCGACAGCAGGGCCGCCGTCAGAGCCGACAGCGACGAAATGCGCAGGACCACCGCCATGACCAGCCAGGTCGCACAGGCCGCCGCCCCGAGGGGCAGCGCGTAGGCCAGCAGGATCCCGAGGAAGGTCGCCACCCCCTTGCCGCCCTTGAACCGCAGCCAAATCGGGAAGCAATGTCCGAGGAAGGCCGCCACGGCGGCTAGTTGCACCGCGTCCTCGGCCGCCAGCGCGCGCACGATCAGCACGGTCGCCGCCCCCTTGCCACTGTCGAGGATCAGGGTCAGCGCGGCGGCGGTCTTGTTGCCGGTGCGCAGAACGTTGGTGGCACCGATGTTGCCCGACCCGATCTGGCGAAGATCGCCCAGACCGAACAGGCGCGACACGACAATCCCGAAGGGAACAGAGCCGAGCAGATAGCCCGCAAGCGCCCAAAGCATCAGGGCCACCGGCGGCGTGACGAGGTCGGGAATCATAAAGCCTCTCCGTGAACCTGACGACCGGCGACCCAGGTGGCGCGCACGCGCCCCTGCATCCGGGCTTCGTCAAAAGGGGTGTTCTTGGACTTTGACAAAAGGTTAGCCCGATCCAGCACAAAGGGCGCATCGGGGTCGAACAGCACGAGGTCGGCAGGTGCCCCCTCGCTCAGCCGGCCACAGGCGAGGCCCAACCGGCGCGCCGGATTCAGAGAGAGCGCGCGCCAGAGCTGCGCCAGGGTCATGTCGCCGGAATGGACCAACCGCATCGCCGCCGGCAGCAGTGTCTGCAACCCGACAGCACCACTGGCCGCAGCCTCGTAGGGCAGGCGTTTGCTTTCCTCGTCCTGCGGCGTGTGCATGGAGCATATGACGTCGATCAGACCCGAGGCGACGGCCCCGACCACGGCCACGCGATCATCCTCGCTACGCAGGGGCGGCTTGACCTTGAAGAAGGTGCGGTAATCGGCGACGTCGAATTCGTTCAGCGTCAGGTGATGGATCGAAACTCCGGCGGTGATGTCCAGACCGTTGGCCTTGGCACGCTCCAGCGCGGGCAGGGCGCGGGCCGTGGTGATCTGGTCGATATGGTAGGCCGCGCCGGTCATCTCCAGCAGGGCAACATCGCGATCCAGCCCCATGCGTTCGGCCATCGGACTGACGCCGGGCAGCCCGCGCAGGGAGGCGAACTTTCCCGACGTGACAGCGGCGCCTGCGGATAGCACCGGCTCCTGAATATGGCCGATCACCAGCGCGCCGCGTGCGCGGGCATAGGTCAGGGCACGGACCAGCACCTTGGTGTTCGTCACCACATGATCCCCATCGCTAAAGGCGACGGCGCCGGTATCCATCAAGAAACCGATCTCGGTCATCTCGCGACCTTCGCGGTTCTTGGTCAAGGTGGCCATCGGCAGGACCCGCACCGGCGCGGCCTCGCGGGCGCGGCGGATGACGAATTCCAGCGTTTCCGGCGTGTCGATCACCGGCGTGGTGTCGGGGCGGGTGACGATGGTCGTGACCCCGCCGGCGGCGGCGGCCTGCCCAGCGGAGCCAAAGCTTTCCTTGTGCCGCTCACCGGGTTCGCAGACCTTGACGCCGATGTCGACAATACCGGGGGCGAGGCATAAGCCGTTGCACTCCATAACCGTGCCAGCATCGGCGGGCGGTGCCCCCTCATGACGCGCGGTGATGACCCCATCCTCGACCGTAATGCCGCCCAGGCTTTCCTCGCCCGTCTCCGGGTCGATCAGGCGGGCATTGATGAGGGTAAAGGCGCTCATGCGAGGACCCCGACCAGGAGGCCGAGAACGATCAGCACCACTATCGCGATAATCAAACGGCGGGTCAGCTGGTTGCTTTGCGGGCTCGCCGCTACGGGTTCCGCGGTTTCGCCGCCCGTCCTTCTGGCCGACTCGCTCGTCAATTGTTCCAGCGTCGAAGGGGCGTCCGGCAGGCGATAGGTTCCCACATGCCGCAGGGGCGGGCGAGGGTGCAGCGCGATGTCGCTGCTGGCAAAGGCCCCGCCTTTGACGATCACCACGCCGCCGCTCAGCGCGTCGATCCGCGCGCGGTCGTCGCTGATCAGAGCCTCGTCGACGCCGATCCCTTCGGTCAGAAAGCCGCTCAGCCCGATGCCGTGCAACTCCTCGGTGACAGCCCCTTCGACTTGCGACTCATCAAGGCTCTCGACCCCCAGGGCATCGCGCAGCGCGAATTCGCCGGTCTCCGGGTCTTCGGTCACAAAGGACCAGAGCTCATCCTCGGGCAGCTCCAGCGCAAACAGATGGATCGTGTTGTGATCACCGGACAGTAGCGGGGTCATGAAGCCTCCAGTCGATAAGATAAGCTCGCTGCGTGATGGAGCGTGTAATGCCCAGCGACAGCGCCCGCACCGGGGAGCGTCACGCGACGTGAGTGATTCAACCGCCCCTGCATCACGCGGCCCGCCTGCGGCGCTTGAGATTGCGTGCCAACAAATCCATCACCGCCATGCGGACGGAAACGCCCATTTCCACCTGTTCCTGAATGACCGACCTGTTGATGTCGTCGGCCAGCGCGCCGTCGATCTCGACACCGCGGTTCATCGGTCCCGGATGCATGACGATGGCATCTTCCTTGGCATGGGCGAGCTTTTCGGCGTCCAGACCGTAGAGATGATAATACTCCCGCTCGGAAGGGATGAACCCGCCGTCCATCCGCTCCTTCTGAAGGCGCAGCATCATCACCACGTCGACATCGCGCAGACCTTCGGCCATGTCCTCGTAGACCTCGCAACCAAGGTCCGCCATACCGGCAGGCACCAGGGTCGGCGGGCCGACCAGCCGGATCCGGTTCTCCATCTTGCCGAGAAGGATCAGGTTCGACCTCGCCACACGTGAATGGGCAATGTCGCCGCAGATGGCGATCGACAGACGATGCAGACGACCCTTCTTGCGCCGGATGGTCAGCGCGTCGAGCAGAGCTTGCGTCGGATGCTCATGCTGGCCATCGCCGGCGTTCAGCACCGCACAGTTGACCTTTTGCGCCAGCAGGTCGACCGCGCCGGAATGCGGATGACGCACGACCAGAAGGTCCGGGCGCATCGCGTTCAGGGTCATCGCCGTATCGATCAAGGTTTCGCCCTTCTTGATCGACGAGGCCGCCAGCGACATGTTCATCACATCCGCGCCCAGCCGTTTCCCGGCCAGCTCGAAACTCGCCTGCGTGCGGGTGGAATTCTCAAAGAACATGTTGATCTGGGTCAGACCTGCCAGCGCGTCCGAATGCTTGTCATCGCTGCGCGACAGTGCGACGTAGTCATCCGCCAGATCCAGAATTTCGCGGATCTCGTCGGGGGCCAGCGGCTCAATGCCCAGCAGGTGATCCTGTCTAAAGCCCATGGCGGTCCCCCATCAGATTGCCTCGCTTATAGAAATCCCGCGCCCGCGTCACAAGGTCTGTCAGCCGGCTTTTGCCGCCGCAAGCACTCACTTTGGTTTCGCAAATATCCTCGGGGGGACGGGGCAAAGCCGCAGGCGTGGCCCGGCGGGGGCAGACAGCCCCCGATCCCGCGCCGTCGGGCGTGAGCCCTGACCGGTGCGCCTTCCCCCGCTCTCCCGGATCAGCTGCGAAAGACGCCTTCGTAGATCGGCTCCATCGTTTCCGTTTCGAACAACGAAGAGACCGAAGTGCCGTTCCAGATGTTCAGAATGGCCTGCGCGAACAGCGGCGCTGTCGGCAGCACGCGGATCTGGGGGCACTCCTTGACCGGGGCAGGGGCCGCGATGGTGTCCGTGATGACGAGGTTCTTCAGCACCGAATTGCTGATCCGCTCGACCGCCGGGCCTGAGAGGACGCCGTGGGTGACATAGGCGTGCACTTCCTTGGCGCCGTATTCCAGCAGCAGTTCCGCCGCCTTGCACAGGGTGCCGGCGGTGTCGCACATGTCGTCGATCATCACGCAGATCTTGTCCTTTACCTCACCGATGACGGTCATTTCCGCGACTTCGCCGGGTTTTTCACGGCGTTTGTCGACGATGGAGAGGGGGGCGTTGATCCGCTTGGCCAGCTCGCGGGCGCGGGCCACGCCGCCGACGTCCGGAGAGACGACCATGATCTCGTCCATGCGGTCCTTGAACTTCTCGCGGATATCCAGCGCGAAGATCGGGCTGGCGTAGAGGTTGTCGACCGGAATGTCGAAGAACCCCTGAATTTGCGCGGCGTGCAGGTCCATCGTCAGGACCCGTTCGATTCCCGCCTCGACCAGCATGTTGGCGACCAGTTTGGCGGTGATCGGGGTCCGGGCCTTGGTGCGGCGATCCTGGCGGGCATAGCCGAAATAGGGAATCACGGCGGTCACGCGCTGGGCAGAGGAGCGGCGCAGCGCATCGGCCATGATCAGCAGTTCCATCAGGTTGTCATTCGCCGGATTGGAGGTCGACTGAATGATGAACATGTCCTCGCCGCGCACGTTCTCGAACACTTCGACAAAGATCTCGCCGTCATTGAACCGCTCGACGCGCGCATCGACCGGATCAATGTGGACGCCGCGGTGCGTCGACATACGCCGGGCAATGGATTTCGCAAGCGGCCGGTTGGAATTACCGGCGATGAGCTTGGGTTCGACAACATTTGGCATGGCAGCTCCGGGAGGGCGATTTGATAGGGGGGCAGGTGGGGCAGTTTCAAAGATTCGGGACGTTGAACCCCGCTTACCACCCCGGTAGGGTCTTGCCAAACCGGGCAGGAGGATATCATGCCGCATATCGACTATTACTTCGTCACCCTTTCTCCTTGGACATATCTGGCGGGCTCACGGCTGGAAGAGATCGCCGAAAAGCATGGCGCAAGCGTCACTTACAAGCCCTGTGACCTGGGTCGAGTGTTCAAGGCGACCGGCGGGCTCCCCCTGGGAGAGCGCGCGCAGGCGCGTCGGGATTATCGCATGCAGGAGCTGCGTCACTGGAGGGCCGCTTTGGGCATGGATTTGACGCTGGAACCGGCGCATTTTCCGACCAACCCGGCGCCCTCAAGCTATGCGATCATCGCAGCGCAGGCGGCGGGTGGCGGCGATGTTGGCAAGTTGACGCAAAATCTGCTTCGCGCATGCTGGGCCGAAGAAAAGGACATTGCCGACAACGGTGTGATCCGTGATTGCCTGACGCGTGCGGGCTTTGATCCCGAACTCGCCGACAGTGGCTTGTTGCAGGGCGCGACCACCTACGAGGCGAATGCGGACGCGGCGATCAAGGCCGGCGTCTTCGGCGCACCCTTCTATCTCGTCGACGGCGTCGAAAAGTTCTGGGGCCAGGACCGGCTTGATATGCTCGAATTGTTTCTCGCGGGGCGGCTTGGATGAAAACAGAAGTTTACGGCGGTCACCTTACCGCGTGGCGCGCATGGCCCGGCGGGCCGGGGCGCGCCCTGCTGGTGCATTGCTCACTGGGACATTCCGGCGCGTGGAGAGGTGTTGCGGGTCAACTCGCCGAAACCCATGAGTGCCGCGCCTTTGATCTGCCGGGACACGGGCGCAGCGACCCTTGGGACGGGGCCGGGGTCCTGCAGGATGCGGTCTGTGCTCAAATTCGTGGCATGATTGCGGATTGGACCGCGCCGGTCGATCTGATCGGGCATTCCTTTGGCGCGACCGCAGCGCTGCGGATTGCCGCAACCGCGCCCAAGCTCGTCCGCCGTCTCGTCCTGATCGAACCAGTATTCTTCACCCCGGCCTATATCGCCAATCCCGCGTATCGCAACCGGCAGATGGTCGAGAGCGCGCCGATTGATACGGCTCTGGAGAGGAACGATTTCCGGACCGCCGCGCAAGCCTTCCTCAAGGATTGGGGCGGCGGCGAACCCTGGGAGGCGATGAGCGAGGCGCAGCAGACGCAATTTTCCGCCCAGATGCCTCTCATCAAGGCCGCCTATGTGACCAACAACGGCGACCCTGATCGGATCCTGGCGGACGGCCATATCGCGCGCATGGCTATGCCGACATTGCTGATAGACGGTTCCGAAAGTCCCGAGGGCAGTCACGAGGTGGTCACCGCGCTCCGCGATCTTATCGCGAATGCGAAGATCGAGACCGTGCAAGGTGCCGGTCATATGGTGCCGGTCTCGCATGCAGATGAGACGGGGACTTTGATCAAGTCGTTCCTGGGCTGATCGGTCGAATGGACGGTACTGCGGGTGTGGGACGCCCGTGGTCCATGCGCGGCGTATGGGCGCCGCGTATCCCTCAACTTAAACGCAGGGCGGCGGGGCGTTCACGTTATTGAGTGATGGCCCAACTCCGAACCGTCGTGCGCGCGCTGTTTCCGACGGCACGGCGAGGCGATGCATCAACCTCCGGCGATCTCGACAAACCGGGCGATATCCTCGGATTGAACCGCCCAATCGGCGACGAGGCGGATCAGCAATCTCTCATCCGGATCGGGGCCATCCAATACCCCTTCGTATACCGAAAAGGCTGCCCCGGCCGCCTGAAGGCGTTGTAGGGCGGCGCGCGGCATCTCGATAAAGCTGAGGTTCGCCTCTACAGGGTAGCGCAGTGCCACCCCCTCCCGCGTCAGCAAACCCTCGGTCAACCGCGCCATATTGTCATTGGCCCGACGCGCGGTTTGCAACCAGAGGTCGTCGCGCAGATAGCTGGCCATCTGGGCCGAGAGATAACGATGTTTGGAAAACAGATGCGCACCGCGCTTGCGCCGCAGCTCGAATTCCCAGGCGCGGGCGGGGTCGAACAGCACGACAGCCTCGACCCCCATGCAGCCGTTCTTCGTACCGCCGAATGACAGCACATCGACGCCCGCACGCCAGGTCATGTCGGCGGCGGAACAGTTGAGCGTGACAAGCGCATTGGCAAAACGCGCGCCGTCCATATGGACGGGCAGGGCGTAGTCCCGAGCCACCTCTGTCAGGGCGCACAACTCCGCCAGGCTGTAGATCTGGCCCTTCTCGGTGGCCTGCGTCAGGGACACGGGGCCACGTTGCGGCCCATGCACGCCGCGTATCTCCTCAGCGTCGATCGCGGCGCGCAGAGTATGGGACGTCATCTTGTCCGTTTTGCCGACCAGCGTCAGCTTTGCGCCGCCGGTGTAGAATTCCGGCGCGTTGCATTCATCTTCGTGGATATGGGCGTTCGGCGTGCAAAAGACGGTATGCGTCGGCGGCGCGAGGCAGGCGAGCCCGAGACAGTTCGCCGCCGTTCCCGTCGCAACCAGATAGACGGCGGCTTCGGGGGCTTCAAAGATCTCGCGGATCCGCGTCTCGACCTCGCTCATCAGCGGATCGGTGCCATAGGAGGGCGCGTAGCCGGCATTCGCTTCGCTCAGCGCCTGCATGATGGTCGGATGCACCGGGCCGGTGTTGTCCGAAGCGAAATGCATCAGGTGGGCTCCTCGATGATGTGCTCTTCCCAATCTTCGTCCGCGATCTCGTATTCGGAATAGGTGCGGCCTTGCATCGACACACCGGCGCGGTGCACGCTTTCGGCGGTGCCCGAGATCAGCGGGTGCCAATCATATAGCGGTCGCCCCTCGTGCAGCAGGCGATAGGCGCAGGTCTGGGGCAGCCAGTACATGTGTTTGTGGATGGTGCCGGGGTCTAGGGTGATGCAGTCGGGCACGAACTGGTGGCGGATCGGATATTGCGCGCAGCGGCAGGTGGCATCATCCAGCAGGCGACAGGCCACGCGGGTGAGGGCGACCTCTCCGGTGTCCTCATCCTCCAGTTTGTTGAGGCAGCACTTGCCGCAGCCGTCGCACAGGGCCTCCCATTCCGCCGACGACATCTTGGTCAGCGGCGTGGTTTCCCAATAGCGCGGCTTCAGGCCGTCCCGCTTGATGGGATCATCGCTCATATCGCGTCCAGGATACGTCGCGCAGCGGTGCAGTCGGCCTCCATCTGCGCAATCAGCGCGTCAATGGAGTCAAACTTGGTTTCCGGCCGAAGGTATTCGACGAGTGCGATTGATATGGTTTCGTCGTATATATCGCCTTTGAAGTCAAAGAGATAGGTCTCCAGGTTCGGCGTCTCACCGTCAAACTGGGGCCGGATACCGATAGAGGCAGCGCCTTGATATCTGCCCATGTGCGGGCCGCTCAACACATCGGCGAGAACGGCGTAGACGCCGTATTTGGGCTGGTGCAGGCCGGTCAGGGACATGTTCGCCGTGGGAAAGCCCAGATCGCGCCCACGTTGGTCACCGCGGATCACCGGGCCCTCGATCCGGTGCCTATGGCCCAGCATGGCGGCGGCATCGCGCGGCGCGCCCTCGGCCAGAGCTTCGCGGATCGCGGTGGAAGAGACCTCCGCATCGCCCTCGGCGACCAGCTTCGCCACGGTGACACCAAAGCCCAGCCTGTCTCCGAAATCGGTGAGCATCTCTGTGGTGCCGGCCCGTTTTGCGCCAAAGTGGAAATCCGCCCCGACCACCACATGCCGGACCCCAAGGCCGTCAACCAGCACGCGCTGGACGAACTTGTCCGGGGGCAGGGCCGCGAGGGCGGCGTTGAAAGTCAGCTCATAAAGGATATCGACGCCGTATTTTTCCAGACGATGCGCGCGCGCGGCAGGGCCTGTCAGGCGAAACGGCGGTGCATCGGGGGCGAACAACTGGCGCGGATGCGGCTCAAAGGTCATCACGCCGAGCGGGGCCTCCAGGCGGTCGGCCTGTTCGCGCGCCAGGTCGATTACCGCGCGATGGCCAATGTGAACGCCGTCGAAATTTCCGATGGCGATGGCGGCCCCCTGGTCGGCCTCGGTGACAAATTGGTAGTCGCGTACGATCCTCATGTCAGAGGGGTATCGCCGGGCGGGGGCAGGCGCAAGAGGGCGCGGAACGGTCCGTGGATGGGCGGGGGCACGGACTTGGCCTGCAAACCCTCCCGAGGCGGCCTTTTCAGTCGAACTTGCGAGAGGGGGCCAGCACGTTGGCCTCGCCGATGAGGACCTTTTTGCCATCGACCTTGCAGCGACAGTCAAGCTTCACGCGGCGCTTGGCGTGATCGATGCCGATCACCTCGACCTCGGCAACGACTGTATCGCCGGGGCGGACGGGGGCGAGGAATTTCAGCGTCTGACCCATATAGACCGTGCCGTGGCCCGGCAGTTGCTCTCCGATCACGGCCGAGATCAGCCCGGCGGTCAGCATGCCATGCGCGATACGTCCTTCAAAGATCGTGTCCTGCGCGTAGGACTCGTCGAGGTGCACGGGATTGCGGTCGGTGGAGACCTGGGCGAACATCTCGATATCTTCGTCGGTGATGACTTTGCGCAGGTGGCGCGTCATGCCCATCTCGATGTCTTCGATACAGATCGTTCCGCGCGGGAAATTGTCCAACATCGTCTCCCTCCCTTATTAACGCAAAGCAATATTCAGATAGTGATATCTGTGGTTAGGGTAACTTTATTACTTTGCTGGTGCAGAAAATCAAGCCCTGATTGCGGTTAGCGCAGGAAACCGATTGCATAGGTCGGGGCGTTCTTTTCCCTTTCGAGGTAATCGGTTAGCGCAGCCGCGTCAGGCTGTTCGCGGGTTTTTGTTTCAACTGCTGCCAGCCCGCCGGTGATAAAGAGCGAATCTATATCCTCGCCCATCGCGCCCATGATGTCGGTGGCGATTCCATCGCCGATGGCGAGGATCCCGTCATTCCCGACGGATTTGTCCAGGGCTGACAGACGGCGCCGCGCGAGATCGTAGATCGGCGGATGCGGCTTGCCGAAGTAGAGGCTCTCTCCGCCCATTTCGGTGTATAACCGCGCGACAGCGCCGGCACACCACTCGCGGCGTTCACCGCGATCCACGACGATATCGGGGTTGGCGCACAGCAGTTTCAGGCCGCGCGCCTTGGCCACCAGCAATTGCGGGCGCAGGATGGCGGGGTCGGCGCTTGGATCGAAGGGACCGGTGCAGATGATGCCGTCGGCGCGATCCACTTCGGTCGTGGTGATCTTGATCGGGTCGTTCTGGATCTTGAGCGGATGAAGAAACGCGTCTTCCTCATCCGGGCCGCCAATGAAGTAGACTTTTTGACCGACCGCCCCGTCGAATGCGGCCGCGCGCGCGCTGTCGCCAGACGTCGCGATGGTATCCCAGACCTCGGCGGGAACGCCGAACCCCTGCAACTGGACCTCGACCGCGGATCGGGTCCGGGGGGAGTTCGTGACCAGCACCACCGTTCCGCCCCGCTCGCGGTAGCGGACCAAGGCATCACAGGCCGCGGGAAAGGCGGTGATCCCGTTGTGCACGCAGCCCCAGAGGTCGACGAACAAGGCGTCGTAGCGATCCGAAACTTCGGCCAGTGCAGAAACGATCTGGGTCATATGGTATCCTGATGACGGCGTGAATGAGCAGGCTAGGCAAGGGCAGGGCGAATGGCCAGACCCCGAAGAGTGGCGGTCGGCGAAAAAAATGCCGCACGATGGCGTGCGGCAGATTCGATCGTTCTGGTGGGCGGCACGCGCCGGCGTGCGCCCTCTGGCCTTTAGACTTTCAGGTTTGGGATGATCTGCTTCTTGCGCGACATCACGCCCGGCAGGACGACAGTATCGCCCTCGACGGTGACGCCAAAGCTCTTTTCCGCGACACCCTTGACCCGTTCGTTCGGCACAAACAGCGTGGCTTCTTCGTTCAGGATATCGACGACGAACAGAAGGACCTCGTCGACGCCGTCCTCTGTCGCCACCAGTTGAAAGCTCTCCATCAGGCTCGACTTGCGGTCGAGAACGATCTTGGGCGCGGTGGTTTCCAGAACCGAAACGCGGAACTTGGTGCCCCCGGTTTCGTATTCCTTGCTGTCCATGCGGATCAATTCTGCATCGGAAAAGGCCGAGATATCCGATTTCGCCTCGAACATCTCCGCCGCGTAGGTCGAAAGGTCGATATTCAGCTCGGCGGCCAGAGAGACGGCCAGGTCGCGGTCCTGATCGGTGGTGGTGGGTGAGCGAAATTCCAGCGTGTCCGACAGGATGCAGGATAGCATCGCCCCCTTGATGTTGTCGGGCATCTTGGACGCGTTGTCGCCCATCAGGTTGTGCATGATCGTCGCGGTACAGGCGAGCGGTTTGATCGTGATGTCGATCGGTGCCTTGGTTTCCAGCCCGCCGGAGAGCTTGTGATGATCAATGATCTGGATGATGTCGGCGTCATGGATCGAGTCGGGCAACTCGGACGGGTTGTTGGTGTCCACGATCACAACCTTGTCGCCGGCGGCGAGCTCGGAAATAATCTCGGGCTTGTCGAAGCCCCATTTCTCGATGACAAAGGCAGCCTCGGTGTTCGGCTCTCCGAGCAGGACGGGCACGGCGGGGGTGCCGCGCACTTCGCTCAGGTACCAGGCCCAGATGATGGGGGACCCGGTGGAATCCGTGTCGGGAGAAGTATGGCCAAATACCTTGATCGTCATAATGGGGGCGTCCTGTCAGGTCTGAATTGGGCGCCCTTATAGCAGGGAGTTCGGCATTGTCACCCGCCTGCTTTGGCTTCGCCCGACCCGAGGGGCGAATGGTCGCAATGCGGGCCTTCCTCCCGGCCACTTGTTCCGCCTGAGTTAATGGATCAGACTCGCCAGATGGCAAAGCTGCGCGAGACCGACCTCTACCCGCCGATCAAGGCGTTCCTCGAAGCGCAGGGCTACGAGGTCAAATCCGAGGTTGCGGGCGCGGACGTGATGGCGATGCGCGCGGATGATCCGGCGCCGGTGATCGTCGAGATGAAGACGGGCATGAACCTCACGCTCGTTCAACAAGGGGTCGCGCGGCAAGCCGTGACCGATTGGGTCTACCTCGCCGTGCCGAGCTTTCGCGGGCGAAAAGCGCTGAGTGGGCATATCGCCCTGTGTCGCCGTCTGGGTCTGGGGCTGATGACCGTGCGGGCGCGTGACGGGCATGTGGATGTGCACTGCGATCCGGGGCCCTATGCGCCGCGTGCTTCGCGGGTGCGGCAGGGTCGATTGCTGCGTGAATTTCAACGCCGGGTGGGCGATCCGAACGCCGGCGGTTCGGTCGGGGTCAAACTGGTGACGGCCTATCGACAGGACGCGTTGCGCTGCGCCACCTTTTTGCTGCGCAACGGCCCGACCCGTGGGGCAATTGTCGCCAAGGCCGTCGCCGTGCCGCGCGCGACATCCATCATGCGCGACGATCATTACGGTTGGTTTGAAAAGGTCGCGCGCGGCGTCTACGCGCTGACGCCGGCGGGACAGGCGGGTTTGAACGACTTTCCAGCGCCGCCTGCGCCCCTTTCGCTCCGGCCCGCGTCCTCCGAGTCCGCCGATCCATGATTGCGGCCTTGCAGAGCGTCACCAGACATGTTCGACCGGCCCGGCGTTGCGCGATCATGATCCAGCAACACGGTGCTTGACACATCCTTCGCGGATGCCTAACTACCCGCCGTTAGCACTCGACATGGATGAGTGATAACACCCCCTTCGCCTGATATGCAGGGACGGGGGTTTAGGGAGTAACTTTGAGCGAAGGAGCCTCAGAGATGGCATTCAAACCGCTACACGACCGCGTGCTGGTCAAACGCCTCGAAAGCGAAGAAAAAACCGCAGGCGGGCTGATTATCCCCGACAGCGCGAAAGAAAAGCCCGCAGAGGGCGAAATCGTGTCCGTGGGCGACGGCGCCCGCAAGGACAACGGCGAGCTGATCGCCCCCTCCGTCAAGGCTGGCGACAAGATCCTGTTCGGCAAGTGGTCCGGAACCGAGATCACCCTCGACGGCAAAGAAATGCTGATCATGAAGGAAAGCGACATTCTCGGCATCATCGCCTGAGAACGCCCCTTCGAACGCAACTGAATATCAGGAGAGACGGATATGTCTGCCAAGGACGTCAAGTTTAACACCGATGCCCGCAACAAGATGCTCAAGGGTGTGAACATCCTTGCCGATGCGGTCAAGGTTACCCTGGGTCCCAAGGGCCGGAACGTGGTTCTGGATAAATCCTTTGGCGCGCCGCGCATCACCAAAGACGGTGTTTCGGTCGCCAAGGAAATCGAACTGGAAGACAAGTTCGAGAACATGGGCGCACAGATGGTGAAGGAAGTCGCTTCCCGCACCAATGATGAGGCCGGCGACGGCACCACCACCGCCACCGTGCTGGCGCAAGCCATCATCAAAGAAGGCATGAAGTCGGTTGCCGCTGGCATGAACCCGATGGACCTCAAGCGCGGCATCGATCTGGCCGTCGTCAAGGTTGTCGAGGCCATCAAGGCTGCCTCGCGCCCCGTCAACGACAGCGCCGAAGTCGCGCAGGTCGGCACCATCTCCGCCAATGGCGAGCGTGAGATCGGCCAGCAGATCGCGGATGCGATGCAGAAGGTCGGCAACGAGGGTGTCATCACCGTCGAGGAAAACAAGGGTCTCGAAACCGAAACCGATGTCGTCGAAGGCATGCAGTTCGATCGTGGCTACCTGTCGCCTTACTTCGTGACCAACCCCGACAAGATGATCGCGGACCTCGAAGACTGCATGATCCTGCTGCACGAGAAGAAGCTGTCTTCGCTGCAGCCGATGGTTCCGCTGCTCGAGTCGGTCATCCAGTCGCAAAAGCCGCTGCTGATCATCGCCGAAGACGTCGAGGGCGAAGCCTTGGCGACCCTCGTCGTGAACAAGCTGCGTGGCGGCCTGAAGATCGCTGCCGTCAAGGCACCGGGCTTTGGTGATCGTCGCAAGGCCATGCTGCAGGACATCGCGATCCTGACCGGTGGTCAGGTCATCTCCGAAGATCTGGGCATGAAGCTTGAGAATGTCACGATGGACATGCTGGGCACCGCCAAGAAAGTCTCCATCACCAAGGACGAGACCACCATCGTCGACGGCGCTGGCGACAAGGCCGAGATCGAAGCCCGCGTGGCCCAGATCCGCAACCAGATCGAAGAGACCACCAGCGACTACGACCGTGAGAAGCTGCAAGAGCGCGTGGCCAAGCTGGCCGGCGGTGTTGCCGTCATCCGCGTCGGCGGCATGACCGAAGTCGAAGTGAAAGAGCGTAAGGACCGTGTCGATGACGCGCTGAACGCAACGCGCGCAGCCGTTCAGGAAGGTATCGTCGTTGGCGGCGGTGTCGCTCTGGTTCAGGCCGGCAAGACCCTGCAGGGTCTCGAAGGTGCGAACTCCGACCAGACCATCGGTATCTCCATCGTCCGCAAGGCATTGGAAGCACCGCTGCGTCAGATCGCCGAGAACTCCGGCGTTGACGGTTCGGTCGTTGCTGGCAAAATCCGCGAAAGCGACGATGCCAAGTTCGGCTTCAACGCTCAGACCGAAGAATATGGCGACATGTTCTCCTTCGGTGTCATCGACCCGGCCAAAGTGGTGCGTCACGCGCTGCAGGACGCCGCTTCGATCGCTGGTCTGCTGATCACCACCGAAGCCATGGTCGCCGACAAGCCGGCCAAAGAAGGCGCCGGCGGCGGCGGAATGCCCGACATGGGCGGAATGGGCGGAATGGGCGGCATGATGTAAGACCGCTTTCGCTACGGCGAAAGGGGGCCGGGGGAGCGGGCTGCGGTTTCGACCGCGCGGCCAGCGCCCCGGCATCATCCGATCCACGCTATGAAAAGGGCACCTTCGGGTGCCCTTTTTGCTGTCCGCTCACGCGCCCGATCTGCGTGGCAAGGGGGCCAACGCCGTTGCGCCCTGCGTCGCGATCCCGCAAAAGCGGCGCATGACGATGCCTGACTTAATGGTGCCTGACTTAATGATGCCTGAATTTCATATCACCGGCGCAGAGGTCCTTCGCCCCGAGGGGCTGTGCGATGCGCCGCTTGGCATCGCGGCTGGGCAGGTGGCAGCCGAGGCCAGCGGTCGCGCCCTTCATCTTCCCGGCTGGCAGGTGTTGCCCGGTATCGTCGATGTGCACGGCGACGGCTTCGAACGCCACCTCGCGCCCCGGCGCGGCGCGATGCGTGACCTCGGCGCAGGTCTCATGGCGGTCGAGGCCGAACTGGCGGCGAACGGCATCACCACCGCCTGCCTCGCGCAGTTCTACAGTTGGGAGGGCGGGATGCGCGGCCCCGACTTCGCCGCCGAGATGCTGCGCGCGCTGGACGACGTGCGCCCGCGCGTAGCCACCGACCTGCGCGTGCAACTGCGCGTGGAAACGCATTTGATTGACGACTACCCCGCCATCGAGGCGCTGATCGCGGCGCACGACATCCGCTACGTGGTTTTCAACGATCACATCCCGCACGACGCCTTGGCCCGTGGCAAACGCCCGCCACGCCTCACCGGGCAGGCGCTGAAATCCGGGCGCAACCCCGAAGCACACCTGGCCCTGCTGCAATCGCTGCACGACCGGCGCGCGGAGGTGCCCGCCGCGCTCGCCCAATTCGCAGCACGGCTCACGGCGCGCGACGTGCTGCTGGGCAGCCACGACGACGCCACGACCGCAGACCGTAAGACCGCACGAGGGCAGGGCCTTCGTATTAGCGAATTCCCCGAAACGGCCGAGGTCGCAGCAGACGCCACCGAAGCCGGAGACGCCATTGTCATGGGCGCACCGAATGTGGTGCGCGGTCAGTCCCACGCCGGCAAGGTGAGCGCCGGCTTTATCGCGCGCGAAGGGATGTGCACCGCGCTCGCGTCGGATTATCACTATCCCGCCCCATTCCAGGCCGCGATGGCGCTGGCCCCAGACATGGGGCTGGTCGCGGCCTGGGCGCTGGTCTCCTCCGGCCCCGCCGCGATGCTGGGTCTGGCCGATCGAGGCGCGCTTACCACCGGCGCGCGCGCCGACCTCGTCGCGATCAATCCCGAGACGCGCCGCCCCGGCCTGACTGTTAGCGGCGGGCGTATCACCTACGCCGACCACCACGCCACCGCCGCGCTGCTGACCGCTTGAGGTAACACCGGGCGCAGACGCGGCACCAAACCGCGCGCGCTTGACTTCCGCGTGCTGAACATGTGTATCGACCCCAGCAAAATAGGTGGCCCCGACCGTGACCCGGACGCGGCCCAGACCAGAGGAAACCGCCCCATGCACGCCTTCCGCAGCCATACCTGCGCCGACCTCAATGCCACCAACGTCGGACAGACCGTCCGCCTCTCTGGCTGGGTCCATCGGGTGCGCGATCACGGGGGTATCCTCTTTATTGATCTGCGCGACCACTACGGGATGACGCAGGTGCTCTGCGATCCCGACAGCCCGGTGTTTTCCGAGGTGGAAAAGGTCCGCGCCGAATGGTGCATCCGCATCGACGGTGAGGTCAAAGCCCGCGACGCCGACCTGATCAACCCCAAGATTCCCACGGGCGAAATCGAAGTTTTCGTGCGTGACATGGAGGTGCTCGGCGCGGCCAAGGAACTGCCCCTGATGGTCTTTGGCGATCAGGAATACCCCGAGGAAACCCGCCTGCGCTATCGCTACCTCGACCTGCGGCGCGAGCAGATGCAGGCCAACATGACCCTGCGGTCGGACGTCGTCGCCTCGATCCGTCGCCGCATGTGGGATCAGCAGTTCCGCGAATACCAGACGCCGATTATCACCGCGTCCTCGCCCGAAGGCGCACGCGATTTCCTCGTGCCCTCACGCCAGCATCCGGGCAAGTTCTACGCCCTGCCGCAGGCCCCCCAACAGTTCAAGCAATTGCTGATGGTTTCGGGTTTTGACAAGTATTTCCAGATCGCGCCCTGTTTCCGGGACGAGGATCCGCGCGCCGACCGCTCTCCGACCGATTTCTATCAGCTCGACCTCGAGATGAGCTTTGTGACGCAGGAAGACGTCTTTGCCACGATCCAACCGGTCATGCAGGGCATTTTTGAGGAGTTCGGCAATGGCCGCAAGGTCGACGCCGTCTGGCCGCAGATCTCATACGCTGACGCCGCGCTGAAATACGGCACCGACAAGCCCGACCTGCGCAACCCGATCGAGATGCAGGTTGTCTCTGAACACTTCGCCGGCTCGGGCTTTGCGATCTTTGCCAAGCTGCTGGAACAGGACGGCACCGAGATCCGCGCCATTCCCGCCCCCAAGGGCGGGTCGCGCAAGTTCTGCGACCGCATGAACAGCTTTGCCCAGCAGCAGGGGCTGCCGGGGATGGGGTATATCTTTTGGCGTGACCAGGGCGACGGCATGGAAGCCGCCGGCCCGCTCGCCAAGAATATCGGCCCCGAGCGCACCGAGGCGATCCGCCAGCAGCTCGGCCTTGGCGTGGGCGATGCGGCCTTCTTCCTCGGCGGCAAGCCCTCGGCTTTTGAGGCGGTTGCGGGCCGCGCCCGCACCGTCATCGGCGAAGAGCTGGACTTGATCGACAAGGACCGTTTTGCCTTTGCCTGGATCGTCGATTTCCCGATGTACGAGGCCGACGAGGACACCGGCGCGATCGACTTTTCGCACAATCCCTTCTCGATGCCGCAGGGCGGCCTCGAGGCGTTGAACGGCGATCCGCTCAAGGTGCTGGGCTACCAGTACGACCTTGCGTGCAACGGGTACGAGCTGATTTCGGGCGCGATCCGGAACCACAAGCTCGACATCATGATCAAGGCCTTTGCACTCGCCGGTTACGGTGAGGACGAGGTGCGCAAGCGCTTTGGCGGAATGGTCAATGCGTTCCAGTATGGCGCGCCGCCCCACGGTGGCTGCGCCGCCGGGATCGACCGCATCGTCATGCTGCTGGCGGATCAGCAGAACATCCGCGAGGTTATCCTCTTCCCGATGAACCAGCGCGCCGAAGACCTGATGATGGACGCCCCGTCCGAGCCGACCTCGGATCAGTTGATGGAGCTGTCGCTGCGCGTCATCCCGCAGGACTGATCGCATCGCGCGACCACGACGCCAACGTTTGCCAAAGGAAAGGGCGGGGAAATTCCCCGCCCTAACGCATTCTATGGATACGCTAAATCTATTGACGCGCCGCGCCTGATCAGATCGCCGTTCCCGGCAGGATGAAGCCGCTGACGGCGTAGGGGCTGCCATAGGCGCCTGGGTTCGTCTCGACCTTGACCCGGCTCCAATCGTTGTTCTCGGACACGTCGATCACACCCATGCCGAGCGAAATCTTGTTGCGGTGCCAGTTTGCGTGATCGATCCGCACCATGCGGGACGATACGATCTCCGCCACGACCGCGACGTGCCCCATGGACAGGCGGCTTGATTTGGAAAACGCCATGACCGCGCCGACCTTTGGCGTCTTGGTCCGCTCGAACTGGCCGGCGGCCTGCGACCACCAAGTGTTCGCATTGCCGCGAATTTGTACGCCGCTCGCGGTGCGGGCGAAGGGGACACACCAGACACGGGTGCCGACGGCCTGCTTGGCGCGGACCTCCTGAATGGCCAGGGCGCGCAACTCCATGTCGACGCTGGCCTTTTCGGCGGCTTCCTCGGGCGAGATATTGGCGCATCCCGCGCTCAGTAGCAGTGTCGCCGCGATCATCAGCTTGTTGCGAAACGACAGTTTGGCGCGTTCAACGCTCATAGGTCCCTCATATGTCCCAGCTCCGCATTTTTACGTGAGCACTTCGCGTTTCGCCTAAATGGTTCCGCAAAACAAGTTTAACTGACAATGTCAGGCAGTTTTTCGCCGATTCACCCCTTGTTATCCGTCAGGGGCCGGGCAATCTGCGCCCCGAGAGGATGGACCCATGTTCGATGCGCTGATTGACAACGGCTTTGATATCGCAGCGACAAATCACGCCCGCGCGATCCTGACGCATGAGTTCGCGCCCGAGCTTGCGCAATTGATCGCGATCCTGTCGGGCTTTCACATCTCCATGGCCGACCTGATCGGCGGCGGCGGCGGCGAAAGCGGTCAGACGCAGCGTCTGCGTCATGCGCTCAACGCCTCAGGCTGGCGCAAGCATCGGTTTCACGTGCAGACCATCGTAGACGGGATCGAACGCGACGGCATTTCGCATGAGGTCGATCACGTCAACTTCGCCCGTCCCGGTGCGCTGGCGCTGGAGGTCGAATGGAACAACAAGGACCCCTTTTTCGATCGCGATCTGGAGAACTTCCAACGTCTGCACGCGCTCTCCGCGATTTCGGTCGGCATCATCGTGACGCGCGGCGCCTCATTGCAGGACGGCATGCGCGGGCGGATCACCGATTGGTTGCGTGCGCGCGATCTGTCATCGGAAAGCGACCTTGTGCGCCTCGGCATCGGCGACCGGACCGCGCGCCAAAAAGCCAAAGTCGCGGCACAGACCGCACGCGGCACCGCGTTTCACGAGGCCTTCGCCAATGCCTTCACGGCGGATAAATTCGGCCCCTCTACCACCCATTGGGCCAAGCTTGATGACCGCGTGCGGCGCGGCGTCGGCAACCCGTGCCCGCTGCTGCTCGTCGGTCTGCCGATGTCGATCCTGACCGACGCCGCCCCCGAAGGTGACGCGCCGCGCAGCCTGTTCGACATCTGAGTCCACAGGCTTCGTACTGGCGTCACGCAGGCTTCATCTCGTCGGAAATACTCCGGGGAAGGGGCGGGCTGCGCAGCAGACGGCTCCGCGGGGCAGCGCCCCGTCCGCAATCCGATACTGGAATTAACCTCGCAGGTCAGCGATGACCGCAGACAACCCGTCCTCGGGTGATCTATTCCGCCGCGACCGAGGAATTATAAGCGTAGGTCTTCCACCCCGGCTTGTAATCCGCATCCGCCTGATTGCCCCAGACGGTCCAGCCTTCGCGCACGCCTCGGCCGAACATCTCGAGGTATGGTCCCCAGGAGCAATCTTCGATTAGCTTGTACTGCTCATCGGGTTTGCGCGAATGCTCGCGCTTGCGGGTCTGCATCATGTTGACCTGACGCCGTCCGGCATCCAGCGTGCGGGCGTTCTTGCCACGGGTGCCGAACAACAGGATCTCCGTCACGTTGCGAAAGTAGAATCCCACGCCGCGCCCGTCCGATCCACCGTCCTTGCGGACCTTGTGCCAGATGATGTTGGACTTGTAATCGAATCCCCAGGCGCTGAGCACGCGCAGCC
>OJBD01000020.1_pt1 | contig 66237 bp, 55 predicted proteins | sample 1590481 | NCBI WGS metagenome assembly OJBD01 (sample SAMN05416811, study PRJEB24817) | seawater metagenome | isolation source: Sea water | place: Canada:Atlantic | collected 2013-07 | reverse complement strand
GCGGTTCTCGTTGGTCCACATCCAAAAGCTCCTGCAAAACCTTGCCTCCGCCAAGGATTCACAAGTGATTCCAAAGATTCAAGATGTTCCCGGATGGACACTTAGAGGCGTGATTTCATCCGCATCGTTAAAGGGCTGTGGTCTGCGCTTGGGTGCAATTTGAAGTGCACAGCATCATCACGCCCTTTTGAGGCGGTGCGATTGTCTCGCGACGAAGCCTGAGGACATCAGATCGGGGGCTCGCCCCCCCCTTGCGCCCGACGCAAACAGCCTATCTCTTCAAGACAAGCGACGAATATGCTGGAGGATCCGGACACGCTCGGAACCGACTGAAGACACGAAAACGGCCCACCTAGAGAAGGGCCGCTTCGCGTTCCGGTCTGGAACGGCTTAGTTCGGGTATGTCGCCAGGTCGATCTTGGAATAAACTTCTTGACGCAGAAGATCGGCATAGGGCTGCGGATTGTCGCGGATTGGCTGCAGCGGCTTCACCAGACCGTGCCATTTCTCGATCAGAGCCCGGTAGGTCGCGATCAGCTCTTCCGGCTCTTCGATCCCGCGTTCCTCGCGCGAGATGCGAGCTATTTCTTCCAGATCGGAAGTGCGGAAATCGACGAGGTCCTGAAGAAACTCGGGCGAGGGTTCGTGAACCGTGAGGCCAAGGTCAGCGACCTCGTCCAACACGGTGAGATCGTCGGTCTCGTAATTCACCTCGCTCTGCGCTACGGCTTCAGGGAGTTTCGCTGTGAATTGCTCACGCTCCTCGGCCGAGAGGGACTTCCAGAACTTCGGACTGATCGCAAAGATCGAACCGGAATGATAGGTGCCCAGCGGCAGGGCCGTCAGGTGCTTGGCTACTTCGATCAGGCTGTGCCCCTTGAGCGCGCCGATTGGCTGCACGGCGGCGGTGACGACCCCATGGCTCATCGTGTCGTACATTTCGCTCGACGGCACATTTACCGGCTCGGCCCCGAGGCGCGTCGCCCATCGGTCCCAGACCGACCCCCCAGTGCGCACCTTGACGCCTTTCATGTCGGCGACCTCTACGATGGGTTCCGTGGTCAACAGCACGTAGGGCGCGGTGCTGATCCCGCTTAATGTCACCATACCGTTCTTGGCGAACTCGTCCTGGCAAGGCTGGCAGTTCAACATCACGAACTCAGTGGTCGCGCCAGCCATGGCATAGTGATCGTCGCCCAAAAGCGCCATGTCGGCAACGAGCTGTGCATAAGGCATTTCCGAGCGGAAATATGTGAACGCAAGCAAGCCCACATCAGCCACGCCGTCGCGCAGACCTGAAAGCGTCGGCTTGGGGCCGAGCAGGGCGCCGCCGGCAAATACCTTGAAGTCGAAGGCATCGGGGAATTCGGCCTCTGTCATCTCGGCAAAGGCAGCATGGCCGCGCGATGTCGCATGATTGGGCGAGGTCCAATTGCTTACCGTCACCCGTTTTTCGGCTAGGGCAGGCGTAGCCGTCAGTACGGCCACCGCCAGTATCGTCAGCGTCTTTGTCAGTCTCATGTGGTCTCCTCCTCAGTTTCAAAGTCCCGCTGTTGCACGGGTTTCACTACGGCTGAAGAAGCCGCTCTAATTGGCAAGTTCGGGCAAGAACATGATCAGATCAGGGAAGGCGATCATGATAATCAGGACCACCACATCGGCAGCCAGAAACCACAAAACGCCCTTGAAAATTAGTGATATTGGTACGGCGTCCCCAACTATTCCCTTGATAACAAATACATTCAGTCCCACAGGCGGCGTAATCAACGCCATCTCGACCAGCTTGGTTGCTAGAACGCCCAGCCAGATCAGGCTGATATGGTTGGCCTCATAAATCGGCAAAAGGATCGGCAAGGTCAGGAGCAGGATGCCCAGCGGATCGAGGATCATGCCAAGCAGGCAAAAGATTACGGCGGTTCCGAAGACCAGCATCAAGTAACTGGCGCCCATGTCGATCACCAGGTCCGACATCGCCTCGGGGATACCGCTGATTGCAAGGAACCGGGAAAACAGATTGGCTCCGACCGCGATGATGAAGATCGCTGCCGTCATTTTGGCCGTGTCCAGCAGCGCGATCTTCGAAACCCTCCAGTTCAGGGTGCCGCGCGCCGCCGCGATAACAAACGACAGAGCCGCGCCGACGGCGCCGGCTTGGGTCGGCGTGAATATCCCGGTGAAAAGACCGCCGAATACACCGACGACCAGCAGGAGGACCGGCCAGGTCTCACCCAGCGCCTCCAATCTTTCGCGCCAGGTCGCGTGTTCGTCGAGCGGCGGTGCTAGCGAGGGATTGAGACGGGTGCGAATGATGATCACGGCCCAGTAGCCGAGCATTGTCAACACGCCCGGCACGATAGCGGCCAGGAACAGCTTGCTGATCGCGACCTCTGCAAAGATGCCGTAAATGATCAACAGGATGCTGGGCGGAATGAGTGACCCCATCGTCCCTGCCGCGGCAACCACCGCGGTGCTCAGACCGGGATCGTAGTTGCGCTTCAGCATTTCCGGTACTGCGATCCGGCCCATCGCCGCGGCGCAGGCCAAGCTGGAGCCCGCCGCCGCCGAAAACAGCGCCGCACCGCCCACGCTGGCCACAGCCAGCCCGCCGGGCAGGAACGACAGCCAGACACGCGCGGCCTTGAAAATCCCGCGTGTGATGTCGGTTTGGTAGCAGACGTAGCCCATCAACAGGAACATCGGGATCGAACTTAGCGTCCAGTGCGCCGCGAAATCATAAGGAACCGCCGTCAGCAGGCCAAAGGCCGCGCCGCTGCCCAGCATCGCCCAGAACCCAAAGAATGATACGATACCCAGGGCCACCGCGATCGGAACACGCAGGAGAACCAGGATAATGACAGAGACGATGCCGCAAAGGCCGATTTGGAAAAAGCTCACCGTTCCGCTCCTATTCGTACATATCGTGATTGGGGCCGGCCATGCCTGCTTCCGTGAATGGTCTTTGGATCAGCTTGGTGAGCAAAAGCAGCACCATCAGCCCCGCACCAATGGGTAGAAAGAAACGACCGGGCCAGACCGTCACCGCCGCCATGCCCATCGATTTTTCTCCGACCAGGTATTTCTCGACGGCGTCTATCCAGCTTTGCCAGGTCAACAGACCGTAAAACACCGCAGACAGCCCGAGGGCCAGCATGTCGAGAGCGGTCCGCGCCCCGACCGGGAGCAGATCGTGGATCAGATCGACCTTGATGTGTTCGTTGGTGTATTCGACGAAAGGAAGCGGCAAGAAGACGAGCCCAACCATGTAGTAGTAGGACACGTAATCCACCGTGCCCGGCAGCGGTTCGGCGATGAACTGGCTCAAGATGACGTCGATCGTGACGTGCAACATCATCAAGGCCGCAAGTGCGGTCGCAATATAGGTGATGATGCGTGACACCCAGCCAAGTCCGGCAATTACAGATTCCATCGCTGTCTCCTCCCTATATCGTTAGGACGCGCCGCGCATGGCTATGTCCCGCGAAATTCCGGTTGTCTCTTGTTCAGAAAGGCGTCGATACCTTCGGCGTGATCTGCGCTTTTGATGATCTGCCCCTGGATGATGGCCTCTGTTTCCAGAAAGGCTTCCAGCGACGGTTGCTGCGCGGCGCGCATCAAGCGCTTGGCCCCGGCCAGGGCAAAGGTTGGACCGGAGGCCAGGTCTTCGGCATAGTCCGCAGCGGCCGCATCGAGGGCATCGTCGGCATGCACCTGGCTTGCCAGACCCAGGGTCAGCGCCTCTTGCGCCGGCACCAGTCGCGCCGAAAAGGCAAGGTCGGTCGCCCGCTGTCGTCCGATCAGGTTCTGCAGAAAGAACGCCGCGCCGCCATCCGGCGCAAGGCCGATCTTGCGAAAGACCTGACCCAGTTTCGCCGTTTCGGAAAGGATCAGCACATCACAGGCCATGGCCATGCTCAGCCCGATCCCCACCGCCGGTCCGCGCACCGCCGCCACCATCGGCTTCTCGCAATTGTAGATCGACAGGATCATCTGATGCGCCCGATAGAGTCGCGCACGGTCGCCCCAGACATCGTCTTTGCCCATGGTCGAGATATCCGCCCCCGCACAAAAGGCGCGACCCTCGGCTCTCAGCAGCACCGCCCGCACCTCGGGGTCGGTGCTGATTTGGCGGAATGTCTCGGTAAGCTCGACCCGCATGTCGAGGGTCAAGGCGTTCAGCTTGTCCGGTCGGTTCAGCGATACGACGGCCAGACCGCCCTTGCGTTCAATTGTGATTTCACTTGCCATAACCGCCCCTCCCCCAAGGCGAAATTTCGTCAATCAGCGAACAGCGCCCTTGCGATTCCATTCTTGTGAATCTGCGTCGTGCCCCCGGTAATCGTCAGCATCCGCACGTCCCGCACCATCCGCTCGAGCGGAAGCGAGCCGAAATAGCCGTAGCCGCCGAACATCTGCATGGCGTCGTGGGTCACACGCTGTGCCATCTCGGTGGCCTGAAGCTTGGCGATCGAGGACAGCGTCGGGTCGGGCTGGCCCCGGTCGATCAGTGTCAGTGCAGTATAGCACAGCGACCGGGCGGCCTCGATCTGGACCTTCATGTCCGACATCATCCATTGCAGGCCCTGCATGTCGGACAGGGCCTTGCCGAACTGGCGGCGGGTCTTCATGTAGTCGCAGGCCAGATCGAACGCGCCCTCGGCGATGCCAAGCGCCAGGACGCCCATACCGACCCGGGTACCGTTGTAGACGCCCAAGGGGCGGACAAAGCCGCTGGAATTGTCGGGCACGCCTTCGGAGACGATATTTTCGGCAGGCACCCGAACGTCATCGAAGTGAATTTCGCATTCGTTGCAGCCGCGCGCACCCATCTTCTGTTCGAGGATGTTCACGGTGACGCCGGGGCTCTCGCGTTCCACCAGAACCGTGCCGATGCCGCGCGCGCCCTTGCTGTCGCAGAACCGCGCATAGACCAGCAGATAGTCGGCCCGGTCACCGAATGTGGTAAAGATCTTGCCTCCGTTCAGCACGAACTCATTGCCGTCCGGGCGCAGGGAAGTCGTCACCGCCGTGGCGTCCGACCCCGCCTCGGGTTCTGTCCAGGAAATCGCGCATTCGATCTCACCCGCCGCGAAACGTGGCAGAAAGGAGCGTTTCAGCTCGTCGCTGCCACAGGTCGAGATAATCCGGGGTGAGACGTTCTGATCATGGACAATCAGCGCGGTGTTGAAATCCACCTTCGCCAATTCCTCTATCACGAGGTAGCAATCCACCATCGAGACGCCGCCGCCGCCGTATTCCTCGGGGATGGTCAAACCCAGATACCCGAGTTCGCTCAGGCGATGGTGGTTCTCTTCAGGGTAAATGCCTTCGCGGTCCCAACGCGCGGCACGGTCGCGGAACTCGCCCCGTGCCAGCTTGCGCGCGGCGTCCTTCAGCGCGATCTGGTCTGCATTCAGCAATGAGGGATGCATCTGCCTTAACCTCCCCGCCGTTGGTTGAAACTGTGGCCATAAACCATGGCGGCGATCGTGTTGCGCAGGATCTCGACCGTGCCACCGCCAAGCGCAAAGCCGCGCGCGTCGCGCACCATGCGTTCCAGCGGGTATTCACGGGTGTAGCCGTTATGTCCGTGAATCTGCAGCGCCTCGTTCGTGACCCGCTGCGCCATTTCGTTGGCGTAGAGCTTGGCCATGGTGGCGTCCATCGGGTCGGGAAAGCCATTCGGCGCGGGGTTGGTCGCGGCGCGATAAACCATCAGCCGTGCCGCATGGATCTGCGTCGCCATGTCGGCGATCTTCCATTGCAGGCCCTGAAACTCGTTGATGGGGCGACCGAACTGATGGCGGATCTCGGAATATTCCTTGGCCGCCTCAAAGGCCCCCTGCGCCAGGCCGACGCACATCGCGGCATTGCCTACGCGCTCGGGCCCGAAGCTGCTCATCAGCAGCGCGAAGGAGCGCGAGCTTTCTGGATCGCCCTCAACCAGAACATCTTCTGGCCCGGCCTTGTAGTTTTCAAGGATGATCTCGGCCTCGGTCAGACCCCGACCGCCCATCTTGAGCGATATATGCCCGATGCGCGCGCCGGGTTTTTTCAGGTCGACGACAAAGGCCCCGATCCCCTTAGCACCGCTGGCCTTGCCGAAGCGGCAGAATACCAGCGCGTAATCGGCGATATGCGCGCCGGTGGACCAGCATTTGTTACCATTCAGGATCCAGCCGTCACCGTCCTTGGTTGCCGTGGTGCGCAGGTCGGTCACGGCCGAGCCGGCCTCGGGCTCACTGATGGCGATGGCGATGAACTTCTTGCCCGCCGCCATATCCGGCAGGAACCGCTTTTTCTGTTCGTCGCTGCCCATGACGCTGATCGCACGCGAGGGGCCGTTCAGGTACAGTTGCGAGACCAGCGCGGTATTGAAACAGACGCGCGCCATTTCTTCGAGAAAGACGGTGCCCTGCACCACAGGCGCGCCGGACCCGCCGTATTCCTCGGGGATGAACATGCCCAGATAGCCAAGCTCCGCCAACTTGTCCCGGTTGGCGGCCGGGAATTCCTCTTTGTCGTCCCAATAGGCGGCTTTGGGGGCGAACTCGCGTTCGGCCAGCTTGCGTGCCTCGGAGCGAAAATCTTCGAGTTCAGGATCGAGCTTGAACATGCTAGTTTGAGTCCTCTGATTGAGTGGAGAGCCGGGCCTGGCGCAATGCGCTCAGAATGCGCGCCGTATCGGCGCCCACTGCCGGGGCGGGTCTGGGGGCTGTGCGCACGTGGCCCGCAAATTTCATCGGTAATCCGGGGACGGGGACCGTACCCAGATCCGGGTGGGGAAGGTCGTGAACCATGCCGCGGGCGCGCATGTCTTCGTCGGCAATCACCTCTTCCAGCCTGCGAACCGGGGCTCCCGGCACGCGGGCGTCGCTCAACGCGGTGAAAATCTCCGCGCGTGTATGCTTTGTGGTCCACTCCGAAACCCAGGCATCGACGTCGGCACGCCGTTCACAGCGCGCCGGACCCTCGGCCAGTTCGGGATCCTCGGCAAGATCGGCGCGCCCCATTGCGCGGCTCAACTGCTGCCAGTGGCGATCATTCAGGCACATGATCGCCACCTGGCCGTCCTGCGCCGGAAACAGATCGTAGGGTGCGACCTTGAGCACCGCCTGACTGTTGCCGGCACGGTCCGCAAACCCATCAGGGGCGAGCAGGAGGCTGGAGATATTGGACGCCAGCGCATGATGCGCCACGTCCTGCATGGCGACTTGAACAAAGTCGCCGCGCCCGGTCGTGTTGCGGGCGTGCAGCGCCGCCATGATGCCGCCGAACAGGTGTGAGCCGCCCATGAAATCGGTGATCGCCGCGCCGCATTTCACCGGCGAGCCGTCGGGGAATCCGGTCACCGACATCAGCCCGGTCAGCGCCTGAATCGGGAAATCCATCGCCGGTGCATCGCGGTAGACGGAATCGGCGGCGTAGCCCTTGCCCGACCCCATGACCAGTCGCGGATTGCGTGCCGAGAGCGTCTCCCACCCCAGCCCCAGTTTTTCCATCGTGCCGGGGCGCGCATTCTCTATCAGCACGTCAGCCGTGTCGGCCAGTGCCAGCAGCGCCGCGCGCCCTTCCTCCGACTGGAGGTCGAGCACCACGCTTTGCTTGCTGGAATTCAGCATCATTGCGGCGGGATTTTCGCGCCCGCCCGCGATACCCCGGATGCTGTCGCCGCCGGGCGGTTCGACCTTGATGACCTCCGCGCCCATGAGCGCGAACATCAGACCGCAATAAGGTCCGAGATAGACTTGGCCCAGGTCGACCACCTTGAGACCGGATAGCGGACCACTCGCTTCTGCTCCCGTCATGCGCCGCAAAAGCGCGGCTGGCGCTTTTCCTTGAATGAGGCCACAGCTTCGTGGTGATCTTGGGTCTGCATGATAAAGGCCTCGGCGGTGGCCTCGATCTCAAGGTAGGTGGCAAAATCGCAATCCATGCCGCGGTTCAACATCGCCTTTCCCAGCCCGAAGGCACGGGTCGGCCCGTCCGCGAGCCGCGCGGCGAGCGCAGCCGCTTCGGCCTCCAGCGCGTCTTCGTCGTGAATTTCGTGAACGATCCCCAGATCCTGTGCCTCCTGCGCGCCGATCACCTGGGCCGTCATGAACATGGCCTTGGCTCGCTGCGTGCCGACCACGCGCGACAACAGGTAAAGCCCACCCCCATCGGGCACGATCGCCACCTTTGCATAGGCCTGACAGAACCGGGCCGATGGCGCGGCAATGATCACATCGGCAAGCAGGGCGATATTGAACCCCACGCCGAAGGCAGGTCCCGCTACCGCGGCAATCACGGGCTTTTCCAGATTGTAGAGCATTTGCGTCACGCGATGCTGCTGCTTCAGGCGGTCGAGCATGGCCATTGGAGTCGAACTGGCAAAGCTATTGATGTCCCCGCCTGCACAGAACGCGCCGCCGGTCCCGCTGATCAGCAGTGCGCGGACGTTTTCGTCATCCCGCACCTGTGTGAGGATGCGCTCCATCTCCTTGCGTGCGTCCTGGTCCAACGCATTTTTCTTCTCGGGGAAGTCGAAGGTCATCCGACCAACGCCCCCCGAGCGGCTGTAGAGCAATGGCACTGCATCTTCCTCCCAAATGAGTCGGCTCCAGCCCCGCAAGGGGCGAGGCGACCACTGGCGAATACCTTGGCGGTAAAAAACAGACTTGTGCGAAATACGTCTCGCCGACATTTTCCATTGTGATCGTGGGGCATGGGTGCTCCGCTGACTCGGTCTGCCTACGATACACTTCGGCGGCTCCTCGGATTCGCCGGACCTTGCCGAAACTATATAGAAAATTGACCATGTACTTTGACTCCTCTCTTGGCCGTCTGCGCCTGCCCGTGATCGGGTCTCCTTTGTTTCTGGTGTCCGGGCCCGACCTGGTCATCGCTCAGTGCAAGGCCGGTGTGATCGGTAGCTTTCCGGCATTGAATGCGCGCGAAAACGACGGTGACCCACCCCTGCTTGAAGCCTGGCTGAAGCGCATCACCGAAGAACTCGATGCCCATAATCAGGCCAATCCCGACCGACCGGCCGCGCCTTTCGCCGTCAACCAAATCGTGCACCGCTCAAATGACAGGGTCGAACGTGACATCGAGATCTGCGCCCGTTGGAAGGTGCCGGTCTGGATCACCTCGATGGGCGCGCGGGAGGACGTGAACCAAGCAGCACATGACTGCGGCGGGATCGTGCTTCACGACGTGATCAATAACCGCTTTGCCAAAAAGGCCATTGATAAGGGCGCCGACGGCCTGATCGCGGTTTGCGCCGGTGCGGGTGGCCACGCGGGGGCTTTGTCGCCCTTTGCGCTGGTTCAGGAGATCCGCGAATGGTTCGACGGTCCCCTGGCCCTGTCTGGGTCGATTTCGACAGGAAGCTCTGTTCTGGCGGCCCAGGCGATGGGCGCTGATTTCGCCTATATCGGGTCGCCCTTCATCGCCACGAACGAGGCTGTCGCCACGGATGTCTACAAGCAGATGATCGTCGATGGCGGGGCGGAGGATATCCTTTATACGAGCCATTTCAGCGGTGTGAATGCCAATTATCTCAAGCCTTCGGTCCGGGCGACCGGGCTGGACCCTGACAATCTGACAGGCGAGGGAAACAAGCTGAACCTGGCCACAGGCGACATCCGCCCCAAGGCATGGCGCGATATCTGGGGCAGCGGTCAGGGCATTGGCGCGGTAAGCGCGGTGACGCCCACGGCAGACTACATCGACCGCCTCGACCGCGAATACCATGCGGCCAAGGATGCGTTTTGCGCGTGACAAAGAAGGGCGGCGGGTTGACGCGCCGCCCTTGGTGGTCCTGACCTTGATGACGGACGCTTCGCGCGGTCAGAGTTGCGTTCGGCGCTGAGCGCCCAGCGAATTGCCGAAACCCCTATCGGAGGAGCCCCGGCAACCACAGCGTCAGCGTCGGAATGGTGATCAGCAGGGCCAACCGGACCATGTCGGCGGCGAGGAACGGCATCACACCGCGAAAGATCGTGGTGATCGAGACCTGGTCGCGAACGAGGCTTTTCATCACGAAGACATTCATGCCGATGGGCGGCGTGATCATGCCAATTTCGACCAGGGCGAGGGTCACGATTCCCCACCAGATCAAATCAAGGTCCATCGCCAGAATAATCGGGATGACAAATGGCACCGTGACGACAAGCGCGGCAACCGTGTCGAATACGCTGCCCAGCACCAGGTACATGACAACCAGTATACTCAGGATCAACCAGGCGGGCATCGTCGCCGGGTCGATGATCGACAGGATCGCCGTGGTGACGCCTGCAAGGTTCAGATAGGCGCCAAAGATATTGGCTCCTACAATCAGCAGGAACAATCCGGCGGCGGTTCCTGCCGCCTCGCTGATTGCCTCTAGCAATCCGGCGAATGAAGCACGGTCCGACAGAATCCAGAACACAAAGGCGATCCCGGTTCCTGCCGCCGCCGCCTCCTGAACGGTGAAGACGCCCCCATAGAGACCTCCCAGGACGCAGACAAACAACAGAATAGGTCGCCAGGCCTGCCTAAGGGCCGTGAGGGGTGCAAACTTCAACGTTTTGTCGGGAGGGGGGGCCAGCGACGGGCGCAGCCGCACCAGGATCGTCACCGCAATCGTGTAAAGGCCAAGCGCCAGAATGCCCGGAACAAGCGCGGCGGCGAATGCCTCTGAAATCGACAATTCGGCAATCACACAATAGATAATCAGGATGACCGAGGGGGGGATCAGCGCGCCCAGCGTTCCACCCGCCGCAATGCTTCCGGTCGCCAGACTGTCGGCGTAGGACCGTTGCTTCATTTCGCGAAAGGCGACGCCCCCGAGGGTCGCCGTCGTGGCCACGGAAGACCCGCTGATAGCGCCAAAGCCGGCGCATCCCAGCACCGTCGCCAGCGCGTGACCGCCACGCATCCGACCAAAGATGGCGGTTGCGGCATTGAAGATATCATCGGCAAATCCCGACGCGACGGCCAGATTGCCCATCAGCAAGAACAGCGGCACCGCCGCCAGATCGGCACTGGATATTGTTGACGACAGATTGTTGGCGCCGATCAGCTGGGCCGCGCCGATATCCAGCACCGCATAGCTTCCGATCAACCCGGTCAGGCCCATGGAAACGCCAATAGGTACATGCGCCAAAGCCAGGAAATAGAGGATCGCAAAGCCCAGCAGAACCTTGACGACAGCCCCTTGATCCGCAGCGGTCCAGATCAGGAACAGCGACGCCGCCAGCGCTGCAACCAGCGACAGGGCAGGGGCGGTCATCTCGGGCACCCAGCGACCCGGGGACCGCCACATGGTCGCGGCACTCTCGCTCAACACGCTGAGCTGGGCCAGCAGGCCGAGGGCAATCAGCCCTGCTGCCAGATACCAGATCGGTCCGATCGGCACGCCCAGGACGAGCGTCGTTTCCCCGTAGAGCGTTTTTTGCGCAGCATGATGAAACAGGAAATATGTATATATCGCAAAGGCCACTGTGGTCAGCGCGTCGGCATAGAGCTGGACGCCGCGAAACCGGCCCGTCAAATTACCGACCAACTCCATCGATACGTGGAGGCGTTTCTTGTTTGCATAGGTGAAAGACAGGGCCACGATGCAGGCAAAGGCCAGTTCCATAATCTCGAACAGACCTTTGATCGGACGCGAAATTCCCCAGCGCAACAGAATGTCGGTGGTCACGATCAAGGCGGCGGCCAGCAACGCTCCACCGGCCAGAAAGCCCGCCAGGTTGGAAAGTCGTACCGAAAGAGAAGATGTCGATTTAAGGGTAGTAGACGCGGCAGCGGGTGCTGCGCGCGTCGGTTTGTCGTTACTGTCCGGCACGATGCGCGCCGAGGTTGTCTTTGTACGCCTGCAGGATGTCCGCGCCGCCTTCGGTGTTTTCAAGCCAATCCGCGATGACTTTGTCGGCAGCGACTTGCCAGCTGGCCAGATCAGCTTCGGTGGGGGTGATGATCGTGTGGTCATCGAGCCCCGCAACGAGGTCACGCACCCGTTGACTTTCCACTTCGAGGTTTGAACCCCAATGCTTGGCGAAGTCCATCGGAGGGTTGTTGTCGATCGCGGCCTTGGCGGCCTCTGGCAGCTTGTCAAAGCTCGATTTGTTCATCACCAGATAAACACCGGTGGTCCCCAGGGAGATATCCACATGGGTCTTGGTCACATCGATCAGTTTGAAGCCGTCCAGAGCAAACCAGTCATTGGCGCTGGCGTCGACCACATTCTTAGCCAGGGATTCTGCCATCGAGGGGGCAGGGATACCGACCGGGACGCCGCCGACCTCTTCGATCATCGCCGATAGCACGCCACCGGCCGCGCGTATTTTTGCGCCGCTGAAATCACTCAGACCGTCGACATCGGCCGAATGGTGCAGACGTGCAATGTCGGCAGTTGCGAGGCCCAGCACCTTGACGCTGTCCATGCCGTCGAAAAGCCCTTGCTCATACAGCCCGGCCATCGCGACCGAGGATTCCTCGGCACCGTTTGCCAACAACGGCAACTCGACAACGCCCGCCGCATCAAATCGACCGGGGTTGTAGGAGGTAATGCTCCACCCCATGTCGATGATCCCGGCCCGGACCGCGTCAAAGACCTCCTGCGGTTTGGCCGATGCGCCGCCAGTGACGAATTCGATCTTCAGCGTTCCTTCCGACTCGTCTTCGATTTTTGCGAACCATTCGGTAAAGAGTTTGGCGTTCAAAAAGGATGTCGGACCTACGAAAGACCCGAATTTCAGTGTGACGCTGTCCTGAGCGGCGGCACCAAGTGCTCCGCTGGCCGTGACAGCCGCCGCGGTTGCGGCAATGCGTGCTAACCTTGTTAGCGAAAATCGTTGGTTCATCGGTAAATTCCTCCCATAGCGACCCAGTAGACTCACCAAACCGGTCGCATTTGCCAGCGCCATCTCTGGCGACACCAAATACAAGCGGGTCGGACCTGTACCCGACAGTAGGGCCACGTTGACCGGCGCGTGCAAATGCCATTCCATAAATGTTCACCTGACGAAGTCCGCGCAAATCCAGGCGCGGCGTAAAGGCCGCAGGTCTCCTTGACGGCCCGGATCATGCCGGCTCCGACATCTGACCAGCCTCGGGCCGTATCCCGCTGGCCAACACGCGTAAAAGCGGCCCTCCGCAAAGAGGGCCGCTTCATTCTGACACGACTAACCGCTCAGAGCGTGGCCGCGCCCCCGAGGATATTCGTCACCTGACTTGACAGCACGCCGCCGTTTCCGTGGGCGACAGCCAGTTCAGCGCCGTCGACCTGGCGATCTCCGGCTTCGCCGCGGAGCTGGCGCACCGCTTCGACCAGCGTAAAGATGCCGTACATGCCGGGATGCACGCAGGACAGGCCGCCCCCGTTGGTGTTGACCGGCAGGTGACCTCCGGGCGCGATGCCGCCGTTTGCCACGAACGCGCCGCCTTCGCCCTTCTTGCAAAAGCCCAAATCCTCAAGAAACAGGATCACGTTGATGGTAAAGGCATCGTAGAGCTGCACCACGTCGATGTCCGACGGTTTGACGCCCGCCATCTCCATCGCCGCCGAGCCTGACTGGGCGGCGCCGGTCGTCGTCAGATCCGCCATCTCGGAGATATCGCGATGCGTCGTGCCTTCGCCGCCACCCAGCAGATATACTGGAGGGTTCGGATGGTCCTTCGCGGTTTCTGCGCGCCGCATCACCAGAGCGCCGCCGCCGTCGGTGACAAGGCAGCAATCGCGCACCCGCAGCGGGTCGGACACCAACCGCGAAGCGATGACGTCTTCGCGGGTCAAGGGGTCGCGCACGAAGGCTTCGGGGTTCTTTTGTGCCCAGGCGCGGGCAGCCACCGCGACGTCGGCCAATTGTTCGCGCGTGGTCCCGAACTGCGTCATGTGACGGTCAGCGGCCAGCGCGTAGGACGACAGCGGGAACATCGGCTTGTAGGGCGCCTCGTAAGTCGGCAGGCCGAGGGCCGTCATCAGTTTGCCCGAGGCCGTGCGCTGGTTCGACCCGTAACAGATCAGCACCGTGTCGGCGAGCCGCAGCTCCAGCAGCATCGCCGCCCAGAGCGTATGCGACAGGAACGAAGACCCGCCCATTCGGTTGTTCATGGTGAACTTGGGGTTCAGCCCCAGTTCCTGCGCCAGGCTCAGACCCGAGAGCATGTCCAGCGGCTGACAGGTGGCAATGGCGTCAACCTGCTGCAAGGGCACACCCGCATCTGCCAGGGCACCATGAGCTGCCTCGATGGTGATCTCCATCGAGGTCTTGCCATGTGCCTCGCCACAGCCGGCCAGTGCAGCGCCGACGATGGCGGCTTTTCCCCGCAAACTCATGGTGTATCTCCTTCTGGCCGGAACACCACGGCGGGTGCACCGTCCGGGCCTTCGCCGATCGTGGCGGAGACTTTCAGTCCCGCCGCGATCTCGTCATTCTCAATGCCGTCAACGCGCGACATCATGCGCACGCCCTCGTCGAGATCGACCAGCACCACATTGTAATCGCCGCCCTTCTCGGGCTTTCGGCGTATGATCGTGCGCGCGTAGACCGTGCCGCGCCCAGAGGGCGCGACCCACTTCAGATCAGCGCTGCCACAGGCCGTGCAGATCACGCGCGGATGAAAGACATGGGTGCCGCAGTTGCCGCACTTTTGTATCTCGAAAACGCCGTCGGCCAGCCGGGAGGCAAAGACGGCATCCGGCCCCGGACCTTGAACTATACCACTCATCTTCAGAACCCGATGTGGTACCCGCCGTTCACGCTCACGTGCTGGCCGGTCATGTAGGATGCCGCGTCGGACAAAAGGAAACAGACCGGCTGCGCGACCTCGCTGGGCGTGCTCATCCGTCCCATCGGAATCTGCGCCATGTACTTGCCGACGAACTTGTCCGAGCGCACCGTCTCGGTCATCGGTGTTTCGACCATCCCGAAGCAAACCGAATTGACGTTGATCCCATAGCGACCCCATTCGCGCGCTGCACACATCGTGAGGCCCAGCACGCCGGATTTTGCCGCACCATAGTTGATCTGACCGATGGTGCCGCGCCGCCCAGCGTCAGACGAGATGTTGACGATGGCGCGCCGTGCGGGGGTATCGAGGTTCTTCTCGGCCTGCTCCTTGTAGTAGGTGCCGACCGCCTGAAGGCACCCGAAAACGCCAGTGAGGTTCACGTCGATCACCTGCTGCCAGGTTGCCCGGTCCATCTTGTGAATCATCGCGGCACGCACGATCCCGGCGTTATTGACCAACCCGTTGATGTCTCCGAACTCATCGCGGGCGAACTTCACCAACTGATCGGGAAAATCGGGGTCAGCCACGTTTCCGACGATGGCGCGGGCATTGCTGCCGATCTGTTCGGCGGTTTCCTTCACACCCTCTTCATTGAGGTCGTTTACCACGACCTTCGCACCCAGTTCAGCGGCGAGTGAGGCCACACCACGCCCGATCCCCTGACCGGCGCCGGTGACAATTACCACTTGGTCTTCCATAGACATCGGGTTGATCATGTTCGTTTCTCCTTGGTTCGATTGATTTCATATTTCATGACGCAGGATCGCCGTTGGCCGGCACCGTAAGTCGTTTTATGATCGCGTCGCCATGCGCAAGGAGGCGACCGTTCTGATCGACGACCTCGCCCCGCATGAAGATCAGCTTGCGCCCGCCGCCAGCGATCCGCCCCCGCGCGGTCACCACGTCGCCTTCTGCCGCCGAGGCGACAAAGCTGGTGGTCAGCGACAGTGTCAGACAGCGATGACCCGGGCGTCCTTCACCCGCGAAGGACGCGCCGAACGTGACCGCGTTGTCCAGCATCGTGGCGTAGATACCGCCATGCGCCTTGAAGCTGCCGTTCAAATGATCCTTGGTGATCGTCAGCTCTAGCTCTGACTTTTCCGCCGACCAGTGCACAAAGCGAACGCCGAGAAATGCGTTGAATGGGGCGGGTACGTAGGGTTTGCCGTCTTGCGCGCTCATCTTAAGCCGTCTTCCTGTCGCGTGAGAAGTATATGATGACTGCCGCCAGCGCTGCCAATCCGACACCGACGCTGATTGTGCCGAGGATCGGGACGGACATCATCGCGCTCGCAGGCCAGGCAATGGCCAGACCACCGAGCCCGAGAAGGGCCCTGACAAAGGCACCCACAGTATTGCTTTCGATCCGACCGACACCCAGCAGATACCCCTGGAGCCCGGCACAAATCAGCAGGACGCCAAGTCCCGCCCGCAGAATGGTCAATAGACTGTCCAGCAGCCCTGCCTGCAACGTGTAGGCGGGGTCGAGCACAAAGAAGAAGGGGATCACATAGATGATCGTACCCAGCTTCATCGCCTGAAAGGCGGCGGCGAAGGGCCGCGCCTGCGCAATCGCAGCGGCAGCGAAGGCGGCCAGCGCCACGGGTGGCGTGATATAGCTGAGCATGCTCCAGTAAAGGATAAACAGGTGAACCCCGATCGGATCGAGGCCGCCCGCAATCAGCGCCGGTGCCAGTGACACGGCGAGGATCACGTAGGCGGCTGTCACCGTCATTCCCATGCCAAGGATGAAACTGGTCAAAGCCCCCAGAAGCAGCAGCAGGAAGGTGTTGCCACCCGCGATGAACAGCAGGTCATTGGAGATCGTGCCGGACATGCCAGTCACCGCCAGCCCGCCGACGATCAGGCCCACGGCGGCAAGAATCGCGACCAGCTCGACGAAAAGGCGCCCCGTCGCGACCATGAAATTCACCAGCTCCTGCCATCCCCACCGGGATTTCGGCGAAAACTGGTTGATGACGAGAAGCAGCGCGGTGGCATAAAACGGCGCGATGGCCTCGCGCTTCAAGAACAGCAGCATCCAGATCAGAAGCGCGAAGACAGCGATGAAATACCAACCCTCAGCCAGCACCCTGCCGAATTTCGGAAGGTCGGCACGCGGCACACCTTTTAGCCCGTTCCGCGCCGAGTAAGCGTCGATCTGGGCGAAGAGGCCGAAGAAGTAGAGGAGGGAGGGCAGCACAGCCGCCACGACGATATTCGTGTAGTCCGTCAACAGGAACGTCGCCATGACAAAGGCTGTCGCGCCCATGATCGGTGGCATCAGAACGGCACCGGTCGAGGCTGCCGCTTCGATTCCGGCGGCGTAGCTTGGCCGGAAGCCCACACGTTTCATCGCCGGGATCGTAATCGACCCCGTCGTGAGCACGTTGGTGATGACGCTACCGCTCATCGAGCCGGTCAGCCCGCTGGTCAGAACGCCGACCTTGGCGGGTCCGCCCCGAACATGGCCGAGTCCGGCAAAGGCGATATCGATAAAGAAGGGTCCGGCACCGGTGTGCTGCATCGCGACCCCGAAGATCATGAAGCCGACGACCAGGTTGACGAAACTGCGCATCGGTATACCCAGCACGCTCTCGCCACTCATGGCGTGGAAAATCGCCGTCTCGATCGGCGGCCGCTGGAAGCCCTGAATCGGACCCGGCGCATAATTGGCGATCATCGGGTAGATGGAGAACATCAGGATGACACCGAACAGCATCCAGCCGCCGGTGCGGCGCGCGGCCACAAGCAACAAAAACCAGAAGGTAAAGCTGGCGATTATGGCATGCGTGGGGGCTGAAAAGTCCCAACCCTTGTTCACCACGCTGCGCCCGTAATAGACGAAGAACGCGCAGGTGCTCACCGCTAGTATGGCCAGAAAGTAATCCCACCATCGCGTCGCACCCTGCGGGTTGGTCTTGGAGCAGGGAAACACCAGGTAGACCAGGGGCAAGGTCAGCAGGAGCATCACATACAGGTAGTGAATCTCGAGCAGACGGACGTCTATGAAAAACCCGAGATTGAAAAGGTGGTTGATCGACGTCGCTGACAGCAGCAGCGCCGATATCGCAAGCATCCAGCGAAGACGACCTGATATGTTGCCTGTACCGACCGGCTGCGCCGTCGTCTCCTGCGGATCCTGTGACATGCCTGCCTCCCCGAAATACGATGATTTTATGATTGCAACGCGGCGCCCCGGTTAAGGACGCCGCGTTGTGTCGTATCAGCGGAAATAGACTTCTTGGTCTGCCGCCTCGAGCGCCTCGGCGCGCGCCTTCATCCAGGCCGCGGTGAACTCTTCTTCACCCTCCGGGGCACCGTCGATAAAGCCTTTCCAAGTTTCGACGAGCAGGTTTTGACGTTCGACCAGCCGATCTTGGTTTGCTTGTGCTTCAGGGGTCCAGAGTCCTTTTTCCTTGAAGTAGGCGACGCTTCCATCGCTCCACGGCATCACCCATTCCAGGATCTGACGGTCCACCCCGTAGGCATTCGCGCCAGGGGCCGCGTCCTTGAACTCGTCAAACCCCTCGTCCATCGCGGCGACGATGTTGCGCACCTCAGTGTCGTCCTGATCCGCTTCGGTGACGAGGATCGGATAGGGGTATAGCGCCATCGGCAGCGGCGAATCCGGGTCGATGCCAGGACCGACCGACACCATGTGTGGTGTCACGAACGGCGTCACGCTGGTGTAACGGGCCCAGCCTTCCGTATCGCTGGCAGGCGTCTCGAGCCATTTGAGGCCGCGCGGGCTGGACTCGATCTGGTAGTTCACAGTGGTTGTGGTCAGCGCAAAGGCAGCATCAATGCGATCCTCCAGAATGCCTTTGAGCGTGTTCACATAGCCCGAGAATTCAATGCCTTCGACATCGTCCCAAGTCAGGTCCGCAAAGGCCAGCAAGCCCGCCATGTTGACACTGATGGCCGGCGAGCTGACGGCGTTACCCACCCGCTTGCCCTTGAGGTCGGCGACCGTCTCGATGCCGGAGTCCGCCGCTGCGACAACCCCCAGCCCGTAATCGCCAACGGCCTGCAACACGGCCCGAATCGGCTGCGGTCCCCATTCCGGGGTGGCAAAGAGGAACACGCCCTCAACGGCGAAATAGGATGCGATGCCGCAGAGGCAGTAATCCACCGTACCGTTCTTGAGCGGGGTCATCCGCGAGACATCGTTGCGCCCTGGAAGCACACGGACTGTCGTTCCGAAACGGTTGCGCATCATGTTGCCGATCGCAATCGAATGCGCATGTCCGGCCGAGCCGGTGTCGTAGGCCGACCACGCGATCACATCCGGCAGTTCGATGTCTTGCGCGGTGGCGGGTGCAGCCATCGCCAGACAGGCGGCAGCAGTCATACTCGTCCATTTGATGTTCATGGTTCTCTCCTCCTTGTTGTTATTTTTTGCGAAAACGATCGCAGTTCATAGTTCCGAGAACGCCACATCCTTGTCCACACGTATTTCCGGCGGCAGTCCGAGAATGCGTTCTCCGATGATCGTGCGCTGAATTTCGTCCGACCCACCCGCGATCCGATTGCCGGGCGCTGTGAGGTACTCGTTGCGCCAGCGGGCGACATCGTCTCCGGTGGCTGCGGAAATACCCGCGCCGGAGCCGGCCAATTCCATGCCAAAGGCGCCCATTTCCTGCCTCAGCTTGCCCAGAAGCAGCTTGCCAATCGAGCCCTCCTCGCCGGGTGCCTCGCCGCGCGAAAGCGACGTCATGACCCGGTAGGAGGTGAATTCAAGACCGCGTTGCCGGGCGATGAAATCGGCAAGCTGCGCACGCACTTCGCCATCCTCGATGGCCGGGCGACCGTTGCGCTCGACGCGGGCGGCAAGGGCGATAAGTTCCTCTGCACGCGCGCCGCCACTGGCGCGCCCGACCGAAATGCTGAACCGTTCGTTCATCAGTGTCGTCAGCGCCACCTTCCAGCCGTCTGATTCGGCACCCAAACGGGCGCTATCCGGGACGCGCAGGTCGTCGATAAACACTTCGTTAAAGCTGGCGCTGCCGGATATCTGGCGGATCGAACGGGTCTCAATGGCCGGATCGGACATGTCCACGAGGAACATGGTCATACCCTTGTGCTTAGGCACCTGTGTGTCGGTGCGCGCCAGAAGGATTCCGTGGCTGGAATAATGCGCCCCCGAGGTCCAGACTTTTTGGCCGGAAATCACCCAGTCATCGCCATCGCGCCGCGCACGCGTCCGTATGCCGGCCAGATCGGACCCGGCGGCGGGCTCCGAGAACAGTTGGCACCAGATGTCTTCGCCGGTCAGAGCGCGCGGCAGAACCGACGCTTTCTGATCATCCGTTCCGTGGATCATGACCGTCGGTCCGACCAGTCCGATCCCGATCAGGAAGGCGTTGGGCGGCACGGCGTAGCGGCCTTCTTCCTGATTCCAGATCACCTGCTCAATCGGTGTCGCATCCCGCCCGCCAAAGGCGCTCGGCCAAGTTAGACCGGCCCAGCCTGCATCGGCCTTGCGGGCTTGCCAGTCCCGCGCCCGCGCGACCTCGTCAGCGTCGCGGGCCATGAAATGATCCTGCGCCTTTTCGCTGCCGTCCCGCAGGGTGGCGTTGGCTTCCAACCATTCGCGCGCTTTTGCGCGAAAGGCGGCTTCATCGGGGCTGTCGCTAAAATCCATCTGTCAAACTCCCTGTCAGCTTGCGGCCCTTTGGGCGTCCGCCATATTATCGAGAAGCCGCTCCCGCCACATGTCCGCGGGCCCGAGTTCAGCTTTCAACTGCCATCCGCGGCGCAGAAATAGATGGGGGTCGGCGGCCCAGGTGAACCCGATTCCGCCGTGCAGCTGGATTGATTCCTCGGTGGTGAATTGCACCGCGTCGAGAGCCGTGAGGCGCGCAACGGCAGCCGCTTCGGACAGGCGGCTGTCCCCGCTCGCCAGCGCCCAAGCGCCGAAAAAGGCGTTGGACCGAGCCAATTCGATCTTGGCGAACATATCCGCGAGCCTGTGTTTGACCGCCTGAAAACTACCGATCTGACGCCCGAAGGCGCGCCGCTCACCGGCATAGGCGGTGGTCAGGGCCAGCACACGCTCGGCCAGGCCGATCTGCTCAAAGGCCGCCAGAACGGCGGCACCGTTCAAGAGGCGCTGGATCGCTGCGGGGTCCGAGCCTGGCAGCAGCTCGACCGGAGTATTGTCAAAGGTGATCTCGGTTGCCGGACGTGTGCGATCGATCGGGTCCAGCGCACGTTTCGTCACGCCCGAGGCAGAGAGATCCGCGAGGTAGAGGCGTGGCGTGCCGTCTTCGTCCTTGGCGGCGACCAGTGCATGTGTCGCCTCGGCGCCGAAGGTCACCGGGCTCTTTTGCCCTGACAGGCGATCCTGCACCACTTTGGCCGCTACGGTGTGGGGCGCGAGCCCGCCGTCTTCGGCAAGCGCCGTGGCGATGATCGTGCGTCCTTCGGCTAAGCTGGGCAAGAGCGATTTACGCTGGTCTTCCGACCCCGCCGACTGAATGGCCGGAACGGCCAAGCCTAAGACAGACAGGAAGGGTACGGCGGCCAGGCTGCGGCCGATTTCTTCGGCTAGGACGGCCAGTTCCACTGCCCCCATCCCCGAGCCACCCTCGGCTTCTGACATGGCGAGGCCAAGCCAACCGCCCTCAGCCAACGCCGACCAAGTTGCCGTGTCGAATCCTTCGCCACTGTCCAACCGGTCATGTGCAACCTCCAGTGTGGCGTGATCGCCCAGCATCCGGGCAAGAGTTTCGCGAATGGTATCCTGTTCGTCGGAAAAACCGAAATTCATCTCGATCCGCCTCCTAAACGGTGGGTGTCGAACCCGCTGCCAGTCGAGGGTAGTCGTGTGGACTGGGCGCTCCAAACGCTATTGCGGCCGAGTTGCGTAAAATCATATATGTGCAATGTCACCGAATTGGCGGATTTTTAAACCTCCGAGGCGATTCATCATAAATGTGCTCGATCTTGGTGAGAGGCCATGAAATGGACCCTGGCATTGTTTTCTTGCAGTCTTGGCACTTAATTTAATGGGACGCAGAATCGGGGTGTTCGTCAGACAGGCGAAAAGGTCCCGGCACATTGATTTTAAAAAGGAAAAACGGCATGGAAACTGTTGGTCTGGGATTTTGCTATGAGGATCTGCCTTTAGGGCGCAAGTTTCGGACCATCGGCCGTACCGTGACCGAAGCCGATATCACGAATTTCATCAATGCCACCGGCATGCTCGAAGTGCTGTTCATTAACAGCGATTTCCGGGAAAAGGAATCCAACATTGCGGGCTTTGCTGCCCCCGGCGCACTGGTATATTCTTTTATGGAAGGGCTGCTGACCCAATCCACGATGCAACACACAGGCTTTGCCTTTCTGGAAATGGAACTGAAGGTTCTGGGCCCGACATTCGCCGGCGATACGGTGCATTGCGAAGTCGAAGTGATTGAATCGCGACGCTCGAAAAGCCGATCGAATCGAGGACTGGTACGGACGCGAAACAAGGTCTTCAAGCACACAGGCGAACAGGTGCTGGAATATACCCCCTTGCGGATGATCAAGGCGCGCACGACGGACGAAGAACCGTCTATGTAATCAGCCGGTTGACCGTCCCTTGTAGGGGTGGCGCAGATGGAACCCTCAGCTTGGACTGCCCTGCGGGCCTTGCTCGTAGGCGGGCGCATCGCTGAACTGGAGAGAATGTCATGAAAACCGCGCAGTCTGACCAGATTGGATCGACCGGCCGGCCGTCGGAAGGTCCACGGTCACTGACGCGGATCCTGGCGCTGTTCGATTTGTTTGCGCAAAGCAACCGGCGCATGACGCTCGCCGAACTCAGCACCACCCTGGCTTGTCCGAAAAGCAGCCTGTTGGTGCTTCTTCGCCCGCTGACTGAAAAGGGTTATCTGGTGCGCGAGAATGATACCTATTCTCTCGGACCGAAAATAATTCAGTTTGCCCAGACCATCTTAACTCACCACCCGTTCGAAGCGGTCCTTCGCGGCATCATGACCGAACTCGTGGATCAGACCGGGGAGACCGTCCTATTCGCGATTCGCGACGGGGATCGGGTGGTCTATACATCGGTCATAGAAAGCCCGCAGGTCGTTCGCTACGTCGCACATATCGGGGTCAACCGTCCTCTGTTCTGCTCGGCCTCGGGCCTTGTCACGTTGGCCTATGATACGCCCGAAGAGCTTGACGAATACTTTCGCCGGACAGAACTAAAGCCGCTCACGCCCAATTCAGTGACGGACGAGCAAGTCCTGCGCCGCCAGATCGCCGAGATCCGCAAGGAAGGATACTGCGGCACGATGGGCACGGCGCACATTGACGCCGCAGGTGTGAGCGTTCCGGTCTTGCGTGCCGATAACCAATTGGCCGGCGCGCTGGTGATCGGGGCGCCGGTCGCACGCGCGGCCAGGAACAAGACGCTGTATGTCACGGCTGCCAAGGCCAGCGCGGCGCAACTGTCGCGTGCCTTGGGTTATCGTGGTGACCCGAAACTGGATGCCGTGCACTAGCTGCGCAGCTCGCCCCACAGGCTGAGACGCGCAGGCGGCATTGACCGTCCCGCGCGACTGTCTGGTTTCAATCCGCTTTGTTTATCGCAGACCAAGACCGCGCGCGATGATACCGCGAAGGACCTCGCGCGTCCCGCCTCTGAGCGAGAAAGAGGGAACCGCAAGTTCCGTATAGGCAAGCACTGCGGCATAGCTGCTGACGCCCCCCGGCACGGCCGGGCGGGCCAGCAAGCTGCGGGCGAGTCGCGGCATGTCCTGTTCGAAAAGCGCGCCCAAATCCTTGACGATGGCCGCTTGCAGCGCGGGGTTCTGCCCCTCGTTGAGCATCCCGGCGACCGACCGAGACATCCGTCGCAGCACCATCAGATGCGCTGAAAGGCGGCCGATTTCGGCTTGCTGCGCCTCGGTGGCGTCGTCGCGGAGCAGGCGGATCAACTCTTCGATCAGTGCGAAGGAGGACAGGAACCGCTCGGGTCCGCTGCGTTCAAAGGCCAGTTCGCTCATGACCTGGGACCAGCCTCCACCTTTCTCGCCCAGAAGCGCATCGGAGGGTAGGAAAGTGTTGTCAAAGATGACCTGGTTGAAGTGATGCTCACCCCCGATGTCGATGATCGGGCTGATCTGAATGTTTTCTGTGGTCTTGAGATCGACGAGGAACTGGCTCATCCCGCCATGGCGGTCCTCGCTCTTGCCGGTGCGGCAGAACAGGATCATGTAGTCTGCGACGTGGGCGTAGGTCGTCCAGACCTTGGTGCCATTAACCCGAAAACCGCCCTCGACCTCTGTGGCCACGGTGCGCGTGGCGGCAAGGTCAGAGCCGGAATCAGGTTCGCTCATCCCGATGCAGAAACAAAGCTCGCCGGCGGCGATGCGCGGCACGATTCGGCGTTTTTGCTCGTCGGTGCCCTTGGCCAGGATCAGAGGGGCGCTCTGTCGGTCGGCGATCCAGTGCGAGATCACCGGCGCACCGGCGGCCAGCAGTTCTTCGGAGACAACATAGCGTTCCAGCGCGCTGCGAGCGTGCCCGCCGTATTCCTTGGGAAAGGTCATGCCGACCCAACCGCGTTGTGCCAGCTTGCGAGAAAAGTCACGGCTGAACCCGTTCCATGATTTTGCGCGCATCTCGGGCGGGAAATCGGAAAGCTCTTCGGCCAGAAAGGCGCGAACCGCTTGTCTGAGGTCTTCGTGATCGGCGCCGGGCGGGGGTGGGGGAAATGCGGTGAGGGTCATGCCGGGGCGCCTTGTGCAGTGCTGTCAGTGATGAAATGCCAGAATGTATCGTGCGGACTGGTCAGGGCGGCCCGCCCCAGGTCCCTCGTCCAGTCCAGCTCGCTGCCGAATTCGTCCCGCCAGCTCCAGATCCGCTTGGTGAAATGGTGCAGGGCATGTTCCTGGGTATAGCCGATCGCACCATGGACCTGATGGGCCAGCGCGCCGATGGTCTCTGCGGCTTCGCCGGTGCGGCTCTTGGCGGCGGCGACGGCCAGCGCGAAGGTCGGAGTGTCATAGCTGTCAGCGGCCATTTCAGCAGCAACGCGGGAGGCGGACGCTTCTCCGGCCATGGTCGCAAGGTATTGCTGAATCGCCTGGAACTTGCCGATCGGCCGTCCGAACTGGACCCGGTCGTTGGCATATTCAACGCTCATCGTGAGGATCGATTCCATGGCTCCCGCCATGGCGAGGCTGCGCGAAAGCGCGCCCAGCCCGCGCATCACGTCCGACGATTGGGAACCGCCGAACGACCGGGACAGCGGGGCGGCGTCGGCCTCGGTCAGGGCGAGATCGACCTCGACATCGTCGCGCGGCATCCCCGCGAGATCCTGTCCGGGGGCGATGCTCAGGTCTTTCACGGGCAGCGAGAGAACATGGTCGGTGCCGTCGATCGCGGCGATCGTCACGATACGGTCGGCCCATCGCGCAAAGGACACGATAGGAAGGTGTCCCTTCGCGTGCAGGGCCTTGCCACTGCGCGTCAATTCAAGGCTGCCGCCCTCGGCGATGGTCAGCCTGCCACCCGGCAGGGTCAGGCCCGCGCGAGCCAGCACAGCATTCGCGACCAGCGTTTCAGCCAGCGGAAGGGGAAGGCCGTGCGCCCCCGCAATCCGGATCAGCCCAAGGGCCTCGGAGGCCGGCACGCCAAAGCCGCCATCGGCCTCGGGAACCAAGGCCATATGCAGCCCCGCCTCTTCGATCTGGGTCCAGAGCGCCTCGGGGCATTGTCCGCCCGCAGCGGCCTCGCGAAGCCCGTGGTTGACATGGTCGCGGAAAAGCCGCTCGGCCATGTCGAAAATCATCGACTCCATCAGTTGATCCTTTCAGGCGATGCTTGGGGGGCGGTGGACGCAGTTTTTCCGGACGGCAGCGCCGGCAAATGCAGACGGCTCCGCAGGTCCCGACGGAAGGCGTCGGCGGTCGGCGGCACCCCTCCCTCCCTGCGGTACTTTCCAAGGCAATCAGCGATCTTGTCCCCGATTTCCGCGGGTGTCGCCGGGTCCGAAGGTGAGCCTGGGTGCGCCGCGACCGAGGTTTCGTTCAGGGTCTCGTTCCCTTTGCGCAGGACGACATGGACCGCGCCGTGTTCCACGCCGACGTTGTCTGTTCCTGTCTCCGGTTCGGTTTCGATGGTCACCATATCCATCAGGCGGCGGACCTCCGGGCGATGGGGGCTGTCCCCCTCAAAATCGGCCAGGCCAACCTGACCCTGATGCAGGGCGGCAGACAGGGTGTAAGCGGCGCAGAACTTGGCTTCCATGCCGTCCTTGGGATCCGTGACATGCAGCGGCAGCATCACCCCCTCGGGTACGGTCATCTGGATCACAGAGCCGTCGGGCACGGATTTGCCCTTGCGAGCGGTGTGAAGATGACGCCCTGCGGAGATCATTCTGTGTGTGAGATAACAGCAGGGGTAAAGCTTGCGGGACACGCTGCCCATGTCGATCCGTGGCTCGATGTCCGCAGGATTGGCCGCAAGCCCGTCGGTCCCCGCATAAAGATCGAAGAAACCGCGGGGCACGAAAATATCGGGAGCCCCGGTGATACCGACCTCGGCCATGCGTGCGGCGCGCAACCCGACGAGGGCCGCGTTGCCGGCCTGGATCGGCTTGGCCATCGCGCCGAAATTGATCTGCAATCCACCGGCCAGCGACGCGGACAGCGAAAGGGCGTTGCCTATGGCCTCCTCGTCCAATTCGAGCAGATGGGAAACCGCCGCTGCCGCTGCCAGCACCCCGATTGTGGATGTGGCATGCCAGCCCTTGTTATAGTGACCAAAGCCCAAGACCTCGCCCAGGGCGACGTTGACGGCCATGCCGACCGCAAGTGCGGGGGCGACGCGATTGGCCGTCTCCGGCCGCGCATCCGCCATGGCCAGCAGCGCGGGCCCGATCACCACACTGGGATGGGTGACGCTGGTTGTGTGCACATCGTCAAAGTCGAGGACATGCCCGGCGACTGCGTTCAGAAACGCTGTTTGTTCGACGTCGCCGTGTTCCGCAGCCTTCAGCGGCTCGGTCTGTCCGCCGCCGTTCAACGCGACAAGGCGCTGAACTACCGGCTCATGCCATCCGCCGTAAATAGCCGCCACCGTATCTTCCATGCAGAGCGCGGCCTGCTCGGCATCAATTTCGCCCAGCCGTTGCGGCGTGGCGACGAACCGCGTCAGGCGGGAAGTGAATTCACTGGTCATGTTATGGTCCTCGCTGTTCGCGCACACTGCATCATCTTGGGTGCTGCTATCAATTCGTAACACCACCCTTTTGCACATATGTGTTGGAGTGGAATAATCGCGTTGTGGTCCTTGCGGCGGTGAGGCAATCTGCAAAACAGCGCCTGAACCGCTATCGTGCCGGGTCGGGTGTCAGCTATGCCCAAAGGTTGCTGAACGCCCGAAAGTTGCTGAAAGAAGGTCGAACGTGACTGTAAGTGTCGGCGTGAAAAGTCGAAAAGACAAGGGTTGGCAAGCCAGCGGTCGAGAAGCCAAGAGCAGGCACATCAATAGACCTATTCCGTCGTCGTTTCGCAAATACCCGTCAGCACAGATTCCAGATCGCGGATTTCTTTTGCACGACGACCTGCAAGATCTGCGGATGAGTTCGGCTAGCGGCGAGTCACGGCTGTTTTGCGCGGTGGATTTCGACGCGTCGACACTGTCTGTGGACCAAGTGACGGCGGAGCAGGCCGGAGCGATCGGTCGCCGCTTTGCGAGCCCCCGTCGAGCGAGGCCATATCGATTTTTCCACCGCAGATCGTCGCGCCGCAAACAGGCCGGATGCATGGGGAATGTGGCCTAGATGTCGTCGGATGACCCTCTGAACCCCTCCGGCTGGCGGAACGTGATCGCCGCCGCCTGCCTGGTGATTTGCCTCGGGGGCGCGATTGTGCAGGGCGCCATAGGGGCCGACGCCGGTGCTGTCGTGGCGGTGCTGTTCTTTGGCATCTATCTAGCACTCTCATTTCGCTTCATTGCCCGCGTGGGGTGGGTCCTGCTTGGCTTTTCCTTCGTGGTGGCGCTCCTGGCGCTGGTGAACGGCGTCGGGGGCGACATTTACGTCGAAGCCGCGGGGCGCGTCGTCTTTCTGTCCGCCCTGCTGACGGCGGTCGCGTTCCTGCGCATTGCGGCCACCAGCGACCGGGTTGTCGAAGTGGCCGGAGAATTCCTCACGCAGCAGCCTCCTACGCGCCGCTATGCCTCACTGGGCGTCGGCGGGCATTTGTTCGGCGTGCTGCTGAACCTGGGCGGGCTCGGTGTGATGCTGGAAGTCATCATGAAAGGCCTCAGGGCGCATCGTCACGAGATGGACGACTTTGTCTATGCCGCACGCAAGCGGCGCATGGTCAGCGCCTGCATGCGCGGGTTCTCCACGGTCGCCTTCTGGACGCCGTTCGGCGTCGCGCTGAACCTGTTGATCCTCACGATACCGGGGCTGGAATGGTGGCACCTGGCCCCCTACGGGTTGTCGCTGGCCGGGTTCCTCTTTCTGCTCGGCTGGCTGTTTGACACGGTAAAATGGCGCCGCCCGCCGTCGGCGCGTGGCCGGGCGGCTGATCTGACCGGCGATCTGCCGGGGTGGAGCCGTTGGGCCGTTCTGATCGTCGCAGGCCATATCTTTCTTCTCGGCGCGTCGGTGATGACGTTGGACAAGGCGACCCCGTTCAGTTTCCAGACTGTACTGATCTTCATCGTTCCCATTTATGCGACGCTCTGGGCCGTGCTGCGCGGGGGGATCGGTGGCGTGGCTTCGATGTCGCGTCGGTTTATCGCTCAATCGCCCGGCTACGCGACCGAGATGAGCGTCATCGCCTCCGCAGGCTTTGTCGGTCTTGTCGCTCTGGAGGTTGTCCCGGTCGAATGGATCGCTGACCACCTCGGCTGGATCGCCGCGCGACCGGTCCTGACCGTTCTCATGCTGGTGGTCACCGTCTTCCTGACGGGATTGGCGGGGGTCCACCCGATGATCTCTGTGGTGCTGCTGGCAGACGTGGTCAGCCGTGTCGGGGTGGAGGGCCTGTCGCCCCTGGCGCTGGGTCTCGCTTTGGCAGGCGGGTGGAGCGGTATCATCTGCATAGGCCCCGCGATCACCGCGGTCGTCTATGCCTCGGCCATCGTGAAAGAATCGCCAGTGACGATAGGATTTCACTGGAATGGTGCCTACGGCCTTGCGAGCATTTTTGTTGTCGCCCTGGTTGTCGGCGGTGGCGTGGCCCTTGGACTGCTCTAAGACCCGCTGAGTGACACAAATTAAAGGCACCATTCGCACATATATGCTCGATTATGCTTGTTAAACTCTGAAGGGGGAAATTCTTGGGAATTGCGGTAGCCTCCACGCGCTCAGACATCCCGAGAGGTCTGGGCGACAAGGAAAGTGTCGGACCGACAAATGATGACGATAGACCATAAAATGAATCCCACACGCCAAAGCAAGGTCATGGGCCTGGACGACGCGGCCATCCTTGCCAGGGATGCCCTGCGCGAGCGGCCTGACCTGTGCCTGGGCGGGCTGTTCAAACAGGGACGCCCGGTCGCATTGGTCCGCGCGTTGCTGGCCGCGGGCGCGCAAGGGCTGCACCTCTATTCTTCGCCTGGCGCTGGGTATGATGTCGACCTGATGATCGCGGCCGGTGCCGTCGAAGAGATGTTCCTCCCCGGTGTGACGCTGGAAAACCGGCTCTGCCCCAATTTCCGCAGCGCGGTCGAAGGAGGGCAGGTGACTGCCCATGCCTTGGACGCCCTGACGGTGGTGGGCGGGCTGATGGCATCGGCCAACGGCGTGCCGTTCCAGCCGATCGACGCGCTGCGCGGCTCGGACGTCCTGAAGCACAATCCCCTTATCCGCGAGATCGACTGTCCCTTCACCGGGCGACGCATTCATGCTGTCGGACCTATCCGGCCGCGCGTCACATTCCTGCATGCGCAAGAGGCTGATCGCTGGGGCAACCTGCGTCACCTCAGCACCATGGTCTATGCCGATCAACTGATGGCGCGCGCCTCGGACATGGTCATTGCAAGCGTGGACCGGATCGTGCCGGACGAGGTGATCCTGGACGATCCAACGCGTGTCACGGTCCCGTCCCACTATGTCAAAGCGGTCGTGGAGGTGCCATTTGGCGCGCATCCGACGGCGAGCTATCCGAACTATGCGATGGATGAGGAGCATATCGATGCCTACGCCGATTTGGGCGATGCGGCACGCGCCGGCGACCGCGCCGGATTGGAGGCCTATATCGCACGCCATGTGACCGAGCCGAAAAGCCAGGACGATTACATCAAGGCGGTTGGGGGCCCCGAATACCTCGCCCGTCTGGAAGCGGAGGCTCGGGACAGATGAGCGTGGCGGTTTCACCCCTTGAACAGATGGTCGTCGTCTTGGCACGAGACCTCGCCGACGCCGAATTGGGCGCGGCCGGAGCAGCGGCCCTGGTCCCGATGGCGGCGATCGCATTGGCGCGCGAAATGCACGCGCCCAATCTGACCGTCGGCGGGGAGATGTTCTTTAACCCGCAGCCGGGTCGCCTTTACCCGTCGATGCTGGATGACCGCGCCCTTGGTCACTGCGAAGCAGCCGAGACCTTTATCGAGCTGTTCGGCCACAGCCATCATGGCCTCGACTTCTTTTTTCACAGCGGGTTGCAGCATGACGCCTATGGCAACATCAACCTGCATCATGTCGGCGGAACGCTGCACGCCCCCAAGATGCGGGGGCCGGGGGCTGCCAACCTCTCCTACTCGCACACCTCGACACGGTTCTACATCTGCCCCACGGTTCATAACGCGCGCAATTTCGTGGAAAAGGTCGACTTCCTCACGATCCCCGGACACCTTTCGGGTCCGGAATCGAAACGCGAGGCCGGTTTGACCAATGAGGGGCCGCGTTTCGTGGTGACACCGCGTGCGGTTATGGATTTTGACCAGACGACCCTGCGGATGCGGCTGAAGTCGGTACACGCCGGTAATACGCCCGAAGAGGTTCAGCGCCAGACCGGATTCGACCTGGCGATCACGGGTGAGGTGCCACAGACGCCCCCACCTACTGACGAAGAGCTAGCTGTCCTAAGACAGCGGATTGACACAACGGGCGCTCTGCGCGTCTGATCGGGTCGAACGCTCACTAAAGTTCAAAAATAACTGGGAGGAAAAGAATGTTCAGATTCAAGTTGACCGAACACCGGGCGGCTATTGGCACAGTCGCGGCTCTGACTGCGATGCTGGCCGGGGGGGCGGTTGCCGCCAAGGACCTTACCATGGGCACGACGAGCCCGACGTCCAGCCACTTCACGATTTCGGTCGCGATGAGCAAGGCGCTTGAGAGCGGCATGGAGGATGTCACCGTCAACGTGATCGAGACCGGCGCCAGCGTGGACAATGTCCTGCGCCTCGCACGGGATGAAATCGACATGGGGCTGGCGACCACCGATATCCTGATCTCTGCCCGGAACGGGACCGGCAAGTTCGAAGGCAATGCCATTTCCGACACGGTTGCGCTTTATCCCTACAGCTCTTCGGTTCTGCTGATCGCCGTAACGGAAGATTCCGGCGTGACATCGCTCGCCGAACTGGATGGCGAGAAGTTCAATCCCGGCATCCGGGGGTCCGCTGCCGAAACCCTGACGACCAACGTGCTGTCGATGTTCGATATCAACGCCGACCTCGTGCACGGTGCCGTCGGTGACGCGGTCGAAGGCATCAAGAACCGCCAGATCGTCGGCTACAGTAAATACGGCGCTGCAAGCTCGGTCGATTCGACGCTGCAGGAACTGATGACCAGCACAAAGATGCGGTTACTCGGTTTCACGGAAGAGCAGGAAAAAGCCGCCGCAGAATCCATGGAAGGCGTGGGCTTCACCACCATGCCCGCCGGTCTGATCCCGGATTCCGAGGAAATTCGAGTACCGAAACTCAATGTCTTTTTCCTGACCCGCACGGGCGTCATGGATGATCAGACCGCTTATGATGTAGCCCGCAGCATCGACGAGAACATGGACCTTCTGATCGAAGCATGGCCGCAGCTGAAGGATTACGACATTGCCGCCGATGCCGTCGCGACGATGGAGGCCGGTGTTGCCTATCACCCTGGCGCTGAACGCTACTGGAAAGAAGCCGTAAGCAACTGAACGACACCGCGGTCAGTCAGCAGGATGCTGTGACCGCACGGGCGGGGCGCTAGGCGCGCCCCGTCGCCACGGGAGGAATCATGACACCGACATCGATCGTAGCGTCGCAATGGGAACGGCGCGGAGAGCAGGCGCTATACGCTCTGTTCGCAGCGTTTGTCGCCCTGCATTTTTATAACGCCCTCTTCGGACAGTTCGAGCCCTTGGTTCAACGCCCGATTTTCGTGGGATTCGGGCTGGGCGGGGCTTTTTTCCTCTATGCCGCGCGGACGTCCCGAACCGGTCGCCGCAACGGGATTGAACGCACGATCGACATCACGCTCGGGCTGTTGGCCTTTGGCGTCTGCCTCTATGTGATCGTCAACCGAGATCGCTATTCCGACATCATGGTGCAATACGGTTGGCTCGACAAAACAGTCGGGCTGATGGCCGTTCTGTTGACGATGGAGGCCGCGCGACGGGTCATCGGCTGGTTCCTGCCCTTGCTGGCGCTGATCACGGTTCTCTATTTCTACTTCGGTTACGATTATATCGACGGGGGCTGGCGCCCGCCGCGGGTATCGGCCCGGACGGCGGTTGAGACATTCTACAGCTCGACCACCGGGATCTTTGGCTATCTCGCGGATGTGGGCGCGCGAGTCATCACGATCTATGTGCTTTTGGGGGCCTTGCTGCTGTCCACTGGCGCGACGGACGTGTTCATGAAAATGGCAACATGGATCGCTGGGCGCACCTTCGGCGGTCCGGCAAAGGTCTGCGCTCTGTCCTCGGCGATGTTCGGGACGGTGACCGGGTCGGCGGTGGCCAACGTCATGGCCACAGGGTCCATAACCATTCCTACCATGAAGCGTCTGCGCTACCCGCCTGCCTTTGCCGGCGCGGTCGAGGCGGTCGCCTCTTCCGCCGGTCAGTTGACTCCGCCGGTGATGGGGGCCGGGGCATTCATCATGGCGGAGTTCCTGAACATTCCCTATACCCAGATCGCCGTGGCCGCGATTGGTCCGGCGTTTCTCTATTACCTTGCGATATGGCTGGGTGTGGACCTCTATGCACGTCGCACGGGTCTTCAGCCGACCCCCAGAAGCGAAATGCCTCAGCCGTCGGACTTCCTGGCGCCCGACAAGGCGATTCCGCTGTTTCTTCCCATCGCGACGGTGATCTACTTCCTGTTTCAGGGGTATACGCCCAGTTTCGCCGGGGCCGCGTCGATCATCGTCCTGATCCTTTCCTGTGCGGTCGTGCGCCCCTTTGCCCAGGCGGGTCGGGGACAAGGCCTGCGGGCTTGCTGGATCGGGCTGGCACGGGACGTCTATGAGGGCATGGTCGAAGCAGGCCGCGCATTGGTGATGATCGCCGCGCTGTTGGCCTGCGCCGCGATCGTGGTCAAGGTGCTGACGGCGACGGGGGCTGGGGTGAAAATCTCGAACCTGCTGTTCTCCGTCTCCGATCAGGGTCTGATCGTCGCCTTGCTGCTGGCTGCCGTTCTGTCGATCGTTCTGGGCATGGATGTTCCGACCACAGCATCTTACGTGCTGGCAGCGGCGGTCGCGGCGCCCAGTCTTGTGCGGCTTGGCCTGCCGGAACTGACAGCGCATCTGTTCGTCTTCTACTACGCGATACTGTCGGCGATCACACCACCGGTCTGTGCGAGTGTCTATGCGGCGGCCGCCCTTGCCGGAGCGAACTTCTGGAAGGTAGCGGGCCGTGCACTGGTGCTGGCCGGCGCGGTCTATGTCGTGCCTTTCCTGTTCGTCTTCCGGCCGGGTATCCTGGCACAGGGGGGAACAGGCCAGGTCATCCTCGATCTGGGCGTCGCGAGTGCTGCGGTCTTTGCCGTCAGCGTCGGGTTAAGCGGATACCTTCGAGGGACACTGCCCCTTGGCACGCGGGCGTTGTTCCTGGCGACCGCGGCCCTGCTGTTCTATGCCGCGCCGGCGGCGGATATCGTGGGCGGACTGGCGCTGGTCGGCCTGGTGGTATGGCGGTACCTGCGAGGAGAGCGGAAAGTCCTCAGCGACGGATAACTTGCCAACGCCTCACCGCCGTAAGACGAAAAGGGCCGCCGCAGATCATCTGCGGCGGCCCCTTTTTGTTGAGGTTCGAGACCCTCTGATGTCGTTGTCTCAGGTCATTCTGAAATAGGGGAAGGTGACCTCATCCGAGGCTTTCACGAATGTCACCTCGACCTTGGCACCGATGCGCACGGACTCGGGATCGTCGGTCTGAACCCGGCTCATCATCCGTGGGCCTTCTTCCAGCTCGATCAAGGCAACGACGTAGGGCACGTCATCGGCAAAGGCCGGGCCCGCCGGGCGTCGCGCGATGGTGAAGGTATGCACCTCACCACGCCCGCTGACCGTGTCGAACTTCAGATTGTCGGAATGACAGTGCGGGCAGATCGCACGCGGATAGAAGTGATGCTTGCCACAATCGCCGCAAAGCGGAATGTCGAGGCGGCCCTCACGCGCGGCCTCCCAATAGGGCGCGCTGTCGTGGTCGATCACCGGAAGCGGTTTTTCAGTGCTCATCGGCTCAGTCCTTCTGCAAAATCACGGTCGCGCCAGAGGACAGCGTGCCCCCCGTGCCATGCACCAGCGCGGTTTCGGCACCCGCGACCTGCCGGTCGCCACAGTCCCCACGAAGCTGTCGACTGGCCTCGATCAGCAGGAACATCCCGTACATGCCAGGATGCAGCGCGGACAGGCCACCGCCATTGGTATTCATCGGGAAGGCGCCGCCGGGTGCCGTTCGTTGGCCCGAGACAAAGTCGCCTCCCTCGCCGATCTTGCAAAAGCCCAGCGCTTCGAGCGTCAGCAGGACGGTGATGGTGAAACTGTCGTAGACCTCGACCACGTCAATGTCGGAATGGGTCACTCCGGCCATTTTCATAGCGTTTTCGCCGGCCCTCTGCGCAGGAAGCAGACGGGCGAGGTCGGGCATTTCTCCGACGGCCCAATGGGTATGCGCTTCGCCGTAGCCCTTGACCGCGATAGGTTTGGTCTTGAGGTCCTTGGCGCGCTCGGCGGTGGTCATCACGATGGCACCTGCGCCGTCCGTGACAAGGCAGCAATCGAGCAGGTGCAGAGGTTCGGAAATCATCATGCTGGACATGACATCATCGACGGTGAGCGGATCGCGCCGCGTTGCGGCAGGATTCAGTTGCGCCCATTTCCGCGTCGCGACGGCGATTTCGGCCAGGTTCTCCGAGGTGCTGCCGTATTCGTGCATGTGACGCTGTGCGGCCATCGCGTAGCCGCCTACCGGCGTCGGCATCCCGTAGGGTGTCTCGTGCTGCATCGACAGGACCGAAGGGCGACCGCCCAGGTTCCGACTGCGCAGCGATTTTTGGTCCGAGCTGTAGACAATCAGTGCGACCTCGCAATACCCCTCGCGCAGCGCCATGGCCGCATGGGCGACATGCGCCTCAAAGGCCGAGCCGCCGATATTGGTGCCATCGACAAACGTCGGCATGATGTTGAGATATTCGCCCAACGTCACCGTGGGCAGCTGGCCGGGTCCCGGCACGCCCCACATGCCTGCGGTCAAAAGACCATCCACATCGCTCAGCTTGAGGCCCGCCTCTTCGACGGCGGCCTTTGCCACCAGGGCGGCGTGGCCCAGTACCGAAGCCTTCGTGACGAATTTACCGTCCTCGATGGGCGCATCGGCAAGGCCGACAATCACCGGATCGCGTCCGTTCTTCATATGCTCATTCTCCTTGGCATCCAGTCATACCCTTGCAAACCCGAGGTTAATTCGGGCGCATGGTCTTGGCGATTAGGGTGCGTTGTATCTGCGATGTCCCGCCACCAATAGTGCTTTGCATCCCCTCGCGGAAATAACGTTCCATGTCGGCCTCTGGCAACATCGAATGCCCGCCGAGGATCTGCATGCCGTTGCGCGTGACGGTTTGCAGCGTCTCGGAGGCGAATAGCTTTGCCATCGCCACTTCCCGCGTGCAGGGCGTCTTGGCCGCCGCCAGGTTGGCCGCGCGATAGACCAGCAGACGCGCCGCGTCGACCTGGGTCTGCATATCGGCGAGCATATGGCGGATCACCTGAAAGTCGAAGATCGGCTTGTCGAACTGGATCCGTTCGTGCGCGTAACGCAGCGCATCATCCACGGCGGTCTGGGCATTGCCGACATATGCGGCGGCGACCGCGACACGCTCCAGCTCCAGGTGGTCGGTGATGATCTTCCAGCCGCCGTTTTCAGGCCCCAGAAGGGCATCGGCGGGCAGTTTCACGTCGTCGACAAAAATCTCGGTGGTGCCCGTTGCGCGCCGTGCCAGAGTCGGCAGCTTGCGGATGTCGAGACCCTCGGTGTCGTTGGGGATCAGGAATACCGACAGGCCCTTGTGCTTGGGGGCATCGGGGTCGGTGCGCGTCAGCATGGCCAGAATCGCATTGTCCGCCGCAGCGCCGGAACACCAGAGCTTTTGCCCCTTGACCACCCAGCCGTTGCCGTCGCGCCGTGCGCGGGTCGTGGTGGAGGCCGCGTCGGACCCCGCACCCGGCTCGGAAATCGAGATCGAGAACCGGATATCGCCATCGAGGAACGGCTTGATATAGCGCTCTTTCTGCTCCGGCGTGCCGAACTTCTCGACGTTCATCGCGGTGAATGTAGCCACCATCAGCCCGGTGGAGAAGTCAAAGCCGTATTTCGCCAGCCCCTCGCACATCAGCGCGTAATCCACGATGTCACCGCCGAGGCCGCCGCTTTCCTCGGAAAAGAGGATGCCGAGCCAGCCTTCCTTGGCGACCTTTTCATAGGCCTCGTAGGGGTATTCGCGGTTCTGGTCGCATTTCCGGATGTAGTCGCGACCGATCTCTTCGTCGATGAAACGGTTGACGGTCGTGCGCCACATCTCTTGTTCGGGTGTGAGAAAGTTCATGCTCATGATTATGCTCCTTCGCTCTCTGCGTGCGCCGCGCGGACCTTGGGCGGCTCGCCCGGACGGTCGAGCCGAGATTTGCGGATCAGCAGGCTGAATTCGCACCGCATCGATGTCTCGTCACGCTGATTGACGGCTTCCAGTTTGCTCGTTACCACGCCGTGATTGTCGTCGTGATCCTTCAGATCAACGATCTCTGCGCGCGCCCAGAGGGTGTCGCCAATGAAGGTGGGCCGCAGGAACCGCAGCTTGTCGCAGCCGTAAAAGGCGGCGAGGACCGAGCTGTCGAAAGGGATCATGGCGTTGACGATCGAAAAGACGAGGCTGCCCTGCACAAGGCGCTGCCCGTACAGGGACTCCTTGGCGTGTTCGACGTTGGAGTGCAGCTCGAGCCAGTTCCCCGTCAGCATGCAGAAGTTGACCACATCGGTCTCAGTCATCGTGCGCCCGATCGAGACGCCGGTCTGACCCAATGCCAGTTCTCCGAAAGGTTGACGTATCATGCTAAACTCCCCTGTTCTTCTGCGACGGGCGCCAAAACGATCAAGGCATCGGCGGCCACCAATCCTTTGCCATCCGCGCGAACCATCACAGGATTGATTTCGATTTCCGAGATCAGATCGGCGTTTTCGGCGAAGAAAACAGATATGCGTGAAATGAGGTCTGCCAGCGCGCCGCTATCGGCCGGATCCGCGCCGCGCAATCCACTCAGCAACCTGGCCCCTGGCCCCGACTTGACCATTGCCTCTGTCGTCTGTGGATCCGCCGGAGCCAGCCGGATTTCTGCGGCGTCGATCAGTTCCACCAGGATCCCGCCGGGACCGGCCAGGACGATCGGACCAAAGGTGTCGTCGCGTTTGCAACCGACGATCCATTCTGCCACGGAGTTTTCCTCCATGGTCTCGATCAATGCCGTGCCTCCCGGATAGCGTTGCGCCATCTCATCCGTCGCGACTTTGGCCTCTTCGGGTGAAAGGCCCAGGCGGACGAGGCCATGATCGGATTTGTGCGGATAGTCGTCATGGCACAGCTTGGCCACACAGCGCCCCTTGGCGGGATCGCGATCCGGCACGGGGATCCCGATCTGCTGGATGAGGTCCTTGGCGTCGGCTTCGTGGACGACCTTGCGCCCGTTTTTCTGCCAGTGCTCCAGTGTCTCTCTTGGGGTCATGCCACTTCTCCCTGCATGGCCATCAGTGCAGCAAGGCCCGAGGCAGCCCTTGCTGGCGAATCGTAGACGGGGACAGCGCGCTCCCGGAACGCTTCGTCCGAAGCATCGCTGCGCGCCGAACCCGTCCAGATGATCAGAACCGGCTTGTCGGTTTTCTCATAGGCTTCTGCGAGCGCCTCGATGAACAGTTGATCCGGCACAAATGTGACGATTGCGATTGCGATATCCACACCGGGATCGGCGGCGACAGCCTCAAGGCAGCGGCCCACGTAGGTCGGATTCGCCAGAACCACGCCGGTCAGATCGACCGGATTCGTCACTGAACCGTAAAAAGGAACATATTGCGACAGCGCCGTCTGCGTCGTCTCTGCCAGCACCGGGACCTCAAAGCCCGCGCTCTCGGCAAGGTCGGTCATCTCGACGCCAAGCCCGCCGGTAACCGAAATGATGCCGACCCTTTTACCAGCAGGCTTTCGCCCCGCGGCAAGGGCCGTAACCGCATCGACCGCGGCCACGGATTCCCGTGCACGTATGACGCCGGTTTCGCGGAAGATCGCGCTGATCACCCGGTCATCCCCGGCCATCGCGCCAGTGTGCGACTGGACCGCGCGCGACCCGGCGCGGCTGCGCCCGCCCTTGACGGCGACGACATGCTTCCCGGCGTCGGTCAGACGGCGCGCGGCTTCGACGAAACGGCGGCCTTCGCGCAGTTCTTCGACATAGCAGAGAACGACGCGGGTCTCAGGGTCATTGCCGAGATAGTCCAGCAGGTCGGCGGCCGTCAGATCGGTTTCGTTGCCGCTGGAGACGATGGCGTTGATGCCCACGCCACGTTCGCCGAGACGCAGGGCCATAAGGCCCGCGAGCGCCCCGGACTGGGAAATCATGGCAACCGGGCCCGGACGAAGACCGTCGAACATCGGGCTGAAGGTCAACTGAAGATCAGCCGAAGGCTTCACGACCCCTTCGCAGTTCGGCCCGATCAGATAAAAGGGTGCGTCATGCATGATCCGACGCAGGCGCGCCTCGTTCTCGTGTCCGTCGTCACCGGCTTCTGAAAAACCGGAGGTCACGCCAACCACCATTTTCACGTCCAGCGCCTTGCAGGCCTCCAGAGCGTCAAGGGCAATACCGACGGGGGTTGCAAGAACCACCACGTCGACCGCGCCCTCGATCTCGTCGAGACTGCGCACGGCCTGTAGCCCTTCGATTTCGCCGCCCGAGGGGTTCACCGGAATGATCTTGCCGCCGTAGCCGTTCTTCTTGAGCAGGGCGAGCACCGCTTGCCCAAGCTTGCCCTTGGTCCGGGAGGCCCCGACCACCGCGATTGAACGTGGGTTGAATAGGACATCCAAGGCTTCGGCCCGTGACGGTCGCCCATCACCAGGTTGATTCGCGTTTGAATTCGCCATCTCTTTTCTCCGTCAAATGAAATTTTCAACGCTTGCCCCGGCGTTCTAACGGTCATTAGATTATGCTCGCAATGCAATTCGCTTGCGAGCAGGTTAGGGGCACGGAGTCCGGAAAATCGGGCTTGACGTGCGAAAAATGGCAACCGAGGAGACTACTGCGTGATCACGAATGACGGGCCGCTAAGCGATATCAGGGTTATTGAAATGGGGCATGTGATCGCCGCACCGATGTGCGGCGCACTGCTTTCGGATTTCGGCGCCGATGTGATCAAGATCGAACGACCGGGGCAGGGCGACATGCTGCGGGTTCTCAGCGGGCGCGCCAAGGACGGTGTGGGCGTCTGGTGGAAAACACTGGCGCGCAACAAGCGGCTGGTCGCGCTGGACTGGAAATCCGAGGAAGGGCGCAAAGTTCTGCGCCGCCTGGTCGAGGACGCGCAGATCCTGATCGAGAATTTTCGCCCCGGCGTGCTAGAGCGGGCAGGTCTGGGCCCGGAGATCCTGCACGAATGGAACCCTGATCTGGTGATTGTGCGGATCTCGGGCTACGGGCAGACCGGGCCGCGTTCGTCCTGGCCGGGGTTTGGCCGCGCAGGCGAGGCCATGAGCGGCCTGGCCCATATCACCGGGTTTGCCGACAACGCGCCGATGCATCCCGGCTTTCCCGCAGCGGATTCCACGACCGGTCTGATGGGCGCTTACGGTGCGATGATGGCACTGCACGCGGTACGCAGCGGCAGTTCGCGTGGGCAAGTGGTGGATCTGGCGATATTCGAACCACTTCTGCGGTTGATCGACTATCACGTGCCGACCCGAACCGGCGCAGGTATGCCGGTTGACCGTAACGGACTTCAGGCCCCCAATTCCTACGCTCCGGCAGGGGTCTTCCGCGCCAAGGATGGAAAATGGATCACCATCACGGCGGGAAGCGCGGCCACCGGGCGGCGGCTTCTCGAAGCGGCAGGCGGCGCGGACTGGGCGGCCGAACCACAGTTCCAGACCTTGGAAGGGTTCGCCGAGCACATGGACGATATCGTGAAACGGGTCGAGGCGTTCGTCGCGCAGCATGACGCGCAGGAGGCCCTCGACATCTTTCACGCCCACGATGCCGTCGCGGCGATGATCTATGACGTCGATGATATCCTCGCCGATCCGCATATCGCGGCTCGGGGCAACATCGTAGGGGTCGAAGGCGATGACACCAAGGTCGTCGGTCCGGTTCCAAAGCTCGACAAGACGCCCGGACGCCTGCGCTGGCTCGGTCGTGGCGAATTGGGTGCGGACAGCCGCACTGTGTTGACTGAGCTTGGCTTCAACGATGAGCAGGTCGACGACATGGTCAAGAATGGAACAATCGGCGAGCCGGGCCGCTGAGCGGGCTTGCGAGACTAGGTACTGGGAGAAATATATGACTTATCAGATGACATCCGATCAGCAGGAAATCCGGGATTCGATCCTGCGCATTTGCGAAGAGTTCGACGACGAATTCTGGCATAATCGCGACCGCGAAGGCGGTTTCCCGCATGAGCTGCACCAAAAACTGGCCAAAAACGGTTGGCTGGGTATCGCCATTCCCGAGGAATACGGCGGCGCCGGTCTAGGGATCGTCGAGGCGGCGATCATGATGCAGGCCATCGCGGAATCAGGCGGTGGCAACAGCGCGGCCTCGGCGGTGCACATGAACATCTTCGGGCTGAATCCGGTGGTCAAATTCGGCACCCCGGAGCAGAAGAAAAAGTACCTCCCGCCCCTGGTGGCCGGCGAACAGCGCGCCTGTTTCGGCGTGACCGAACCGACCACGGGCCTCGACACGACCAAGCTGAAGACCCGTGCGGTGCGCCAGGGCGACCGCTATGTCGTACATGGCCAAAAGGTCTGGATCTCGACCGCTCAGGTGGCCGACAAGATCCTGCTGTTGGCACGCACGACGCCCATCGAGGACGTCAAGAAGCCGACTGAAGGGCTGAGCCTGTTCTATACCGACCTCGACCGCACGTTCGTCACCGTGCGGGAGATCGAAAAGATGGGTCGCAAATGCGTCGACTCAAACGAACTTTTCATCGACGGCTTGCCGATCCCCGCGGAGGATCTGATCGGCGAGGAAGGGCAAGGGTTTCGTCAAATCCTGCATGGTCTGAACCCGGAAAGAGTGCTCGTCGCCGCCGAGGCGGTGGGCATCGGGCGCAACGCGCTGCGACGTGCTGCGGATTACGCCAACGAACGGGTCGTTTTTGGGCGAAAAATCGGTCAGAATCAGGGCGTTCAGCATCCTCTTGCCGCCTGCTGGGCCGAACTGGAGGCCGCGAACTTGATGGCAATGAACGCCGGCTCGCTCTACGACGCCGGCAAGCCCTGCGGAAACGAAGCCAACGCCGGCAAATATCTCGCGGGCGAAGCGGCGGTGAAGGCGACACAGACCGCGCAATTGACCTTCGGCGGCTTTGGATATGCCAAGGAATATCACGTCGAGCGGCTCGTGCGGGAAGCAATCCTGTTCCGCATCGCCCCGGTAACGCCGCAGCTGGTTCTGTCGTTTATCGCGGAGCATGCGCTCGGCCTTCCGAAATCTTACTGAGTGAAAGTTTAAGGGGAATACCAATGCGAATTGACGGAATGGATGCCATTTTCGCGCCGCGATCGGTTGCTGTGATCGGTGCTTCAAGCGATCCCAAACGTATCGGCGGGCGACCAGTTGATTTTCTCAAGCGTCATGGCTTTGCAGGCTCGATCCTGCCCATCAACCCGAAGTCGGCGGAGGTTCAGGGGCTGACGGCTTATCCTTCGATTTCCGATGCCCCGGAAGCCCCCGACATGGCGGTGATCGCCCTGCCAGCACCCATGGCCGTCAAGGCCGTGGAGGACTGCGCGGCGCGCGGCGTGCGGGGTGCGGTGATCTTCAGTTCGGGCTTCTCGGAGGTGAATGACGAAGGCGCGGCGCTACAAGCCCGGATGGTGGATATCGCGCGCGAAGGCGGCATGCGACTGGTTGGGCCGAACTGCCTGGGCATCGCCAACGTCCGTCACAACCTCTACGCCACGTTTACACCCGGCGTTGAGAAACATCTGCCGCGGTCGGGCGATGTGTCGATCGTCAGTCAAAGCGGGGCGTTCGGCTCGTACTGCATGAGCCTGGTGCGAATGCGGGGCATGGGCGTCAACATCTGGGCGACGACGGGCAATTCCTGCGATGTCGATTTCGCCGATGCGGTGGCCTATTGCGCGCAGGACGAACATACCCGTGTGATCATGGGCTATCTCGAAGGTGCCACAGACCGCGACCGCCTGGTCGAAGCGCTGGAGCTCGCCCGTGCGAATTCCAAGCCGGTGGTGATGATGAAGGTCGGACGCAGCGCCGTCGGCGCCGAGGCCGCCCAATCGCACACGGCCTCCCTTGCCGGGTCCGACGCCGTTTATGACGCCGCGTTTCGTCAATACGGCGTTTATCGCGCCCGTTCGGTCGACGAGATGTTCGATGTCACCTACGCTTGCTCCGGTAGCAGCACGTTGATGCAGGGCGATCGGCTAGGCCTCGTTACAGTATCGGGCGGCGTCGGGGTTCTGATGGCCGATGAGGCCGAGGATTGGGGGCTGGAGGTGCCTGCGCTGCCAGATCATGCGCAGAAAAAGCTAAAGGAAGTGTTGCCCTTCGCCGGGGTTCGCAACCCTGTGGACGTGACCGCGCAGCTCGTGAACCAGATCGATCTGCTGGAAACCAACATGGATGTGTTGTTTGGCGACGGCGATATCGACGGGGCGATCATCTTTATGTCGACGGTCGGGCTGGTCGCTGACCTGAACGAGGCGATCCGCACCGGGTTGGAGCGCATTCGCGACAAATATCCAGGGCGCCCGATGCTGTTCTGTTCTCTGACGGAACCGGAAGGGCGGGCAGCCTATGAGCGTTCGGGCTTTATCGTGTTCGAGGAAGCGACACGGGCCGTGCGCGCAATGGCTGCGCTGCGATACTTCGCAAGCTCCTTCGAGCGCCTGTGCGAATCCGACCCCATACCGGAGCTGCCTTCGCTGTCGCCCTTGCCAGACGGCATGGTGAACGAGATCGAAGCAAAGGCTCTGCTGGCCGAGGCCGGAATCGGGATCGTTCGGGAAACCCTGGCCAAGACCCCCGAGGATGCGGCCACCGCTGCCGAGGACATGGGCTATCCGGTCGTTCTGAAGATCGCCTCGCCAGACATCCTGCACAAATCCGATATCGGCGGCGTCGCGCTGAACCTGCGGTCCGCGGAGGAGGTGCGCTCCGCCGGCGCGCGGATACTGCAGCTCGCGTCCGAAAAGATGCCTGACGCGCGGATCGAAGGCCTCGTCGTGGCCGAGCAGGCTGCGCCCGGATTGGAGGCTATCCTGGGTGTCGCACAGGATCCGGCCTTTGGCCCGGTGGTGATGTTCGGCCTGGGCGGGGTTCTGGTCGAGGCGCTCGGGGACGTGTCCTTTCGGGTCGCGCCGTTCGGACCTGCCGAGGCGCGCCGCATGATCGACGAGATTCGCGGCCGGAAGCTGTTGGATGAATTCCGCGGAACGCCAAAGCGCGACATCGACGCCTTGGCGAACGCCCTGGCGCGTCTGTCCGCCTACGCAGCGCATCATGGTGCGGCACTCGAATCTATCGACGTGAACCCGCTGATCGTCGGGGCCGAGGGCGAATCCGCAGTGGCCGCCGACGCTGTCATCATCCCTGCCGGGCCAAATCCCGACTAGAAGTAAGGAGAACTCCCCCAGAATCCCGGAATCCTCCCGGTGTCTGTGCTTGGCTTCCTCTAGGTCATTGACAGACGTTGCGTGCCTCGTCATTATTTTTCGAATGGCGTTCATATAATCGCACGGGAGGAGCGGGGACTATGGGGGAGTTGCGTCAGTCAATGAGGTGCGCGGACGACGATAAGATCGTGAAGTCGGTCGCGCGCACCTGTGAGACTTTGGTTTTCTTCGATGAGATGCGTAGGCCACTGACTGTGGTCGAAATATCAAAACAGCTGGGCTATCCGCAGTCGAGCACTTCGGCGCTGTTGAAGAGCCTGGTGAAACTGGGATTCCTGGCTCATGATGCCAAGCGCAAGAGCTATTTTCCGACCGAACAGGTGCCCCTGCTCGGCTCGTGGATGAATCCGGACCTTTTCGGCGAGGGCTCGATTCAAAAGTTGCTCAAGGCCATTTCAGTCCGCACCAAGAACGTGGTGGTTCTCGCCACGAAGAATGGCGATGAGGCACAGTATATTCAGGTCATCCGGCCCAAGCGATCACCGATCCAACACATATCGCTTGGCACCCGTCGCCCGCTGTTCAATTCTGGCGTCGGGCGGGTTTTGATGAGTCGTTTCAGCGACGATGAGATTTGTCGATTGCTCCACAAGATTAACGCCTACCGGGAGCCGGGTACGCCTGCTGCGGATATCAAGGCGTTCCTCGCCTCCATGGCAGAGACCCGTGCCAAAGGGTACTACCGCTCGACCGACCAGTTCGTCAAAGGCACGGGGCTGATATCGATGCCCTTCCCCAACCATTTGGACTCGCGCCTGTTTGCAGTTGGCGTTGGGGCACCCTCAGATGTGATTCTGAGGTGTGAAGCGGAGATCGTCAAAATCATGCGCGAAGAGATCGTCGCGCAACTGGGCAAAAGCCGCACCGGTCCTGTCAGTGTTGCGTCTTTCGGCTAACCTCTAGCCCATCAGAGATGCCGTGCCCCGTTGGCGACCATGTCACGACGGGTTTGCGCGGCCCCAACCTGTCGAAATTTCACAGCGGAGCGCTGGCTGAGGGTGGGCTTTGCCCAGCCTCGAACGAACCGATCCCGCACGCCTATCAGCCGACAATATGGCAAAACGAAAAACGCGCCCGACTGGACAACGTGAGCCATCCTGTCGAGCGCGTTCGCTTAGGTGAGGGGGGCGTCGCGACGACCCCCCTCACCGCTGTCCGTTATTTTTCGAGTGCGGCCCGGAAAGCCTCCAGGATATCGGTGCCGCTTTTACCTTGTGCGTCAAGCTGCTCCGCCCATTCGGCCCCAACGGTGCCGAGGATTTCCGCCAGCGTCTCGGTATCCTCTGCGGGCAGGTCCACATAGGTCACACCGGCGTCCGCGATCTGCTGCTTTACCTCTATGTTCTGGGCATCCGCGGTTTCGCAGCCTTCCTGGGTCAGGGTTTCGCCGATTTCGGTCATCGCCTGTTGGACGTCCTCGGGCAGTTTGTCCCAAGCCTCTGTGCTAATCACATAGGTTGCAACGAAAGAGCCGAAGTTTACATCCTGCGTCCCCCAGTCGAGATAGGCTTCCATGCCGTAGGGCGTGACGCTGGGATAGGGAAAGAGCCCGGCGTCGATCGTTCCGCGCGAGAGGGCTTCGCGCACTTCGGGTGCGGGCATTTGGACTGGCACGCCTCCGAGCTTCTGCACGGTCAGATCAAGCGCACCGCCGGTGCTGCGGATTTTCAGACCCTTCATGCTTTCCAGACCCGTAATCTCGCGGCTTGAGGTCATCAGGTTGTAGGGTGGCAACACCATGACCATGAGCATGCGAACGCCGTTCGGGGCGAACTCCGCCTCGTCGAGCGCACCGCCCGGCTTGGCGATCTCCCAATAGGCCATCGTTCCTTCGCAGGAGGTCGTAAAGCTTTCCGGCAGCTGTCCGACAGCCGACAGGGGCATCTTGTCACTGACGTAGGAGGGCCCGACATAGCCGATATCGGTGACGCCCGTCTGCGTGAGCGAGAGCAGATCCTTGGCTTTGCCAAGCTGCTGGGCGGGGAAATATGCGAACTCCGTCTTTCCGGTACGCTCGCTCACACGCTCCATAAACGGTTCGATGAGGGCCTTCGCAATGTAGTGGCCGGTGGGCAGACTGTCTGCGGCCCGCAGTTCGATCTCTTGTGCGGCGACGGGTTGCACGGCCAGCGGCAAAGCGGCAAGGGCCAGAGCCCGACCAGCAACCCGAAGGGGTGCACGCGTTTTTACGGATGTCTCTTTCATGTCTGAATTCTCCTCCTGGTTTCTTGTGTTAAGGCCCCGCGCAAGGTCGGGGCGGATTAATTCATCGTCGAAGGCAGCCAAAGTACCAACGCGGGAAAAATGGTCAGCAGCGCAATCACAACGAGGTGGGCCAATACGTGGGGGAAGGTGCCGCGGAAGATTTCGCCCAACGGTCGTCGGGTATATCGGGCCACAACAAAGACGTTCATCCCCAGCGGCGGTGTCACCATGCCGACCTCGGCTGTCACCACCACGATCACCCCGAACCAAACCGGATCGAACCCCAGTGTCAGCACCAGTGGCAAGATTACCGGTACGGTTAGAATGAGGATGGCGATCTGATCCATGAAGGCGCCCAGAAAGATGTAGATCAACAGGATCACCGCCATCACCGCCATGGGTGACATGCCGAGCCCGCCGATCCATTGGGTCAGGTCGTTGGTGACGCGCGTCAACGTAAAGAAATAGCCAAAGATATGCGCGCCCAGGATCACGAAAAGGATCATGCAGGTGGTCTGCGCCGCGCGTCTCAGGCATCCCCAGGCCGCGCCTAGATTCAACTTGCGCTCGCGCAGAGCCAAAAGCATCGCGCCAAAGGCTCCGATGCCCGAGGCTTCGGTGGGCGTGGCGATCCCGGTATAGATTGTCCCCGTGACGGCCATGAAGAGAACCAGCATGGGGCCGACGCGCGAAAGCGACGCGACCTTCTCCCGAAAAGTGTAGGATGTGCCGGTCGGGGCTGCGGAGGGATCAATGCGAACTAGCACGGCGACCGTGGCCATGATGGTGACTGTCACCAGTAACCCCGGAATCACCCCCGCCACCAGCAGCTGTCCGACCGAAACATCGGCGATGATACCATAGAGGATAAGTGCCACGGAGGGCGGAATGAGCATCGCAAGAGTGCCCGAGATCGCGACAACCCCGCTCGCCAGTTTGGGGTCATAGCCTTCGTCGATCATTGCTGGAATGGAGGTCGAGGCGAGCGTCGCCGCCGCTGCCGTGCTCGATCCGGAAATCGCCCCAAAGCCGGCCCCGGCGACAGCCGTCGCCATCGCCAGGCCGCCGCGCAACCGGCCGACCCAGATGGAGGCCGCGCGAAACAGATCCTGGGCGACACCTGAAATGATCACGAACTCGGCCATCAGGATGAACATCGGGATGGTTACGATTTCATAGGAATTCGCTGTGCTCAGCGGGGTGGTCTTGAGGATACCGGCCAGCACCGTCATCCCGCCGAACATATACAGCCCCAGCGAACCCGAGATTGCCATCGAAAGCGCGACGGGCAGGCCGATCACGAGCAGCGCAAGCAGAAGCGCGATAACCAGAACCACGGTCACAGGGCGGCCCCCTTTGCGGGTTTCGAAGTTTCGGGAAGTGGCGGCATTTCGACCAGATCATGTTGCGAAAAGATCGAAAGCCCGTGCCCGACCGCGCGATATATCAGCCGCAGTGTCAGCACCGCAGTGCCGATCGTTACAATCAGATAGGCGGGCCAGGTCAGCCATGGGACGAGCGCTGCAATCCGGTCCTGGGCCGCAAAGGCGCTGTGGAAACGACCCCAGGCCTCGATTCCGATCAGCGCCATCACCAGGGTACCGGCCGCATAGCCGATGGTGAGCCCCAGATGCCTTACCCGCCGCGGCAGCGCGCTGCGGAACAGGTCGATGGCTACGTGACCGTGGTGGTGCAACGTGTCGGGCAGGATCAGAAAGAACATGGCCACCATCAGGTAGAGACCGATCAGGTCATAGGACCAGCCCAGCGGGCTCGACAAGATGTAGCGCATCGCGACGTCCACCACGATGATCATCATGATCGCTGCCATGGATATGCTGGCCAATGCTGCCAGCACCGTTTCCAATCTGGCCAGACTGCGTGAAATCGCCATCATTGTCCGGCTAGCAGGCGCGGCCTCGTCCCGAGGCTTCGTTCGCATCATAAATCCCCCCTGGCGGCGGTCCAAGCTCATGACACGCGCTCTGATTCTTCGATCGAACGCACGTCAAGACCATCTCGCCTCGTCGCCAAGCCTAGCGAGACCCTCTTGCGTGTCAACGGTTTATGTGTGTAAAATCTGGTAAACTATACTATTAGTTTTTGTTGCGCCGATGGCGGCAAATATGTTGGGGGAGATATCATGTTCAATATGCTCGACGGCGTGCGTGTCGTGGAACTGGGCCATATTCTTCTCGCGCCCTATGCGGCCCAATTCCTGGGTGACTTCGGTGCGGATGTCATCAAGGTAGAGGCCCCGGATGGCGACTACTACCGGCGGCTCGGGGTCTCGCGCAAACCGGGCATGACCTCCCAGTGGATGGCGGTGAACCGCAATAAACGCAGCATCGCTCTCGACCTCAAGTCCAGCGAAGGGCGTGCGGTCCTGCTGGAAATGTTGAGTAAGGCGGACCTTGTTGTCCACAACATGCGGGTCCCCGCGATTGAGCGGCTGGGTCTTGGTTATGACGCCGTACGCGAGGTCAATCCGCGCATCGTCTATTGTGCGGCGATCGGGTTCGGGCAGGGCGGACCCTATGCCGACCTGCCAGCTTTTGACGACCTGATCCAGGCTCGCTCGGGACTGGCAGAGGCCAATGGGCGCAACGCCGGTGCCCCGGCCTTTGTGCCGATGGTGGCTGCGGACAAGATCACCGGGCTGGCCCTAGGTCAGGCGATGCTGGCCGGCCTCTATCGTCAGCGCGCCACCGGCGAGGGCTGCTATATCGAGACGCCGATGTTCGAAACGATGGCCTCCGTGATGTTGAGCCAGCATTTCGGCGGCGCGGCCTATCGCCCGCCAGAGGGCGACTTTGGTTATGCCCGTGTGATGAGTCCCTTCCGCAAGCCTGCGCCGACCAGCGATGGCTTTATCGCCCACGGGATTTACAAATTTGACCAATGGCAGCGTTTCCTGCGGGCAGTCGGTTTCGACGAGGTCGTGGACGGTCCGATGATGACGGACGCTATTACCGCGCAGCGACACTTCCCCGAGCTTTATGAAATCACGGTCACGCAGATCCTGCCCCAGCGGACCACGGCGGAATGGCAGACCCTGTTTGATTCCCTCGACATTCCCAATGCTCCGGTGATGGCGATGGAGAATCTGCCCGATGACCCGCATATCAGCGCGGTCGGGTTGATCGAGGATTATGACCATCCCCAGCAAGGGCCGATGCGCCGTGTCCGCAGCCCTTATACGATGCGCGGCGTCGAAACCGGCCCCGACAAGGCAGCACCGGCGCTCGGCGCGCAGGGTGCCCAGATTCTGGAAGAGTTCGGCTTTGGGACTGATAAGGTAGCGCAATTGATCAAAGCCGGTGTTCTTGCGCAACCGGACAACGCAGGAACGCCGTCCGCCGAGGACCAGCAGGCGGAAACAGGGCGCGGCTCTGGGGACAGGGACCGGTCTTGACCGCCGCGCGGTCCAAGAGCGCTACCGGCGCGAAGGACAATCCGGACGCTGATCCGCTGCGGCAGCGCGATGGCATGCCCCTGTACCTAAAGCTCGTGAGTCTTTTTCGGGAAAAGATCCGCCGCGGCCAATGGCCCGCCCATAGTCAGGTGCCCATCCTGCCCGACCTGCAGGACGAATACGGCATGGCGCGCGATACGGTGCGCAAAGCGCTGGGCGTGCTGCGGGACGAGGGGCTGATCGACAGCGCGCGCGGGCGGGGCACCTTTGTCACCGCCGCTGCCGAACGAATGGTTCATCGGGCGTCGGTCTATGACCCGCTGACACTTGGCCGTGAGGTGCGGATCGAAATTCTGTCGCGCGCGCCCTGTGCAGAGCTTCCGGACCTTGGCTGCGACTTGAGTGGGATGGATACGCCCCTGGTCCACGTGCGCAAGCGCCACCATGCCAACGCCCAGCCCTATTCCCTGATCGATCTATGGCTGCCTCAACGCCATTTCGACATGCTGCCCGAAGGGGCAGATGAGGTGCGGCTCTATTCCCAGTTGTTGCGCGACCATACGGGATTGTCTGGCCTGTCAGGCGATCAGAGGATCACCATAATCCGCGCGGACATCACGGCGGCACGGCTTCTCAAGATTTCGCTCAACGAACCGGTCGCGCATGTGGCCTCGCGCTTGCTCGATCCCAAGGGGTGCCCGGTCATGGCGCATCGCGTCCTGATCCGCAGCGACGTATTCGCCGCCGAGCGCCAGTTCGGGGATCTCGCCACCGGCGATCCCGACACCTGGCGCCCGCACTTGGCAACAAGCCCGCCGCCGGTCGGCGAGGGCATGGACGAACGGCAATCACGACAGGAGGAGACGTAGACCATGGACTATGATTTGACCGAAGAGCAACGGGCCATCCGCGACGCGGTGGCCAAGGTTTGCTCGCGTTTTGACGATAGCTATTGGCTGGAGCGTGAGCGCACCGGCACCTTCCCGGACGACTTCGCGGCCGAGATCGCTCGGGGCGGTTTCTACGGCGTCACGATGGACGAGAAATATGGCGGCTCGGGTCTCGGCATCACCGAGGCCTCGCTGGTCATGCAGGAGATCGGCCGCTATGGCGCGGCGGCCAGTTCGTCCGTGCATATCAATATCTTTGGGCTGCAACCGGTCGTCGGGTTCGGTACGGAGGAACAAAAGGCGCGGATGTTGCCGCCTCTCATCCGGGGGGAGCATCGCTCCTGCTTCGGCGTGACCGAACCGGACGCCGGCCTTGACACCACGCATATCTCGACCTTTGCGCGGCGTCGTGAAGGTGGAGGATATGTGGTCAACGGGCGCAAGGTCTGGACCTCGACGGCACAGCGTGCGGATCACATCCTGCTGGTCACACGCACCACGCCGATCGAGGAGTGCAAGCGCCCGACCGACGGTATGTCGGTGTTCTACACCGACTTCGACCGCAGCAAGATCGACGTCCATGAGATCGCCAAGATGGGCCGCAAGGCTGTTGATTCCAACGCCATTTTTATCGACGGTTTGGAAGTATCGGAAGAAGACCGCATCGGTGCCGAGGGCGAAGGCTTCAAGGTCCTGCTGCACGGGCTGAACGCCGAACGGATCATCGTCGCCGCGGCCGCGGTCGGCTTTGGCATGCATGTTCTGGAAAAGGCGGCGGCCTATGCGCGCGAACGTGTCGTCTTTGGCCGTCCGATCGGTCAGAACCAGTCGATCCAGCATCCGCTGGCCTCTGTTTGGATGCGTCTTCAGGCGGCTGAATTGATGACCTACAAGGCGGCCACACTCTACGATCAAGGCCGCCCATGCGGGCTGGAGGCGAATACCGCGCGCAACCTCGCTGGATCGGCAGCCTACGAGGCTGCATTCCGGGCCGTGCGTACGCATGGTGGGTTTGGCTTTGCTCAGGAATACCACGTGGAAAGGTATTTTCGCGAAAGCGTTCTGAACTTCATCGCGCCGGTCAGCGAAGAGCTGATCTTGTCCTATGTGGCCGAGAAGGCGCTTGGAATGCCCAAGTCCTACTGACGGGCAAAGTTGAGCACTGCCGCGAAACGGCTCGGCGCGTTACAGCGGTAATCAAGATAGAATGAGCGGTGCGGGCAACGGCGTTGCCCGCACTAAACGTCACTCGGTAAAGGACGTGGTTTCGAAACCCATCTCACTGAGGGCTGCTTCAGCTGCGGGATGCCACGGCACTGGCGGGGTCGCACCCGCTACGAAATCCTTTGTCGTGCCATCGACCACCGGATGAACCTCACGCGCGCGATCCATGTTCGACAGGAACCGCGTCACGATTTCGGACACAGCCGCCTCGGGCAGGTCGGCGCGGGCCATGATCCAGATCGGCACACCAAAGGTATTCACGGCGTCGGTCTGCTTGGGGTAGGTGTTCGCAGGGATCGTCACGGGCACCACTGCGCCGCTCGGGTTCATTTCGATTACCGCTTTCAACGTGTCCGGAACGACGGAAAGCCAGCGCACATCGCGGCTGGTTGCCAGATCCTGAAGCGCAGGAGCCCCAACGCCCATCACGGTCGTCAGCGCGTCGAGATTGCCGTCTCTCAATCCGGCAACCTGTTCGGTCAGGCTGTTGGGACGACCCTCATAGTCGCCATCATTGATGTTCTCGGCTGTAAGAACCTGGCGCACGTAGGTATTCGCCGATGAGCCCGGCTCGCCCAGACCGACGCGCTTGCCGGTCAGGTCGCCAGGGTCCTGCGTGTCGCTGTCGCCCATCACGATCATCTGGACCAGCGATGCGTAGATCGGCATGATGGCGCGCAGATCCTCGAAAGGTTCCGGGTACTTGCCTTCGCCGCGGTACGAGCTGTAGGCCTGACCGCCGGTGTGCAGGATCAACTGAGCCTCGTCGTTGCGCAGCAGGCGGTCGTTCTCGATCACGCCGGCGCTGGGGAACGGGGTGATCTTTATGGTCTCGCTGCCTTCGTTGGCCACCGTGGCCACGGCGACGGCGTACATGTAGCCGGTGCCACCGCTCGACGAGGTCGCGAAGCCCAATTCCTGCAGGTCAGCTGCAAGTGCGGCGGCGCTGGTCATGGTCGCGGCGGCCAGGCCCAGAAGCCCCCCCCGCAAGGTCGTCTTGATGCTTAAAGAAACCATTTTCATCTCCTCTTGGTCTCACTTCGGGATCGTTTCTATTGGCGCGCAGAGCCGCGCGCCGTGACTGTTTCGCCCTTGCTGCGGGACAATTCGCCGATGGCTATGGCTGCTGCGATCAGCAACGCCCCGGCGATGTCGGTGAGGTGATCCGGCGCAAAGGCCATCAAGGCACCAATCAGGAACATCGCCCGACGCAGCAGCCCGATTCTCCCGCGGAAATATCCGACCGTGGCGGCAGACAGGCCCAGGACGGCCAGACCCGAATTGACCAGCGGGACCAACAAAGCCGTGACGTCCCCCTGAAACAGAAGACCGGGCTGGAACACAAATAGGTAGGGCATCAGGAAGGCGGGTAGGGCGATGCGCAGCGATGTGAACGATGTTTGCAGCGGCGCGGACCCGGCAATCCCGGCGGCGGTGAACGAGCCGAGCGCGACCGGCGGCGTAATTGCCGACAGCGTGCCGAAATAGAACACGAACATATGCGCCGCGATTGGAGGCACGCCCAGACGCACCATCACCGGCGCAATGATCAGGGCGAGGATGATGTAGCAGGCGACGGTGGGCAATCCCATGCCGAGGATGATTGAGCTGACCATGGTCAGGATCAACAGTAGAAGCAGGGAGTTTTCGGCCGCGGCGGTCATGATCGTGGTCAGGTTCAGACCCAGCCCGGTGACTTCGACGACACCGACGATGATGCCCGCCACCGCGACGGCGACAGTGATGGGCGCGACGCTTCGCATCCCGTCAACCATGGCGTTCATCAGGGCACGCGGGCCCAGCCGGTGCCTTGGGTTCACCATGTTCATCAACAGCAGCACGGCGAGGCTGACAATGGCCGCATAGCGTGGCGAATACTGCATGAGCACCATGCCAAACAGGATACCGAGCGGCACGAGCAAAAAGATCGAGTCCTTTAGCAACTGGACCGTCTGGCCCTTTTCGAAATCGTCGAGGCCACGCAGTTCGAGCTTGGCAGCTTCCAGATCGACGACGAAAAAGAGGTTGGTGTAATAGATCAGCGCCGGGAAAAACGCGGCCATGATTATGGTGCTGTAGCCGACCTGCAACATGTCAGCCATTATGAAGACCGCCGCGCCCATGACTGGCGGCATGATCTGACTGCCTGAGGATGCGACGGCCTCAACCGCGCCGGAAAAATGTGGCGAATAGCCCACGCGCTTCATCATCGGGATGGTGAAGGTACCGCTTGCGGCGACGTTGGCGACGGCTGAACCCGAAACACTGCCGAGCAGCCCGCTGCCGACCACGGCGATCTTGGCCGGGCCGCCGCGCATGCGCCCGACCAGCAACTGCGATAGCCGCACAAAGGTATCTGACGCGCCGGTTGCAGCCAGAAAGGATGAGAAGACCAGAAAGTAAAGAACCACATCCGCCACCGCACCCAGCGGAACGCCTAGCACGCCCTTGGTGGTCAGGTAGTTGCCCGCCATCAGAGAGCTCCAGCTAAGCCCGCGATGGGACAGGATGTCGGGCATGGAGCGTCCGAACAAGGCATAGAGGATGAACGCGATTGCGATCAGCGGCAGGGCAGCCCCAAAGGCGAACCAGGTCGCAATCAGCAAAGCGATCACCATGATCGACGCAAGAATGACCTCTGTCTGGCCATAAAACCCGGCGCTTTCGGCGATGTTCTGGAAATCCACCACGATAAAGCCAGCCGTGAGCGCGCTGGCGGCCACACCCACCGCGACGAGGGTGATCAAGAGCGTGCGTTTCGCACCTGTCGCAGGGCTACGCTCGGCCAAACCGAGGAAGACAAGGCAGATCGCCGAGCCGAGCAGCACGGACCGCTGGATCAACGCCGGATATGTCCCATACCAGGCCGTGTAGAAATAGAATGCCGCCGTGGACAGCGCGATTGCGGCGATCAAGGCGCGCAAGACGCGGCGCAATGGGTCGGACGGGGATGCGGTGTCGATCGTCAAAGCTTGTTCCTCCCTTCGGCCTGCAGGCGATACCCGGTGGCCGCAATTCTCAATCGAGCATTATGGTCTCAGCGTCATTCTGCGGAGGCCTTGCTGCTACCCGCCGTGCTCTGGACGTCGGCCCGTCCCGATTGCGCGACAGGGCGATGCAATGACAGCGCGTCCAAAGCGACAAAGCTGCCGTCCCGTGACAGGGCAAGCGGATTGATTTCGATCTCCTCGATGCTTTCATCGGCGGCAAAGGCGTCGCCGAGGCGTGACAGCTCTTGCGCCAGCGTCGCGATGTCGCCGGTCGGGCCACCCCGGTAGCCGGTGAAGAGCGGCGCACTGTCGAGGTTGTGGATCATTGCGCTGATTGCCTGCGCCGGCATCGGCAGATAGGCCATGGCGCGATCCGGCCGCAGCTCGACCTCGACCCCGCCGCGCCCGATCAGCAGCAGCGGGCCAAAGACCGGATCCCGTCGAAAACCGACAATCAGCTCCTGGGCTATGGGTGTCATCTCTTGCAACAGGATTCCGTCCAGTCGCAGCGAACCGGCTTTGGCAATATCCATCATCTCGCGCACCGCATCGGCGATCTCGTCGGCAGAGGTCAGACCCAGCCTGACACCGCCGTGCTCGCTCTTGTGCAGCATGTCCGCGCTTTGCAGCTTTACCGCGAGCGGTGCTTTCAGCGTGTCCAGCGCGGCGCGGGCGTCTTCCGGCGATTGCACGAGCTTTTGGGCCGGGAACCTGAGATGACAATGGGCGCGTATGAAGTCCTGCGCATGAACCTCAGAACGTGCATCGCAGGCCTTCGGACCGGGCAGAGGTGTCGGCCATTCAATTCCGGCAAGCGCGTCAGCGTGACCCTGTCCTTCGGCCAGGGCGCGCGCCTGTGTCATGGCGGCGACGGCTTGGGGAATGTCGGGATAGACCGGCAGCCCGTTGCGTTCCAACTCCGCCACCACATCGGGTCGGGCACCGATCCAGACCACAACGACCTGCTTGCCGGCCTTGGCAAATGCACGCACCAGGCTTTGCGACAGATCGCCCGAGATGGAGCCCATCAGACCAATGAACAGCACAAAGGAGTCGTGATGCGGCGCAGCGCCGAGTGCGTCGAGAACGCGCCCAAAGATCGAACTGTCGCCCGCCACGCCGCCTGTCACATCCAGCGGATTGTTGGCCGATACGTAGTCAGGCAGCGCCGCGTCGACCCGTTCGCAGGTCTCTGCGTCAAAGGGCGGCACGGTGAACCCGGCGTCCTCCAGTTCGTCCGCCAGCAACACACCGGCACCGCCGGACACGCTGATGACGCCGACGTTGCGCCCGGTCGGTGTGGGTTGCATCAGGACCAGCCGCGCAACGTCACCCATTTCGAGCAGAGAGTTCACCCGAAGGATACCGATCTGGTCGAACAACGCCTGATAGCGCGCGTCCTCACCCGCCAGAGCGCCGGTGTGGGAGGCCGCTGCCGCCGCGCCGGTCTCTGATCGCCCGGCCTTGATCAACAGGATTGGCTTGCCGGCGGCGATTGCCGTTCGTGCGGCTTCGCGGAAGGCGGGGCCATCCTTGATATCCTCAATGTAGCATCCGATCACGCGGGTATCGGGATCGCGGGCCAGATGATAGATGGCGTCCGCCACCGTCACCCCGGCCTCATTGCCGGTCGCGACCCAGGATGAAACACCGATGCCGCGCTGAAACATCATGTCGAGCCAGTAGGCACCCAGCGCACCGCTCTGCGAGACAAAGGCAAATCCGCCTTCAATCAGATCGTGGTCCTCCATCGCGGTCGTGAAGGATGCGATGACACGATTGCGAACGTTTATGGCGCCGAGGCAATTGGGGCCCAGCAGCAGGACCCCGGCGGCGTCGCAGAGCGCGCGCAGACGTGACTGAATCTCACCGCCCTCCGCCGACAATTCCGCAAAGCCGGACGAGAATACGACAAAGGCGCGCACGCCTGCGGTGATCCCCTCGCGGATGGCGTCCTCGACCATCGCAGCCGGCGTGGCAACGATGGCCAGGTCTATGGGCTGGCCGATGGACGAAAGGCTGGGATATGCGGTCAGGCCCTGCACGTCGCGCGACTTTGGGTTCACCGGATAAATCGTGCCGCGATAGCCCATCTTCTTCATGTAGGCGATCGGGCGTCCGCCCAGTTTCATCTCATTCGAAGAGGCACCGACCACTGCGATTGAGGCCGGATTAAACAGAACGTCGAGTGATTTGAAGGCGGTCATGATCATGCGCTTCCCTTGCTTGCGTCGTCTTCTTGCGCGGTCGCGACCTGGATTGGGTCGCCGTGATGGACCATACGTGCGCGTATGTTCTCGGCATAGCGCAGGGGCCCCAACTCAGGCCGAAACCGGCCCACTCGCGTGATAGGACCCGAACTGGGTAGATCAGCATGCGTGAGGGTGTCGGAGGGCGACATCCGCCGGCCCCGAGGGCCATTCCGAAATGCCCGAAAACGACGGGGTTGAGCATTCGTTAGCGCGACATCCGCATCCCCGACCTGGTGGAAATGAGCGGGAGCTTTACGCACCCCGCCCATCAGGGTCTGGTCACCTACGGTGACGCACGCGCTGACTTCGGGGCGTGTCACGCGGGTTTGTCCTTTGCTGTCATGCGGTCCCAGTCGAACGCCAGGGGTTGCTTGTCGATGAAGCGCTGGACCGCCTCCTTGTGGTAGTCCGAGGCGAGGCAAAGTGTTTGCGCCATCGCCTCCTGATCGGCCAGTGCCCGTTGGTCGGTGTGCAGCGATTGGTTGAGAATTGCCTTGGACATTCCGGCGGCCAGACGCGAGGCATCATCGAACCGGCGAGCGAAGGTAAAGGCGGCCTCCATCAGAGCTTCGGGCTCGTGGACCTCCAGCACGATACCGAGGTCGCGGGCCTCTTCGGCACCAAGTGATCTGGCTGTCATCACCAGCTCTTTGGCGCGGGACAGGCCGACGATGCGCGGCAGCAGGAAGAACCCACCGAGGTCCGGCACCAGCCCGATGCGCCCGAACACAGCGCAGAACCGGGCGCGGGTGGAGGCCAGCACAAAGTCCGACGCCAGCGCCAGGTTGAACCCCGCCCCGAATGCGGGCCCGTCTACCGCTGCGATGACCGGCAACTCAAGATTGCTGAGTTCGGTGAACCAGGTGTGCAGCAGGGCGATACGCTCGCGGTTCATATCGACCGGGCGTTCTTCTTCGGACAGGGCCTTGAGATCGCCACCGGCGCAGAACGCCCCGCCGCTACCGGTTATGATCAGCGATCGCAAATCGCGGTTCGCCCGGATCCGCGGCAGAATTGCGGCGATCTCTTCGCGCATGGCGATGTCCAGCGCATGACGAACGTCGGGACGGGTGAAGGTGATGACGCCTGTGCGTCCATGAATCTCGTAGGTAAGTGTCTGGAAGGTCTCGGCCATGGCTCCCCCAATCTGGCGTGTCGTTCCCAAAGGAAAAACTGTTTCTAGTATAGTTTCACCGGCAGTTTGCGTCTCAAATGCTTAAGCCCCTACTGTATGCCCGACCTCTCGACCGGCCCGAAGGCCACCCCGGCTATTCGGCCACGGAGGCGATTGCGCGGTCATAGGTCCAGTGAGCGTGCGATCAGGTTCCTCTGAACCTCCGACGTGCCCTCGCCGATAACGTAGACCAGCGCGTCGCGGTGGATACGCCCGACCGGGTAGTCGCGCATGATGCCCGCCCCGCCAAAGATGCGGATCGCCTGTTCGGAGCAGCGCACCGCGGTTTCCGAGGCGACCAGCTTGACCTTGGCGGCCATTGCCGCGGTCAGCTTGCCCTGATCCACCAGCCAGGCGCCGTGGTAGACCAGCCAGCGCGCGGCCTCTATCTCGGCCTCCATATCGGCGATCTTGTGCGCGATAGCCTGGTAGGTTCCCAACGGCTTGCCGGCGATCTCACGATCACGAGCATAGGCAATCGAGGCGTCCCGCGCCGCACGCGCCATGCCCAGCGCGTTGGCCGCCACCCCGACCCGGTTTTCGGAGAGGGAATCGAGAATGATCGGATAGGTGCCGGTCTGATGACCCAGCAAGGCATCATCCGGAACTTCCAGTCCGTCGATATGAATAAGCCCGGTTTCCGAGGCGCGAATACCTTCCTTGTCGAGCTTGTTGATAACCACCGCCGGGTTCGGCAGGTCGACGATGAACAAGCTGATCGCATGCGGCTTGAGCTCGGGAGAGGTGCGCGCGGCCAGAAGCATGAAATCCGAATAGGGCGAGTTCGTGATATAGGTCTTGGCCCCGGAAATCCGCCAGCCGCCGTCGATCTTCTCGGCCTTGGTGCTGAGCGACCGAATGTTGGACCCGCCGCGCGGCTCGGACAAACCAAAGGCCCCAACCTTGGTGCCGTCAAAGGCACCGGGCAGATATTTCGCTTTTTGCTCGGGCGTGCCCGCCTTCCAAATCGGCCAGATTCCTAGGTGTGTATGTGCCGACCAGGTGGAGGCAAAACCCTGACTGGCATAGCTCAGTTCCTCACGCACGATGCAGTCGGAAATCTTGTCCATCCCCGACCCGCCGTCCTGCGTCGGATAGCGCACGCCCAGCAGACCGAGATCCCCCCATTTGCGGAACATATCGCGGGGAAACGTCTCGTCATCATCATGCTTGCGGGCAATCGGCATGATCTCTTCGGCGGCAAAGCGTCTGACGGTGTCGCGGACCTGCTCATGTTCTTGAGTGAAGCTGAAATCCATTCTTTATACTGTCCCCTGTAGGAAATTTTTGCTGACAACCGTACCGACAGGCTGGGCCCCGAGAACGTTCAACGGGGCGCGGATGTCCTCGGGCGCTCAATCTTTCGGAAAGATACCCATCTTCTTTGCAATCACCTGCAACATCACCTCGTTGGCACCACCGCCAACGGCTGTCTGGCGGGCCTCGCGGTAGACGCGCGTGATGAAGTTGTCGTTCACGATGCCCTGGCCGCCCCAGAACTGGGTCAGCTCGACCGGTATCTCCATCGACAACCTGCCGATCATGTACTTGGCCATCGACGCCAGCTTGGTCACGTCCTCTCCGGCCAGATGCGCTTCGAGCGCGCGGTAGAGCAGGGAGCGGACCGCCTCGACCTGGGTCTGCATCTCGGCCAGCTTGAAGTAGATGTACTGATTGTCGAGAAGCGGCTTGCCAAAGGCCTTGCGCTGGCGAAGGTACTCGATGGTCTCATTGATGGCGATGTCCAGGAACCGCCAGGACCGGGCCACGACGAACAGGCGTTCCTCCTGGAACTGCTGCATCTGGTAGAGAAACCCGCGGCCTTCTTCGCCGATCAGGTTGGCCTGGGGAATGCGCACATCGTCAAAGAACAAAAGCGCAGTGTCCGATGACTTGTACCCCACCTTGTCGAGCTTCTTGCCCACGGTGATGCCGGGGGTATCCAGTGGCAGAACGATCAGCGACTTGTTCTTGTGCGGCGCGTTTTCGGTGCCGGTATTGACCAGAAGGCAGATCCAGTCACCCTGAACGCCGTTGGTGATCCACATCTTGGATCCGTTGATGATGTAGTCGCCGCCGTCCTTGCGTGCGGTGGTTTTCAGGCTGGCCACGTCAGAGCCTGCGCCGGCTTCGCTGACCCCGATACAGCCGACCAGATCGCCGGCAATCGTGGGGGCCAGGAACTCTTCCTTCAGGCGGTCGCTGCCGTAATTGGCCAGCGCCGGGGTGCACATATTGGTCTGCACGCCGATGGCCGAACAGATGCCCATGGTGCGGATGCCGCCCAGTTCCTCGGCAAAGACGATCTCGTAGGACAGGTCCAACGCCATGCCGCCGTAAGCCTCGGGCTTGCCGATGCCGAGCAGGCCAGCGTTACCAAAGGCTTTCATCACCTGACGAGCCGGAAAAATCCCCTCTTCTTCCCATTGATCGACAAAGGGATTCACATGGGTATCGACCACTGCGCGAGTGGTTCGGCGCAGGGCTTCGTGGTCTTCGTTCCAGATCATGCTGCGCCCTCCTGACGAGGACGGCGACGCACGATCAGATGCGCTTCGCCGATCTGGGAGACCTGGTTGTCGGGCGCGATAACGCGAACCTCAAAGATGATCTGACCTTGCAACTTACCCCCGCCGCTACGCCCGATCACCGTTGCGTCGGCGGTGAGAACATCGCCGACAAAGGCGGGCGAGAGGAAACGCCAGGGACCAAGCTGACCCATCGCGACCAGGCTATCACTCAGGAGGTTGCCGACCGAGGCCATTGCCTGCGCCACTGGATGCGGGCCATGCGCGATTGCGCGGCCAAAGCGGTTGTCCGAGCTGGTGTTGATCGGGTGAAAGGCGCCGAATAACTCCGAATGTCGGCCAATCCGCTCGGCGCTGCAATCGATGTCGGGCAAGGTCAGCAGCATCCCTGGCAGCAGGTCTTCATACCAGTAGTTAGTCGTCGATGTCATTTGCGTCCTCCTCTGCAGGCAGAAGTATCATCCAATGACAGATGAATCACAAGTCATAATTCGCCCCGGGGTCTGTCGGTACGTGCCAGATCCAGCAGATCGCCACAGAGCGATGCCGCACAGTGCCTCGCCATTCTGAGGGGATGTCGTGATAGGGCCGATCGCGAGAGGGGGAAGGTTACTGGCGGTCTGTAATCTCACCGCAACGGAGGCGATCCGTAAAGCACAAGTGCCCCGGTCCAGCGTCCCCTGTTCCGCCCACACAATGCCTATCCACGCGGAATAGATATTGGTGGCCTGATCGAAATTGATCAGGGCTTCGTACATCAGTGCCGTGAGCAGGTTAATCAGGAGGGCGGGTCAGCGTCAGGTCGCGCGCGACCCGACCCTACCGCGCGGCTTTTGCAGATACCGCGCCGTTGCCGGGTTATTGATCCGAACGCCCATGAGATTTCCTGACGCTATACCGAGCTACCGAAGGAATGTAGGGGTCGATCGCTCCCCGGCCAAACAGTCCCCGGCGAGATCCTCAGCGAAACAGACCTGACTGCATCAGGCGGCCATAGGCCTGAATGGCGCTCTCGGGGATGGTGCCCTGCTCTTTGTATAGCATCGCGACATAGCCGCGCGCGCCCAGCATGATGGCCACCGTCGCTTCGAGTTCGGCATCCGGCATCTCGCGGATGTCGTTGGACGCCATGGCGCGTTTCAGGGCGCGAATATAGCCGTCGCTCAAGCGCCGGATATGTTCGTCGTGGGCCTTGGGGGCGAACACCTCGGCCTCGTACAGCACCCGGTAAAATCCGGGGGTTTCGCGAAGATAGTCGCAATAGGCGCGAAAGCGAGCGATATCCCGGTCGATCCCGGTGCCCGCTTCGACCAGATCGGCGGTGATCTGATCGGTCATCTGCAAGCCGACAAAGGGCAGCAGGACATCGAACAGTCCCTGCCGGTCCTTGAAGTAATTGTAGAACGTTCCGTGCGCGACGCCGGCGGCCTCGGTTATCTTGGCGATGGTCGTCGCCGCATATCCATATTCACCGACAATATCCGCAGCCGCGTGCATCAGGTTGAGATAGGTCTGCTGCGCCTTTTCTTCACGGCTCGGCTTGGCTTTCCGCACGGGGCGGTCAAATGACAGTGGCGTCGCAATCTTGGTGGTTTTTTCGTTGCGGCTTGGCAATAACTTGTCCACGGCTTTTTAGGTGTCGGAAAGAACCTGGTCTCGTAGCACGCGTTTCAGGATCTTTCCAGACGGATTGCGCGGCAATTCGTCCACCACGCGCAGGCCCTTGGGGCACTTGAAACCGGCCAGATGCTCGCGGCAAAAACCGGCCAGTTGATCGAAATCCAGACTCGTGTCGGGTTCCAGCACGACCACGGCCAGCGGGACCTCTCCCCATTTCGGATCCGGGCTGGCGATGACGGCCACGTCCGCGACTTCGGGAATCATGTGGATGACCCTCTCCAACTCCGAGGAGGCAATGTTCTCACCGCCCGAGATGATCATGTCCTTCTTGCGGTCGGTGAGGAACAAGAAGCCGTCCTCATCCAGATATCCCACGTCGCCGGAGCGCAGAAAGCCGTCGGGATGCATCGCGGCGGCACTTCGCTGGGGGTCGTTCCAGTATCCACGCGTCACCTTGGGGCCCCGCATGCAGATTTCGCCGGAAACGTCCGGAGGCAGGGCGACGCCGGCGTCGTCGCGGATTTCCAGTTCCACCATGCTGACCGGGCGACCGACCGAACCGATTTTCTCGATCTCGCGCCCCGGCTCCATCATCGTGTCGCCCGAGACGGTCTCGGTCATGCCGTAAGCGTCGATGTAGCGGGCCGAGGAGAACACCTTGCCAAAGTCACGTATCCGGCTTTGCGGTGTACGATCCCCGCCCGCGATGCACCATTTCAGCGAAGAGAGGTCAGGCAGCGTGCCGCGGTCCAGCGCCAGGATGCCGCTGGTCATGACCGGGGCCAGCCAGATACCGGTGATCTTTTCGTCAGCGATGGTCGTGACCACATCTTTCGGGTCAAAGTCACGCAAAACCACAAGCGTGCCGCCCATCCCATGAACGGCGAGTCCCGGCAGATCGCAGGCACCGACATGGTACAGCGGCCCCACCATGCACAGCCGGTCACAGGCGCGCAGTTGCAGGGCTGTGACCATGTCCATGTTCTTGTAATGCAGGTTGTCGTAGCTGTGTGTCACACCCTTGGGCCGGTCCGTGGTGCCCGAGGTATACATCAACCGAAACAGATCTTCGCCCGCGCGTGGGTGGACCCGCCGGACCGGGTCGCCGCGCAGTGCGCCACGCGCATCGGCCTGCGCGGCCTCATCCAGCAGGACAGTCGGCTGCTGGAGGCTCGCGAGCGCCGGAGCAAATTCGGTATCGCCGATCACCAAGTCTGCCCCGGCGTGATCGACGATATAGGCGACCTCTTCACCCGAAAGGCGATAGTTCACGGGCAATGACACCGCGCCCAGATGCGATATCGCGTAGAGCAGTTCGATGAACGCCGAGGAGTTCTTCAACATCAGCGCTACGATGCTGCCGGGGCCGATGCCCTCGGCGCGCAACCCGCCGGCGATCTCCTGAACCCTTTCGTTCAGAGCCTGCCAGCTCAGGCGCGTCCCGTCGTAGATTAGCGCCTCGGACCCCGGAGTGACACGGGCGTGATACATCAGCTGTGTGGTCAGGTTATGCATGGTGGCTGCCTTTCGGCGGGGGGCCTCAATATGAACGGGGCAGGCCGAGATTGGCCATGGCGATATAGTTCAGGATCATCTCTTCCGAGACCGGGGCGAAACGGAACAACCTTGCATCGCGCCAAAGCCGCTCCACGTGCATCTCCTTGGAGAACCCCATACCGCCCATAACCTGCATCGATTGTTCGGCGACCGCCGAGGTGGCCTGAGAGGCGATCAGCTTGGCCGCGTTGCTCTCGGATCCGAAAGGCAAGCCGTTGTCAAAGAAAGACGCGGCCTTGAGGTTGAGCAGCTTGGCCGCCTCAAGTTCGGCCCAGTGCTGCGCCAGGGGAAATTGCAGCGACTGGTATGAGCCGATGGGCCTGTCGCCAAAGACCCGCCGTTCTTTGGCGTAGTCCACGCCGAGCCGAATGGCGAGCCGACCGGCACCGATCAGGCCCGCAGTCGTCACGATCCGCTCGGTATTGAGTACGTCGAGCAACTGATGCCAGCCTTTGTCCAGGTCCCCGATCAGTTCGTCGGCCTCGATACGGACATTGTCAAAGAACACCTGACTGGAGGGCAAAGTGTTGGTGCCCAGCTTGTCGATAGCCGCGTGGCTGACCCCTTCCCGATCGGTGTCGATCATGAAGAGCGAGATGCCATGGGTCTTTTTCGGGGCCTGGTCGATGGGCGTGCTGCGGGTCACCACCAGCATCTTGTGCGACTGCGGGACGCCGGTGATCCAAATCTTCTGTCCGTTCAGCCGCCAGCCGTCACCGTCGGGCACCACGGTGGTGCGCAGCTCCAGTGAATTGGTGCCGGCATCCGGCTCTGTCAACGCCATGCAGAATTGCATCTCGCCGGTGCACAGTTTTGGCAGCCAGTCGGCCTTCATCTGGTCGGTGCCATATTTCGCCACCGACACGCCGCCAAAGATCGGGTTCAGCATGAAGACCTGCGCCAGCGTCGCGCCGGCCCCCGCTGCGCAGAGCTCTTCGATGATCAGCGCCACCTCGACCATGCCAAGGCCGGCACCGCCGAGGTCCTCGGGCAGCATCGCGCCAGCCAGCCCGGAATCGCAGACAGCCTGCCAGCACTCGACCGGGAACGCCTTGTCAGCGTCTTTCGCGCGCCAGTAATCGGGACCGAAGGCCTCGCCCACCTTGCGGGCGGTCTCGATCATCATCTGTTGTTCTTCGCTCAGGGCAAAATCCATGAAGGGCTCCGGTTATTTCAGGCCGGTTTGCGCGCCGGGCGCAGCAGGCGGAGGGGGTTTTCGAGAAGGGCCACGACCGCCGACAGGAAACGTGCCGCATCAGCGCCATCGATGATGCGGTGGTCGCAGGCCAGTGTCAGGGTCAGCTCCCGCCGAAGGGCGGGCGCGTTGTTGGCATCGGGACGGAACACCGCACGTTCGGCGCCCACGCCCAGGATCATGGCGTTTGGCGGGTTGATGATCGGGGTCAGCGACGAGGCGCCGAACATACCGACATTCGAGATCGAGATCACGCCGTCACCCACGTCCGAAGCTGCCAGGCTGCCCGTCCGCGCGCGTTCGATCAGCCCGTTCGCCTGATTGGCCACATCATCCAGCGAGGTGCCGCCGGAATTCCGCACGACCGGGATACGCAGCCCATCGGGCGTTTCGACGACCATGCCGATATCGGCGCGCCCGAAGGCAATGATGCGATCGCCAGCCCAGATGCGGTTCATCTGGGGCATCTCCTCCAGCGCCAGACCCAGCGCCCGGATCAGCATATGCGTGACCGAGACTTTCTGCGTGGCGCCGTCGGCGTTGAGGTCGGAACGCAGCGCTGACAGCGCCACCATATCAGCCTCATGAGTGAGATAGAAATGCGGGATGTCGCGCTTTGCGGCACTGACCCGCTGGGCCGTGGCGCGTCTGGTTGCGTCGGGCGTGATTTCGGTGACTTGCGCCGCAGTGCCGCCGGTCGCGCGTTGACCCGGTGGCCTTGCTTGCGCTGCGGTTTCGATATCGCGGGCCTTGATCCGTCCCTTGGGGCCGGTGCCTTCGACCTTGTTGAGATCGACACCTTCGATTCCGGCCAGGCGGCGCGCCAGCGGCGTCGCGATGACGCGCAGTACATCCTCTTTCATGACCCGCCCGTCGCGGCCCGTCGGCTCGACCGTCGTGCGGTCCAATCTGTGCTCGGCCATCAGCTTGCGGGCGGATGGGCTGTCGAGCGTATCTTTGCCCTGACCATGACCCTGACCCTGAATTTTGGCGGGCGGCCGGGCCGCTGCCGGGTCGGAGGTGGGGGCTGTCTCTTATACACATCTGACGCTGCCGACGAGCGATCTAGTGT
>OJBD01000019.1_pt1 | contig 68946 bp, 89 predicted proteins | sample 1590481 | NCBI WGS metagenome assembly OJBD01 (sample SAMN05416811, study PRJEB24817) | seawater metagenome | isolation source: Sea water | place: Canada:Atlantic | collected 2013-07 | reverse complement strand
GCCTCGGTCTCGTGGGCTCGGAGATGTGTATAAGAGACAGATGTCACCCCCCGCGAAGTCTGGCTGCTGAGCGCGACCTTCCTCGTGGCCATCGCGGGCCTGATCTACGAATTGATCGCGGCCACCCTGTCGAGCTATCTGCTGGGCGACTCCGTGCGCCAGTTCTCCTTTGTCATCGGTATTTTTCTCGCCTCCATGGGTATCGGTGCCTGGTTGTCGCGCTACGTGCGCGACGCGATGCCGGGGTTCGTCTGGGTGCAAATCCTGCTCGGCATCGTGGGTGGTTTCCTCGCCCCGGTGATCTTTGCGCTTTATGCCTGGACCGGCGAGGTCGCGATGCCGCTTTATGCGATGCTGATGACGGTCGGCGCGCTCTCGGGGATGGAGATCCCGCTGATCGCGCGGGTGTTGCAGCAGATCGGGGCGTCGGAATTCCGCTTTGAGAATGTCCTCAGCTTTGACTACCTCGGCGCTTTGGTGGCTTCGCTCGCCTTTCCGGTGCTGATCGTGCCGCATCTGGGTCTGATGTCGGCATCGTTGACCTTCGGCGCGCTAAATCTCCTCGTGGCGGGACTATCGCTGTGGATTTTCCGCGCGCATCTGAGCCTCGCTCCGGCGGCGGTCTGGCTTTGCGCCGCGCTCGCGACCGGGTTGGGGCTATGGCAGGCTGAACGGATCGTCGCGGTGACTGAGGCGCAGCTCTACGAAGACGATCTGATCTTTTCCGAAGACACGCCTTATCAGCATGTCACGGTCACCCGGTTTCGCGACCGCACGCGGCTGTTTCTTGACCATTCCATCCAGTTCGACAGCCTCGATGAGTATCGCTACCACGAGGCGTTGGTGCATCCGGTCATGGGGCTGGTCCCCTCGGCCCGGCGCGTGCTGATCCTAGGCGGCGGCGACGGCATGGCCCTGCGGGAGGTGCTGCGCCACAGCGTCAGGGCGGTCACGCTGGTCGATCTAGACCCGCGTGTGACGCAGATCTTCAGCGCGCATTCCGACCTCGCGGCGTTGAACCAAAACGCCTTTGCCGATCCGCGTGTCACCGTGATCAACCGGGACGCCTGGCAATTCGTCAGCGACGGCGACGACCTTTACGACGCGATTATCGTCGATTTGCCGGATCCCAAGAACCTGACCTTGTCAAAGCTCTACAGTCGCGAATTCTACGCCCTGCTGATCGATCGTTTGGCTGCGGGCGGTGGCCTCGTGACGCAGGCCGGATCGCCCTTCTACGCGCGAGAGGCTTACTGGTCGGTCGTCGCCACTTGGGCCACGACGCGCAATCCATATGCGCCGGGTGAGGAATTGAGCGTTATTCCTTATCACGCGCTGGTGCCTTCGTTCGGGGACTGGGGCTTTGTTCTGGCCTTGCCCGAAGAGCCGGCACCGCGTCCCCTACAACTGCCTGACGGTCTGCGTTTCCTGACCCAGGCGGCGTGGCGACAAGCGCAGGTGTTCGCCGCCGACACAGGCCCCGTTGCGGCCGAGGTCAACTCAATCCGCGACCACGCGCTGGTCGGCTATTACACGACCGGATGGGAGAAGTGGTTCCGCTGAATGGCACGGATCTGGGTCCAGTCCGGCAGCAGGGCGCGGGCAAGGAAATCCGCCGCAGCCTTGCCGGTGCCCTCCCCGCAGACAAAGACGTCAAAGGCCGCGTAGTTATGCTCGGGCCACGTATGAACCGAGATATGGCTTTCGGCCAACAGCAGAACGCCCGTCACCCCGGCGCGGTCGGGGAATTTGTGAAAATGCGCCGACAGGACGGTCGCACCGGCGGCCTCCGCGGCGCCGCGCATGACCTCTTCGAGCTTGGCGGCGTCGGTCATGGCCGCGCCTCCGCGATGGTCGATCAACAGGTGAGTTCCGGGGGCAAAATGATCCATGCCCCGGTTCTACATGCCGGGGGGCCGCGACGGAATAGGGCTTTTGACACCGCGGCCCGGAATGGTGTGCGAACGGGCCGTCGCTGTTTCACGAGGCGGCCAGAAGGAGCGGTGACTGCCTCCGGTCGGTCAGGCTCCGCGAAACACGGGTTTGCGCTTCTCGACAAAGGCGGCGGCGGCTTCCTTGTGATCCTCTGTCCCGGTCGATGCGACATGGTTCCTTGCCTCGAGGTTCATGACCTCGGCCAAGGTGGCTCCGCCCGCCGCAAGGTTCAGGTTCGCCTTCATCCGGCCCAGGGCGCGTGAGGCGCCGTTGGCCAGCGGGTCGGCGAAGTCCATTGCGTCCTTCATGGCAGCTCCGGTGTCGACGGCGCGGTTGACGAGGCCGATCCGCTCGGCCTCTTTGCCGGAGATGACCGGTGAGAACATGTAGAGTTCCTTCGCCATGGCCGTTCCGAGGATCTGTGTCAGGAAATACGTCCCGCCGAAATCGCCAGACAGGCCGACCTTGGCAAAGGCGGTGGTGATCTTGGCGGTATCGGAAGCGATGCGAAAGTCGCAGGCCAGCGCCAGCGATAACCCGGCTCCTGCGGCTGCGCCTTCGATCGCGGCGATGGTGGGTTTGGGCATCTCGTGCAGCAGGCGGCTGACCTCCATCAGGTCGCGCAAGACGCTGATCTGTTCTTCGTCGGTTCCGGTCTTGTTGAGGCCCTCATTCATTGCCTTCACGTCGCCGCCCGCGCAGAACGCACCGCCCACGCCGGTCAGGATGACGGCCCGCACCTCGGGATCATCGGCCGCACGGGACAATTGCTCTTTCATCTCGCGAAGCATTGCGCGCGTGAAGGCGTTTTTGCGCTCTGGCCGGTTGAGGGTCATCACGAGGGTCGCGCCGTGGCGTTGCGTCTGCAAGAAATCTTTCATCGAAGTCCCCTTTTGGTCAAAATATTGTTCCGCACTTCCAAAAGGGAGTCCACGCGCAACCCGGCGTCAGGGCAGGATCGACAACCAGAACCAGACAGAAGGCATGGCAAGGATCGTCGAGACCAGGACCGAGGTGGCTGCAACCTGCTTGGCCCGATCATAAATGCTGGCAAAGAGAAAGACATTGATACCCGGAGCGACCGCCGCGGTGATCATGACGGACCGGAACTGATCGACATTCAGGCCCGCATAGGTCGCGAAAACCCAGGCGAGCAGCGGGTGAAGGATCAGCGCAATGGCACAGATACCCATCACGACGCGCCAGTCGCCCTCAATCTTGTATTGCGTCAGCACACCGCCCACCGCGAACAGGGCCGTCGGCACCGAGGCGGCCACCATCATTTGAACGGCATCCATGATCGGAAGGGGCAGGGGGATGTTGCCAAGGTTGAAAACAAAGCCCAGCAGCAGCGCGATGACCAGCGGGTTGCGCGACATCTGACGCCCGATCTGTGCGACCAGCCGCGGGATGTTAAGGCCAGTTCCGCGCGCGCGCACGATTTCCATCATCCCTATGCCGAGGCTATAGCAAAAGGGCGCGTGAATCGCGATGATGGCGAAATTCGCCTCCAGTGCGTCGGGGCCGAACGCGCGCTCAGTGATCGGAATACCCAGCATGAGCGTGTTGGAAAACAGGCAGCAGAAGCCGATAACCACGCAGTCTTCGAGGTCCCGACGAAAGACGAAAAGGGCCATCAGGAACCCGGCCAAGAAGCTGAGCGTCGAGGCGACATAATAGCTGATTAGAAGCGGGGCATGAAATTGTTCACCGATATCGAACTCGGCCACGGCGCTAAACAGCAAGCAGGGAAAGGCGAAGTTGAGGGTGAATTTCATCAGCCCGTCGACCGCGACAATTGGGAATAACCTGGTTTTCGTCGCCACGTATCCAGTTGCGATCAGCAGAAAGACCGGCAGGATGACTGTCGGCAGCGAGACCATCAGATCCGGTACACAATCTGCATTCCGTCATAAGCGGGAAGGATGTGATCCGGAGTCTCCGCCCCGACCTCTGCATAATCGAGGTCGATATGCATATTGGTCAGAACCGCGCGTCTTGGTGCCGCGCGATCGATCCAGCTGAGCGTCTGTTCCAGATGCGAATGGGTCGGATGTGGCTCGCGACGCAGGGCATCGACAATCCAGCAGTCCAGCCCCTCGACCGCTTGCCACGCTTCGTCTGTCATCTGCGCCACATCCGGCAGGTAGGCCAGATCCCGGACCCTGAATCCGAGCGCGTCGATAGAGCCGTGGTTGACGCTGAATGGCGTGAAGGTGATCGCCCCGCCCTCACCGTCGATGATGAACGGGCCGTCGATGGTCTTCATCCTCAGGATCGGCGGATAGGGCGACCCTTCGGGTTGCACGAAGGCATAGGCGAACCGGTCATAAAGTGCGTTCTGCGTATCGCCATCCGCCCAGACGGTCAGGCGTTGACGCATGTTGAAGACGATCATGCGCAGATCGTCCAACCCGTGCACGTGATCAGCGTGGGAGTGGGTATAGACGACCCCGTCAAGCTTGCCCACACCGGCGTCCAGCAGTTGCGAGCGCATATCCGGTCCGGTGTCGATCAACACGCGCGTAGTGCCGCCCTCGCCGGTCTGTTCGACAAGCATGGCGCAGCGACGGCGGGCGTTACGAGGGTTTTCAGGATCGCAAGCGCCCCAATGGCCGCCAAGGCGCGGCACCCCGCCCGAGGATCCGCAGCCCAGTATGGTGAAGCGCAACTCTCCCATCATGCGGACCACGCGGCGGCTTTGGCGAAGAGCCGGTCGAAGTTGGCTTGGGTGGCCGCTGCGAAGTCGGCGTAGGCGAGGTCAAAGAGCTCGGCACCGACCTTGGCGGTGTGCACGGTGTAGCCCGGTTCGTTGCGCTTGCCGCGATAGGGCGGCGGGGCGAGGTAGGGGCTGTCGGTTTCCACAAGGACGCGGTCCAACGGCGCAGCGGCAAAGATATCGCGCAGCGCCTGCGATTTCGGAAAGGCCGCAATGCCCGACATCGACAGGTAGAACCCGAGGTCCAGCGCCGCACGGGCAAGTTCGGGCGAGGACGAAAAGCAATGCATGACGCAGGAGAACGCCGCGTTGGCATGTTCCTCGGCCAAAATGCGCGCCATGTCGTCATCCGCAGCGCGCGCATGGATGATCAGGGGCAGCCCGGTTTCGGCCGCCGCCGCGCAATGCACCCGCAGCGAGTCCTTCTGAATCTGCGCGCTTTCGGCGGTGTAATGATAATCGAGCCCCGTTTCGCCGATACCGACGAACTTCGGGTGCTTTGAGAGCTCGACGAGCTGCTCGACTGTCACCGGCTCATGCTCCGCCGCGGACATCGGGTGAACGCCAAAGGTATGAAAGACCTCATTATGCGCCTCTGAAATCGCCTGCACCTTGGGCAGGCTCGCCAGCTTGGTGCAGATCGTGACCATGCGGGTCACCCCCGCATCGATGGCGCGGGCGATGACGGCGTCACGCTCTTCGTCGAAATCCGGGAAATCGAGGTGGCAATGGCTGTCGGTGATCTGAATGGAGTCGGAGGTCATACGGCCCTGAAATCAGGCGGCCCGACCGCCCGCAATACTTTGAAGTTTGAACACGGTATCAAGGATCAACGCGGCAGGGTCAAGGTTGACCGCCTCGCCGTGACGAAGCCTTGCGCCGATCTCCTCTGCCGCCTGCGCCCAGGCGCGCCCTGCGGCAGGGCTCGGCGCGAGCCGTGCGAGGACCTGCGCCTCGCCCGGTGCTGCCTCGACTTGCGGCGGGCGTCCCGTCGCGCCGGTGCGGGCCAACCGCATCAGCATGAGGTCGATCAGATGCACCAGCAAGGCGCGCCGATCCTCGCCGCCACGGGTCGCCGCCACATCCGCAAGTGCCTGCGCGCGCGCTGCGTTAAAACGCGGCATCGTGTCGAGAAGCGCGATGAGATTGGCGTATAGCTCCAACCCCTTGAGCGTGGTCATGCGCACCGCCGAGCCGACCGATCCGCCGGCCAGTTCCGCCAGTGCCGCGCCGCCGCCGCGGGTCGAGATGTCGGCCTGCGCCAGGGCGGCCTCGATCGCATCCGGGGGCAGGGGGGGCAGGCGCAATTCACGACACCGCGAGCGGATCGTCGGCAGCAAGGCGGCGGGCTGATGGGCCACGAGCAGCAGGGTGGTGCGGGCAGGCGGTTCCTCCAACAGCTTGAGGATCGCGTTGGCGGCGTTCGGGTTGAGGTCGTCCGCCGCGTCGATGATCACCACGCGCCTGCCGCCATCAATGGAGGACAGTGAAAAGAAGGTCTTCATCGGGCGGGCCTCATCCACCCGGATTACTTTGGAAAATTTGCCAGCCAGCGCGTTCTTCTCGCGATCGCGATCCGTGGTGCCCGCGCCGCCCCGTCGCAGTACAAAGAGCCCCGGTTCGGAGTCGGCCAGCATCCGGCGGGCGACCGGGTGCGAGTCGTCGATATCCATTGTCTCGGGGCTTGGCGGGGCTCCGAATAGCCCGTCATCCTCGGCTGGCGGCGTTGCGATCAGAAACCGCGCGATCCGCCAGGCCAGCGTCGCCTTGCCCACGCCGCGCGGCCCGGTGATGAGCCAGCCGTGATGCAGTCGCCCCGAATTGTAGGCTTCCAGAAACGCCGCCTCTGCAGTCTCGTGTCCAAACAGATGCGGCGTCTCTCGCGGGTGCGGCGCACCTTCGACCTGATCGGGGGGGAGGACGTCACTCATTTCTCGACGCTCCTGGCCCCGGTTCTCTTGCGCAGTGCCCATCGCGCGACCGCCAGAACGTCAGAGGCGACGATCTCGGGCTTACGCGCACCGTCGATCACCCGGACGCGTGACGGGTCATCCCGCGCGAGGTCGAGAAACCCGGCGCGCATCTTTCGTTGCAGGTCCGCGCCGAAATCCTCGAACCGTTCCTCGATGCCGCGGCGCGACTTGGCGCGCGCCAGCCCGATTTCAGGGTCCATGTCAATCAACAAGGTCACGTCAGGCTCCACCCCGATCATGAGATCGTGCAATTGGTCGACGGCCTCGCGCAGATCGCCGCGTGACAGGCCCTGATACATCCGGGTGCTGTCGGCAAAGCGGTCGCAGATCACCACCGCACCCCGGTTGAGCGCCGGTTGGATCGTGCGTTCCAGATGATCGCGCCGCGCCGCGGTGAACAACAGGATTTCGGTTTCCGCAGACCAGCGGTCAGGGTCTCCCTGTAGCACGAGGGCGCGAATTTCCTCGGCCCCCGGACTGCCGCCCGGTTCGCGGGTCAGCACGACGGCGTGGCCTTCCTGGCGCAAAGCGTCGGCCAGCAGGCGTGCCTGCGTGGACTTGCCCGACCCGTCGATACCCTCAAAGCTCAGGAAAAGACCTGAACCGGAGGTTGCGATCCCTCCGTCCTCCGGCGGTTGGCTCAAGAGGCTTCTTCCACCGGTGTCGCATCCTCGCGCGCTGCATCCTCGGGCGCTGCGTCGAACCGGTTGCCGCCGATATCGGTCAGCAGACGATCAAGCGCGGTGGTGATCGTCACCATGAAGCCGCCCTTGTTCACCGACTCTCCCGCGACCAGCGGCACGCGGGTCTCGGGCAGCCCTTCGGGAGAGAGGATCAGTTCGGCCAACTCATCGCCCCTTGTGATCGGCGCGCTGATAGGCCCGTTATAGACGACCTCTGCTGGTACTTCCTTGGCGAAAAGGACGGGGATCAGTGCGGTCAGATCATTCGCGGTGGTCAGCGAGACGGTCGGCGCGTCACCCATATGGACGTCGGCCTTGATGACGGTTTCGCCAGCCTTCAACAGCGATTTCTCGGTGAACTGGCGGAAGGCCCAATTGACGATGGCCTCGGATTCCTGCGCCCGCGCGGCGGCCGTGGACAAACCTGACAAGACAAAAACCACGCGGCGATCGTCCTGCCTGGCCGACCCGACAAGACCATAGCCGGCCTCGCTCGTGTGTCCGGTTTTCAGACCGTCCGCGCCGACACCGAGCCCGAGAAGAGGGTTCCGGTTGGCGCTGTTTTGCGGCGCGCGGCCATCAAAGGCAAAGGTTTCCTCGGAAAACAGCGGGTAGAAGTTCGGGAAATCCTCTATGAGGTTTGTGGCCAGCAGCGCAAGGTCGCGCATCGACATGCGATGACCCGCCGCGGGCCAGCCGTTCGAATTGGTGAATGTCGAGTTCGTCATGCCCATGTTCTGCGCACGCTGGGTCATGTATCGCGCGAACCCGGCCTCGGTGCCGTCCGGCGACAGCGCCTCGGCGAGCACGACGCAGGCGTCATTGCCCGACAACACGATGATCCCGCGCAGCAGGTCCTCGACCTTCACCCGGTCGGTGGTGTCGAGAAACATGGTGGAGCCGCCATAGCTCATCGCGTGGGCCGAGACCGGCAGGCGTTCATCCAGTTGCAACCGTCCGTCGCGGATCGCCTCGAATGCGACGTAGAGGGTCATCAGTTTGGACATGGAGGCCGGGGGTAGCGGCATATCCGCGTTCTTTTCCAGCAGGACGGTCCGTGTGGTCAGATCGACGACGTAGGCTGCGGTCGCCTGTGTGTCAAATGCCTGCGCTTGCCCGCCGAGCGGCAGGGTTGCGGACAGGCATAGCCCGAGGACGACCGTGGCTGCGCGAAACCGGCCGGCGATCCGGCGGGTCGCGGTCAGGGCGCGCCGGCGAATGAAAAGGGTCATGTTTCCTCCTTCAGGCGCTTTGCCTGACCACATAGGATGGCGTCAATTCGTGACGGCGTAGGCGTCTGTGAAACCTGCGGCCTTGATCTTCTTCAACAATTCGGCGCGCTCGCTGGCTGTGGTGGCGGGGCCGACGATGACCCGCCAGAAAGTCTTGCCACGCGACGACTGCTTGAGCACTGCGGGGATGATCCCGGTCTGGCGCATCGCCACTGCCGTATTGCGGGCATTCTCCTCAACGCTGAAGATGCCGATCTGGAGATAGGGCCGGTCGAGCTTTGACACCGGTTTGGGAGAGTTGGCGACCGGGGCGGTGGGCGATGCCTGGGGCACTGCTGCCGGGGCAGGGGAGGGCACGGGGGCCTCGGCGACGGCCACGGGCGCGACCTCCTCTTCCTTTTTCTGCCAGAACCAGCGGCGTTTTTTCGGCGCAGGGGTCGCGATTTCTGCCGCCGCGACCGGAAGATTGGCGGCAGGTGCGGCACCCTCGGCGCGGGCAATGGCCGTGGCGGCACCGGCGACCGGATCGAGCGTCGCGGTCTCCACCTCTTCGGGCGCGGGCATCGCTGCGGCGGACACGGGTGTTTCTGCGGGGGGCTCAGGCTCGGTCTTGGCGCCGGGCACCTCTTCGCGGCGCAGCGCGGTCACGTTGAGGTTGGTCGGCTGCCCGGCCAGCATCCCAAGGGCGTCCGCTGCGTCGGAGGAGACCTGAAAGCGTGGACCGGGCCGTTCCAGCGACGGCTTGAACAATGCGCCGATGACAAATTTCGCGTTGGAGGTGTTGCGGATCAGAACGCGCTCCGGCTCTGTCACGTCCGGATGCGCCACCCAAACGCCACCGAGCGAGGGACGTCCATCCCATAGCCCGGCCTCCGTCGCCTGGAAGACCTCGGGCGCCTCGACATCGCGTTCCACCAGGCGCGTCGACCCGCCGGACGTCACGACAGTGGTGTCTGATGCAGGCTTGAACAATTGCGTGCCGTCTTCGGCGCAACCTGCCAGCAAGGCGATTGCCGAGACGGCCATCGCAAGCCGCCGCGCGTGTCCGCCGGAATTCATGTGACCGATTGCCATCTCTCGCCCCTTTGTCGGCGCGGTCCCCCGCGCGGTCGGATTTCCGACCCTGCCCGTTGTTTTCGCGCAGTCTAGCGCGTGGCGTGCCGCGTGAAAAGGCTGGCGCGCGGGATCGGCAAAAATTCCCGCGTGTGGGGGGGAGGGGAGCGGTTTGGCTTGCTGAGGTGTCGTCGCGAAGACGTGGCCGTTTGTGTCGCGGTTGGGCTCTCATGAGGATGTAGTGCCTGAAAAAGGAATTTCTGGAGAGCGCTGCGACGTGACCTGCCCTGTCCCCTGCTGGTCTCCCATTCGGAACGAGAGTTTGCGGGGCTGAGCCCCCGTCGTGTCTCGAAGCTGGTGGAAATTCTCCGGCGGCGTTCTCCGGGTATGGGTAATTGGGCCTGATCAGGCCGGGAGGTCAATGTTGATCGGGCGAGCGGGTGAGCCAAGGTTTCCCAACCGTCCACTTTGCGCATTTGGATCTGGCCCGATGTCATCAGCGCCCAGAGGAGCATCCGCACGGTTTCGGCGCAGGGCAGCACGGTATGGGTCTTGATGCGGCGGCGGAATTCTTCGCTCAGATGCTTGATTGCCTTGGTGGTTCTGGCCGATTTCCACTGCGATAGGCCCGGGCCCGTGAAGGTGAATAGCCGGCCTCCGGCGTCGTCCAGGCTGTCGACGACGGCGCGGCAGTTCAGCCGCCATTTGCGAAGGAAGGCTTCGCGGCGGTTTTCGATTTCGGCTGCGGCATGGATCATGTCGCGGTAATCCTCAGTCAACTCGCTCTGCATGTGTTTCAGGGCGTGGAGATTAAGGCTGGCGCAGTCTGGCACGGGCTGGCTCGTCATCTGATAGCGGCGCTCCCGAATGGAGTCTATTTCGCTTTCATCGGCGCTCCAGTTGACCGGGCCGGGGCCAACACCGCCCAGTGTTCGGCGACTACATCGACATCCACGACATCGCGCAGGCGGTAGATCACTGCGCCAGAGTGCCGATCTGACCATGAAGGTCTGTTCCCTCCTTTCGAGGTTGCAGAAGGTCTGCGCGATTGCCTGGATGAGGAGTTTGATAAAGCGACGGGGGTGAGGCATTACATGACCTGCGAAGCAGACACCACTTCCAGAATCAATTCCAGCCAGCTAAATCATCTCGACGCGGAGGAGTGGCAGAGTGGTCGAATGCACCGGTCTTGAAAACCGACGTAGGTGAAAGTCTACCGTGGGTTCGAATCCCACCTCCTCCGCCACTTACCAAAGAAAAACCGTTCTCCTAGGTAAGCTGGCGCGAAATTTTTCCCTATATTCAAAGGCTTTAGCTGGCAGCGTATTTACCCCGCACGTGCTGTGGGGTGCCGTATCCTCTCTCTATAGGCCGATATTCTCCGCAGCGGGTAACACAAGAATCGCGCTACATTCATGCTAAAGCATTGAAAATGATTGATTTTGTGAGGTATCGTAGTTCCTTTCGCTGGCAATGCCGCGATGGCAATCTGGTGCTGGCGTCGAACATTGTTGTAGCGCACTTGCTATCGAGATTCACAATAAGCATATGAAATTACTTGCATTTTATCCGTCCCTGTTCATTCTGAGGATGGGGTGAGTTGCACGAGGGCCCATGCTATGAAAGCTGAAGATAAACCATCAACGTCACCCTTCAATCCTGCGGATTTGCTGGAGAACGGTGATGCGATCTTGGGGTATTTGACCGACGCCTTGGCCTGTGGTGACCCTGCTTTCATCGATGATGCTTTGGACGTGACAGTCCGTGCGGCAAAACGGCTGGGCACGATTTCAGCGACGAATTTGCCCCCCTCTGATTGTGAAGCCTTTTTCGCCGGGTTGGGCGCAGGTGCTGAATTGGGTGAGCAGTTGCAGAGTGCTCTTGCCAAGTTTCGATCCTGCATAGCCTCCGTCGCAACCAACGACACAGACCTGTTCAAAGAGCGAATGTGCCCGGCCTGCGGTGCGCAAATGCTGCGCGATGTTCGCGAGATGACCTTGGAACACCGAGGGCGGTCGGACATGATCGTGATGCCCGGGTGGTACTGCGATGAGTGTGGCGAAGGTGTGCATTCCGGTGACGACATGGTCGCGTCGGATGCTGCGCTGGCGCGATTAAAAGCCGAACTTCAAGAGGCCTTTTCCGCGGATGAGCCGACCTTCAAATTGCTTGGCGCAGGGCAGGTCATCGATCGAAACCGGAAATAAGCGCATGTGGGGAAAAACATGCCGCGCTGCTTGAACAATCCCAACGATGGTCTGACCGCCCTACGGGAAATCCATCTCAGCGGCGGAATTGGCGGAGCGATCTCTGATCCGGGAGGCCTCGAAAAATACGACGCGTGAGCAATATCACTGAGGAGGGCGGAAAATGATTTCTGCAGATCACAAACGCTGCCCAACGCATCCGGGTGAATTGCTTCGGGATGATATTTTGCCGTTCATGGACTACAGCAAAACGCAGATTGCGAAGATGCTGGGTATTTCTCGGCAGCATTTCTATGACATCTTGAATGAAAAGAAGCCCGTCAGCGCACCCGTCGCCGCGCGCTTGGGGAAGATGTTCGGAAATGGATCGTTGTTCTGGATCCGGATGCAGGGTGCGCATGACGCATGGCATGCCGAGCGGGAAATTGATGTAAGTCAGGTGCCGACATTGGACGTTGCGTGACGTTAATGTTTGAATTTGAGATTGTGATCAATTTTCCCGATGGAAAGCCTGACGAGGCTGCAGTGCTGGACGCTTTGTTTCAAGCGGGGCTGGATGACACGATTGTTGGGACCGGCCGGTCGGATAGGATCGCACTCGGTTTTACACGAGATGGCCCCGACTTGGAGCAAGTCCTTACGGCCGCGGTGGCGCAGGTCGTTGCCGCGTTTCCATCAGCTTCGGTACAAGTTTTGGACTTGGCCGTGCTGGGTGACGTGAGGGGCAAGGCCGAAACCATTCGCCGAGTTCGCGCACTTGCAGCCCAGAAGGCTGCTGCTGGCGCCAGTGCTGCTTGCAGTCAGGACTTTCTGTACGGACCTGATGGCCTGCCATGATTGGCAGCCGGCAAAGCGGTCATAAAAATTTCCACCAGGGGGAATTTGCCTTCGACCGAAAGTTCAATTCTCGCCATCGAGCAGGCCCTTCTGCCGAGCCTCTTCACGTGCGGCGTCTAAGATTTCGCTTAATGAGCGCTTGCTAACCCCACTCGCTTCCGCGCGTTCAAGCATTACGCGAAGTTCATTGATGGCTGTATCACGCCGTTCCTGGTCGCGTCGGACAAGATCGCGAAAGTATTCGCTAACATTCCCATAACGACCGGCGCTGACTTGTGCTTCAACCCAGTCGTTCATTTGGTCTGGCATCGAGATTGTCAGTCGAGACATGCTTTCGGTTCCTTGGCCGTGAATCATAATAGTTCATATTATATCATAAAATGCCCAAAACTTCAAGGTGCTGAGCAATAAGATCGGCTCTGCCGATGCGCGGCCGTTCGGGCTCATGCGGAGAACAGCAGCGGCAATCTCCGCATTTTGTGCGGATAATGTCTTGAGCGCACTCCCATATAGCCGGCCACGACCTGCGTCGGACGGCTCACGTCCACGCGGAGAGCCACTTTCACGGCATATCGTGGTAGCCGAGCTCCCAGCGTTGCTCGGCCCACATCGGCGTGAAGGGATCGAGCAACTCACGAAGGGTTTTGTTGGGGTTTCGGCCTTTCAGGATCGCCTCGACAATGTCAGGCGCCAGGGTTGTTAGTCGCATGGTGCGGATCATGTAGGAGGCTGGAATTTTCTCGTGCTCAGCCAGGTCTTTGATCGACGCAAAATGCCCTTCATCAACAAGCCGTTTCCAGCGATGCGCCCGCGCGAGCGATTTTATCAGCGCGTTGTCCAGTTTCGGCGGTGGTGTGGCAAAATCTGGCAGGACCATCTCTTTGCGACCGCCGCGCCGTTTGAGCTTGAAGGGAATGGTCAGTGTGATGGTGTCGGGTGTGGTGGATTTCCCCGTCATGCTGCGTCCTTTCTTGGGAGAGTTCGGGATTTCAGGTCCTGTGCAAGGTGGCACAGGCCGTCGACACGCAGGTGCACCTTCATATCCGTTTCGGAGACGTCGATGTGATCGATCAGGATCGAAGCAATCCGCGCTTGTTCGGCCGGGAAGAGTTCGCCCCACAGCGGGTCAAGGCTTTTGAGCGCTGCGTGGATATCCTGCTCGCTGCAGGCCCGCTTGTCGGTTGCCGCGTTGCGCCAGGACTCGGCCACAATTTCAGGTTGACGGAACACTGCACGCAACTGCGCGGTGACGTTGGCCTCGATTTCACCGGCGGGGATGCGGCCCACAGGACAGCTGCCAGCACCGTGCTTCAAGATGGTCTGGCTGACATAGTACCGATAGAGCCGGTTGCGCTTGCGGGTGTGGGACGGCGAAAACATCGCGCCGTCAGGTCCGCGTATGAGGCCGGCCAGCAGTGAAGGGGTCTGTTTACGGGTGCTGGCAGCGCGAATGCGCGGGTTTTCACTATTAATCGCGCGGGCCTTTTCCCAGGTTTCCATGTCGATGATGGGTTTGTGCAGGCCGGGATAGGTCTCGTCCTTGTGCACGATCTTGCCGATATAGATCGGATTTGTCAGGATCCTATAGGCGTAACTATTGCTGATTGGATTGCCTTTTGGCGTCCTCAAACCGCGTTTTTCTGCCTCTTTGGCGACCAATAGGGTCGACCCAAGGCTAATGAACCGCTCAAAAATCCACCGCACATCCGGGGCTTGATCTTTGTTGATTTCTAGCCTGCGGTTGATGCAAACGTAGCCATAAGGTGGGACACCGCCCATCCACATGCCTTTCTTCTTTGAGGCAGCGACCTTGTCGCGGATGCGCTCGGCGGTCACTTCGCGCTCGAATTGGGCGAAGGAGAGCAGGATGTTCAGCGTCAAACGTCCCATCGAGGATGTGGTGTTGAACGATTGTGTCACGGAGACGAAGGTCACGTTATTTCGCTCGAAAGCCTCTACCAGCTTGGAAAAGTCCATCAGCGAGCGCGATAGACGGTCGATCTTGTAGACCACGACCACATCGACCAAGCCGTCCTCGATATCGGCCAGCAGCTGTTTCAACCCGGGCCGCTCCAATGTGCCGCCGGAAATGCCGCCGTCATCATAGTGTTCACGAAGGGCGACCCAGCCTTCTGAGCGCTGACTGGCGATGTAGGCTTCACAGGCTTCGCGTTGGGCGTGAAGCGAGTTGAACTCTTGCTCGAGCCCTTCCTCGCTGGATTTGCGCGTATAGACCGCGCAGCGCATCTTTCTGGGTGCCGGTTTTGTCATTTGCGCTTCCTGTAATTGTTGAGGCCGAAAAACACCGGGCCGTTCCAGCGAGTGCCGGTGATGGCCCGCGCAATGGCGGAGAGGGATTGATACGGGCGGCCTTGCCATTCGTAGCCATCGGCGGTGACGGTCACGACGTATTCTTCACCTTGCCATTCACGGATCAGGCGGGTGCCTGCGATAGGCTTGAGATCGTGGCGAATGCGCCTTTTGGCGGAGTTGTCGCCGTCCCATTTCTCAGCCAATTCCTCGAGCCGCTTGCGGGTCTCTGGTTTCAGGCCGCCATAGGCGAGCTCCTGGATGCGATAGCTCAGACGGGTTTCCAGGTAACGCCGGGTGAAGGGCGGTGGTTCTGTCCCCATCAGGTCGCGCCAGATTTCGCGCAATTCGGTGGGCGTTTTAATTCTGAGAGCTGCGACGCGGGCGTAGACGGGATCTTCTTTGGTCATGGGACCTCCTTGTGAGTTGGTTCCGCATGAACGCTCCGTCTTGCGCGAAAGTGTAGAGAACTTTCTCTATTATATTCAGTGTGTTGTCTGCTTTTTCGAGCGCGCATCCGCAAATACCCAACAGCAAGGATCTTGCACAATTCAGCACGCCGCTCGCGTGGCGTCATTTTCGTAGGATGCAAAGCATTGGCCGCAGTCAGCGGCGCGAAGATATCGTCGTACATTTTGGGTTCTCTCAGATTTGTACGCTGAGAGAACCGTCCTCTTCTCACTTATTCAAGTAAAAACAATAGCTTGTCGGTTTGTGTCGGTTTGTGGCGCCTTATGTCGGCGGCTCGGCTTAAACCCGACGACCGTACCAGCGAATCCGGCCAACAATGTTGACCTCATCGAGAAGGCATTCATAGGGCGAGTAGTTGGGGTTGTCGGAGGTGACGCGAATGCGCGGCGGTTCGCTGGACGGAATGTGCTCAATCCGCTTGGCCATCAGCCCCATGCCATCGTGCAATACGAAAAGCCCTGGCGGATAGGGCGACTTGCGCCCCATATCGACCAGGATCGTATCGCCATCATTCAGTGTGGGCACCATGCTGTCCCCAGTGACACGGAGGATCCTAAGATTTTTCGGGTTGGCCTCCAACTCATCTTCAATCCAGGACAGCCGGAAATGATAGAGCTTGCTGGCTTGCTCATCCTCGCCATGCACGATTGTGCCGCCACCCGCTGAGGCCTTCGCCTTGACGCCAGAAATGCCGACGAAGGTCGTGTCTGGAGAATAGATTTTGGGGGCTTCACCCTCTATCGTTCCATCACCGTCGATCAGCCAGTCAACATCGACCTTCAAGACCTCTGCGACCTTCTGCAGCTTGGCACGGCTCGGCCGCACGGACTTGCCGCGGATGATGTCGTAGATGAAGGAACGGTTCAGGCCTGAGGCCTCGGCCACCGCTGCAGGCGTCATGTCGAGCTGAAACGCGCGAGCCTTCAGTCGCTGTGCGATGTTCGTGACGATCATGGTTATCCCCAGTCAGTTGTGGACTTAGTTGGATATCTATTCTGTTGAAAATGGACAGTCAAATAGATAAGAACAATGCATGAACAAGAAGGGGGTGCCGCCAGTGTTGATTCCACGAGACTATTTCACCCTACAGGAGGTTCTGGCGGACTGGGGCATCTCCGAGTCGGAGCTGGGCTACGTTGTGGAGATGGGCCAGCTGACACTGTCGGTCCGCGTCTATGGCTCCTTTGTGGTCGCCGATCGGAAGGATCGGCCTGGCCGGTGCAGTCGTGATTTCGAGGGCGTTGTGGATCTGGAGCGGCGTGACGCCATGCGCGTGTTGCGAAAGCAGGCCTGTTCTGTTCCATCCTTTGCGCAAAACGGCGGAATGGTGACAACCTCGGAGGGCAGCACAGATTGGGTGGTCTACCGTGACGCGCTTCTTGTACGCGCCGCAGAGCGCGAGCATTTTGAAGCGACGATCATGGTCGCAGACGCTCCCCATGCCAATGATTATGATCGGTTTTTGTCGTTTGATCTGAATAGGCAGCACTACCTTTTTACCGACATGCAGGCGCGAGCTTTGAACTATTTGTTCATCTGCGCCATCACGGGTGACCCGGAGCAGCGCGGCGCTCAGATCTTGGCGGCGGCAGGGTCGGCCTCCTTGAAACTCAGCTATTTGTTTTCCAGCCGGAAGGGGTGGCGCGACATCGTGCATCCCGTCGCAAAGCGTCGGGGGTATTACATGCTCGAACCCGCTCTGGTGGTGACGATGCGCGTCGGCCCCTGATACCGAACCTCACGCTGAACAGGCCCGCTTCACGCGGGCTTTTTTGTGTGCGGCGCTCATCGTGATTCGTTTTTGATGCTCATTGAGCAGCCCCCTTCGGTCGGTGTTCGGTCGGAGCTTGGTCGGTGATTGGTTGGTGTTGGGTTGGAGCTCCGACCGAAAATTTTGTGGGTGTTGATTTTCCAACAAAATTTATTTTTGGTCACCGACCATTCGTGCCACGACCTCCAACCCAAGGGTTTGGCAAGGTGCCCTCATCAACTCGATGAGGACCGCCATGGAACAAGATCACACCCTATTGAGCACGAAGCTCTTGTCCCGGCGCTGGAACATTGCGCCGCGCACCCTGGAACGTTGGCGCGCTGAAGGCCGTGGGCCGCAATTCGTCCGAATTGGCCGGCATGTGCGCTATCGCCAAACTGATATCCAGGCCTTTGAGGCCAAGCATATCGAGGCTGCCGGACCAGCGCCGACCCTGACGCTTGTTGAGTGCGCCGCATGATCGCGCGTCTCTCAACCAGTGCGCCCGCTGTTTCGGAAATCACGCTGATGGCGTGGGTTGACGTCGCCGAGCCCGGCGCGCGCCTCGTCTATCACCGTGGCTTTCTGGTGGTCGATACGACGCCCAATGTCTCGACGCTCGGCAAACCCGCGCTCGAGGATCTGCGCGCCACGGCAAACGCAGCGTACCGTCTCTCAGAACTGGGCCGCATCCACCTTGTCCAAGAACGCCTTGGTCCGGATCGGTTCGCCTATCTCGCCATCGCCCGCCCGCACAAGGGCACCGTTCCCTCCGCATCAGTGAAGCAGCTGGCGGCAGCTGCCTAACCCATCCCCCGAAAAGGAGCCCCCATGACTTATCCCGAAAACACCCCGAGCGTGGACGACATGCTCAATATGCCGACGGGCGATCTGGCGCAGATGCCGGTGGAGTTGCTGGCCGCTCTTCAAGGCGAGCTTGATCACGCGAGCAAACAATTGAAGGCCGCGACTGCCCGGTTCAATGCCGCCCTTGAGGTGCGCTATGCCACCCGCGCCACCGACGCCCGCCGCGCTTGTGGCAAGGATACCGGCACGGTGCGCCTTGCTGATGGCGATTACACCGTGGTGGCCGATCTACCCAAACGCGTCGACTGGGACCAGGAGGCCTTGGCGCAGATCGCCCGGAACATCGCTGACAGCGGCGAGGACCCGGCCGAGTTTATCGACACCAAGCTGACCGTTTCAGAACGCAAGTATGGGGCGCTGCCTCAGGCCTGGCGCAAAGGCTTCGAGCCTGCGCGCACGGTTGGCTCTGGCAAGGCCAGCTTCAAACTCGAGCCGGCCAAAGCCCCCTGAATGCGGCGGCGGGGACGCCCTGACCGCAAGGCAGGGCAGGCTCCCCTTCGGCGCCCGGTCACCCCCCGCCGCCGTTGATTTTTCACCCAACCAAAGGAGCGCGCCATGGCATTGCGCATCATCACCGCCGACGAACGATTGTCGGCATCTGAAAACAAGACTTCGCTGGCGGTCTTCGGCCCGCCGGGCGTGGGGAAAACCACGCTGATCAAGACGCTACCCGCAGACAAGGCGGTATGTTTCGATCTCGAGGCTGGCATGAAATCCGTGCAGGACTGGCGCGGGCCCAGCATCCCGATCCGCAGTTTTCCTGATTTTCGGGATCTTGTGATCCTGATCGGAGGTCCGGATCCAGCACAGCATCCAGGCAGTTATTATGGCCCCGAGTACCACGCCCATGTGCAGCGCGAATATGCCGAAAGCGGGTTGGAAGGCTTTCTCAAAGACCGCTCGATCATTTTCGTCGACAGCATCACCGATCTGACGCGTCAGGCGATGGCCTATGCCAAACAGCAGCCGGAGGCGTTTTCGGACCGCACGGGCAAACCGGATGTGCGCGGCGCTTACGGACTTTTGGGCCGCGAGGTCATTCAGGCGCTGAAGCATCTGCAGCATGCGCGTGGTAAGACCGTCATCTTTGTCGGCGTCCTGGAAAAGGTCACCGATGAGTACGGGGCGTCGTCTTGGGTGCCGCAAATGGAAGGCACCAAAGCGGGCCGCGAATTGCCGGGCATCGTCGATCAGGTCCTCTCCATGCAGCTTTTTGGCAAGGATGTGGACGGCGCCTGGACGCTCGATGACACATCCACCGACCGCCGCCTCGTGTGCAAATCCGGCAATCCCTGGGGTCTACCCGCGAAGGATCGCTCGGGCCGCCTCGACATGACCGAGCCGCCAGACCTCGCAGCGCTGCTAGCCAAGATTGACGGCCGCTCGGCACTGACCCCTCCCACCTCATCCTCCGTCTGAACAGGAAAGGACAACTCCCATGAGTTTTGATTTGAACGACGCCGGCCCGCAAATGGCCCCGATGGGCGAGCTGATCCCCGATGGCACCTTTGCCAAGGTGATGATGAAACTCCGCCCTGGCGGTGCAAATGGCGCCAGTGAGATGGATGCGGGGCTGCTGAAAGCCTCGCCGCACAGCGATGCGAAGATGCTCGACTGTGAATTCACAGTAACCGAGGGCCCCTATGCCCGGCGCAAGTTCTGGCAGAACTTCACCGTGGCGGGCGGCAAGCTTGACGAAAAGGGCCAATCGAAGGGCTGGAACATCTCGAAAAGCGCCTTTCGGGCGATGATCGACAGTGCCCTTGGCCTCAAACCTGATGATTTGAGCGAGGCCGCCCGCGCCAAACGTGTGATCGGAGGGCTCAAGCAGCTTGATGGCATCACATTTGCCGCGCGGATCATGGTCGAGGCCCCGGACAACCCGAACTACCGCGACAGCAACAAGATCGCGAATGTGGTGCTGCCCAATGAGCCGACCTACGCCGCGATCATGCGCGGAGAAACCGTTTCGCCCGAGCCGGTCAATGCGCCGCCGCGCAAATCACCAGCGGCGGTGCCGGCAGCCTGGAACGCACAAGCGCCGGCCCAGACGGGCTGGTCCAACGCGCCACATCAGGCCCCGGCCGCGCAAGCACAGCCTAGCGCGCCCACATCGGCAGCAACGCCTGGAGGCGCTCCTGCCTGGTTGAACAGCTGAGCCCATGACCCCGGATGAATGGCAGGCGCATGTCACGCGCGAAGCGGCAAAGGAGATCGGCAAATGGCTCGAGGCCCGCGGAAGACTGGACCGGCCCATCGCAAGCCTGCGGCTCACGGACCTCGACGCCATGGCCTCGGTGGCCATCAGCCGCTTCGTCGTTCTGGCATCCCACAAGATACGGGAGGCCCCGGGGGCACATCAGGACCTCGAAAACCTGCTGTTGGGGTGAGCGGCGTTTCAGAAACCCTCCGGGGGAGGGTTTCAGGGAGCCCAGGTGTCTGCGCGGTTTGCGGCCGAGAAGCTCGGGGCTTCGGCTTCTGCCTGCGCCTGCAGTGGTCGCAGTTCCCGTTCCACAAATTCTGTTCGCGCCGGTGTCAGGACATCGGCGCGGACCTCGCCAAGAGGAGTTACGGAATGATTGATAAGACAGCACGCGAGGCACAGGCCATCCGCGATGCCCGCAAGGATTTTGCGGAAGCATTAACGGCGCTTGGTCTGATGGCACCGTTTTTTGACCGCACGGCAGCCGAGATCGACCAGCTGATTGAAGCGGCGGTCACCGGCTACATCGACAGCATGCAGACCCAGGGCGCGCAGCCGGAACGCGACGGCCGTCTGCCTGAAGACCCCATTCCATTTTGAGGTATTCCCCATGATTGATCTGAACCATGGGTCTGGCGCGCAATACACGACCTCGCGCCCCACGCCCGATATCACCACGGCTCTCAGTGATGCGATCGACATCGGCCTTGGCGCCCGACAGCGCAGTGAACGTCCGCGTCGCTATGTCAGCTCATCCGGTCTGGGTCGCGCCTGCATGCGGCAGATTCAGTACGATTATCTGGCCGTGCCCAAAGACGAAGGTCGTGACTTCGCGCCCAAAACCCTCCGCATTTTTGAGGCGGGTCATCGCGGCGAGGATATGGTGGCCAGCTGGATGCGGCTTGCGGGGTTTGACCTGCGCACCGAGCGCGACGATGGACGGCAGTTTGGCTTCACGGCTCTAGGCGGACGGTTCAAAGGCCATATTGATGGCTGTATCGTCAGTGGCCCGGTCGAGATGTCCTATCCCGCACTTTGGGAAACTAAGGCGCTCGGGGCTTCGAGTTGGAAAGACACGGTCAAGCGCGGTGTCACAATTTCAAAGCCTGTCTACGCGGCGCAGATTGCGCTCTACCAGGCCTATCTGGACCTGCCCAACCCGGCCCTGTTCACTGCGCTCAATCGCGACACGATGGAAATATACGCGGAACTGGTGCCGTTCGATGCGGCGCTGGCCCAGCAAATGAGCGATCGCGCTGTCGCAGTAGTGCAGGCCTCGGACGCACAGGAGGTGCTGCCGCGCGAGGCGGCTGAGCCGACCTCGGTGGTCTGCAAGGGGGGCATGGCCGCGGGCCATTGGCATCCACCCTGTGCCTGGGCGCAGCGTTGCTGGAGGGCAAAGTCATGATCCCTGAGGCATATGAATTCAAACGCATTGCAAGCCGGTTTCGGCAGGTGTCGACCTTCGGCTTTCTCTTTGAAGGCATCGAGACCGCGCCGGTCTATTATTTCGGCGATCAGGAAAGCTTCGACAGCGACGAAGTAGGTGCGCTGCGCGCGCAAGTGATTGCCAAGCCGCTCCGGCTGCCGCACCCTTGCGTCGTCTTCGAGGTCAAGGATCGGGCTCCGGAACGCGCCGCACTGTTGGTCTACGCGCGTCAATTTGATGATCGCGTCGAAGCAGCCTTCTTCTTTAAGGACCAGCGCAAGCGACAATGGACGGATTGCCTGATCCACGCCGTATTCTCCGAATCCGGGTTGGCCGAAGGATATCCGAACCCAAAGTTGGGCGAGGATGAGGTCAGCATTTACGGCGAAGTTGCGACTGGCATCGTCTGGCGGGCCCTGAGCATCCTGTCTCAGGTGGCGGAGGTGAAGCCACGAACCATCATGCCAGCGTTGCGCCGCAAATATTCGAAGGCGGGCGTGCGCGGCTGGACCTGGCATCAAATCACGATCGATCCGGAGAGGCTGCGTGAGAAAAGTGCGCCGCAGGGCGGCACCCATGCCAGTCCGCGATGGCATATCCGCCGTGGCCACTGGCGTCAGCTCGCAGACGGCCGTCGTGTGTTTGTGCGCCAATGCCAGGTTGGCGATCCCGCACAGGGAGGCGTGGTCAAGGATTACATCGTAAAGGGATCAGCCGCATGACCAGTTTCACGCCCTCCAACAGTCAGGCGGTTGCCATCCGCGCGATCAAGACCTGGTTTGAAACTCGAACCCATGAGCAGCAGGTGTTCCGGCTGTTCGGGTATGCGGGAAGCGGAAAATCCACAGTGCTGAAGTTCGCGCTTGACGAACTGGGCCTTTCGCCACACCGGAGCGCCCGCGACGGCACCTGCGTGCCCGGTGTCGTCACCGCCACCTTCACCGGCAAGGCGGCTCTGGTTTTGAGCCGAAAAGGCACACCCGCGCGGACCATTCACAGCCTGATCTATTCCGTGTCGGAGGCCACAGAAGAGGAAATAGCAGCGGCAGCGCAGAAAGTGCGCGAGGCAGAAATCAGCGTCAGATCCTTGTCCGGGTTTGATCGGACAGCGGCGGAAGCTGGAATTGAGGCAATGCGGCAGGCGCTGTCCGCGATGAAAAAACCCCGGTTTGCGTTGAATGCGCAAAGCGATGCCGCCGACGCCAGACTGATCGTGCTCGACGAGGTGTCCATGGTGGGCGAGGATATGGCGCGGGATTTGATGAGCTTCAAGAAACCCATCCTTGTGCTGGGCGATCCTGGTCAGCTTCCCCCGATCAAGGGCGACGGGGCGTTTACCAACGTCACTCCGGATGTGATGTTGACCGAGATCCACCGACAGGCATCCGAGAGCGCCATCATCCGTCTGGCCACCATGGCGCGCGAGGGCCAGCCGATTGGTTTCGGCAGCTATGATGACCATGTCGCAAAGATGCACAAGGCCGATATCACGCCCGATCAGGCGCTGCGCGGCGGGCAGCTCATTTGCGGCATGAACGCGACGCGGCTGCAGTTGAATAATGCCATGCGCGGAGCGGCTGGTCTGGCCGGTGGCGTCCTGCCCTCAGGAGCCGCCGAGAAGATCATCTGCCTTAAGAACCAGAATGACCTCGGGTTGATCAATGGCATGTTCCTGACGCTCGAAGACATCGTGGACGAAGGCAGCCTCTACTTCTCGGCCGCGGTGACTAACGAAGATGGCCACCGAGTGGGAACGCCTCACCCCAATGGCAAACCTGGCCGTCTGCGTATCTACAAGGGACATTTCGAAGACCATATAGATTTCGATCGCACGCGCCATGACCGCGACTGGAAGGAGAAAAAGCATCTGATCGAGGCGACGTTTGGCTGGGCGATCACCGCGCATAAGGCGCAAGGCTCGCAATGGGAGAACGTGATTGTCTGGGACGATGGGCTTGGTCGCAGCGAGCTTGACCGCCGTCGATGGCTCTACACTGCGATCACCCGCGCGGAGCGCGGTCTCGTGCTCCTTGCGTGAGGTATGGCCCGTGATCGATCTCAACGATGTATTCGTCCCCGCCGCCCGACATGACCTGACCGCCATCAAGGCGCGGCTCGCGGCCACGGCCCACGATTGGTTGCCGCCGCTTTTTCCGGAGGCGCAGCTGACCCATGACAAACGCGCGATGCGGTGCGCCGATCTTTCCGGGCGCCGTTCTCGCGGTGAGGGCTCCTGTATCATCCATCTTGATGGGCCTTACGCAGGTTGGGGCTTCGACTTCGCGACCGGCGAACGCGCGGGGCCGATAGACATGATCTACCACGCCACGGGCATGAGCGAAGGGCGCCTCTTTGATGAGGCTGCCCGTCTGGCCCGTATGGAGCGTGACCTGCCAGCACGACCAGCAGCGCCAGCACGCCCCGACCACAGCCTGGAAATCCGTCGCATCCTGGACGAATGTGTGCCCTTGGCGGGCAGACTGGCTGAGACGTATCTGCATTCGCGCGGGCTGAGGGATCCGGGCTCGCCAGACCTCCTTTTTCATCCTGACCTCACTGATTACAACAGTCGCCGAGGCTGGCCCGGCATGGTCGCGATCCCGCGTCTGACAAGCGGCGAACCGGTTGGCGGGATCCATCGCACTTTCCTCACGGACGACGGAAGCAGCAAGGCACCGGCGGGCAAGAAGATGCTGGGCACGATCGCGGTGGCGGCGGTGCGGCTTTTTCCGCTGCCCGAAGACGGTCATCTCGGCGTGGCGGAGGGGATCGAGACAGCGCTCGCTGCACGCTCGATCTTCGGCACACCCGTTTGGGCGGCCTTGTCGGCCGATGGCATGGCAAGGTTCAAATGGCCTCAGGGCACACGCCACGTCACGATCTTTGCCGATGCGGGCGAGGTAGGGCGTCAGGCGGCCGCAACTTTGTCAGACCGGTTGAATATGGCGGACATCCCAAACGAGGTGATAGCACCGCTCCATGGCGATGATTTCAACGACGATCTGCTGCGAGGGGCAGTGAAGACGGATTACGACAGTCCGGCAATTACCCCCGAGGGCACGCTTATTGCCGATGACCGCGGAGCGGCGATGCCTGCCACAGATCCGGAGCGTGCCGCCAACACACTGGCCACCGCAACCGAGGCGCTCACCAATCCGCCCGATCTCGCCCAGTTGGGCACCCTCATGGGGCGCATCGTTAAAGAGCGACTTGAGCCCATGGAAGAACGACATGTGCTGTCGCTCATCAAAGTGCGCACTGGGATCGCGATGTCGATCCTCGACAAGCAGCTTGGCGTCCTGCGCCGCCGTTTGAACAGCACCGGCGATCTTTTGAAGCCTGCTGCCCGCCCGGCTTGGGCGAACCGCCTGCGCCTTGATCTTTCGGGAACGCCCGAGCGCAACGAGGCCAATGTCATCATAGCGCTGAGCTCCGATCCGGCCTTTGCCGGAACCATCGCCTTTGATGAATTCCGCCAGGAGGTGGTCGTGTTGCAGCCAGTTCCTTGGGATGAGCAGGATATGGACTATCCGCGCCCGTGGGAAGACAGCGATGACATCCGGCTGGCCGAATGGTTACAGCATCGGGAAGTGAATGTTGCGCCGCTCGTCGTGGGCCGCTCGGTCGGCGCAGTTGCCCGCGACCACCGCATTCACCCGGTGCGCGCATATCTCGACTTGCTGCATTGGGACGGTACGCCCCGTATCGAGACCTGGGCCAGCCGCTACTTAGGCGCTGAGCCGACGGATTTGACCCATGCCATGGGCAGCCTGTGGCTGATATCAGCCATCGCGCGTGTCTATCGGCCGGGCGTGAAGGCTGACCACATGCTGATCCTCGAGGGCGAGCAAGGTGCGCGCAAATCGACCGCGCTCAAAATACTGGCCGGCGAAGACTGGTTCACGGACGAGTTGCCAGACCTCGGGTCCAAGGACGCCGCCATCCACATGCAAGGTGTCTGGATCGTGGAAATCGCCGAGCTCGATGCCATCGGCCGCGCGGAGGTCTCGCGGATTAAGGCATTCCTGACGCGCACCACGGACCGGTTCCGGCCGCCCTATGGCCGCCACACGGTCGAGATCAAACGCCAATGCGTCTTTGCCGGCACGGTGAACCCAGACACCTATCTGCGCGATGAGACCGGCAACCGCCGCTTTTGGCCGATCCGTTGCGGCGACATCGAAATCGAGGCACTGCGCCGGGACCGCGACCAGCTCTGGGCCGAGGCCGTAGTCCGGTTCAAGGATGGCGCCATCTGGTGGCTTGAGGACAATGCACTCATCAAGGCCGCGAAAAAGGAGCAGGACAACCGGTACCAATCTGATGCCTGGGACGGGGTGATTGACCGTTGGCTGAGCCATGAAAAGCGCCCCATAAATCGCGGCTACGCTGGTGTCGATGACTGGCAGGAGGAGGAATTCGAACGATTGGAACCGCTTCAGGACGTTTCGGTTGGAGAAATCCTTCAGGGCGCTCTTTCTATCGAGCCAGCGAAGTGGACCAAGTTGGACCAGATGCGCGTGGGGGCTTGGCTGAAATCCAGAAACTGGGAGAGGTATCAATGCAGGACGGGAGAAGGACGCGAATGGAGGTACCGCAAGACGGGCCCAACGCCGGAATGAACATACCTCGTGCCGCGTGTTTGCTGGGCACTCCGCCTGATGATCTTCTCTTATTCCTGTTCTGGGCCAGATATCTTTACCGCTATACCGGAGTCGGTCAGCCGCGGGCCTATGTGCGATGGGTGCGCGAAGGTTTGTTCGTAAACAGGCCGTACGAGGTTCTATTGACGCAAGCGGGACTTGATCGGATCCGCAGGACGCGTGACCTCTGCCAGGAATGCTGATCACGCCATCATCCGGTTTCGTCGGCGAGGGCATCCAAACGGGTGCCTTTTTTGTTTCAAGCTGTCACCACCTTGGCTTTGTCACCACCTCGACGGTCAAGTGGTGACAGAAAAAACATAACAAAATCAATCGTGTCACCACTGTCACCACTTTTGCGACCATCTTCTTTCCTTATACATATACAGGTGTGTTAGTCACCCAGTTCACCCTCACTCATACAGACAAAGGAATTTGGTGGTGACAGGTGGTGACAGTGGTGACAGCGTTGTTTTTAAATCGTTATTTCTGTCACCACCTTTCCTCGAAGTGGTGACAGGTGGTGACAGGTGATCACCTGGTGAATTTTCTTGTCCGTCACGCTGCGGCGGGATAACTTGATCAAGACCAAAGCCGAAGGCCCACTCGAATTCGTGAGCCTTCACAATGAACACACAAGACTTGATCCCGAGCCAGACGCTGCCTGAGACCTTTGGCGGCGCCAAAACCATTCTGGCCCTCGACCTCGGCACGACAACCGGCTGGGCCATCCGTGGCTTTGACGGGCTGATCACCAGCGGCACCGTCAGCTTCAAGCCGGGCCGCTACGATGGCGGCGGCATGCGCTACCTGCGGTTCACAAACTGGCTGATAGAGATCGATCGCCTGTCCGGTCCGATCGAGGCAATCTACTTCGAAGAGGTCCGTCGGCACGCAGGCACCGACGCAGCCCATGTTTTTGGAGGTCTGCTGGCGGTTTTGACCAGCTGGGGCGAATTACGCGGTGTGCCGTACCAAGGCGTCCCAGTTGGCACGATCAAGCGCCACGCCACCGGCCACGGCAATGCGAATAAACAGGCCATGATCGAGGCCGCCCACAAGCGCGGCTTTAGTCCCACCGATGACAATGAGGCGGATGCCATCGCCATTTTGCTGTGGGCAATCGAAACGCAGGGAGGGCTGGCCTGATGGGCATGCGGTTCACTCCCAAGGGTTACGGCGGCAATCGCCGTGACCCTGAACAGGTCAAGCGTGCGGGTTGGCAGGAGCAAGGCCTGCTGGCCGTGGCCATTGATGACCACCGCCTGACCTGGCCGGAACGGGAACTGGTTCGCCAGCTGGGCGAGAAGCTATATGGCAAGCTCCCAGCCGTGAGGGAGGTACGTCATGGCCGATGAATGGACACGGGGAATGGTAGCCGACCGGCTGGACCTCGCGGCAGACGTCATGCGCTCGATGCCGCCTGTTCGACCGCAGGGCTATGTCAGCGCTTGGCCGGAATACGTCTCGACTTTTGCCGATCAGGTCGAGCAAGAGCCAAAGATGAAAAAGCCGCTGCCATCACCACGGATGATCACGCAGGCCGATGAGGCGATGCTCTGGCTGCGGTGGGTGGACAAGGACATCGGTCAGATCCTCTGGGCGCGGGCCAACCGCGACGCCTGGAAGAAAATCAGCTGGCACCACGGCATCAGCCGTTCTGCCGCCAACCGGCGGCACGAGTATGGGCTGGCCGTGATCGTCTGGAAGCTCAACGGCCGGACCGTGCCGCGGAAGCGGTCGATGGAGTTTGTGATTGAGCAGACGGTTTGATGCTGGGCGCCGTGCTGGGCTGGCGAGGCGCCTCGAATGGCCCAGACTTCAGCTACAGTAGCTGCTTGTTACAGAGCTTGCGACATACCTTTGCGCGGTATATCTTTGCGGTATGATATCGGAGTGCGCCACTATGACAGCTGTTGCCAAAAGAAAGACGTCTCTCACGCTTGATGCAGCTGCGCTGGACAGTGCGAAGGAGCTGGAAATCAACGTATCAGCTGTTGCCGAGGCAGCCCTAGTAAAGGCAATCGCAGAAGCTCGACAGCAGCGTTGGCTCGAAGAGAATGCCGATGCATTCGCAGCGCAAGCGAGCTGGCACGAGCAGAATGGGCATCCGCTCGCAGAAATAATTGCTGCGCCTGGAGGCTCATCTTGGACCAGCTAACTCGTTACGATGTTGCGGAGTACAACGGTGTTCCCATGGTTGTGGTCGAAAGTGACTTGTTGCCGCCAGATCCTTCTGTCGTCGTGATTCCTCTTTTGCCTGAATACCCGGCTGTTCGGCTACTCAATCCCGAGATCGTTTACTCCGGCCGTAGGTTCGTTCTGGCAACGCGACTAATTGCGGCTGTGCGCCGCGCGAGTTTGCGTAGGGCGGGAAACGTTGCCGACCAAGGGGATAAGGTCACGCGGGCGATTGATGTGCTCATGGCGGGCGTCTAGCTCATGTTGCGTCACAGTGAACTTGCTTGACACAATATGGATCCAGTTATGTTCAAAACCGGCATCCTCAAAGTAGGCACCTCAGCCGTGGTTACGCTGTCAGCGGAAATGCGTGAGGCGCTAGTCGCGTGCAAAGGGGGCGCAGTCTACGTGGTGGGTGGTGATGACGGATGCTGGAAGATCATGATGCAGAACCCCGAATTGGATGTAGCTCTCGCAGCAGCGTATCTTGTCATGGATGAAAACTGTGACATGCTACAGGCGCTTGCATGAGATAGCTGGTTTGGCAGCCCTGCTGGGCTGGCGCCGCGCTTCAACTCTTGGCTTCAGTCTGACGGTCGAGGGGGATCCCCTCCAGCGGAGCTGAGCTCATGAGGTTTTTGAAAGTCTTTGCCGGGACAGCTGTTGCTCCTGGCTGCTCTGGCGCCGCATCACGGGTTTGGGTGCGCTGCGCTTGGCTGGTCGTAAGGGGCCTATCGTTCATCTCGGTTCCTGTCACATGGCTGGTAAACGGTCGCACATACTGCCGCTGATTTGTAGGTCTTCTTGCCGGCTTGGGACCGAACATCATGGGCGGCGACGTTGACACTGCTCGGGCTTAACGTTATAACGATCGTTATAATTTTTGATAGGAGCCTATCATGCAACCCCTAAAACTGACTACTATCGGCAATTCTGTCGGTGTCGTGCTGTCAAAAGAGCTATTGGAGAAGCTTCGTTCCGGCAAAGGGGACATGCTCTACGTAACGGAAACCCCTAATGGGATTGAGCTGAGCCCTTACGACCCCGAGTTTGCGCAACAGATGGAGCTTGCTGAAAAGATCATGCGTGAAGACCGTGATGTCCTGAAAAAGCTTGCCAAATGAAGGAACCGATTTGGCTACGGGCAGACGTCTTGATCGCTGCGCACCGACGACAACTTGCGGAACACGGTGGGCTCGATGGTATGCGTGATAAAGGCGCGTTTTTGTCTGCGCTCGATAAGCCGCGCAATCTATTTGCTTATGGCCAGCCAGCGCCAGACTTATATGCGTTGGCCGCTGCTTATGGGTTCGGTCTCGCGCGCAATCACCCTTTCGCAGACGGAAATAAGCGGACAGCATTGATCGCGATGCGACTATTTTTGAAGGTCAATGGGGCTGAGTTCAGTGCATCTTCTGAAGAGAAATACCGCATGATTGTCGCGTTAGCTGCGGGTGACCTTCTGGAGAGCGAAGTCGCAGACTGGCTTCGAAGCTCTTCCTGATGTGGTTGGTGGATTTTCGAAGTTGATAATCCCTGTCGCCAATTGAACCCCAGCATGCCTGTCAACCCCTTTCGGTCCAGCGGGACACTTTTCAGCGGGACATCGGAAGGCGAGACATCCATCGAGCGAGAGGCTAAATAACGGATATACTCGGTGTCGTGCGCGTGGGAGGCAGGGTCCGTGAACGTGATAATCCGCGACCTCGATCAGAGCCGCATTCACTTCGAAGCCGCCGTGGCCCGACTGGGAGAACAGGCGGCAACCCGAGCCTTTAATCGCGCGCTGAACAGCGAGGGTAACAAGGTCCGCACCCAGGTGCGCCGTGCCCTGCGGCAACAGACCGGCGCGAAGGCCGCGCTCATCAACCGCGAGACACGCTCGATCCGATCGACGTTCTCGAACCTGACCTACACGATCGAGGCCCGCGGCGACTATCTGGGCCTGTCGCATTTCAGCCCACGGCAATTTGCCTACGGCGTGCGAGCCAAGCCCTGGGGCCGCTGGCAGCGGTTTGACAGTGCCTTCCTCGTGGGCTCGCTGGCGGGCAACGCCTTCGTGCGCGAGGGGAGTGCCCGGCTGCCGATCAAGAAGATGTTCGGCCCAGCCATCCCGAAGGAGATGGTGCAGGACGCAACACGCGACGCATTTGAGGCCGCGCAACCCGATGTGCTGGCCGAGGCCACGCGACAAATTGAGCAGTTTTTGGACGTGTGACGGCCGAGCGGGACAAAAAAGGTGAGTCTTTCCAATGGCAACAAGAAAAGAAAACAGCGGGACATTTATTTGTTGGACCGCGAGTCTTGGCCGCGATAAAACACTTGCAAGGGCCAAATCAGCGTGCTGACAGGCCATCACAGAGACAGACAGGGGACCCCTTGGGTCCCTTCCTAGAAAAAGTTCGATGCGGGGCCGCCGCCTCGCGATATTTGAGCGTTTTTTCTCGTTTCAAAAATCCATTTCGCTTCGTTTCAAAGAGGGTCCGCCTCAATGAAATCAGGGGTTTAGGTCCTGAATTGGCGAAATGCACCCCCCTGAAATCCACTTCGTTTCGCGCAAGGCGAGCAACGCTCAGACGCACCAAACCCCAATAAAACATGGACTTTAGCGACCTCGCGAAACGAAATGACCCCCTGCGGTTCGTTTCGTCTCAGTGGGGCGGTGACCCATGCCCGACAGGTATCCGATGACAGCCCAATCCAAAATCACACCGCAGGCTTGGCCCGCGGCGCAGGTCGAGATGTGGCAGGTGGCCGACTTGGTCCCTTATGCAAAAAACGCCCGGCAGCATCCGCCGGAACAAATTGACCAGATCGCCGCCTCGATGGAGCGCTTTGGGTTCACCATCCCGATGCTTGTGGCCGAGGACGGGACGATCATCGCGGGCCACGGCCGGCTGATGGCCGCTGCGCAGCTGGGGTTGGCCGAGGTCCCGGTCATGGTGGCGCGTGGATGGTCGGAAGAGGACCGGCGGCTCTACACGCTGGCCGACAACCGCCTGGCAGAAATTGCCGAGTGGGACCCGGAGATGCTGCGCATCGAGATCGGGGAGCTGCGCGAGGATTTCGGGATTGAGGATATGTCGCTGATCGGCTTCAGCGCAGAGGATCTTGCGGAAATTTTGCCCGACGCGCTGATCGACACCACGGGCGGCCTGACGGACCCCGACGATGTGCCGGAGGTGCCCGAGGCCCCGGTAACGCGCCCCGGCGATGTCTGGCTCATGGGCAAGCACCGGCTGCTCTGTGGCGACAGTACGGTTGCGACTGATGTGCAGAAGGTGCTCGGCGATGTAAAGGCTGATCTCTGCTTTTGCGATCCGCCCTACAACGTGGATTACGCCGGCGGTGTCGGCGCCGAAAAGGCCGGCAAGAGTCGGCGGATCAAGAACGATGCCTTGGGCGAGGGTTTCGGTCAGTTCCTCTACGATGCCTGCGTGCTGATCAACGCGCATACCGATGGCGCTGTCTATATCTGCATGTCGTCGAGTGAATTGCAGACGCTGCAGGCAGCATTCAAGTCCGCAGGCGGCCATTGGTCGACCTTCATCATCTGGGCCAAGGACCGGTTCACGCTTGGCCGTGCTGATTATCAGCGCCAATACGAGCCGATCCTATACGGCTGGCCTGAAGGCGTGAAGCGCCACTGGTGCGGGGATCGGGACCAGGGCGACGTCTGGAACATCGAACGCCCCCACAAGAACGATCTGCATCCCACGATGAAGCCGGTGTTTCTGGTTGAACGCGCGATCCGCAATTCGAGCCGCAAGGGCGATCTGGTGTTCGATCCCTTCGGTGGCAGCGGTACGACGCTGATTGCGGCAGAAAAGACGGGGCGCCACGCATCCCTGATTGAGCTCGATCCGAAATACGTCGATGTCATTGTTCGCCGCTGGCAGGAGTTCACGGGCGAGGCCGCGGTCCTGGAAAGCAGCGGCCAGAGTTTTGACGATCTGCACTCCGGCGAGACCGTGCCGGTCGACGCCGAAACCGGGGCCTGACGCGGCTACGCCATTGACACTCCATGGGAAAACCGCGCTGATGGGCGTTCACCCAGAGGAGCGATGAGTGGCGCAAGGGCAGACGAAACTGAGACGGATGGTGATCGGCAGCGCGGTGACAACCGTTGTTGCGGTGATCATTGCCGTGCTCACTCTAGCGCCGATGCCTTCTGGTGGTCCGGCTGGGTCTGACAAGATCTACCATATCCTGGCCTTTGCCTGTCTCGCGTTCCCGCTGCCGCTCGTGCGGCCACGCTGGACGGTTTGGGTTATTCTGGGCGTCATCGCCTACGGAGGTGTCATTGAGGTGATCCAGCCTTTCTTCGGCCGGCAGGCCGAATGGGCTGATCTCGTGGCAGACGGGATTGGTGCTGCTGTTGGAGCGGTGACCGGATCTGCTCTGTCGCGTTACGTTATGACTTCGCCACGCTATCGGGGTTCCTGACAGTTTTCTGTTCCACGCGATAGACCCGGCCACGCTGATCCTCCTTCTCGGACGTGATGGCCAGCCCTAGCTTTTTCTTGAGCGCGCCGGACATGGCGCCTCGGCAGGTATGTGAAAGCCAGCCAGTCGCCTCGACCAACTCTTCGATGGTGGCGCCTTCGGGCCGCGACAGCATGTCGATCATGATCTGCTGTTTCGTGACACGAGGGACTTTGGGGGCCTTGGCTTCTTCCTCTGCAAGCGTCTCGGGGTTCGTGGTCTTTGCGGCCTTGGCCATGGTCTTCTCCGGTAGTTGGGCGCGGCAGTATGCGACGCCTTCTACTGCCGAAAGCCCGCCACGCGGGCGGGCTGATCGGGTCCGGGTCCGGCTCAGGTTCAGTGCTACTCTTCCATGGTGGCGGTGACCGCAAAATGCTGAACCCAGCCCGTGAGGTAAGGCTGCCCGGCGGGAATTCCGTCGCTGCGCTCTGTCGCGCGGGTGATGCGCCAGTCCTGCCATTTGGCTATAGCGGCGGCGATGGCGGCTTCGCAATCCGGCGCACCGTACTGGAGCGCGCCAACCACCTCGTCCGCGAAATGCCGACCCGAGCGGCTATCAAGAAAATCGCGGATGCCGATCATCTCCTCCTCGGAGGTGGCGTTGACGGCTTGGGCGATCAGGCGGCTTGCGAGGATCCAGACCTCGCTCGTGCGCCTGTCGCGCTCCGGGCAGGTGGTCAGGGTTCCGAAGAACCCGTGATCGGTGTTGCGGCTGGGAAGAGTGGCGGCGTTGGTCATTGGTTTTTCCTTAGCTCAGGCCGCTGTTGCCGCTTCCAGCGTGGCGATGTGCTGCCGCAGTGTTGTGGCCTCTTCGCGCGCAGCATCGGCCCAGAAAACCGCGCGGGCATTGCAGGCTATGGCAAGGCGCTCAGCGTCCTCGCGGGTGAAGCGATTGACCTTGTGTGCGCTGCCATGCCCGGTGCAGATCGCGCGGTGCTTCTTGCCCTCGGGCGTCAAGGTGAAGGTCAGCGGCCCGAAATCGTCGATGACGATCCAGTTGTGCGAGGCGATCGTGGCGCAGCCAGTTGGGGCCAGCAGGCGGTCAATCTCATCTGCGCGGGTGCGAAAGTCGGCGATCAGGGCGGCGGCGGTGTTGGTCATTGCGGGCTCCGTAGACTGAGTTGCGTCTCGTTTTGTGAGGTCAGAGTCGCTCCACTGCGCCGGAAAGTGTAGCACAATCAGTGTTTTATTATTGCGAATTGATCATTTGCGCGGTCCGTAAAATCGATCCATTCACCATCCTGCCATATGTAGAGATGTGAGAGCTCGCAGGTCGGTCGTGGCAGGATGCGGGGTGCACGGGGCGGATCGAAACAGTCCAGCGTGTCGGCACGAACTTGGCGGATTTCCTGCGCAGCAAGGATGTCCTCTGGCGTCCAAGGCGCCAGCGCGGGCAGCATGTGCTCTTGGTAGCCGTCAAAGTGGCAGTAAACATGGGCCCATTCCTCGGGTCCGGTTTTGATAGCGATCTGTGCGCGCGTGCTCATCGGTGTTTTCCGTCAAATGAGATGAAGTTCGGCTAAGACGCGGCTTGCCTTGAGCAACTGGTATGTGGGCAGTTCAATCTTCAGATGCGAGAAAACGTCGGAGGCTTGAGCGGCGACCCCATCTTCGCGCAGCGCTGTCTGGATGGCCTCCGCAACAGCATCCGGCCGTGAACGATCGAAATGCGCGGGCAGCGTGTCGTGGTAAATTCGGATGGTGGTAATGGCACTCATGTTTGGGTCCCTCAGTTCTGCTGGTCGATCATGGCGAGGATGGCGACGGCCATGCCGCCGAGAAATTCGCTGCGGCGAAAGACAATCTCGTCGATGTGGTTGGCGTCGGTGATGGCCGGATCGACCGCCAAGTCGGCAGCCATATGCGGCAGGAGTTTTGCGGCGGCGGCGTTGTAGCGTTCGGCGATGGTCATGGGCGAGGTCCTTGGGTGCGTCGTTTGCGTCAAGGAATCTTCGCTCTGAAGGCCAAGTATATCCACTATAATCGTAGCAATTACATGGCTTTAGAGGGCCGCATGGCGCAATCAAAACGCGGGTCGCTGATCGAGGCCGTGACCAACACGGTTGTGGGTTATTGGCTGGCGGTTGCCACGCAATTCGCCGTGTTTCCGGTGTTTGGCCTGCGCGTCGGCATGGTCGAGAACCTTGGTCTTGGGCTGATCTTTACGGCCGTGTCGCTCGCCCGTGGATACGCCCTTCGCCGCCTATTCGAACGCTGGAGGCTCTGACCCATGTCCGACGGCAAACCGCGCGGCCAAACCATCACGGTCTCCCAAGCCGCGGCCCTGCTCGGGCGCTCGGACCGCTGGGTTCAGGGGCTGGTCAAATCCGGCTACATGGATCGGGCGCAGCGCGGCGAATACACGCTGGTCGGCGTTATCCGTGGCGCGCTGGCCTATTACGAGGACCAGCTGTCGAAGAACAACAAAGCCGCGGTGGCCAGCCGGGCCACAGAAGCGCGCACGCGCGAGATTGAACTCAGGATTCAAGAACGCAGCCGGGAACTGATCCCGATGGAGGATGCAAAGGCCGTGGTGGGGGAAATGGCGGCGCTGGTGCGGGCAGAGCTTGCCGGGCTTGCCGCGCGGTACACGCGCGATATGGAGGCGCGGCGCGCGCTCGAAGAGGTGATCGATGGCGCGCTTGAACGTATTGCAGGGGCGGCCGACAAAGCAGGCGCAGCTCTGGTCGCTGGCAGCGGCGATCTGGAGGCCGAGCGAGAAACGTGACCCGGCCCCTTGGGCGGCCGCACACCGGATTTACCCCGAGACGGCGGGTATTCCCGGCCCTCGGGATCCGGGGCTCACGCCTTACATGATCCCATGGTCGGCCGCTGTGCATCGTGGTGGCTATCGCCGGGTTGTGGCGGTGACCTCGGCACAGTCGGGCAAAACCGACAGCATGCTGGATATCATCGGGGCCCGGCTTGATCAGCGACCGGCGCCAATCCTCTATGTGGGGCCGACAAAGGAGTTCCTGACCGACCAGTTCGAACCGCGGCTGATGGCGCTTCTCGACGAGGCCGACACGCTGGCAAACAAGGTGGTCCGCGGCCGCCGGATGAAGAAGACGCTGAAACATGTGGCTGGTGTCAGGCTGCGCCTGGCCCATGCGGGCTCCTCCACGGCCCTGAAATCCGATCCCGCAGCCTTGGCGCTGATCGACGAATACGACGAGATGATGGCCAATGTGAAAGGCCAAGGGGATGTGCTGGGCCTCGTCGAGGCCCGTGGCGAAACCTATGCCGATTTTGTGACGGCTATCACCAGCACACCGGCGCGAGGTCTCGTGGAAATCGAACCGGATGACAGGAGTGGCCTCGAGTTCTGGGCGCGCTCAGCGCCGGAGGATCTCGAAAGCCCGATCTGGAAGCTCTGGCAGGAGGGCACGCGGCACCATTGGGCGTGGCCGTGCCGGCATTGTGCGGAGCTTTTCATTCCGCGGTTCAAGCAGCTGCGCTGGCCGGAGCGCGCGACGCCTGCGAAGGCCAAACAGGCCGCCACGCTCGAATGTCCGCGCTGCGGCGGCCAGCATTCTGAGGCCGATAAGGTCTGGATGAACGCGCGCGGTGCCATGGTGGCGCCAGGACAGCGGGTTGAATTCAAGGATGACGCCCCGCGCGTGACCGGCGCCCCCGCTGACAGCTCGACGCTGTCGATGTGGACATCGGGGCTCTGCTCGCCCTTCGTGACCTGGGGACAGCGCGCGGAAACCTATCTGACGGCGCTGCAGTCGGGCGATCACGACCGCATTCAGACGGCAATGAATGCGGGCTTTGGCGAATGCTACGCCATGACGGCCTCGGGCGATGTGCCCGATTGGCAGGAGATCATGGAACGTCGCCAGCCCTACCGGTCGGGCGATGTCCCCGCGGGCGGGTTGCGCCTCGTCATGGGCGTGGACGTGCAGAAGTTTAGTCTGGTCTATGTGATCCGGGCTTTCGGAGCGCGGGGCACGTCCTGGCTGATCGACAATGGCCAGCTTTACGGGCCCACAGAAGATGACGATGTCTGGTCAGCACTTGCGGATTTGATGCTGACGCCCGTGGGTGGCATGCAGATCGAGAAGGTGTTTGTGGATTCCGGGTTCCGGCCTGACAAGCCGGAGCTTGGAAATGAGCACAAGGTCTATGAGTTCTGCCGCCGCTACAGCTGGCTCTGCGCCCCGACGAAGGGTAAAGACATCCAGAGCCCGCCATACCGCGTGTCAAAAATCGAGGTGAAGCCCGACGGCAAAAAAGCGCTCTATTCCATCGATTTGGTGACGCTCTCGACTGACTTCTTCAAATCGCTGGTGATGTCGCGCATTCGCACGCCGGCTGATCAACCGGGGGCATTTCATGTGCATGAGGCGGTGTCGGAGGATTACTGCAAGCAGCTGACCTCGGAGGCGCGGGTCGTGGTTGAGGGCAAGCCCATCTGGGTGAAACTTTCGCGCAACAACCACTTTCTCGATTGCGAGGCGCTCTGCGCGGCCATCGGCTACACGCTGAACGTCCAGCGGATCCCGGAAGGGGTGGAACGCAAAACAGCCCTCGAGGCCGCAGTGCCCGACGGGCATGACCCAACCCAGGTGAGCGCGCCAGAGCCTGATATATCAAAGGCGCCGCCGCCGACATCGCGCTCCTCCCCAGGGCACGGCGGCAGCGGCGCACTGCGCGGGCGGTTTGCCCGCCATGGCAGCAGGCTGAATGGATAGCTCACATGTCTGTGATCGCAAAGTTGAAAGACCTGCTGGCTGAGGCGCTGCCTCCGGCGGCGGGGCCGGAGGGGATGAGCCTCCCCAGACCCTCCGGCAAATACATGCGCGGCGGACGGGGCGTAACCTTTGCCGGTTGGAAGCCCGCCTTGCGGGAAGCCCAAGATGATATCGGTGAGGCTTGGGACGATGCTGCGGCTAGGGTCAATGACCTTCTGCACAACAGCGGCTGGCTTGCAGGCGCGTTGGAGCAATGCGTGGCCAATACCGTGGGCACGGGGCTGCAGCTGAAAGCGCTGCCAGAGAACGAGACTTTTGGCATGACACCAGCCCAAGCGTCTGATTGGGCCAAGACGGTCGAGCGGCGCTTCGAGCTCTGGGCGCGCAATGCCCAGGAATGCGATATCCAAGGCCTTCGGACCTTCGGGCAAATGCAGGCGGCGGCCTTCCGCTCCTGGCTCATCACCGGCGAAATCCTTGCCGAACTGCCCTGGCGCAAGCGACCGTGGAACCGCTACGGCACGAAAGTGCGCCTGCTGCCGCCACATCGCCTGTCGCGCAAAACAGAAAGCATGCGGCGGCTGATCAACGGGGTCTATACGGATGCCGATGGCATGCCGGTGGGCTACCGCGCGATCCGTAAGGATCTGTTCAAACACGACGTGGAATATGACGTGCGCGCCCGGGATGCTGCGGGACGGCCGCGTGTGATCCACATTTTTGAGGGCGCACCCGGCACGCATCGGGGGATTTCTCCGCTGGTGCCAGCACTACAGGTGGCCCGTCAGTTCGATCAGCTGGCCGATGCCACGCTGATGGCAGCAATCGTGCAGACGCTGTTTGCGGTGACGATCACCTCGGACGAGCCAACCGAGCAGGTGCTCCAGGGGCTGCTGACGCCCCAGGAACAGGCGCAGATGTTGGCGCAAGGTATCTCGCCGATGGAGGCCTATATCGAGATGATTGCGGGCTATTATGACGGCAGCACGCTCGACGTTGGCATAAATGGCCGCTTATCCCACCTCTTTCCAGGCCAAGAGCTGAAGTTCCACACGAGCAACCATCCGTCCTCGGATTACGCCGCTTTCTCGATGCATCTGCTGCGTGAACTCGCCCGCTGCCTTGGGCTCACCTATGAAAGCGCCACGGGCGACAATGTGGGCGCGACCTATTCCTCGCTGCAGGCGGCAACGACAGAGATCTTCGCCATCACCAAGGTGCGGCGGCGCAACATCATGGCGCCGTTCTGCCAGCCGATCTACGAGGCCTGGCTCGAAGAAGAGATTGAGGCAGGAAGTCTTCCGTTTCCCGGTGGCATTGCTGGGTTTCTCGCCAATCGCACGGCGGCGTGCCGCGCGGAGTGGCGTGGCGATCCAAGACCGCAAGCTGATGATCTCAAGAAAGCCAAGGCGCACGAGGTGTGGAAACGGCTCGGCGTCATGTCGGACGCGATGATATGCACCGATCTCGGGGCGGATGTGGACGATGTTTACCAGCAACTGGCCCAAGAACAGGCGCTGCGTGCCGAGTACGGGCTGCCCGAGCCAAAGATGATGGGGGCGCAAGGCGGTGGGCTGAGTGCCGCAGAAGATACAGGTGACGAGGCCGAGGCATGACGATCAGCATCGATGAGGCCGATCCTTGCGCCGCCGCTGCCAGCCTACGGCAGGTCTATGTAAGGCTTGTCGCTGGCGAAGGCGCCATGGAGGTGCGCTTTCGGGCCGGATCAAACGGCGTGGAACGCTCCGTCACCTATCATAGGGCGCATCCCGATCGGCTTTTGGCGGTCATTCGCGGTTTTGAAGAAGCATGCGCGCGCCTGCAGGGCCGCGGCCCGCGGCGCTTTGCGCTTGGAACAGGAGGGTTGAGGTGACGGAACAGCCCGATATCAAACAGACGGCCGTCGCTGAAGCGGGACCGTCCCTGGCGCAGATTGCGGGCCGCGTTCTGAACCGACCACTGCTTTTGCACCCGGACAAGGCTGATCTGATCTTGCATGTGCTGCAAGGACGGATTGGCATTGAGCCGCTGCAAACGGTCACGCCCGAGACCAACCGGTTCGTTGGCACATATCGGCGCGACAATGGCGGTGTCGGGTCTATGCGCGTGGAAAACGGGGTCGCCATCCTGCCGATCGTCGGCAGTCTGGTGAACCGCGGTGCCTGGATCGGGGCCAGTTCGGGCCTCGTCTCCTATGAGGGGATTGCAGCACAGTTGCGCGAGGCGCAAGCCGACCCGGATGTGCAAGCGATCCTCTTGGATATCGACAGTCCAGGTGGCGAGGCGACGGGCATGTTCGCCGCGGCCAAGCTGGTGAGCGCGGTCAATAAGACCAAGCCGGTCGTAGCTTTCGTGAATGATGTCGCGGCCTCTGCCGCCTACGGCATCGCCAGTGCAGCATCGGAAATCATTGTCTCGCCCACCTCGATGGTGGGATCGATTGGCGTCGTGCTGACCCACCTCGATCGCTCGGGCGAGCTTGAAGACCGTGGTGTGAAGCCGACACTCATTCACGCCGGTGCACACAAGGTCGACGGCCATCCTTTTGGGCCACTGTCAGACGCGGTCCGCGCAGACCTGCAGGCCGAGGTCTTGAAAATCTACGACCAGTTCGTCGGTCTCGTGGCCGAAGGGCGCACTGGCCGGATCAGCGCGGACGCGATCCGTGCAACGGAAGCCCGGACCTATCTTGGCGCCGATGCCATCTCCCAGGGCCTCGCTGATCGCATGGCGAGCCTTGAGGAGGTGATCACCGCGCTTTCGCAACCGCCCTCCGGGGCTAGCCCCCAGAGAAAGGGAGGATCTATGACCAAAACGACCCAAAGTGAGGCGCCCGCGTGTGACGTCTCTGCCATAAGCCCCACAGATTTGTCGGCGGCCGTTGACGCAGCCCGGACGGAAGCCCATGCGGCTGGCGTCACCGCCGGCAAGGCGGAGGCCACAGCGCGGATCAAGTCCATCCTGACTGCGCCCGAAACGGAAGGCCGCGAGGCACAGGCCTTGGTGCTGGCGCTCGAGACCGAAATGACGGCAGCCGACGCGTCCAAGGTGCTTGCAGCTTCGCCGAAGGCCAGTGTAGCGACGTCCATCGCCGACCGAGCCGCGCAAGAGGCCGAACTGGGCGCTGAAACGGCGGCCGATCAACGCAACCGGTCTGAACGCAATGCAGCCGGGTGGGCGAAAGCCATCACCCAGGCCAATGCGCGCTTCAGCTGAATAGGAGAGACCGTCCATGACTGTTCTCATCGAAGGTCGGCATCCCGGCGAATTCCTGATGACCGAGGCCAATGGTCAGCGCTCGCGGGAAAACATCACCATCGCCAGCGGCGCAGGCATTATCGCACCGGGCACCGTGCTCGGCAAAATCACCGCCAGCGGGAAATATGTGGCGAGCGCCGTAGGCGCGACCGATGGCAGCCAGACGGCCGTGGCGATCGCGCTCTACGGCTGCGATGCAACGGCCAGTGATGTTGGTGTTGCCGCGATCACGCGGGACGCCGAGGTCAACGGCAAGATCCTGACCTACCACCCCGACCGCGATCAAGCTGCAGAAAAGGCAGCCGCCCAAGCCGATCTCGCGGCGGTCGGGATTATTGTGCGGTAACCACCGCCAACTCCACCCAACCCTCACATTTTGAAATCTGATCTCTCGCGCCCTTGGCAGCTGGGAGATCTTGCGTGGCCAGTTACTGGCGCGCGGACGCAATAAAGGACCTCCCATGTCGATCCTCAACATCTTCAGTCAGGACGCCTTCAGCGTCATGCGCCTCACGGACGCGCTTCGTGAGATCAAATACACCCCATCCCGCATTGGGCAGATGGGTCTGTTCCAGACCACCAGCATCGACACACTCGATATCGCGATCGAGAAGGACAAAGAACAAAACCGCATGTTGGTCTCCGCGAGCCCCCGCGGTGGCCCGGGCCAGACCTTCGACAAATCGAAGCGCGCCGTGCGCATGCTGAAAGTGCCGCATTTCCAGGTCGATGACGCGATCTATGCCGACGAGGTGCAGCAGGTTCGTGCATTTGGTCAGGAGGTAGCCGTCGAGCGGTTGCAGCAGAAAATCGCAGACCGCGCAGCCGAGGCGAGCCAGTTCTTCGCACTGACCGAGGAATACCACCGGCTGAACATTCTCAAGACCGGCCAGCTACTCGATGCTGATGGCTCGGTTCTGTTCGATTACTTTACCGAGTTTGGCGAAAGCCAGCAGGCCGTGGTCGATTTCGATCTCGACAATGCCAGCGCCGCCGATGGGGCACTGCGCAAGAAATGCGCCGGCGTCATCCGTCAGATGGCCGGGATCCTCGATGGGCTGCCCTACACAGGCATCATGGCGCTTTGCGGCGACGCGTTCTTCGACGATCTGATCGCTCATCCAGAAGTGCGCGAGACCTACAAGGGCAATGCCGACGCGGCGTCTCTACGCAATGCGTACATCAATTCCGGAAATTCCGGCATCTATGGCGCCTTCGAGTTCGGTGGCATCACCTGGATGAACTATCGCGGCGGCCAAAACGTCGGCATCGATACTGACAAGTGCCACCTCGTGCCTTCGGGCGTGCCAGGGCTCTTCCGCACGGTGTACGCACCGGCCGACTATATCGAGACGGTGAACACGCCCGGTCAGCGCCTCTATGGCAAGCAGTGGGAAATGCAGAACGGCAAAGGCGTGAACCTCGAGTTCCAGATGAACGCGCTGCATTACTGCACGAGGCCGCGGGTGCTGATCCCGGGTAAGCGGACATAAATATTAGGCTGCTTCGAGATGATAGGGGCGGATAAGGCAATCAGATGGAATACCCCAATCTTCGTGCAACTTGTGGATCATATCGACGGTCAAGGCGCGTCGCTTTTTGAGAATCTCAGACGCACGGGGAGCTGATCCAAAAAGGTCACCAAGATCCTTTTGGGTGCGGCCGGTTGCGTCCATGTGTGCCTTGATAACATCGACAGGTTCAGCAGCTGAAATAGGGAAGTGCTTTTCTTCGTAATGCTCGACCAGGTCGACAAGTATATCGAGCAGATCGCCCTCATCAGTATCAGGGGCGGCATCCCAGAGTTCTTCAATAAGTGCGAGTGCCTTCCTGTGATCACCCGCGTTCCTGATAGGTTTGAGTTGCATGTGTGGGGCTTTCAGAAGTTTGGTTAATATTGTGATACGGTCAGGGCGTCGATCTTGTCATACTCAGCGTGGGTTCCTACGAACTTGATAAAGGCAATCTGTCTTGGAAAGTTGAACGCCGCTATGAGGCGGTAGTTGCCACCTTGAATTTCAAAGCGGGCACGTTCTGCATTCAAGACTTTTGCCTTGGAAAAGGCCGCCTGTATGTCTGCCATTGCGTTCCACTCAGCCGCCTTCGCTATTCGGTACCAATGTTCAAGCGCCGGTTTGGAGCTTGGATGAGCATCAGCGAAAGCTGTCAGTGTTTGTCGTGCAATGATGCGCATAGGCGCCCCTTCCCATATTGGGAAAGTAGCAGCGTGTCAGACTGGTGTCAACAGGAATTCCCAATACGGGAAGATGCGCAAATATCATCCAAAAAAACGGAGCCATCATGTCTCTTTTCAATGACTTGGATGCGCGCACCAGCGCAGCGGTCAAGGCGGTCTTCGCCGAACCGGCCCTTTTGCGCCCTCGTATATCCACGCAATACGCGGAACGCAGCGCCGACCCAGACCGCGCAGAGATAAGCACCTACGGCATCTTTTCGGCTGGCCCTGCGCATGAGGACCTCCGGGGCCAAGCGCGGGGTGGGCAAATGTCGGGCACGACCAAGCTGTCTACCGCCGCCGCCGAGTTCTGGATCGCCAAGCCTCATATCGATCAGCTGCCCTGGCTGCCGATCACCGGCGATGCGGTTGTCCTGACGGCACGCAGTGGCCAGCCGATATATGCAATCTCAAGGGTGACCCCCTCAGATCTGGGCGATTTGACCCTGATCCTTGTCCAAGAGGATGAAATCGCATGAGCCTGACACGCCTTGTCATGCGGCTTGCCGCGGCTCGTGCGCTGAGGGACCGCACCTTGGCAGGTGCCCGTGTGTTCGACAGCGCGGTGGATCCAATCGATCAGACCATCGCCGAAAACCGCCAGCCGCTTTTAGTGCTGACCACGGATGAACATGAGGCCGATATCACCGGCCGCGATCTTGCCGGGGACGCGCAACGCTGCGATCTGGTCATCGAAATTGCCATCGCCGCGCGGGTCGAAGTGCCTGCCCGTGACGGTCAGGGCGGCCAGATCACTATCGCCATTCCGAATACGGATGAGGGGATGGAACTGACGCTCGACATGATGGAGCACCAAGTCCTCACCGCGCTGACCCGCGATGACAACTCCTGGACGCGGGCCTGGCTGAAGCTGGTGCCACGCGTGACCCGGCGGCTTTCTCGCCGCGGGGCGTCATCGGAAAACGGTGTGCGCTTTGCCGCCCGGCAGTTGGTCCTGACCTGCGATCTGGTCGACACGCCAGCGGCTGGGGCGGACATCCCCCCCGGCACCGCCTGGGGCGAGGTACTTGCGCTGATGGAAGCGGATCAGACCCTGGCGCCAATCGCAGCCATGCTGCGTGAACAGATCGAAGGCGTGAGCCTCCCGGATTGGGCGCAGGCGGCGCAGATGCTGGGCATGCCGCTGGATATCGTAGATCAGTTGGGCGTCTTGCCCACGTTGGATGAGCAAGGCGATCCAGTACGGTTGGACGCGATCATCTTCGATGAAGAGGGCGATCGAATGACGACTATCGATGCCAGTATGACAGCGACCGAGGCGCCCTGACATGGCCATCCGCGAATTGGTGGAATTGGCCGCGCGTATCGCGGAACTGGAACGCCGCTTCTCGGGCATGATGCGGCACGGCACCGTGGCCGAGATCGACGGCAAAACGCAACGGATTCGGCTAGACTTTGGCCCCGCGTATGGAAAGTCGGGGCGGTTTCTGTCGCCGTGGATCCCATATGCGCAGTTTTCTGGGGCGCTGCGAGTCCACACCCCGCCCAGCGTCGGACAGCAGTTCACCGCCATGTCGCCCAATGGGGATTTCCAGCAGGCGGTGGCCGTGCCTTTGACCCATTCGAGTGGTAACCCGTCGCCATCGACGGCAGCCGACCAGAATGTGCTGCACTTTGGCGCTGTCACCGTGACCCTGGCCGAAGATAGCCTCGAGATCGCCGTCGGCGGGGTCCGTTTCAAGGTTGACGGCGCCAACGTTGAAATCACCGGCGGCGAGGTCCGCCACAATGGCAAGAATATCGGCGAGAGCCACATCCATAGCGGCGTGCGCTCCGGACCTTCCGTCACCGGCGCACCAGCCAACTGAAAAGGAAACGCAAATGCCACGCTACGCCATCACCGAAACCGCCGGCCGCTTTGTGGCGGGCCAAACCAATACGGGCGTGGGTACCGTGCTGGAGCTCACCGAAAAACAGGCCGAACACGAGGTCCGCCTCGGTTCTCTGCGCGCGCTGGATGTCAAACCCGCTGCCAAAGCTACTAAATCCGAAAAAGCTGCGGCAAAACCTGACGCCCCCGAGGCAAAGGAATAACCCAGAACTATGGCTCGCCGGTCCCCCAATCCGTCGGTCGGGCTTAATGCCGCGACGGGCCGTATTCTCGAGGGCTGGCCGCATGTGGTTCAAAGCCTGCAGGATATCTTCACCACACGGTTTGGCAGCCGGGTCATGCGGGAATGGTATGGGTCTTTCGTGCCGCATCTGATGGGGCGCACGATCACCCCCAACGAGGTGACGCCCTTCTTTGCCGCCGTGACCTCGGCCATCGAGCAGTTCGAGCCGCGCTATCGGGTGACGCGCATCCAGGTCGTCGAGGTCACACGCGCTGGCGCCTTGCATGTCTCCCTCGAGGGCGAATACCGCCCTCGGGCCATGTTTGGCGATTACACCGTGGAGGGCGCGCGCCGCATCGATGCCTATGCAAATCCCGATGGCGTCCTGATTGAGACCCGCGAGGCCTTGGCATGAGTCGTTTCACTGCCATCAATCTGGCCGGCCTGCCGCCGCCTGATGTGATCGAGACGCTGGACTACGAGGCCATTGTCAAAGACATGCGGGACGATCTCGTCGCGCGGTTTCCGGACATCGCCGGCGTCATCGATCTTGAAAGCGAGCCTGCGCGCAAGCTGATCGAGGCTTTCGCATATCGCGAATTGCTCCTGCGCGCGCGGATCAACGACGCTGCTCGGTCTGTGCTGTTGGCCTCGGCTTATGGCACGAACCTCGATCATCTTGCAGCGCTTTTCGCCACAGACCGGATGCAGGTCGAGGACGATACCAGCGCGCTGGTCGCTGAAGACGATGCGCGTCTGCGTCGACGCGTGCAGTTGGCCCCAGATGCATTCTCGGTCGCGGGACCCGAGGGGGCCTATGTCTACCATGCACTTGGTGCTGCCCCTTGGGCCAGGGACGCCACCGCGATCATGACCACGCCGGGCCGCGTGCGCGTAACAATGTTGCGCGCGGGCGACGGCCCCATGCCGAGCCTTGAAGAGCGCGAGGCTGTTCGCCTGTCGCTGATCGACAACGACGTCCGGCCGCTTACCGATATGGTTGAGGTGCTCGGACCCGCGGTGCATCCGGTGACCATCACGGCAACACTGACGCTATATCCGGGGCCCGATGGCAATCTGGTGCGCGATCGCGCGGTCACAGCACTGACCACCTGGGTGGAAACCAACCGCATGCTAGGAATGAATCTGCGTCGCTCGGCGATCTTCTCGAAATTGCATCAAGAAGGCGTGCATTCTGTGGACCTGATATCGCCCGCCGCGGATATTGTTCTGGGGCCGACCGAGGTCTACGCCGTCGAGGCCATCAACATAACGGTCGCGGATCTGCGCGACGCGTAGATCACCTTTCACGGAAATCGCGGGCTGATGCGCCTGTCGCTATTCCTTTCAGCTCGTCTAGGCTTGAGACGGGAAGAATAAGCACACCACTCGGCTTGGGCAGGAGAATGAAATCCTGGCCAGGAACCCATCCACGTCGCACGCAAAGATCACGTGGCAGCGTGATTTCAAAGTCCGGTGACAGCGTTGTTGAAGTCGTCATGGCCAAACCCCTTTGCCTCATAGTGTAGCTCTGCATGGCGCCAACAGCAAAGCACAGGATGCCGACCTAACTTGAAATATCCGGAGGCGGCACGATGGCCCAAGAAACCCTGCTGCCCGACAACCGGACTTCCTTCGAGGAGGCCGCTGACCTCACCGGCGCGCGCATCGCTGATCTGCCCATCGGCCTGCGTGAACTCGTCCAGCCCCATGCCGTGCCGGCACCTCATCTGCCTTGGCTCGCATGGGGCCTATCGGTCGATCTATGGGACAAAGATTGGCCGGAGGAGAAAAAACGCGCGCGGACAGCGCGCTCGCTGCCGTTTCACGCGATCAAGGGGACACAAACCGCGATCGCTGAAGCCCTTGCCGTCATGGGGGCCGAAGCGCGGCGCTTCATCGTGCCGCCGGCGAAGACCTATCTGTCGAAGGCGCTGACCGAGACGGAACGCGCAGCCTATCTTGATCGCTTCGCGCAGTTGAGGATCTATCCCTTCGTCGCGCGGGGTGTTTCCGGCAGGAATACCCGGTTTTTGTCGGCACCAGACGGCCCTGGCACGGCCTTCGCGGGGCCAAATAATCCGGTCTCGATTGCCGAGACCAAGTACATCCGCACGGCAAAACTGTACGACCGCGGCGCGGAGACTGATCTGACGGTTCGCATGGTGACCCCAGAACGCGTTGGAGCCTTCGACGCGATTTCCTATGACGAGGTGGTTCTGGCCCCGAAGCCCACAGCGGCCATTCATCTCGGCGATCGGCCGAAAGCGCAGGTGTTCCTGATCGACGACATTGGCGTGCGCCAACGGATCCTGCGCATCCCGCGCGATGAGACCTACAGCTATCGGCTGGGCCGGGAACAATACACAACAGTCCTGCCCAAGGGCGATCTGATCGATGTCCGTCCGCAGCAGGTCGCTGAACAACACCCGCAGCAGGCGACGTCCCTGTTTCCAGGGGCTGCAGGGCAGCGTGTCTCTGGCGCTTGCCTGCCGGAAACAATCTCCTGGCGGCATCTCTATGATCGCTGGCACATCCACGACACGGACCGCGTGCTCGATGAGCGCAAACGCTCCACCCATCTCGGCTACACCCGCCTTGGGATGCCGCCCTATACGGCCGAGGTGCTGACCCGAATCAAGGGGCGGCGTCACCCGCGGACGGCTGGCCGGTTCGTCAATGGCTATGTCGTGGCCGCCAGCACCAAGCCCGTCGCCGATGCGCGGGAGGCGGTCATGGTCGCCAAATCGCTCCGGGACAAGGTCCTGATCAACACAAAGACCTGGCGCGTGCCGCGACCGGGCGACCGCCGCGCTGTGGGGGACATCACGCTCGGCGCATTGACAGAGGTTTGAGGCATGGAACGCACCGTCATCTACCGCGATCGCCAGGAGCTGCAATCCGCCGATCTCAACAACATGCAGGATTTTGGCCGCGCCTCGATGGATCACATCGTGCGTGATGCGCTTGAGGCCGGAAAAGCCTATTCGGGGTTTTCTGCCACGAAGACGGCGGCCACGGAACTCACGCTGTCCGCAGGCCGGCTCTATGCCGGTGGGGCGGTCTATGCGCGCGGCGAGGACATCATTGTTGATCTCTTCAACGTGCTGCCACTTGTGACGCGTAAACGCGTGGCCATTGTGAGCTTCGGCCAAGAGGTCGAGACGGACGTTCAGCCGCGGGATTTCCTGATCGACGCGCAAACTGGCACCACCGAGCCGCAGTCCGTGGCGATGGAAAGCCTGCGCCGCGCGGAGATTTCCACGGTGGCAGGCACAGAGGGGCCAGACCCGAGCTATCCGGCGACAGATGCCAATGTCACGGTTATCGCCTATGTGCTCCTCGACACCTCCGGCGTGGTAGCGATCGAACAATGGCAGGCGACGCAACTGCCGAACCTGCGCAATGTCGCCAACCGCACGATCGCCCTGGAAAACTGGCGCGGCCAAATCAGCGGCCAGGTGGACACGTTACGCACCGACCTGTCTGCCCTGGCTGACCGGCTCGCGGGGTATGCCACCAAGGCCGAAATCGTCGAACTGACCGAACAGCTCGATGAGTTGCGCACCGAAGTCTATGCGCCGGGCGCCTACATCTACTATGGCACGAACCACTTCCTGACGGCGGAGGGGTCGAACGTTGATCATCCCAGTTTCGATGCCGTGGTTGAGGAAGGCATTCGCTTCCCGCGGGCTGGGGCGGAAACCTCAGAGCTCGCGCTTCTGAACCCGAACAATGTCTATATCGCAAACACCAGCGGGTTTGTTCTGCCCAAATACGCACATGGCGTCCGGCTTGACCTGACGGGCTACGCCTCCGAGACGCGGCTTGCGCAATACACCTTCGAGACCACCGAGATCCGCCAACTTACGCGGGCGCGCACGCGGCGGCGCTATGGCAATTCCATGGTGGTCTGCACCAATAGCCGCTGGTGGCGCCAAGGCACCTATGATCTTGCGGGTAATATCTTCCGCCGGGATGGTGAGACTTGGGAGGTCACCAATGGCCTGCCGGACCGTATGCCCAATGGCGCGCGGGTGCCCAATGGCAATGTGCATTGGATCCGGGTGCGGCGTTTCTGGATCGACACCTATGAGGAGCAGTACTGGGACCGCGTGACCACCACGGCCACGATCAATGGTCAGCAAGTGGCGCAAACCTTCCTGAACTCGCAAGATGGCTGGCTGAGCCAGGTGGGGCTTTATTTCTCGCGCAAGGCTGCGGCAGGTGATGTGACGGTTTTGGTCACCGAGACCGCCTTCGGCATGCCGGATCTGTCGCGGGTCATTTCCCGCACGACCCTGCCAGTGCTCGACATTCAGGTGGGGGCGATTTCTACGGAAGTGGGCCTGCCGTCGCTTGTCGAAACCAAGCTGCCCATCACGCCGACCTTCCTGACGGCGGGGCGTCGCTATGCCATCGTGCTGGTCACCACGGGCGATCATTATGTCGCCATGACCAATACCGACAATGGGGTGGTGCAAGGCACGTTCTTTGTTTCGACAGACGGCGCCTTTTTCGCGGGCAATCTCGTCGATGATATGAAGATGCGGCTTTACTTCGCGCGCTTCGAGCGCACGCGGCTCTCGGTTGAACTCAAAGCCCTACAGCTTGCAGGCGGAATTCTCGATCTCGATGTGCTGCACCCGGGCGTGACCCCGCCGGCCTGCCGAACCGATATCGAAGTGCAAGTGAACGGAGCCTGGGTGGCGCTTGATGGCGAGGCCAATGGACCAGACCTTTCGGGACTGCCCGCACTTCTGCCGCTGCGCGTGACGCTCACGGGCACCACGGATTTGATGCCTGGTTTTGGATTGACTGGATCGCAAGCTGTCGCCACGCGCCCCAAGACGGCCTTCACCTGGGTGTCAGAGGCGCGCACGCTCGGCTCGCCCACAACCAGCGTCAAGGTGGTGACGGATCTGCAGCATTTCGAAGAAGCAAACCACGATTGCACAGTCACTTTGCTGACGGGGGCGGGTTTGACCGGCACTGAGGCGGCCGATGTGGTCGAGGATGTGGTCTTGGCCGATGGCACAGTGCGGCGGACCTCGATCTTCAATGTGACCTCGGTCAGCACCTACGCTGTCAAGATTGTCGGTTCGACGGTCAGCGCGGCGGTGCCGTTCCTCGTCAGCGAACTGATCGAATACGCGCAAAGCTGATCCCATCAAGGAAACATCTCCCATGGCCTCCAAACCGACCCATTACCGGGTGACGGTCAACCGCCCCCTTGAATTTGCCGGTGCCCGATTTCGGCCGGGCGCGCGCTACACCGTCACCGCGGCAATCTTCGACAGTTTATCGGCAGATTATCCCGAGGCCATCGCGACATCCGAGCCGCTGAAGAAAGGCTGACGTCATGCTGAGGTTCGAAGACCTACGCGTGCGCGACAACCAAGACCTCGACCGGGATTTCTTCAACCGCCGCTATCGACTAATCGCGGAAAGCCTCGCGGAACTGAATACCCAGCTCGCCCAGATCGGCACCGCGACCGACAATCTGGTCACGCTGGGCCTGACCCGGGTGAATGAAGTCCTGGGGCCCGCACTGGCGACGGCATCTGCGGCCGCAGAAAACGGGTTTCTGGTGGCTACATCAGCGACGCCGCTCACGCTCGCGGTCGGGCTACAGACCACCTTTGAGATTGACGACACACCTGCGCGCGCGCTCTTTGCGCCCACGCCGTATGTGGTGATCTCCCGGGGCGGCACGGATAGCTTGAACGACTGGGCAGTGTTTCGGGTGGCTGCTTACGCGCGCGAAAACGGCGGGCTCGCGGGTGAGGTTGTCGCCATTCACGGCGAGATTGGCGCTGCCCAGCAGAATGATTGGGTGATTTCCGCAAGCGCGGGCCTTGCCACGGCTCTGATCGAGGCCGCCGCCAATGTGGCGAACACGCTGCTTTTGGCCCAGCAGGCGGCGCAAGACGCTGCCGACGCAGCGGCCGTGGCGGAAAGCGTGCTCGCCAATGGTCCGGTCTCCTCGGTGAATGGCCAAACCGGCACGGTGGCGCTTGGGATCGGCGATATTCCGACGCTGACCGCACAGCTCGCCAGCAAAGCGGCCAGCAGTCATGGGCACACGATTGCCCAGGTTTCAAACCTGCAAAGCACGCTTGATGGGTTGCAGGCCCAAATCACCACGGTGGATGGCGGGTCCTACTGACCGGCACTTTTTGCCCTGACAAATTCAAGGAGGGACAGCCATGTCCGACCCGACTTTCGGGATTTCGATCACGCGGATCGACAATGAGCCGCGCCCACCGGTCTGGAGCGATATGTCGGTGGTCGGCATCATCGGCACTGCGCCGGATGCGGATGCGGCGGTCTTTCCCGCCGACACGCCGGTGTTTCTCTATTCCGACGATGCGGCCAAGCTGACCGCGCTTGGCGATGCCGGCACGTTGAAAGACGCGCTAGTTCTGCTCAATGCGCAGCTTGGTGAATTCCAGGTCGCAGCCAAAGTGGTTCTGGTTCGCGTCGAAGACGGTGTCGACGCCGCAGCAACGATTGCCAATGTCGTAGGCGATGGTGCGCTGACGGGCCTTTCGGCATTTCTGCGCGCAGGCCCTGAGATCGGCATGATCCCGCGGCTCCTTTGCGCGCCTGGGTTCACCAGCCAACGCACAGGTGCCGAGGCGAACCCGGTTTGTGCCGCGCTGCCGCCCATCTGCGAAAAGCTCCTCGCCCATGCGGCGGTCGACGGCCCGGCCACCTCCGAGCAAGACGCCATCGACTGGCGCGAGACGATTTCCTCGTCTCGCCTTATTCCCGTCGATCCGGCGGTGAAGGTTTACGCGGAGGGCGTGAGTGTGGTCCAACCCGCATCGCCAGCCATCATCGGCATTGGCGTGCGCCGTGACCACGAAAAACAAGGTCGCCCGTTCCACTCCTGGGCCAACCAACCCGTGCAGGGCATTGTTGGCCCCTCGCGCCCCATCAACTTCTCGCTGACGGATGGCGCAACCGAGGGGCAGCGCCTGCTCTCGGCCAATATCGGCGTGCTCCTGCGCGGTGAAATGGGCGTCGAAAGCGCCATCGGTCAGGGTGGGTTTATCTTTGTTGGCACCGACAATGCCGGAGAGGATGATCTCTGGCGGTTCTATAATGTCACCCGCGGGCGTGACTTTATTCATCTGATGCTGCTCCGGACCCTGCGGTTCTATCTCGGGCGCTTCAATGTCACCGGCCAAACCATCCAAGCGATCCTGAACACGATGGAAACGGGGCTTCGCAACCTCAAGGCCGACGGCGACATTCTGGGCTTCGAGCTGAAGTTTACCCGCGATCAGAACACGCCGGAGGAACTGCGCCAGGGCCGCTTTACCGTGAGCTTCGCCGCCGAAGAGGCGCCGGTGCTGCGATATCTCGGCATTCAATCCGCCCGGTACCGCCCGGCGCTTGATGCGCTGCTGGATGACCTGCTGGCGCAGGTTGGCACCATCGCCGGCTGAGGGATAACAACATGAGCAACATCTACATCATGGAAGCCGCAAACCTCTTTTGCGGCGATGAGGACCCGACGGCGTCGAAACACCTGACGCTGACCGAGTTGCAACTGCCTAATCTGCAGGAAAGCTTTCAGGATTATCACCCGGGCGGCTCGCGCGTGCAGATCGAGGTGGCCGTTGGCATCCAGAAACTTGAAGCGAGCTTCAAGCTGGCTGGCTGGGATCCAGATCTTCTGACCCAGTTCGGGCTGGGCGCTGCCTCGCGCAAGAAGTTCACCGCCTATGGATCGATCCGCTCAAAACGGACGGGCGAGGCCATCGAGGCAAAAGCGGTGCTTGAAGGCCGGCTTGGGGCAGCCAATCCCGAAGCCTTCCAGCGCGGCGAAATGCAGGGTTTCGATTATTCGATCTCTGAAATCCTGCATTATGAGCTGCATTTCGGCGGGGTCGAGAAGCTTTACTGGGACTTTTTCACCGCCGATTGGCGCGTGGATGGCACCTCCCAGAACGCCGATGAGCGCAACATCCTGCGCATTCCCAACGGATTTTGAGGGGGCCCATGGTTCAGCATCGCAATAAACGACTGCCGCTTTCGGTGCCGATCGCCTTAGGGGATCAGACCCTGTCCGAGGTCAGTGTCAAGAAGCCGAAAGTAAAGGACCTCAAGACCCTACAGGATGCGTTGGCAGGGATTGAGGATCAGCTGGAACAGGGCATCATCATGGCTGCCGTTCTGACTGATCTGCCGCGCGAGGCGATCGAAGAGATGGACACGGATGATTTTACCGCGATCTCCGAGGTGATCGCCGGTTTTTTCCCAAAGGGCACGGCATCCGCGACTGGCGCGCCGTCACAGCCGAAACCGCCCACTGGCTAAGCACTCCAATCACGGACCTGATGGACATGGACTGGCCGGAGCTGGTGCTCTGGCATGCCGAGGCCCGTCGTTTGGCGCGCGCCGCAATACCGAAGTGAACCTGACCCAATGGCAACGCTGACCTCCCAGCTGGTGATCGAGCTTCTCGATCGCGTGACAAGCCCTGCGCGCCAGGCCGCCAGTGCCTTGGCCGGCATTTCCACCCGCATCCGCGAAAACAACGGCCTGCCCATGACCTTCGGCGACCGGCTGAACGCGGCGATCACCCGCAACAACCGATCCATTGCCGCTGCACGGGGTGGGCTGGTCGACGCGGCAGCCAGCTTCTATGCGCTGCGCGAAGCGATCGGTGGCCCGATTGTGGCGGCCTCTGAGTTTGAAAGCGCCATGGCCGATGTGCGCAAGGTGGTGGATTTTCCGACGCCGGAAGGGTTCGCTCAGTTCCAACAGGATCTCTTTGCTCTGTCACGTGACATTCCCATCGCCGTAACGGGCCTGGCGGAAATTGCCGCGGCTGCAGGCCAAGCCGGGATCGCAGGGCAAGACCTCATCCGCTTCACGGATGCCGCCGCGCGGATCGGGGTGGCCTTTGACATCAGCGCCGATCAGGCTGGCGCCTCAATGGCGAACCTGATGACGGCCCTGGGGCTCACGATTGACGAGACGGTTTCCCTGGCAGATGCCATGAACCATCTCTCGAACAGCCAGGCCTCGAGTGCGGCCGATATTCTAGATGTGGTCCGCCGCGTGGGCGCGCAAGCGACGCTGTTCGGGTTTTCGGCCGAAGAGACCTCGGCCTTTGCCTCGGCAATGCTGGCCGCTGGCGCACAAAGCGAAGTGGCCGCGACAAGCTTTCGGAATATGGGCGCGGCCTTGACACGCGGGTCTGCGGCAACGCGCGCACAACGGGAAGCCTTTCAAGAGCTGGGGCTTGATGCAGAAGCCGTCGCGCGGCGCATGCAGGAAGACGCGGTTGGCACAACGCTTGATGTGCTGCGCCGCATCAGCCAAATCCCGCGCGAGCAGCAGGCCGCCATCTCAAGCCAGCTCTTTGGCAATGAGGCCCGGGCCCTGGGGCCGCTTCTGACCAACCTCGGCCTCGTGGAAGACACGCTTGGCATGGTGGGCGATCGCGCCAATTACGCAGGATCTGCTTTTGCCGAGTTCGAGGCGCGCAACAACACGTTTCAAGCCAATATGCAGCGGTTTCAGAACGTCCTGACCGAGCTGCAGGTCACTATTGGCAATGCGCTGATGCCGGCGATCACGTCGCTGGCAGAGGCGATCACGCCGCTCATTATGCGGATTTCGGAACTGGCGGCAGCCTATCCGGAGGTCACACTCGCTGTGGTGGGGGCCACCGCAGCGGTGATCGCCTTCAAAGGCGCGATGTCGGCGCTGCAGTTCGCCGGGCTCTTGGGTCGTGGCGGCGTGCTCTCGATGATTGCGGCGGGGTATAACACCATCGGACGCGCTGCGATTGGCGCGCGGACGGCCGCGACGGAAATGATCGGGCTGCAATCGGCCTTGGCGGCGATGGGCGGACAGCCCCTTGGAACGCTTGGGCGATTGCGTGCAGGCCTGACCGGCATTGCGCTGGCGGTCCCGGGTGTGGGGGCACTGTCCTCTGGCATAGCCGCCATCGGGGCGGCGGTGGCGACGATTTCGGCGCCGGTCTGGGCGACCTTTGCTGCAGTGGCAGCCGCCGTCGCAGCGGCAGGCTTTACGATCTACCGCTATTGGGACCGGATCACGGCCACGCTTTCGGGCGTGGGCCAGGCGATCTCCGAGCGCCTGCAGGGCCCGCTGGACTGGCTGGGCGAAAAACTCAGCTTTCTGACGCCGATCACCGAGGCCATTTCGAACGCATTCTCGGGGTTGGGATCAGCGCTTGGGGCAACGGTGGATGCGATCACTGGGTTTTTCAGCTCGGGGCTTTTCGAGCAGGAAGTGCTATCCGAGGAAGAGCAGGCTCGGATTGCCCAGAACGCGGCCAATCTGACCGGTCGGATCATCGATGGCTTTGCCGGGCTTGTGACCGGGCTTTACGACAAAGGCATCGAGGCGATCCAGGCGCTCTGGGATGGGATGGTCGCCAAGTTCGAAGAACTGATCGCTTGGATCCGGGGCATCCCAAGCCGCATTGTCGATGCGATCGGCAATATTGACCTCTCGAACATCATCCGCTGGCCCTCAATGCCAGCATGGCTCGGCGGTGGGGATGAAGTCCCGGCCGTGGCGGTGGATGAATTCTCCGGTGTCGATGGCACGCGCGCGGCCGGTGGGCCGATCTCGCGCGGTGGCACATACCTCGTGGGCGAGCGCGGCCCCGAACTCATCACCGCCAATCGCAATGGCTATGTGAACCCAGCCGGCAGTCTGGGTGGTCCGGGTGCGATTGACATCTCGGTCAATGCGCCCATCACCATTTCGGGCGCGACGGCGGACCCACAGCAGCTTGCGGCAGAAATCACCCGCCAGCTACGCGATCAGATCCGCGAAGCCTTCCGTGGGGTCTATGCCGATACCGGGCTGAGGTTTGCCTGATGCTAATGATGCTTGGCCCCGTCCAATTCGAAATCCTGCCCTTCAATACCGATGGGTATAGCCATGGCACGGAGGCCGGCTTTGCCGAAAAGCCCGTGCTCGGGGCGCGGCCAATCCTTGAATATGTTGGCGAAGGCCCGGAAAGCTGGACCATCAAGGCACGTCTCTACCCAGAAAAGTTCGGCGGCATGGGACAACTGACGCTTCTATCGCAAGCCCGCGCCTCAGGGCGGCCGCAATATATGATGCGGGGCGATGGGGCCCTGATGGGCTGGGTTAACATCCTCTCGGTGACCGAGCGCGCCTCCTATCTCGGCCGCAATGGTGTCGGCAAGGTGATCGATGTCGACATCACCGTGAAACGGGCCAGCGCGCCAAGTGCGGCGTCCTTCTTCTCTCTTCTGGCGGATGTGCTTCTATGGACCAGGTGATCGAAACCGTGATCGTCGAAGGCGACGGGCTGACAGTGTCGACGATCGTCTGGCGCCGGTTCAAACGGCCAATGCCGGGGCTCGTGGAGGCCATCTATGACCTTAATCCAGGCCTTGCCGATCTGGGCCAGACCCTGCCGGTGGGGACGAGCTTCGACATGCCCATCCCGATCCCGCGGGAGCAGCAGGTTCTTGATCCGATCCGGCTTTGGTGAGGACGCCAGCCCATGTCAAAGCGTGCGCTCTTCAATGTGACCGTTGCGGGCACGAATATCACCACGGCGCTGATGCCAGTCCTTTTGGGCCTGCAAGTCTCGGACAAGGTGGGCACTCACACCGACAGTGCGGATTTGGAAATTGACGACACCGATGGGCGCATTGTTTTGCCGCAGATCGGCGCGCCTGTGTCGATTGCGCTCGGCTGGGACAGTGAGGGCCTGCGTGTCGTGTTCGAGGGCACGGTCGATGAAGTAAAATCCTCCGGCACCCGGAGCGCCGGTCGGCGTCTCCGCATCACGGCCAAGGGCATGGATACGACAGGCCGGGCCAAAGAAGGCCAGCAGCGCCATTGGGATGGGGCGACGGTGGAAGCGATCTTGCGCGAGGCAGCGGAGCATGCCGGGATCACGCAAATCGAGATTGATCCGGCGCTGCGGAACCTGACCCGCGGCTATTTCGAGATGCGCGATGAAAGCCTGATCGCCATGGGCGAGCGGCTCGCCCGCGAAATCGGTGGCAACTTCCGCGTCACCGGGGGGCGGATTGTGCTCTCAAAGCGGAACGCGGATTACGTAGCTGCCATTGCCGCCACCTGGGGCCAGAACCTGCACAGCTGGGATATTGCCCCGAAACTGGGCCGTCCGCAGTTCGGGGTGGTAAGAGGGCGTTGGTATGACGTGGCGGTCGGGGCTTGGCAGGTTGTCGAGCGCGCAACAGGCGTCGATGTTCCAAGCATCTACGCCGATCGTTTCGCCCGAGCGGGCGAGCTGGAAACCACCCAGCAGGGTGCGAGCGATGCCGCCACGACGGCTCGGGATGCTGGCGAAGGCACGGTCGTCATCGAAGGCAATACGAGGGCGGTGCCTGATGGGCTTTGCACCGTGTCCGGCACGCGGCCCGGTGTGGACGGGTCCTATCGCATTGAAGCCGTGACCCACACGCTGACCCGGGCCGGCGGGTTTGTCACCACGCTGGAGCTGAAACAGCCTCAGCTCGGCGCAGGCAGAGATGCGCGGGTTGAGACCACGGCACCAGTGATGCCAAGCGCGAACGTGCCGCCCATCATCGATCCGGATGCAACCGGGCCGTTCTGAGACCAAGGAGGCAGGGACATGCCGGACAACAGCTTTATCGAAACCATCAACCACCTCTTTGGCGGGGCCATTACCACCCTGATTGGTGCCTTCACCGGCCGGCTGATGTGGCATTCAGGTGAGGTGAAACTCGGCAATCGTCGCTTCTTCGGAAAAGAACTCCTTTGGGAAATCCCAGTGGCCGTGGGCATGGCGCTCATTGGCGATGCAGCGGCAAATTACATCGGTCTGACCCAGCCGGTCTCAACCGGGTTCGTGGCCACGCTCGCCTATCTCGGCCCCCGAGGCGCCGAAAGCCTGCTCTGCGCCTGGATTGGCCGCAAGAAATAACACCCGCCACACATCGATCGCCTGAAGTCACGCCGTCCTCTGGGGCGGTGTTTTCTTTTGCAAGGAGGCCCGCATGACCCCTTTTGAAATCGCCCAAGGCTACATCGGCACTACTGAGGGTCCAGGGCCTGAAGACAACCCGGCCATCGTGGAGATGTACGCCTCGGTCGGCCACGACTGGGTCGAGCACGACTCTGTCGCCTGGTGCGCGGCCTTTGTCGGGCACTGCTTGGAAAAAGCGGGGCTGCGCTCCACTCGTCGCCTGAATGCGCGGTCCTATCTGGACTGGGGCATTGCCGTGGACCTGGCGGACGCTCAAGAGGGTGACATCGTTATCTTCTCGCGTGGGTCGAAATCCTGGCAGGGCCATGTCGGCTTCTTCGTGAAAACGTCCGGGACCATGATTGATGTGCTGGGTGGCAACCAATCTGATGCCGTTACGATCCAGCGCTATGCGAAATCGCGGCTGCTCGGCGTTCGGCGCGCAGGCAATGTGGCCCCGGCCGTGATGCTCTCGGTCCGTGAGGTGCAGGCGCGCCTCAAGGTGCTTGGCTATCACGAGGTGGGCCAGATTGACGGTCAGATCGGGCCTCGCACCCGCGCGGCGATCCTGGCTTTTCGCGATGGCAACGGTCTGCCGCTGGTTCCGATCATCGATGTGGCGCTGACGGAGGCGTTGGCCAGTGCTGAGCCGCGGCCGGTCGCGCTGGAACGGGCCGCGGGCGTGCCTGAAGGCAGTCGCATTATCACGGCGGCGAATGCCCAGGTCGGGCTTGGTGTTCTGGGTGCCGCCGGATCTGTGGCCGCGCAGATTACATCGGCACTGAGCCAGGCAGAAGAGGCGCGCGATACGGCTGAGCGAGTGCTGGATTTGGTCGGGCTTGCAGACGTGGTGCAAGCGGTACTGCCCTGGGTCGGGGCCGCCGTGTTCATTGGCGTCATCTTCTACGCCCTGAAAGCCCGCGATGCCCGGATTGAGGATCATCGCAGCGGGAGGACCCTGTGATGTGGCTCCTGATCGTTTCCATGTGCATGTCGATCGGCGGGGCTCCGGCCTGCGGGTCCGATATCTACCCCGGGCCAATGCGCACTTTTGCCGAGTGCGAGGACGCTGCCGTGCTCACCCATGACCAAATTCGGGCCACCACCGCGGCTGACGCTGTCACCGTGCTGTCGCTCGACACCCACTGCTTCGGAACGGCGGGCCAGCCTATCCCAGCAGAGGGCGAGGAATGATCTCCATCCTGACCACCATCATTTCCGGGATTGGCCACAAGGCTGCTCTTTGGGGTGCGATCGCCGTTGCGATCGGCGCGGCCCTCTGGGTCGCGTTTCGGCGGGGTCGTCTGGAGGCCGAAGCTGAATTCATCGTCCGGCGGGCTGATGCCCGGATCCGATCCCTGCAAACCGCGAAGGAGGTGTCCAATGAGGTGCAAAACGCTGATCGCGCTGATCTTGAGCGCCGCCTTGACCGCTGGATGCGCGATTGATCCGACGCGCGATCGCGATGCCTGCGACTGGGCTGCCCCCATCAAACCCTCCCGAGTAGACGTGCTGAGCGACAGCACGCTGACCCAGATCGTCACCCATAATGAAATCGGTGCCCGCCTCTGCGGTTGGCGGCCCTGATCATGAAATTCCTGAGGTGATCCGTGGACGGGACCAAGTATGACCTGAGCCCGGATGCCTGGACCATGGTGTCTTTCAACGCCTCCGCTGCGCTTGTGGTGCCTCCAGCCGGTGCTCGGATCCGGGGCCAAATGGCATCGGAGAATGAACCGCCTGATGCGGGCGGTTTTGCGATCCGGGCCATGCGCCTCATTCGGGGCATCGCGCCTTTCGAGGCGCTTTGGCTTCGCGCGGTCACCGCGTCGGTCACCGTCACCGTTTATCAAGGAAACAGTATGTCCGGTGTCGTCTACTTCGGCAAATCGCCGTTTCGGTTGCGCGCCTCAGGTCCCGTCGAAATCGAGGTGCCCTACGTGCCCCAGATCCTCGACGGTGGGGCGCCAGACACCGACTACGCCGGTCTCGCCGTCATCGACTGCGGTGGGACCGCTGCTGATCTCAATCTTCGTAGCATCGACGGCCGCATCCAGGGAGAAACCCCATGACCTCCACAGTCTTTGCCAAAATCCAGATGCGCCGTGGCACGGCGGCCGAATGGGTCGCCGCCAATCCGATCCTGGCTGAAGGCGAATTTGCCTTCGAGATCGATACGGGCGTAACCAAGGTTGGCGATGGCGCCTCGGACTATGCAGCCCTGCCGGCTTATGCGACCTACAGCCAGATGTTGGCGGCCCAAGCCGCCATCGAGGCTGGGCAGGCGCAGCTTGCAACCTTCAACAGCCAACTGACGGCGGCACAGAATGCTGCGACCACATCTGTGGCCAAAGCGTCAGAAGCCTTTGTCTCGGCTGGGAATGCCAAGGGATCGGAAGATGCGTCGGAAGTGAGCGCATCGCAGTCGGCACAGAGCGCAATTGATGCCGCGGCGTCTGCTGTGCAGGCAGCCGGTTCCGAGACCAATGCCGCGGGGTCTGAACAGGCGGCTGCGGCTTCCCAAGCGGCGGCTTTGTCGAGTGAACAAGCTGCCGCTCAGAGCGAAGCCAATGCCGCTGCTAGTGAGGCCACAGCCTCTGCCGCGGCAGCTGTGGTTGAACCGCTCGCCGAGGAAATCGAGGTGATCGCGACCAGCATTGGCACCGTGCAGGACGCGGCTGGACCGCTGACCGACATCCAAACCGCCATGCTTGAGATGGCGACTGCCTTCATCAATTCGCAGACGCGGTATGTCTCCGCCGTCGCCTTCTCGTAAGGAGCCCCGTCCGTGACAGTTGAACAGCAAGTGGACGCCCTGACGGCTTCGGTCGAAAACCTGAAATCCGCCGTGGTTTCCAAGAAGGCCACACTTGATGCCTTCGTCGCCGACGCGCAGTCAGCGACCACGCAGGCGCAGTCCGCCAAGGCGAATGCGCTTTCTGCCCGCGACCAAGCTGCGGCCTTCAAGGATGCGGCTTACAGCGCGGCGCAGTCGGCTGCTTCGGCCGTGGCCTATCAGGATCTTTCTGCCGTGGCGCTCACCAAGGCGGTCACGGTGGTCGATGTGTTCATCTACGACACCTCGAAAGACAGCGATGGTGGCGCATGGCGGCATCGGTGTGCTGGCACAAGCTGGTATCGGGAGCCGCTGAATACGGCAACGCGGGGGGCGCGGCGGGAGTTTCCAGCGGTCGCGGTGATTGTTGCGGAAGCCAACCGTATCACGATCTATGATGGGGATGATCCAGTCCTGCCGATGTGGATGGTGTTTGATCGGCCTGGGACATCCCTTGGTATTCTCGCTGACGGCACAGGCCAAACGCACACGGCAATCACCGCCATCAAGGCCATGAATGGAAAACTGTTCAGCGCAAAAGGCCTGACGCCTGCGAATAATGCATGGGGTGGGACCACCTCTTGGGATTTGATATCCGAGATTGCGATCAAAGTGACGACACGCTCTACGGGTTATGTTGGAACAGCCCATATTCCGTTTTCTGAACGGAACAGTATCACCGTGACTGGCCTGACATTTTCTACCCCAAATCCGCAGCTTGTAAATGACGTTGTCAACGATGTTGCGGTCACTGTGCTGCCGAATGCCCCGGTCGATCCCGCCTCAAAGCTGCCAGTGCCTACAATTGCCGTCGCAACGGCTGGGGGCGTGTCGGTGATTACAGACCACGGGGAGGTTCATGACCTCACCTATTATTCGATGGGTCACGCCAATCATGTTTCTTTCTGTGGATCACTCCTCTATTTCACCTACGGAACGACGGCGACGACGAGCGGCAATCCGATGCTCATCGATGTCGCCAATCTGGCAAACGACCAAGCCGACGTAAACGGGGCCAATTTGGCCTACGTGATGGGGCACGTATATGGGTTTAACTCACCGAGCATTTGGCCCGCCTTCAAAGACAATGGTGCGCGGGCTGCGGTTCTTATGTCTTCGACCAGTCTTGCACGCGGTTGTACCGGTGCGCTGACCTTGATGCACTTCGGCGACGTTCCCGGGGCAAAATCCGACGGCAGCATGGTGGCCTATGTCGCCGCAAACTACACCACCGGTTGGATGCCTGGGGATATCAAAGGGGCATGGCTCGCAGACACGGATGATAGCGATCTCGTGGCCAGCGGGGAGTTTGTTACGAATGGCACCTTCGATGTCGATACGACTGCATGGACTGCACTTGACGCAACAGCCTCCGTGATTTCCGGTGCTGTGCGTATCACCAACACTGCAGCCTACGGTCGGCTCTCACAGGTCGTTCCCACGCAAGAAGGGAAAAATTATTGCGTGACGGTGAATCTAATCGGTGGGTCAGCATCGGCGGGAAGTGTAATTACCGGCGCCACATACACAACGAAGAGCGTGGGCTCGAAGTTGGTTCATTATTTCAAGGCCACAGGCTCGAACACGACCGTTTCAATCCAGGTGCAAAGCGCGGATGTTGGTCAATATGTCGACTTCGACAACGTCTCCGTGAAGCACGCGGACGCCGACCGCTCGGTGAATAACAAGGGCCTCGTTATCAATGGCACTGTGACCCGCGAGCCCGTAGCCCCAGGTGCCGAACTTGTCGCATACAGCGGCTTTTCCGCCACCAACTTCCTTGAGCAGAATTACATCGGTGCCGTCGACTTCGGGACTGGCGACTTCTGCGTCATGGGATGGGTGAAGACCACAGGCAGTGGTTCATTTGCATTGCTGCAAATCTCGGACCGTCTTGGAGCAAGCTACGGCACAAACCACATGGTTTTTTGGGCCTTAGGCACGAGCGGTGAATTGCGCGTCAGGTTCGGTGTCGGCGCCAATTCATTGAGCCGAAATATCCCGTTTGCCTTTGGCGACGCAATATGGAGGCATGTTGCCTTCGTAAGACGGAACGGTGTTCTGAACACATATGTTAACAGCATGTCGGTTGATTCAGTGGCCGCATCATCGTTCGATTTTTCTTTCGGCGCCGACTATTTCCTGAATGTCGGCCCTTACTGGTTCAATGGGGTGTTTTCTGGAGGGACAGCGGCGCATCTTGCCCTCCTTCGTGTATCATCTACGGCGCCAACCGACGATCAGATCCGCCAAATCTATCGGGATGAGAGACCGCTATTCCAGGAAAACGCCGCTTGTACGCTCTTTGGTTCCGTGGATGTCACCAGAGCAATCGCGCACGACCCCGATGCGGGGCTTTTGCATGTCGGCACTACTGAAGGCCGTTCAGTGTTCAAAGGCCTCAGCCGAGTGGCGCACAGCGCATCGGCGGTGACGACAGCGATAGCGGCCGGCGGTGATCTTGTGGTCCAGCAGTAGTTTGGCGCTGTTGCGCCGATCTGATTGCACCGCCCCAGCCTATTTCCTCTTTCAAGGACAGCGACATGACCCTCATGAGCTCGATTTCGAAGCTGACAACCTCAGTCGACCAGCTGACCGGCGAGGCGAACGTTACAAAGGGGCAGCTTGACGCCAAGGTTGCGCAGGTTGATGTCGAGGTCGTCGTCGCGCAGGCCGAGCAGATGGCCACCGAGGCCTACCGGGATGAGGCGGCTGCCCATACCTTGATCGCCGCCACCCACCTTGCGACTGTGAAGGCAGGCGTGAGCTATCAGGGCATCGATGCGATCCTTGAGGAGAAGGCTGTGACCGCCGTGGCTGTGTTCGTCTACGACACGAGCCTCGACAGTGACGGGGGTGCTTGGCGCAAGCGCTGCCAGCACACGAGCTGGTATAACGAGCCCCTTAACACGGCCACGCGCGGGACCCGGCGTGAGTTCCCTGCGGTTGCCGTGATCATTGTCGAAAGTAACAAGGTCACCGTTTACGACGCGGACGATCCATTTTTGCCGCTTTGGTGGTCCGTCAGCGGCACTACGGCAAACTCTGGGAGAAGCCTCTTTTACGCAAATTCCCTCGATTACAACGGTGGTCGGGCGTCCGTGGTGGCCAGAGACGGGAAGATCGTTCTCGGCATACCTTATCCCAATACAAACGGCGGTTTGCGGGTCCTGGATTTTGTAGCGGATCGTGCTGAACGCCGCGTTGCCTCGCCATCACTGGCTTACAGCGGTTACCTCGGCCCAACGACCACCCTACAGACCGTCCCAGTTGACGGTGCGTTTGCGGGCGGGTTGCTCAATGACACAGTAAATGACGTCGCGATTACAGTTCTGCCCGACGCTCCACTTGATCCCGACACGGGCCTGCCGGTGCCAACAATCGCTGTTGCATCGGCCGCGGGCATTAGCGTCATAAAGGACGACGACAACGTCTGGGATATTACTGACACGTCAGGCGCAGATTACAGTGCCTCCGCTTCGGTTGTTTTCCTGCCAAGCAACCAGTTGCGATTTTCTCAGCAATTGACGCAGAGCCGTAAGATTTCATCAGTCAATATCCCGAGTTCGGACAGAGAAATCTATTTCTGGCGAAACGGCGGCGAAGGCTTGAACGCTGATGATGGTCTAACCCTGTGGGGGTCGCAGGCAACGTCTGGCTCCGGGATCCTGTACGGTGAAATGGCCCATCTCGGTGAAAACGCAGGCGGCCCTGCGCGATTGGCTTCTGACGGATCAATCGGCACCTCCCTTGGTCTGACGCGAATCCACGACAATTTGACAAATCCGACGGGCAGCATGGTGGCCTATGCCTCGTCGCACTACGCCACAGGCTGGCTACTGGGAAACATCAGGGGGGCGTGGCTGGCTGATACAGACAGTTCGACTCTTTCTGAAGCTGAACTGGTTGCAAACGGCGCATTTGATGTTGACCTCGGCGGCTGGACCGTAACCGGCGAGGGCACATTATCGATCTTTTCGGGTGCTATGCGCGTCCAAAATAATGACCCGTTTTCGGCCGGGTCGAGCCCCGCAGGGGTCTATGCGCTGAATACGAATCCCGGACAGGCTTACACCGTTGCGTTCGAGGTCGTTGGAACCTCAACCGGCAATTCTGGTGTTGGGCTGTCTGCCAATCCCAGCGGTACATCGCGTGAGCTTGCCGAGATTTCCGGCGCAGGTGTCGGTAAGTATCACCTGCATTTCATCGCGAAAACCGAGACTACGTATCTCAAGGCCTTCTCCTGGTCCATTTCCGCCGGGGCATATGCCGACTTTGACAACGTTTCGGTGCGTCTGGCCGTCGCTGATCATTCAGTCGCAAAACAGAATTTGATCGTAAACGGTTCTATCACAAGGTCTTTCGTGGCTGAGGGCGCCAAACTGGTTGCATGTTCGGGTTTCTCCTCGACGAGCTACCTCGAACTGCCCTTTCATAACTCGTTGGACTTCGGAACGGGCGATTTCTGCGCGATGGGGTGGGCAAACACGACGGATCCATACGCCACATTCGTTCGTCTGGGGGATAGTGTGAGCGGAGCCCCGAAGATTTTTGTCGGCACTTATCCCTCTCCAACCGCTGGCAATCTCGAGGCCTATATTCTCGGCGCGCCAAGCCTGCGCCCAAATGTGTTGACGCCGACCGGCTGGTTCCATTGGGCGTTGGTTCGGATTGATGGGCAGGCGACGCTCTATGCCAATTCGGTCCCTTTGGTGAACGTTGCGTCTGTCGCAGATCTCTCGTTGGCAGGAACGGAAACTCTGCGAGTCGGCGTGCGCCACGATGGAAACCAGTCCCTGGACGGGCCAGGCGGCATCGCGCTCTTGCGCATATCTGGCAATGCCCCGACGCCAAACCAGATCGCAAAAATCTATGAGGATGAGCGGCGGCTATTCCTGCCGGGTGCGCAGTGCACGCTGTTCGGCACCTCGGATGCTGTGACCGCGCTCGCCCACGATCCCAAGACCAGCCTACTGCACGTCGGAACGAGCCAAGGCCGCAGCGTGTTCGACGGCCTCCTTCGCGTGGCTAACACAGAAGACCCGGTCGAGACCGCGGTCAGCACCGTCAACGGCTTGGTCGTAGAAGAATAAGGAGGATCGACAAGTGACAGTCAATATCGAGAAACCAGCTCAGAATCTGCGCGAGGAGCTCTCTGCGCTCCGGGCAAAGGTTGCTTCGGGCGTCGCGCAGGAAGCCTTCTGGTTCTCCGGCACCGGCGCCCAGACCGTCTTCGCGCTGCCGCGCGGGTGGAAGCCCAAGTTCGTCTATGTAGATGGCGCGCTACGGCGCCCTGGCACCGGCGAGGATTACACAGCCAGCTTCGACGGGTTCATCCATACGATCACTTTCGCTGTGGCTCCTGCCACAGTGGACGTGGGCGTGATCTGCGTGCGGGAGGCCTGAGCCATGACCGTTTTCATCAAGAAGGGGGGTCTGCCCCTTTCGGTTCGTCAGGCGACCAAGCGCGGTGTGGCTTATGTCGCTGCTCAGCTGGCACAGGCTGGTGCGCGGACGGGCGACGAGGAACTTCTTCGGTTGATCCCGCAAGAGAATTTGCCAGCTAGGTTGTCGGAAGTGGTGAAGGCTCTGGGGCACGTTTCCTACGAAGCGATCGCGCTTGGCTGGGAGGCTGACAATATAGTCAATGGCGCAAACAACCTGTTCAACCACCAGCTTGAGGCCTACCGAGCGGCGCGGGCGCGTCTGGCACGTTACCGGCTGGCGGATGGGCGCCCCGAGGTCACAGAGGGGCGGCAAGTCATCGATGAACAGGGCAATCCCCTGTTTCACGAGGCGTCGGGGGAGCCTGTGATGGAGACCGTCGTTGTGCAGGCGGCGATTGACCCAATCCCGATGGAAATAGAGCAGCCGGTCTATGACGAGGCGACCGGCGAGCAAAGCGGCAGCATTATGGTGTCCAACCCGGATACAGACCAAGATGACAAGGAACGCGCGGCAGCGCAAACGGTCATCGATCAGGCTCCAGCAGAGGTTATTCAATTTGCGGACCCTGATGTGGAGTCAACTTCATGACATCCAGGGTTCTTAGCAAACGGTCGGCAGTTCCTGGCAAAGTGCCGACGACTGCCCAAATCGATCTCGGTGAGTTGGCAATCAATACGCGGGACGGCAAGCTGTTCCTAAAGCGCGACAACGGTAACGGGGCGTTCACGATCATTGAGGTCGGATCGCCGCAGGCCGTGGCATCCAGCCTCGGGCTTGGCGCCTTTGCATATGGAGCGGTGGGCGACTGGACCGTTGCGGAAGATGCCAACGGCACCCTGCGCTTTTTCCACGGTGGTGTCGCGCGGATGCGCCTGGATCCTGACGGAAATTTTACCGTTTCCGGCGACATCACCGCATTCGGAGCACCTTAATCATGGCGTTAGCAGAGTCTGGGTCATTGGCGCTTTCTGAAATTTCGACCGAATTCGGCGGCACATCCGAGCTCGCCCTCAGCGCATATTATCGCGGCGCCGGGCGCGTCCCGGCAGTAGGCTCGCCCAACGTGGGCATTCCGACAAGCGGGGCGATATCATTCTCAGCCTTCCGGGGCAGCGCCAGGACGGCGGTTGTCAATTATGAAATGATCGGTGGAGGCGGAGGTGGTGGGCATGGCGTTGACGATGGCACTTCTTCGGGTCGAGCAGGATCCGGATGGGCGACAAACATCACGGTAGCCGGTCTTCCTATAGTCTCCGCAGCTGGCGGGCTGGGTGGCCTAAACGGACAAGCCTCACGATCAGGCAATGATGGCGCTGGGACGGTCTACGGTCCTGGTGGCATCGGCGGCAGCGTCAATGCCGCAGGTTCCGCAGCTCCCACATCATCATATGGAGCGGGCGGCGGCGGCGGTGGAGGAGACAATCCTTCGACATATGATTCTTCTGGCGCAGGGGGCTTTGGAGGCGCCGCAGGGACACGTCGGACAGGCATAATCACCGCTGATTATGGCGCTGAGGTCAACGTTATTATCGGCGCTGGTGGCACCGGAGCTACAGCGGGGTATCCCGGTGGCGACGGTGCTGCGGGATATTTACGGCTGACGTGGGACGGCACATCGGCTGTCTTCACGTCCAGCGGCTCGGTCACAATCAACTGACGGATTGGACATGGGAATTATCAACATCAACGCCTTGGTGGGGTTCTCCCCGGCGCTGGACGCGCTCACTGACCGGCAGCGCGCTGCGCTTGTCGAGGTGGTTTTTTGCCACCGGCTCGGCATGCTCTCTGCCACGGCAGTGTTCAACGACGCCGAGGTTTTACGTGAGGTCGCAGGACACATCCCGGACAAGGTCGCCCAGGCAAACACCTATCGCTATGGCGTGGACTTGGAAAGTCTCGCGCCCGGGGAGACTCGGTTTTACACCGACGGCGACGAGCCGGGAACGCTGTTATTGGGGTTCACCTATTTGGCTACGGGCGCGCTTGCTGAGTGGAAACGCTACCGGCGTGACACATACGACAAACACCGTGTTCTGATTGACCGATACGGCTCTGATGATCGTCTGGTTTCGGTCGGTGAGGTCGAACGCGCAGGTGGCCCAGAGTTATGGAAGGGCCCGGCCGATCTGCCCAAAATTGCCATAGCAGCCGGGATGAATGCGATCTTTCTTGCCAAAGAAGCCAAGGAGCAGAGCTATCTCAGGTTGCTTCCATCTTGACGGATGGTGTAACTTTAACCGTCCCTGTTTTGCTTCGGCTGCTGTGTTGCCCTTCAACAAGACGGAACAGAAAAATTTGACCAAGTTCGGACTAATCAGAGGTGTAGAAAGCGGAATATCCCAAATGAACGCAGAGCAGGTCAAGAGCATTAGGCAGCACACCCATTAATTTCTGTTCTTTCGCATAGACTTGTGATTCATTTTT
>OJBD01000018.1_pt1 | contig 68954 bp, 66 predicted proteins | sample 1590481 | NCBI WGS metagenome assembly OJBD01 (sample SAMN05416811, study PRJEB24817) | seawater metagenome | isolation source: Sea water | place: Canada:Atlantic | collected 2013-07 | reverse complement strand
CGCTGACCGGCAGGCGATTTGCAAGGCAAATCTGCCGAGAGGGGCGCAGGTTCGATCGCATGGTCACGACTTTGCCGTTGTGCGTGCGATCGGACCGTTCGGTGTAGCGACGCGCCAACAGCAGGTTCTGGGCCTGCATGATCCGGTAGACGCGTTTGTGATTAACAGGCGCTGCGTCTTGCGCCCGTAATTGCCGGTTCAGGATGGCTGTGATGCGGCGATAGCCATAGGTCGGACGCGCTGCCACGAGCTTGGTGATCAGCGGCACCACCGCCGCATCTTGCGCTTTATGGTAGCGCCGACGCGACTTCGCGCTTCCCGTCACGCGGGCGTGCAGGTTTGATCTGGAGACGCCCAGGGTCTCGGCTACGACGCTCATTGGGAACCGTCCTTCGGCTGCGACTGCACATGCCACGTCAGTTTTTTTGAGCGTGACTTGTCGAGCGCTTCCTTCAGGATCTCGACTTCCAGCGTCTTGCGCCCGAGCTGGCGCTCCAACTCGCGGATGCGGTCTTCCATCTGCCGCACGGCGCGATTGCTTGTGACGTCATCGTCCCCGGACACGGCCACGGCCCCTCCCTCCAGCATCAGACGCCGCCAACGATACAGCAAGTTCGGCGCGACGCCATTGCGACGCGCAACGGCGGAGATGCTGGCGGTCTCGTCCAGCGTCTCCTCCACAATCCGCAGCTTCTCGGATGACGACCAGCGGCGCCGGCGGCCGCCGTCGGTGATGATCTCATAGTCAGACATAAGCACGTGCTTAGGGCTATCCCTAAAAGCCTCCATGGTTATGCCCAAGTGTCCGGTCGAAAGGGGGGCCAGTTCAAGACGACGTGCTGGCCTACAAGACTTTTCCGCAGGCTCACTGGCGGCAAATCCACTCTACCAACCCACTTGAACGCCTGAACAAAGAGATCAAGCGTCGCACCAATGTCGTCGGTATTTTCCCCAACGAGCCAGCCATCAGACGCCTCGTCGGTGCGCTGATGCTGGAGCAGAACGACGAGTGGGCGGTCACACGCCGTTACATGACGCTGGAAACCGTCGCCGCCATCTGCGAGGATAACATCATGGACCCGGCAAAAAACGCCGCCCTGTAAACCGGCTCAACATCCAGCCGGAGAACAAATTACACCAACGGCTGGGACACTATCCACGCCCAGGGGCACTATCCACCATGGCTCGTTGGGAAATAGGAGCGACTGTACCGTCTGATCTTCGCTCAGCCAGTAAAGGTTGCTCATAAAGCCCCCTCAATTTGGGAGTTTGAATCGTGCAGGCCAGATTGCCTCAAGTGGATTAATGGGTCTTGAGTCTAAATTTTGACCTGGATTCTTTCCCTTTGAGGATGCTTTCTGAAACATCAATGTGAAACATTCCCACGCCGGTAGGCGGGGGCATTCACGCCATCAATAAAGGCCGGTCAGTCGGGTGTTGACGGACGGCTTGTGTGCGCAAAAATATTTTTTTCGATCTGGTGCGCTGCTTCTTTCAACCCAATGGCCACATGGGTCATGAGATCCGGCTGCATCTGACCGGCAATAGTGATTGCACTCAGCCCGAGCCGAGGCTGGCTATTGCCATCGCAAGCTATTGACGCCGCAATATTGACGCCGATGAAGAGGTTTCCAAAATCAAAGGCATAACCGGTTTTGCGGGCCTCTTCTATATCGCGCCAGTAATTGTCGAAGCCGGGAGGCGCCTGCCATTGCAGCTGGGCGTAATGGTCCTCTGCGGTTGCTCTCTCCATTCCGGTACGTGCAGCATAACAACGCCCGAGGGCGCCGATCAGAGCAGGCAGTCGGGATCCGGTTCGCATCCGCGCGTGGACAATGTATGTGGGCGCCATGCTGTCGATCATGACGATACGCTGGCGTTCCGTCACATGCCAAAGCGCAACCATGACATTGTGGTCTTTTGCCAGATCGCTCAGGAGAGGCCGGATGAGATCAGTCGGATTTGCCCCCAGAATCGGTGCGACGAATTCAAGGACCCCCATGCCGATGCGGTAGGTTTTATCTTTCGGATCAAAGCTGACGACCCCTTCTTTCGTAAGCGTCTTTAATAAGTTGAACGTAGACGAAACGCTTAGCCCGCTGACCCGCGCCAGGGGAGCGACGCCTTCGGGACTGCTGATCATCGCCATGCTGCGCAAGAGTTTTATCGCATTCTCAACAGCGGGGACAAACTTCGGAGAATCAGACGCGGTCATGATCAGTGCCTCACGGAAACACGAGATATTTCGCTTGCGGAAAGCCATTCAGTATAGGAAAAGTCCCGCATTACAGGCGATCCCTACGATTCGTCATTGATACATGTATTGGTGACTCGCCATTAGTAAATGCGAAAATGTCGTCTGGGCGCAAAGCGGAAAAGGCACTTGGGAGGGTGTATTCGTTGGTTTTCAACGCCAGTTTTGACCGGACCTGACCGCAGGCCCGGAGACTCGAGCGCCGAGAAGGTCGTGATCCTGAAACTGCCGCCATGACAGCGGGTCGGGGTCTGGACGTTCAGACAAATAGAATCAGACAGACGATAAAAGAAATCGCCAGCTGATTGCGATTTCCGAAGAGACGAGGAGCCTAAGAAATGCACTGCCAGTGTATCCATGAATTCGGCCAACCGTTAGCGGCGCAGGAGCGCCCCGATATGACCCCTGAGGGAACCGAGGTTGTATTGCGGGTGACGGCAGCCGGAGTGTGCCATTCGGATCTTCATGTCCGTGAGGGCGGGTTCGATCTGGGCCATGGGCGACGTATGTCCTACGAGGAACGCGGCGTGAAACTTCCGCTCGTCGTCGGGCACGAAACCACCGGTCAGGTGGTCGCCGCTGGTCCGGATGCCGGTGAGATCGATCCCGACACCCATTATGTCGTCTATCCCTGGTGTGGCTGCGGCTCATGCCCGGCGTGCAAGGATGGCAACGAACAGCTCTGCGTCACACCGGGGTTTCTGGGCGTCCATCGGGATGGCGGTTATGCAACGCAAATCCGCGTGCCGCATCCGAAATATCTGTTCGAGATAGGCGATCTGGACCCCACATTCGCCGCGCCGCTGGCCTGCTCGGGCTTGACCACATATTCGGCGCTGAAGAAGGTTGAACCGACGCTGAAATCACACCGGACGGTGCTGATCGGTGGTGGCGGGCTGGGCTTGATGTGTCTGCAGCTTATCAAGGCGCTTGGCGGGCAAGCGCCGGTTGTAGTTGATATTGACCCAACCAAGCGCGCCGCTGCGATCGAAGCCGGTGCCGCCGCCTCTGTCGATCCCGCGGACAAGGATGCCATTGCGCAGATTCATGCGGCCTGCGACGGCGCACCAATGGCAGCGATTGATTTTGTTGGCGCGCCCGCCACGTCCGAGCTGGGCTTTGACGTGCTGGGCAAAGGCGGTACGCTGATCATGGTGGGGTTGTTCGGCGGGGCCACGCCCTGGGCGCTGCCGCTGATCCCGATGAAAAGCGTCTCGGTGCGAGGCAGTTATACCGGATCGCTTTCCGAGTTTGACGAGCTGATGACGCTTGTGCGCACCGGCGCGCTGAGCCCCATCCCCACGCGGACATGGCCCCTGACACAGGCGCAGGAAGTAATGGACCTGCTGGAAGACGGCAAGATCATCGGCCGTGCCTTGTTGATCAATGACGCCGAAGCAACAGGCTGAGTTTACGACCCTTTGAAGGCTTTTCAGACGGTGTTTCGCAACCGGAACACCTCATGAGAGCTCTGGCTTAGCCAAGAGAAAATACACACAACAGAGGAGGAAATTATGAAACTTTCCAATACATTCAAGACAACTGTGGCCAGCATCGGGCTGGCCGCCAGCCTCGCCGCCACGGCAGCCACGGGCGAGACGCTGAACTATGCCATCGGCTTCCCGCCTGGCGGCGCGGCGAGCGATGGCGTCAATGAATTCAACGACCTGCTGTCCTCCGAGGGTGATATCAAGCTGAAGGTGTTCGAACTTTCCCTGCTGAACCTGAAAGAGACCCCTCCGGGTGTGCGTGACGGACTGGCCGATGCCGGCTATGTCCTGACCGCCTATTATCCGGCGGAATTTTCGGAAATGAACCTGGCGTCTGAAATGTCGATGCTGTCCACCATCGGCACGCCGACCCCGTCGGCGGGTGCGGTGATGACCGGCGTGATCGCAGAATACGTGATGCTGCGCTGCCCGGAATGCCAAGTCCAGTTCAAGCGTGAGAACCAGGTGTTCCTGGGCGGCGTCGGTACCTCTGAATACATCAACCTTTGCACCTCTCCGATCCGTTCGACGGCTGACCTTCAGGGCAAGAAGATCCGTTCGTCGATCGCGTCAATGGGTCGTTGGGCCGAAAGCCTGGGCGCGACCAAGGTCACGTTGCCGGGCAATGACATCTACGAAGCGATGTCCCAAGGCGTGGTGGACTGCGCTATGGTGTCGGCACCGGAACTCGGCAATCTGCAATTGTTCGATGTGACGAAATACATCACCACCAACGTGCCGGGCGGTACCTTCGCGGCGGTTGGCGCGTTGAACTTGAACCTGGACACATGGCAGGGCATGTCGCCGGAAAGCCGCGCGCGGCTTATCACTATGGCGCCGCACAACTCTGCCATGGTCACGGTGAACTATTCCGACAACGCGACGACCGATCTGGCGAAAGCCAAGGATATGGGCATCGAGATCATCGAGGCCTCGCAGGAACTGCGCGATGCGACCGAAGCATTTGTGAAACAGGACCTCGAGGTCATCAAAGAGAACTTTGCCAATGATTACGGTGTCGAGAACATTGAAGAGAAGACCGCCACCATCATCGATCTGATCGAAAAGTGGAAAGGCCTGACTGCCGAAGTCTATGACGACAAGGCCGCGCTGGCCCAGCTGTATGAAGACGAGATTTTCTCCAAAATCTCGGTCGACAGTTACTATATGGACTGAACGAAGAAAGGGGCAGGTTCATTCGGACCTGCCCCTTTTGGCGCGCAAGGAGAGTTTGATGGGAAAAGCCGGCAAGTTACTTGGTGCATTTGCAAGCGCCTATGCCGTGGTAGGAGCCGTGGCGGTGGCGCTGATGATGTTACACATCACGGCGGACGTGGTCGCGAAATTCGTGTTCAACAGCCCGCTGCCGGGGACAATCGCTATCGTCTCGCAATTTTACATGGTCTTTGCCACCTTCTTGCCTCTGGCTATGGTCGAGCGCTCGAATTCGCACATCTCGGTTGAAATCATCGTCGTCAATTTTCCCAGGCGGTTGCAGGATGTCCTCGCGATGCTGGCGACCAGCCTTGGCACAATCATCTTTGGTCTGTTGACATGGCGCGCGCTGATTGAGGCCGGGCGCAAATACAGGGTCGGTACGTTCAGCTATGAAGACGGCTACAAAATCCTGACCTGGCCGACCTATTACATTGTACCGGCGGGCACCGCTCTGCTGACGCTTGTGCTGTTCTACAAGGTCGCCTGTTATTTCACCGCACATATAGATGACGCAGGCAAGGATGGCTCGGCACAGGATGGTGCCGCATGATCTTGTTCGCCTGCCTTACTGCACCAAAAGAGATCGGGAACCAGAATGACTGACGTTCAGATCGGTTACGCCGGGGTTGGTATACTTCTGGCTCTGATAGCGCTGCGTGTGCCGATTGGCCTGTCGCTGATCACTGTGTCCTTTGGTGGTATTTATATTCTTGTTGGCGCACGGCCCGCCTTTGGCGCGCTTGGCGTGTTTCCCTATACATTTGCCGCCACTTGGCACCTGTCTTCGATTCCGATGTTCGTCTTGATGGGATTCTTTTGCTTTCATGCTGGCCTGACCAAGGGGCTGTTCGGCGCGGCCCGACTATGGTTATCGGCCTTGCCCGGTGGATTGGCTATAGCGGGCGTTCTTGGGTGCGCCGGCTTCGCCGCTGTCACCGGTTCGTCGATCGCGTGTGCCGCAGCAATGGGCCGGATCGCAGTGCCCGAGATGTTGCGCTATCGCTATGATCCGGGTCTGGCGACAGGATCCATCGCGGCGGCGGGGACGATCGGTGCGCTGATCCCACCGTCGATTCTGTTCATCCTCTACGGCATCATCGTCAAGGTGCAGGTCGGTCAGCTGTTTCTGGGCGGTCTGGCCGTGGGCCTGTTGACGGCCGCAGCCTATAGCGCCGTGATCATGCTGCGTGTGTTGCGCAACCCCGAACTGGCCCCCAAGGCCGACGAACAGATCACCTGGAAAATGCGCATGGTCGCGCTGATCGATGTCTGGCCGGTGCTGGTTCTGATTCTGGGCGTATTCGGCGGATTGTTCGCCGGGATCTTCACCCCGACCGAGGCGGGCGCCGTCGGAGCGTCCATGGCGCTGATCATCGCCTTTATCAAGCGGTCAATTGACCTGCGCGGCATCTGGTCATCGCTGATGGAGACGCTGACGATCTCGGCGTCTATATTTATCATCGCCATCGGGGCCAGCATGCTGACCCGGTTTTTTGCTTATTCCGGAGCAGGCGATCAGATCGCCGAGTTGGTGCATAACATGGGCATTAGCCCCCTGTTGCTAATCATGGCGATTGCGCTGCTGTATATCCTGCTGGGCATGTTCCTTGAACCGATCGGCGCGATGCTGTTGACCCTGCCGATCCTGCTACCGCTGATTCAGGCTGCAGATATCAACTTGCTGTGGTTCGGCGTTCTGGTCGCCAAATTGCTGGAAATCGGGATGATTACTCCACCCATCGGATTGAACGTTTTTGTTCTGAAGGGCGTGATGGGTGAACAGATTTCGACCGGGACGATTTTCCGGGGCGTCATGTGGTTCATTTTTGCCGATATCATCATCCTCGCACTGATGGTTGCCTTCCCCGAATTTGTCCTTTTCCTTCCAGGGCTCCTGCAATGATCGCCCACTTTGACAGAACTGGCACTGAACTTTCATAAGCAAGCGCAGTGCAATAGTCCTGCCTGGCACCTTCATCTTAACGCGGGCCCCAGTCCTAAGGGCGAAGACCCGCTCCACGCCCCTCGGTCTCACCCCATCCGTTCCGAGGCGAACGATCCCGGAGAGGCCGGGAACACCACTGTCTTGTTGCCGTTCAGGAAGACGCGGCGGTGGATGTGGGCGTGGATCGCGCGGGCAAGGACCTGGGCTTCGACATCGCGGCCGAGCGAGACGTAGTCAGATGCGCTTTGCGCGTGGGTGACAGAGCAGATGTCCTGTTCGATGATCGGCCCTTCGTCGAGGTCGGCGGTGACGTAGTGCGAGGTCGCGCCGATCAGTTTCACGCCGCGTTCGTAGGCCTGTTTGTAGGGGTTCGCGCCCTTGAATGACGGCAGGAAGGAGTGGTGGATGTTGATGATCCGGCCCGACATTTTCTGACACATATTATCCGACAGCACCTGCATGTAGCGGGCCAGCACGATCAGGTCGGCGCCGGCGTCCTCGACCACCTCCATGATGCGGGCTTCGGCTTCGGGTTTGTTCTCTTTGGTCACCTTGATGCAGTGGAAAGGCAGGTCGTGGTTCACGACCACTTTCTGATAATCCATATGATTTGAGATCACCGCCACGATGTCGATCGGCAGCGCGCCGATGCGCCAGCGGTAGAGCAGATCGTTCAGGCAATGGCCGAAACGCGAGACCATGATGACGACCTTCATCTTCTGCGCGGTGTCGTGGAAGGCAAAGTCCAGGTCGAACTTCTGTGCGACCTCGGCAAAGGCGGCGTCAAGATCCTCGCGGCTTTGCCCTTCTTCCGAGATGAAGATCGTGCGCATGAAGAAGCGGCCCGTTTCCGTGTCGTCGAACTGTGAGGAATCGGTAATGTTACAGCCGTTCCGGGCAAGGAACGTGCCGATGGCGCCGACAATGCCTCGGGCTGTGGGGCAGCTTACGGTCAGGCAGATCTTTGTCATTGGGTGTCCCTCTTGGTGTTGACGCGGGCGTAGGTTGGCCTGCGGTGTCCAGCGTTACTTAATACGCCATTAGGGTAGGTTGAAGCGGCTCAACAGGCAGGAAGCGACACTTATCGCGCGCATAACGCTTTCGACGGGGAAATTCGCGAGCGAGCGTGCAGTTTCGCCGCACGTAGGTCGGCCACGGGCGCCATGAAAAAGGGCGCCGCACGAACACGCGCGACGCCCAGTCGTCAAATCGTATGGATCACAGTTCGAAGCGGTCCGCGTCCATCACCTTGACCCATGCGGCGATGAAATCGTGCACGAACTTGTCGCCATTGTCGTCCTGTCCGTAGACCTCGGCGATGGCGCGGAGTTGGGAGTTCGAGCCGAACACCAGATCGGCGCGGGTCGCGGTCCATTTGACCTCGCCCGACTTGCGGTCGGTGCCCTCGAACAGGTCCTGTTTGTCCGACGTCGCCTTCCACGCTGTGCCCATGTCCAGCAGGTTGACGAAGAAGTCGTTCGTCAATTTGCCGGCCCGGTTTGTCAGAACGCCATGCGCCGTGCCGTCGTGATTGGCATCAAGCGCGCGCAACCCGCCTATGAGCACGGTCATTTCCGGGGCGGTCAGTGTCAGCAATTGTGCGCGGTCGACCAGCAGATGTTCGGTTGGCATGCTGGATTCAGCGCGTGTGTAATTGCGGAACCCGTCGGCCAGCGGCTCCAGCGGATCAAAGCTTTCGGCGTCGGTCTGCGCCTCGGTCGCATCCGTGCGCCCCGGCGTGAAAGGCACGGTCAGGTCGTGACCGGCGGCCTTTGCGGCGGCTTCGACCGCTGCGGTGCCACCCAGAACGATCAGGTCGGCGATGGAGACCTTCTTGTCGCCCTTGGCGTCAAACCGCGATTTGATCCCGTCCAGCGCGGTGAGCGTGCGGGACAGGGTTTGCGGTTCGTTGACCTCCCAATCCTTCTGGGGGGCGAGACGGATACGCGCGCCGTTGGCCCCGCCACGCATGTCCGAGCCGCGATAGGTCGAGGCCGAGGACCATGCGATATAGACGAGGTCACGCTGCGCAACCGCTTCCAGCAGCTCTGATTTCAGCGCGGCGATGTCAGCGTCGTCCACCAGCGGGTGATCGACCGCAGGGACCGGGTCCATCCAAATCAGCTCTTCTTCTGGGACTTCCTTGCCGAGATAGCGGGCCTTGGGGCCCATGTCGCGGTGCGTCAGCTTGAACCAGGCGCGGGCGAAGGCATCGGCGAACTGATCCGGGTTTTCGTAAAAGCGGCGCGAGATCGGCTCGTAAATCGGATCCATGCGCAGCGAGAGGTCGGTGGTCAGCATGTTGGGTGTGCGGCGCTTGCCCTCGACATGCGGGTCAGCCACGGTGTCGACGCCTGCGCCATCCTTGGGCTTCCATTGATGCGCGCCGGCGGGTGACTTGGTCAGTTCCCACTCATACTCGAAGAGGTTCTTGAAGAAGCCTTGCCCCCATTGCGTCGGCGTCGTGGTCCAGATCACCTCAAGCCCGGAGGTAAAGGTGTCATTGCCGTGCAGGCCATGCTTGTGCTTCCAGCCCAGCCCCTGTTCGGCAATGTCGGCGCCTTCGGGTTCCGAAGAGATGTCATCCGGGCTGCCCATGCCATGAGTCTTGCCAAACGTGTGACCGCCGGCGATCAGCGCGACGGTTTCCTCGTCGTTCATCGCCATTCTGGCAAAGGTCTCGCGGATATCCTTGGCGGCGGCCAGTGGATCGGGATCGCCGTCCGGCCCTTCGGGGTTGACGTAGATCAGACCCATCTGCACGGCGGCGAGCGGATTTTCCAGCGCCCGGCCTTCGCTGTAACGGCCATTGGGCTTTTCAGAAGTGGCGAGCCATTCCTGTTCGGTGCCCCAATAGACGTCCTCTTCGGGTTCCCAGATGTCGACGCGTCCGCCGCCAAAGCCAAAGGTTTTGAAGCCCATCGTTTCCAGCGCGACGTTGCCGGTAAGAACCAGCAGGTCGGCCCAGGACAGGGCATTGCCGTACTTTGCCTTGACCGGCCAGAGCAAACGGCGGGCCTTGTCGAGGTTGGCATTATCGGGCCAGGAGTTCAGCGGCGCAAACCGCTGCGATCCGGAGGTGGAGCCGCCGCGGCCGTCGCCCGTGCGGTAGGTGCCCGCGGAGTGCCAGGCCATGCGGATCATGAAGGGGCCGTAGTGTCCCCAATCCGCCGGCCACCATTCCTGGCTGTCGGTCAGCACCTCTGCGATATCGGCCTTGAGCGCGTCGAGGTCGAGCGTCTTGAACGCCTCGGCATAATCGAAATCGGGCGTCATCGGGTTGGAGGCGACGCCGTTCTGATGCAGCACTTTCAGGTTCAACTGGTTCGGCCACCAATCGCGGTTCGTGCGGGCACCGGAAGGCCTGTGAATGACCGGGCAGCCGCCTGCGGCGCTATCGTTTCCGTCCATGATACTCTCCTAATGGCAGTGTGACTCGGGGCCGAATGACTCGGCATTGCCCAAAGTGTATCAGGGGGGTCCTATCAGGATAACCCGCTGTTTTCTGATGGCCTGGATAAGGCAAGCTTATGCTTCGTGCTGATGGGGCGGCCCCGATCCCGCCGTCCGCGCCCGTTGCGGCCACGGCGGGTGTCAAGCCGACGAATTGCCATTGTGTCACGCAGAAGCTAGACCCCCCGACAGACCAGTGAGGGAGATCGCATTGACCAATCATCTATATCAGGGCGATCTGCCGGACGGGCTGGACCTCGGCCCTGTCGTGGCCATTGATTGCGAGACCATGGGACTGAACCCGCATCGCGACCGCCTCTGCGTCATACAGATGTCGGGCGGGGATGGTGATGCGCATATCGTGCAGGTCGCTATCGGCCAGACCGAGGCGCCCAACCTCTGCCGGATGCTGGAGGACCCCGAGGTCCTGAAGCTGTTTCACTTTGGCCGGTTCGACATTGCGGCGATGTTCAATGCCTTTGGCGCACTGACCGCTCCGGTCTATTGCACTAAGATCGCGTCCAAACTGGTGCGCACCTATACTGATCGGCACGGGCTGAAGAACCTGACGCAGGAGCTGATCGGCGTCGATCTTTCCAAGGTGCAGCAATCGTCGGACTGGGGCGCGGCAGAGCTGACGGCGGCGCAACTGGACTATGCGGCATCGGATGTTCTCTACCTCCATCGTCTGCGGGACGAGCTGGACAAGCGGCTGGCCCGCGAAGGACGCACGGGGGTCGCGCAGGCCTGTTTTGATTTCCTGCCCATGCGGGCGCGGCTGGACCTGATGGGGTGGCCCGACACCGACATCTTTGCCCATACATGATCGTCGGAGCCTGACATGGCGTGGAGCGATCGCAATTATACCCGGATGGTCGGCTGGCTGAAAATCGTTCTGCCGCTTATGGCGCTGGGCCTGCTGTCGACGGTCTTTCTGCTGTCGCGATCGAACGAAGCCATTCAGGATCTACCCTATGCCGAGGTCGAGATTGGCGAGGACGGGCTGCTGGAACGGGTCTTGCGCCCCTCCTTCGCGGGCGCAACGGATAGCGGCGATCTGATCACCTTTGTCGCGGATATGGCAAAGCCGGTGGGCACGGGGCTGGGCCAGATTGCGGCAGACAAGGTCGAGGCCGATATTCAGCTAAAAAGTGGCGGGTCGATCCAGTTCCACTCCGACACCGCGCTGATGGATGGCGCCGATGCCACGGCGCAGTTGCAGGGCCGTGTCGTGATCGACACCTCCACGGGGTATCGCGTCACGACCGAGCAATTGATCGCGGGCATGGACCGGGTCTATGCGGAAACGCCGGGTCAGGTCCGGGGCGACGGTCCGCCGGGGCAGTTCACCGCCGGACGTATGGTGATTCAGGCTGAGGGCGGCGGCAGCGATGTGCAAATGCGCTTCACCGACCGTGTGAAGCTGTTATACCACCCCAAACCAGAGTGAGGATACGCCAATGACGATCTTCCGGCTATGCGCGATTGTGCTGTTCGCCCTGCTGCCTGTCGCCGGCCTGACACAGGCCACCGCCTTTGGCGGCGGACAGGTTGATCCCGAAGCCCCGGTCGAGGTCGAAAGCGATGAACTGAAGGTCAATCAGACCGACGGCACCGCTGAATTCCTCGGCAACGTGGTCATCGTGCAGGGCGAGATGCGGCTGGCCGCGCCCCGCGTTCTGGTCGTCTATGACGAAAGCGGTGAGCGGATCAGCAGGCTGCAGGCCACGGGCGGTGTCACGCTGGTCAGCGGAGAGGATGCCGCCGAAGCGGAGCGCGCGGATTACGATATCGACAACGGCAACGTGGTCATGCAGGGCGACGTGTTGCTGGTGCAGGGCAATTCGACTCTGACCTCGCAGAAGATGACCGTTAATCTGCAAACCGGGCAGGCCCAAATGGACGGGCGTGTGCGCACGATCCTCAATTCGAGGAACTGAAGTGCCCGATCCCAAGCTGCACGTCCACTCTGGCGACAAGGGCCTGCGCATCGAGAACCTGCGCAAGTCCTACAAGAAGCGCGTCGTGATCCGGGACGTGACGATCAAGGTAGATCAGGGTGAGGTCGCGGCGCTGTTGGGTCCGAACGGGTCTGGCAAGACCACGACTTTTTACGCCATCGCCGGATTGGTGGTGCCCGAGGGCGGCACGGTGCGGATCGACGGGCGGGACGTGACGTCCCTGCCGATGTACAGGCGGGCCCGGATGGGCATCGGGTATCTGCCGCAGGAAATGTCGATTTTTCGCGGATTGTCGGTCGAGGACAACATCTCTGCCATCCTCGACATCACCCATTCGGACCGTCACAAACGGCGCGAGCGGCTGGAAGAGCTACTGTCGGAATTCTCCATTGAACACCTGCGCCGCGCTCCCGCCCTTGCGCTTTCGGGGGGAGAGCGGCGGCGCGTCGAGATCGCGCGCTGTCTGGCGGCGGATCCGCGCTATCTGCTGCTGGACGAACCCTTTGCCGGGGTCGATCCGATTTCGGTCTCTGATATTCGCCATCTGGTCGCGGATCTGAAGAAACGCGGTATAGGTGTGCTGATCACGGACCATAACGTCCGGGAAACGCTGGAAATTGTGGACCGGGCTTATATCCTGCACGATGGCAAAGTGTTGATGTCAGGCACCCCTGACGAGGTGGTGGAAAACGAAAACGTGCGCCGCGTCTACCTTGGCGATAGTTTCCGCATTTCCTGACGCACGCGACCCCGAACGCAAGTGTTTGCCTACCAAGACTGCGCGACGCCATTGACAGGCAGGCCGGGCGTCCTTTCATATAGTGGTATGACAGTCACAAGACTCCCGATCGACCCAGCAACGCCCTTGCGGTCCTTGCGCGAGATCATGGAGCTTAGCCTGTCTTTCCGCAGCATTCGCGCCTGATGCCCCTCTGCACCAAGCATGGGGTACACGCCCGAATTGTCATAAAAGGAGACGGAATGCGTTACGAAGTCAGCGGCAAGCAAATCGACGTCGGCGAGGCCCTTCAGACTCACGTCAAGAACGAGTTGCGTGAGATCATGGACAAATATGGTCAGCGTCCCACCGATGCCACCGTCATCTTTTCCAAGTCAGGGCACGAGTTCGTCTGCGAGGCGACCGTGCACCTAAGCTCGGGCTTCAATGCGGCAGCGAAGGCCTACGCCACTGAGATATATGCCGCTTTTGACGACGCACGCGAGAAGATGGACAAGCAGCTCAGGCGCTACAAGCGGCGGCTGAAGGACCATCACAAGCAGAGACCGGAGCCGGTTGAACTTTTCGGCGCGTCCTCGTATATCCTCGCCGCTGAGCAGGAGGATGTGGAATCGGAGAGCGAGACCCTGCAGCCGATCATCGTGGCCGAGATGGAAACCAAGATTCCGTCGCTGTCCGTCGGTGAAGCGGTTATGCAGATGGAGCTCGCAGGCGCACCGGTGCTGATCTTTCGGAACGAGGGCAAGGAAGGGTTGAACGTCGTATATCGCCGTGAGGACGGCAATATCGGATGGATCGATCCCAGAAATTGAGGCAGCGGGGCCACCCGTGCTGAATGCAAGGACGACATGACCCTAACTGCGATCCTCAAACCCGGGGCAATCAAGGTGATTGCCTCGGCTTCGTCCAAGAAGCGACTTTTGCATGATGTGGGCGAATTGGCCCAGAGCGCTTATGGATACGGCAATTCCGCCGTGATCGAGGCGTTGATGGAGCGGGAAAACCTCGGTCCAACCGGCGTGGGCCATGGAGTTGCTTTGCCCCACGCCCGGCTCGGTCAGGTCAAGGACATGTCGGCGGCCTTCATCCTGCTGGAAAAACCGGTGAATTTCGATTCCGTGGATCGCCAGCCGGTCGACATCGTCATGGCCCTGTTCGCGCCAGAAGATGCCGGAGTCGAGCACCTGAAGGCGCTGGCGCTGGTGTCGCGCACGCTGCGCAACCGGGATCTCTGCAAGAAGTTGCGGGCCAATCACGATCCGGCCACGCTTTATGCGCTGCTGACTTCGGACCAGAATATTCAGGCGGCCTGACCGGTCATCCCCATTTGCCAAATCCGAACATCAGATAGTCGCGGGAATAGACGTCCGCGGCTTTTTGTTCGATCTCTTCGTCGTAGGTCGCGGACAGCGGATAGGGCGTGTCCTCGGACGCGACGCGCGGCGCGCCCGGATCGGGGTGGCCGAGGCGGCGCGCCAGTGCGGGCAGCTCGGTCGCGATCTCATCCTCGCGCAGGATCACGTCCGGCAGGGCAAAGCCGGCCATCCCTTCGATCACCGCGCTTTGCGTCGCCCAAGTCTGATCGATGCGGATCGCCGTCTGCCCGGCGAGGTTGGCCTTGAGGAAATCGAGGAACATCGCAAAGGCCTGCCGGTGCTGGTCGCGGCTGTAGTCGCTGCCATCGCTGTTGCGACCCGGAATCGGCAGTTTGTACTTCTGGCGCAGGGTCTGGCGGATTTCACCAAAGCTGCCCTTGCCGGTCTGAACGATGCGCCTGCAGAACACCGAATGCGCCCGTGCGACGGGATGGCGGATCACGGCAAAGCTGCGGTGCCCGGTGTTGCGGCGTTTCCACTGGCGCAGGTGCTTCTGGGTGAACTTGCCGGGGAGGTCGGACCTGTCGACACCATCGAGCGCGGCGAGCCAGTCCGAGATCTCGCGGTCGATCTCACCACGCACCGGCATGTAGAGCAGCGGGGTTTTCGCGGCGGCCTGATAGGCGGGCACATTCGCGCCACGCCGGGGCTCGAAGTTCGGCGTGCGAGTCAGGTTGAAGCGGTCCATTCGGGCCAGTGCCTGCTCCATCTGCTCGAAGTTCCCGACCTTTTCGGAGAGCGGTGCGGGGTTCTGACGCTTCAGCTTGTCGTCGAGCTTGTCGAGCTGATCGTTCTGACCCAGCCAGCGGGCGAGGCCGTTCATCACGGCGACATCCTGCAAATCCTCGTAGGCTACGTAGAATGCCGTCTGGCCGCTGGTCTGCAGGGTATTGAGCAACCGGATCTGGAAGGCCTGCAGCGTCGCCATATGATCTTCGAACTCCGCCGCGTCGAAGTCGGCGGTGGCATCCTTGCGCCGACGCACATCGGTCAATTTCCACTGGCCGGTGCTTTGCGCGATCTTCCAACTGACGTAGCTGTCCACGGGATTGCGCGTCAGGATGACCTTGGCGCAGCGCGGATCATGCAGCACCTCGTCCAGAACGCGCGGGTCGTGGTCGTGGAAGTAGCGAAAACCCGAGAGCTCCTCGGTGCTCTTGAACGCCGCGATCAGACTATGCGGGTCGGCGTCGCGTTGGTCCAGCGTCACGCCGAGGCAGTCGGTCTTGTTTGGATAGCCTGGGAAATGCGGATTGAACGCCTCACCCAGGCAGGAGAGGCCGGGAAAGGCGTTCAGGTTGGCCTCAAGAAAGTTCGAACCGGTCCGCATTTCCGCGAAAACCACGAAGTAGTCGAATTGGGGCATCTATTTCTTTACCTGATATGGCTTGCGCGTGCGGTCGGGTTGGGTGCGGCTGGCGGGCGTGTCGACGGGGAAATCGCCCATGAGGTAGGGGTGCATGCCCTCGTTCTTGAGGTCCTGCAGAAACTGGCCAAAACCGGTTAGGTCGACCATCTTTGGCAAGTCTGACAGGCGGCGGCTCGATTTTGGGCCGATGGTATCTGCGATCGCTTGCAGCGGTTCTAGCGGGGCCGCCGCGAAATCGGCCATTGTCCAGATCCGCACGCTCGCCTTGGTCGCCGGGTCCCGCAGAATGTCGAGGAAGCGGCTTTCGATCTTTTGCAGCCGCGCGGCCTCGGCGCGCAAGTCCGAAAACGCGCGCGCCGACCGAAACAGAGGCACCGCCCACGCGCCGGAGATGACGGAAACCTGCGCGTTCGCGTCCTTCGCCATGAAGCCCGTCGCACCTTGGTGATCCATCGGCCCCAGTTGCAGGCATTGCCGTTCACCGCGGGTGTTCCAGATCAGGTTCGTCAGAAAGAACTGGGGCCGGTAGTCGCGCGCGGAAGCACTATCCGACAGCGCGCCGTGGATGACCCGCTGACCAGCCGAGAAATGCGCGCGGTCCGGGGCGAAGACATGGCCGTGCACCTTGCAGCCGGTGGTGCGGGCAAGCCATGCCTCGAAATCGGGATAAAGATCGGCAAACCCCTGAAACACGGAATAGGATGCCGCCGTCAGGCCATTTTCCCAAGTCGGGTTCGGCAGGCGGCTGTGCATGTAGAGGCCGGGCCGCCCGCGGGTCCGCCTGTCGGCCGCGCGGGAAAAGATGCGGTCGATCTTGCCGGGGTTCGGCTCTGTCCGCTTCATCGCGTGGGCTTCGTCGGTCAGGAAGGCCTCGTAAAGGCGGTCGGCGCGCGGCCAGATCTTGCGTGCGACAAAGCAATCGGAGCGGCGCAGCAATTGCAGGTGATCGTCGTAAAAGATGTGCGGCTTGCCCTGAAAGTCGAACTTGGAAAGGGTGAGAGACCGGCTTTCGATATGCAGGGAGTAGAGGCGTGAAAGGGTCTGGAAATAACTCTCGTCCGGGATCCAGACGCGGCGGAAAAAGGCGTCGTAGGTCTCCCGCTCCGGATCGTGCAGGATCGCTGTCAGGGTCTGGCGCGTCAGGCACCACCATTGCGAGCCCATGTGCGGCACGATCCCGTGCGGCATCCGTCGCGTGATCCGCAGACGGCGTTGCAGGGTGACGTAGCTGTCAAACAACCGACGATGTTTTTTCCACGCGAAGGGGAAGCGCAGGGTGAACCGCTCACTGTCCAGCCCGCCGACGGTCCAGGGCACATCCGTCGTCGTCGCGCTTTCGATAAAGTCGGTCCGGGGGCGTTCGGCGAGGTAATCGACAAGGTGCTGCACCGGGCGCAGGGGCAGGCATGACCCCGAGGCGAGGAAGACATGCCCGACCTCGGGAAAATCGCGCAGCATCATCTCGCTGGCCGATTGCGTCGCGGCAAGGATTCCCCATGTGCCCCACTCGCAGCGATGGCGTTTGCAAAACCGGATGGTGTCGATGTCGCGAAGCGCCTTGCGGAACTTCTCGAACGCCTTGCGCGACACGCTCGTGTCGGCGTGGATCACCACCGGGCAACCCGAACCTGCCCAGTGCCGCGCGACCTGTTCGGCGCGGTCCAACGCGTTATGCACCAGCATCACGACGCCGAGCCCGCTCATGCCCAGTTCCCCTTGGACATCAGGCCGAGGATCTCGAGTTGTCGCCAGTTGATGTATTTCTCGGACCAGTTGCACCAAAGGTCCGGATCGGTCCCGCCAAGGTCCGCGTAGGCCTTGTATTCGACCGAGGCATTGTAGTGCTGGGCGCGCACCAGCTCCTCCTGCGCCTTCTGGGTGAAGGTGTCGAGAAACTTGGTATGTAGCAACAGGCCCGAGGCCTTTTCCCCGCCCCATTCGTCATAGGTCAGGTTCAGCCCGCGCGGCAGAAGCATGTGGGTCGATGAGGCATAGGTGTTCTTACGCTCCCACTTCACCAGCGGGATCTTGTTCAGCGCGGGCGCAAGGGCAGGTTTGTCGGCGAAAAGGGCGCGCATTCGCGGCCCGCCCTGAATCCAGAGATTGCCGTAACGCGGGTTCTTGCGGATCACGTAATTGCCGCTGTCGAACCAGGTGGCGATCTCCAGCGGGTTCTGCCCTTCGCGGTAGGGCTGCGCGTCGATCCGGCCCTTGGGATACATGTCCAGCAACATGGCCGAAAAGGACTTGATCGAGGAGGCATCGAGCCAGTCGGTCAGCGCCTGAATGGGACGGGTGTCGCAGAACGGGTAGACGAAGAATTCATCCGGATCGACGGTCAGCGTCCAATGGTTGTGCGCATAGCGCAGCAGCAGCCAGTTGACCCAGTCCATGCCAAAGCGCGCGCGCTTGTAGCCATGCCGGGTCTGCCAGAGCGAACAATCGGGCTGATCTTTCAGGTAGTCGCCGGTCCCGTCGGTACTGGCGTTGTCGACAAAGAAAAAGTGGTTGATGCCCTGATTGCGGTAATACTCAAGGAAATAGGGCAGGCGGATACGTTCGTTGCGCGCGGTACAGAACAGCAGAACGTCGGATTTGCGGATTTGGCGGGTGCGATTGGACACGGCCGACAGTTCGCGCCGCTTGCGCAGGGCGCGGATCAGCCAGCGGCGACGCTGGAGCCTCAGTCGATATGACGAAACGATGCTCAACGCCCGCCCTTCCTGACCCATTGCACCGGATGAAAGGGTCGGCGGTATCAGATCATCTTGAGGACGATCTTGAAATGCTCTTCCCATGTGGGGGGCGTGAATGCGCCCGGTCCCGTGGTGCCTGATCGTCCATCCTCAAGTCGGCTCTTGATGGCCGTCTTCCAAGGATAGCTGTCGTCCGCCGTAAGGTAAACTGGCAATTCGCCCAGCACTTCGCGCACCGAAGGCAGATCGGCGCTGATGACGGGGGTTTGCAGAGCGGCGGCCTCGACCGGCGGCAGACCGTAGCCTTCGGCGTAACTGGGGAACAGCAGGGCGTGGGAATGAGCCATCAGCGCGGCGATTGCCTTGTCCGAGAGGTCTGTCCATTCAAAGATGTCGCGCCCCTTGAGGTCGGAGGCGTCGAGCCGGTCAAAGAACGCCTCATTGCGCCAGCCGCGCGCGCCGGCGATGCCGAGGACGGGGCGGGGGCCGTCTTTTGCCTCGTTCCAGCCCTCCCAGATATCCAGCAGGAGGGTGTGGTTCTTGCGTGCCTCCGTGGTGCCGACGCTCAGGAAGAGAGGGCGGTTGCGCGGCAGATCGGACGGGATCGCGACCTCGTCCGCGCGCGTGAGATCGACGCCGAGGTAGGCCACGACGCAGGGCGGCAGAGCGTCCGCTGCGGTGTCGGCTGGTGTGCCTTCCGCCTCGGCCCTCGCCTTGGCGTGACGCTCTACGTCGTCCTTGGTCTTGACGCTGTTACACAGGATCATGTCTGCATGGTTGAGCGTGCGTCGCAGCAGCCCGTCAAACCGGTTCACCGCTTCGGGGCGACTGTAGTCGGGGAAATCCAGCGGGATCGTGTCGTGGATCATCACCGTCGTCTTGCCGCCCGGATGCGCCGCGACGGCCTCAAGCGTATGCTCCGTCAGGTTGGAATGTCCCACGTTGATATAGCTGATCCCCTCGGGCAGGGCGCTCAGCAGGCGGGGGAGGTTCTTGCCGAAGCCCTTGACCGCCGCCAGCCGCCAGAGGTCGCTTTGCACCTGCCGCTGCATCGGGGTCAGTTTTAATGCCAGCATGAAGAGCAGACCTTTCGACCCCCATGGCGTGCGCCCCTGCATGCGATGCAGAAAGGAGGTCATGCCGCCGCGATCCAGCAGCACATAGCCGACCGCGACCCTGACCAGCGCCCAGACGGGCGTTTCGATCTCCAAAAGCTCGCGCAGATAGGCCAGTTCAACGCGGTCGATGCCGGTCAGTTGACGCCCAGGCCGGCTGGCCAGTCGCGTCAGATCCAGCAGGCGGACGGGCGGGGTGCTATTTGTCGTAATGGCCAGTTTGGTGCCACCGCCAGGCGTCCGAGATCATCTGATCAAGCGTTGAACGTGTCGGCGACCAGCCCAGTTCCTTGACGGCACGGGTCGATCCGGACACCAGCTTGGTACAATCGCCGGGTCTGCGCGGTCCCTCTTTATATGGCACGGGCCTGTCGGTCACCGCGCGGGATTGATCAATGACGTCTCGGACGGAAAAACCAGTGCCTGTTCCTAGATTAAACACGCGGTCGCCCTTGCCGTCCATCAGCCATTTCAGGCCGAGGACATGTGCGTCCACGAGGTCACAGACATGCACATAATCGCGTATGCAGGTGCCGTCGTGGGTGTCGTAATCGGTGCCAAAGATCGTCAGCGCGTCGCGCTTGCCCTCGATGGCGTCCAGCATCAGTGGGATCAGGTGCGTTTCGGGTTGGTGGAACTCACCGACTTCGGCCTCGGGATCGGCACCAGCGACGTTGAAGTATCGAAAGATGACGTGACGCAGACCCTCGGCGGCCGCGAAGTCGCGCAGGATATCCTCGATTGCGCGCTTTGAGGCACCATAGGCATTGATCGGCTGCTGGATCGAGTCCTCGTTGAGCACCACGTTGTCCTGATCGCCGTAGGTCGCGCAGGTCGACGAAAAGACGAAATTCATGCAGCCGGCGTCACAGGCGGCCTCGATCAGGTTGAGCGAACCTTCGACGTTGTTTTTCCAATATAGGCCGGGCTTTTGCATGCTTTCGCCGACCTGGCTCAACGCCGCGAAATGCATCACGGCGACGGGCTGGTGCGTGTTGAACACCTCGTCCAGCCGCGCGCGGTCCAGCAGGTCGCCGCGCTCGAACGGGCCGAACTTCACCGCCTCTTCCCAGCCGGTGACGAGATTGTCGAAGGTGACGGGCGTAAAGCCAGCCGCCCGAAGCGCCTTGCAGGCGTGCGAGCCGATGTAGCCAGCGCCGCCGGTGACGAGGACCTTGTTCATCATCATCCGCCTATTGCGCTGCCTGATCCACAGTCACGACCTCGCGCAGGTAGGACATCAGATCATCGCGCAGCTCTGGGCGCGATAGGGCAAAGGAGACGGTCGCCTGCAAGTAGCCCGACTTCGACCCGCAATCGAAGCGCTGGCCGTTGAAACGATAGCCATAGACCGGGCGGCCTTCGGTGATCTCCTGCGCGATGGCGTCGGTCAACTGGATTTCACCGCCCGCACCCTGCTGCTTGGCGTTGAGGTTCTTGAAGATCTGCGGGGTCAGCAGATAGCGCCCGATCACGGCGAGGTTCGAGGGCTGTTCACCCGCTGCCGGTTTTTCGACCATGCCCTTGACTGAAACGAGGGCGCCGTGGTCCTCCTTCACGTCGAGGATACCGTAGGCGCTGGCCTTTTCTGGCGGCACTTCCATCGCGGCGACCATATTGCCGGGGTTCTCGTTAAAGGCCTCGACCATCTGTTGCAGACAGGGCTTTTCGGCGGCGATGATGTCATCGGGCAGGATCACGGCAAAGGGTTCGTTGCCGACCAGCCGCCGGGCGCACCAGACCGCGTGCCCCAGCCCGAGGGGCTTGTGCTGGCGGATGTAGGCAATCGCGCCACTGTCCATATTGGTGTTCTTGATCGCATCCAGAAGGTCGGTCTTGCCCTTGCGCCTGAGCTCGGACTCAAGCTGCGGCGCGTGGTCAAAGTAATCCTCCAGCGCAGCTTTGCCGCGCGAGGTGACAAAGATGAACTCCTTGATGCCGGCCGCGCGCGCCTCATCAATCGCGTATTGAATCAACGGGCGGTCGACGAGCGACATGATCTCCTTGGGGATGGATTTCGTGGCGGGCAGGAAACGGGTGCCCATCCCGGCCACGGGGAAAATCGCTTTGCTAACCTTATTTTTCATAATCTGTCTCACTGCTGTCGAAATGGCGCTCACTACACGTTGTGGCAAGTATGGCAGAGCTTGGCGCAGGGTGCACCCTGAAGCCGCGCGAATTTTGGGTCTTCTGCGGGTTTGCCTCCAGACGACGCAAAATCAGAGGTCAGGGGCTGGGCAAACCGCGCGGCACCGATATGCGCCGCAGTTCACGATTTAATCGTGACCTAAATGTGGTCAATTGTAAGATTGGTCCGCTGCGGTCGCTTTTTCCCCACAGGCCGCCCTGTTGTTCCCAAACGCCGGCTTTCGTCATACGGACTCGGTGAAACAGGGTCGTCGGTGAAAACACGAAGAGAGAGACCGAGGCGCCCGCTGTGGCCTTTTCGGCGGCATTCCGGCGCAGGGCGCGGCGGTTGTGGGACCGGCCCGCGACGACCTCGGGTTTGCCGGTAAGCCGGGTTGCAAAGGGTTTGAACGCTGTCGTGGGCGCGCCCAGCGGGGTGAGTTCGGAGAGGTCGCGCGCCTGACCGGCCACGATACCATCGCGCAGGCGGCGGCGCAGGCGGCGCACGTCGCCGGGTTCCAGACGTCCGGCGATCATATGCGCGATCAGGCTTCGGTCCCGTTCCTCCAGCATGTCGGCTATGACGGCGTCGTGCTGCTCGGCGGGGCAATGACGGCGCAGGTAGACGGCGAGGCTGGCGCCGATTTCAAACAGGTCCTTGGGTGCGCGCGCGGCAGTGCGACGGGCAGAGGGGGCGAAGGCGTGATGCACCTGCGCCATCGGGCTGATCGCGGTGATCCGGCCCGCGCGGGCCAGCCGCATGTTCAGGTCAGTCTCATCCAAATAAAAGCGATAGGCCGGATCAAAGCCGCCGTGCTGCGCCAGAACGGAACGGCGAAAACCCATGTTGGTGCCTTCGGTCTTGATCGCGCGGCCCGGCGGCGGGGTCGGGATCGTCGGTTTCGTTTCATCCACGGCCAGTGGCGTGGCGATGCCGGTGTGATCGACGCTCTGCGCCTTCCACTGGAAACTGATGCCGTTGCGCCCGATGACAAAGCCACCGACAGCGGCAACTTCGGGCTCGGCGAAGGGCGCTGTCAGATGCGTGAGCCAAGTGGGCTCGGGCACCGCGTCGTCGTCGATAAAGGCGAGGATCTCACCGCTCGCCAGTGCGATGCCGCGATTGCGCGCCTCGCTTATGTTGGGATTGGCAAAGGCGGCTGTCTTGACCTCATCGCAGAGGCCGAGGCGGCGGACGGCCTCCTGACCCTCGGCGTCTGCGACGACGATGATCTCGTAGGTCGGGTAGTTCAGGCGCGACAGGCCGGTCAGTGTCAGGGCAAGGCTGTCGCCCCGTCCCCGGCTGACGACAATGACACTGACCGACGGGGACGTCACGCGGATTTCAGATCGACCGTGGGCGCGCAAGCGATGAAGAACGGATTGGCAAAGCCGTCCTTGCCATAGGCCAGCGGGGCCAGCGTGTCGAAATCCAGAACCTGACCGCCCGCACCGGTGACGACCGCATGGCCGGCGGCCGTGTCCCATTCCATGGTGCGCCCGAGGCGGGGGTAGAGATCGGCCTCTCCGGTCGCGACGAGGCAGAATTTCAACGACGAGCCGGCGGACTTGGATTCCGAGGTCGCATAGCGGTTGATGTAGTCGTCGGTCGATTGATCCCGGTGCGATTTGGAGGCGACGATACGCAAGGCCTCATTGTCTGCCTTTGCGACCGAGAGCGGCGTCAGCGTACCGACGCGGTCCTTGTCGAACGGCCCGGCCTCCTCGACCGAAGAGCCGTCGGCACGGGTATAGAACATGCGGTCGCGCGCCGGAGCATAGACCACGCCGCGCACCGGAACGCCGTCCTCGACCCAGGCGATGTTGACCGTGAAATCGCCGCGCCGCTTGATGAATTCCTTGGTGCCGTCCAGCGGATCGACAATCAGAAAGGACATCGCCTGTTCACCGTGGGTCGCGGCCTGTTCCTCTGTTACTAGTGCGGCCTCGGGGAAAGCCGCGTGCAATCCAGCCGAGATCAGGGCGTCCGCCGCTTCGTCGGCCTCGGTCACGGGGCTTGCGTCGGACTTGGTCTTCACCTCGAAATCGTCAGCATTGTAGATGGCCATGATGGTGTCGCCGGCCTCAAGGGCAAGGCGGCGCATGACGGTTTCAAGTTTTACGTAATCCAACGGTCTCTCCTAGCACGGCTCTGCATGGGGCGTGTACGAAGTCTGTACAGGCCGGGGCCTTGTGTGAATTGCCATGATCGGCGGTGCCCGTTATGATGAAGCGTGAAGGGAACAGCAAGAATTCCCTGCGATAGTCAGGCAAACGTCACAGAGGCATCGGAATGTTTGAGCAACGACTCCAGCGGTCTCGCATCGGTTCTGCCGTCGCCATCGCCGAACTGATCTATCATGCCTCGGTCCACTCGATCCGCAAGACGCATCGTAATGCGATCATGTCGATCGGTCTGAATATGTTGCAGGCGGTGATCTTTGTCATCTCGTTCTACGCGATGTTCGAGATTCTCGGGCTGCGGCGCAACGCGATCCGGGGCGATTTCCTGCTCTATATCATGTCGGGGATTTTCCTCTACATGACGCACGTCAAGACGCTGGGCGCCATTGCGGGGGCTGAGGGCGCAACTTCCGCCATGATGAAACACGCCCCGATGAATACCGCCGTGTCCATCGGGGCTGCGGCGCTTTCGACGCTCTATATTCAGGTGATGTCGCTGGTGCTGATCCTGTTCTTTTACGACGTGCTCTTTACCCCCATCACCATCGATCAGCCGGTCTATGCCTTCGGGATGCTCTTGCTGGCATGGTTCACCGGGATCGGCCTCGGGTTGGTGCTATTGGCGATCAAGCCCTGGGCGCCGCAATTCGTCAGCATCTTTAGCCAGATATACCAGCGCGCGAACATGATCGCTTCGGGCAAGATGTTCGTCGCCAATTCACTGCCAGCCTATATGGTTGCGATGTTTGACTGGAACCCGCTGTTCCATGCGATCGATCAGTGTCGCGGCTTCGTCTTTCTGAACTACACGCCGCATAATTCATCGATTTCCTATCCGCTTTTCATCGGGATCGGCTTTGTCATGCTGGGGTTGATGGGGGAGTTTTACACGCGCCGCCATGCCTCGGTCTCATGGGATGCGAAGCGCTAGAGCGCGCCAGGGTTTGACACATGAGTGCGTAATCAGATGCTTAAAGATGTAAGGTGCGCGGAAGGCGAAGGAAACTGTCGCCCTCGCAAGCCTATGATACTGCGTTCAAAATACGCGCCCTATGCCTTGACCTACGCCAGCGGTTGATGCGGTCCATGCAGGTCGTCTAGGAGCCTAGCGCGCCGGGTTTATCCGTCGCGCTTCCAATATGAGGCTTATGTCCGCGGTTTGCAGGTCCAAGCTGTGTGGGAGCGGATTTCAAAGTGGTCCATTACCAGCCAAGCAGATCGCCGCCCTAGCAAACCCCTGCCAATATTGATACTCGCTCAGTGAGCAAAACTCACCAGACGCGCCGGGAGAAACGTATATGAAGGCCAGGATGCCTGCGGATCAGAATGATCGCCTGCGGGAGCTGATCGAGCTGGAGGTACTGGATACGGCGCCTGAAAAGCGGTTCGACGATGTCGTGCGTCTGGCCTCCCGGATTTGCGAGATGCCGATCTCCCTGATCTCGCTCGTGGACGAGGACCGGCAGTGGTTCAAGGCGAACGTCGGCCTCGGGTCCGACACGACGCCGGTGGAACAGGCCATCTGTGCCCATGCCATCCTGGAGGACGATTACCTCGAAATCAGCGACACGCAGACAGACCCGCGAACCGCTGACAATCCGCTTGTCACTGGCGATGAGCAGTTGCATTTTTACGCCGGCGCGGTCTTGCGCAGCAGCAAGGGCCACGCCATCGGTACTCTCTGTGTTCTGGATAACAAGCCCAACCGGCTAAGCGATCTGCAACGCGAGACCTTGAAAGTGCTGGCACGTCAGGTGATGGCACAACTAGAACTGACGCGGGCATTGAAAGAGGCCGAGATGTTGCGGCTGGAGGTCGATCACCGGGTCAAGAACTCCCTGCAATCCATCGCGTCACTGACACGTGTTCAGGCCAACATGGCCGCGTCCGAGGAAACACGCGAGGCGCTGGAATTGACCCGCCGCCGGATCGATGCCATCGCGCTGCTTCACGAACAGCTCTACAAAGCGGACAATGCCGGTGCGATCGCGATGGAGGATTTCCTGCCACGCGTGGCCGCTCTCTTGCAACTGTCGGCACCGCAGGGCGTCAGGGTCGAATGTGAGGTGCCGTCGCTTACATTGCCGTCTCAGCAGGCGACGGCAATTGGGGTGATCGTCAACGAATTTGCCTCCAACGCGTTCAAGCATGCGTTCGGCAACCGGGACAGCGGCCTGATCCACTTTGCGATCACGATGGATGGACCAGACTGCGCGACGCTGAGTTGCTCCGACAACGGCGGGGGAATGGACGACCCCGATGCCGCAGGCACAGGCTTGGGGATGCGGATCATCGAGGCCTCTGCCCAACAACTCGGAGGGCAGGCGGTCACGACAACTGACTGCGAAGGGACCAGGACCGCTATACTGATTGCTCTTTCGGATGCCGCCTGAGCGCGGCGCAAAAAAGCGCCCTATACCATCACATCGCAAGCGCTCCTGATCGCCCGGATATTCTTGCCATAAGGCGCAGGATCGCTCACGGATCCGCCGCCAAAGACCGCCGACCCGGCAACCAGAACATCCGCTCCGACTGCGCGCATCAGGGGCGCGGTTTCGGGCGTTATACCGCCGTCGATCTCGATATGAACCGGGCGATCGCCGATCATGGCGCGCAGGTTGCGCACTTTCTCGATCTGCGAATGGATGAATTTCTGTCCGCCGAAACCGGGGTTCACCGTCATGATGCAGACCAGATCGACCATGTCGAGAACCGCCTCGATTGCACTGACCGGGGTGCCGGGATTCAGCGCCACACCCGCCTTCATCCCGGCACCCTGGATCGCCTGCAAGGTCCGGTGGATATGCGGACCGGCCTCGACATGGGCGGTCAGGATGTCCGCGCCGGCATCGGCAAAGGCGTCGATATAGGGATCGACTGGCGAAATCATCAGGTGCACATCCATCACCGTCTTGATGTGCTTGCGGATCGCCTTGACCAGGGGCGGGCCGAAGGTGAGGTTCGGAACGAAGTGACCGTCCATCACGTCCACATGGATCCAGTCCGCGCCTTCGGCCTCGACCGCTTCGATCTCGGCTCCGAAATTGGCGAAATCCGCCGACAGAATGGACGGCGCGATTTTCAGGTTGCGATCAAAAGTCATGGCTCACCTCACAGCTTGTTGCGCCCCACATAAGCGTCGTCGTCGGGCGGGGGAACCGCCCCCGGCTTCATCTCGTCAAAAATACTCGAATTCCGAGCGCCCGGACCACGCGCAGGCTAACCGTGAAGCGCCGCAATCCGCTCCACCTCCTCGGCGGAGCCAAAGACGAAGGGGCGACGCTCGTGAAGCGCCTCAGCTGTCAGTGACAGGATCGGGTCCACGCCGTCGGTCGCCTTGCCACCGGCCTGTTCTACCAGAAACGCCATGGGGCCAACCTCGTAGACCATGCGCAACCGACCGTTCTCGTAGTTCGGGCGCGCATCGACAGGGTATAGGAACGTGCCGCCCCGCGTCAGGATCCGGTGCGTTTCAGCGACAAGGGAGCCAACCCAACGGAAGTTCATGTCCTTCCCCTTGGCGCCGTCGCGTCCCCTTTCGCATTCCTCGACATAGGCCAGGATCGGAGGCGTCCAATGCCTGCGGTTCGAAGCGTTGATCGAAAATTCCTTGGCCGCTTCGGGCAGGGTCATACGTGCCTCGACGAGAACGAATTCGCAGCGTTCGGGGTCAAGCACATAGAGTTGCGTGCCATCGCCAAAGGTCATGGCAAGCAGGGTCTGCGGTCCATAGGCGATGTAGCCAGCCGCGATCTGATCGGAGGATTTACGCAGGAAACTCGCCTCGCCATTGTCAGCGGCCTCAAAAATCGAAAATATCGTGCCGATGGTCACGTTGACGTCGATATTCGAGGATCCATCTAGGGGATCGGTCGCCAGCGCGTAGCCTCCGTCATCGTCGAGGGTCACTACATCCTCTTGTTCCTCGGAGGCGTAGTAGCGCACGCCTGTGCCGCGCAGGGCGGCCTCGAACATCTCGTCAGCCATGACGTCCAGCGCCTTTTGCTGATCGCCGTCAGAGTTCTCCCCGACACCGGCGCCGAGCTTTCCGGCCAGCGGGCCGCGTGCGATCACCCGTGACAGGTCGATGCTGGTGGCGCAGAGCGCGTCGATGATCGGACGCAGGGCATTGGGAATGAGGGCGGGGTCGATGGCGGGCATGGCTGTCTCCGGCAGGTTCCCGCCGGTTATGCCCTATCCGCGTCGAAGGGAAAAGAGTTGAGGGTGGATACGGAGGGCATCTGCCCTCCGGACCTCCCGAGGATATTTAGCAAACCAAAGTGGGGCGGTGTCGCGTCGCTTTGGCTTGGCGGCGTCAGATCAGCGCGCGACCGAAGGTGCGCGGTGATCTGGACGTGTGAGCGGCGATACCAGACCTGGCAGCCGGGTCAGTTCCGGTATTGCTTGAGTTCAAGCTTGGCGATGGTTTCGCGGTGGACCTCATCCGGGCCATCGACCAGGCGCATGGTCCGCGCGTGGGCAAAGGCCGAGGCCAGCATCGTATCCTGCGACACGCCCTGCGCGCCGTGTACCTGCATGGCGCGATCGACGATGCGTTGCACCATGTTGGCGGCGACGACCTTGATCATCGCGATCTCCTTTCGGGCGACCTTGTTGCCGACGGTGTCCATCATGTAGGCGGCGTGCAGTACCAGCAGGCGCGCCTGTTCGATCTCGCAGCGGCTTTCCGCGATCCAGTGCTTGGTTACGCCCATCTCGGCGATCCTCTGACCGAAGGCGTCACGCTGCATGCCGCGTTCGCACATCATTTCCAGCGCGCGTTCGGCCAGACCGACAGATCGCATCGCGTGATGGATTCGGCCCGGCCCAAGGCGACCCTGTGCGATCTCGAACCCGCGTCCTTCGCCCAGCAGGATGTTGGAAGTTGGCACGCGCACGTCCTTGTAGACGACTTCGGCGTGACCGTGCGGGGCGTGATCGTAGCCGATGACCGACAGGTGCCGCTTGACCTCTACCCCGGGGGTGTCGAAGGGCACGAGGATCATCGACTGCTGCTTGTGCGTCTCGGCCGAAGGGTCCGTCTTGCCCATCAGGATCGCGATCTTGCACCGCGGGTCCATAGCGCCGGAAGACCACCACTTGGTCCCGTTTATCACGTAATCATCGCCGTCCCGAACGATCCGCGTTTCGATGTTCGTCGCATCGGAGGAAGCGACCGAGGGTTCCGTCATCGCAAAGCAGGACCGGATTTCACCATCGAGCAACGGCTTGAGCCACTTGGCCTTATGCTCTTCGGTGCCATAGAGAAAGATCGTCTCCATGTTGCCGGTATCGGGTGCGGAGCAGTTGAAGGGTTCGGGGCCGATGGCGCTGCGCCCCATGATCTCGCACAGGGTGCCGTATTCGAGATTGGTGAGGCCCGCGCCTTTGTACTCGCCCGCATCATGGGGAAGGAACATGTTCCAGAGGCCGGACTCGCGCCCCTTGGCCTTCAGCTCTTCCATGATCGGCACGGGCTGCCAGCGATCCCCGTCCGCGACCTGTTCCTTGTAGACGGCCTCAGCCGGGTAGATATGATCGTCCATGAATTTCAGGAGCTTCTCACGCATTTTCCTGGCGTGATCCGAAATCGGGAAATGATCGTACATCTGGGCTTCTCCTCCGCTTTGGCGGTAATGGACACCGCTTTGCAGGGCAAGTCAACACGCGGAAAATGCTTCCGACAAGCGGAATATTGACGAGACCTTTTGGCGCGATAAAGTGCGGATCACGTGGACGATGAAAAGAGGAACATCCGAATGACGCAAATTTCCGCGCAGGGCGTAAGTCGGGTGATACCGAAGGTTATCGTCGGCGAGACCCTGGTCCCGCTCGCCCCGCAGATCGCAAAGCACGCAGCCCGCCGACCTGACAAGGCCTGCACTACCGACGAGACGACCACCCTTAGCTGGGGCGCGTTCGGCAATTTGGTGGCGCGTGTGGCCGGGCGATTGCAAGGCCTCGGGGTCGGGCCGGGCAGTATGGTCGCATCGCTTGCCGAAAACTCCGCCGCGCATCTTGCGCTGTATCTCGGTGTGGTGCACGCCGGGGCTTGCATGGTTCCTCTGCCGTTTTCGGCGACAGCGGAGGCGTTGATCAAGATGCGGCGCGATTGCGCGGCGTCACTGCTGTTCACCAGCGTAAGCTATCGCGATACCGCGGACAGGCTGGGCGCAGGCACGGTGATCGACCTTGCCGACCTCGAGGCCTGGGTGGGGGACGCGGCGCCGGTTCCGCCTGTTGAGGTCGCCGAGGACGACCTGTTCGACATGATCTATTCCAGCGGAACGACCGGCACCCCAAAGGGAATCGTGCATGACCACCGGTTCCGCATGCGTCAGTTTTCCCGCACTTCGGCTTATAAGTTGGAAGAGGACGGCGTGTTGATGATGTCGACGCCGCTCTATTCCAATACAACACTGGTCGCGGTTCTGGGCTGCCTCGCGCGCGGTGCGTCGCTGGTCTCCATGGCGCGGTTCGATACCCTGCGCTTTCTTGACCTCAGCGAGACCTATCGCGCAACCCATGCCATGTTGGTGCCGGTGCAGTTCATGCGTCTGATGGGTGAGCCGAGGTTCGATGATTTCGACCTCAGCGCGTACATCTGCAAGATGTCCACCTCGGCCCCGCTGCCCGGTCTGTTGATCGCCCAGGTGATGAAGCGCTGGCCCGGCAATATTGTAGAGTTTTACGGCATGACCGAGGGCGGTCCCTCCACTGTTCTGGATTGCGCGGCCTTCCCGGAGAAGTGGGATACGGTCGGACAGCCTTCGCCCGGTGTGGATATGCGGGTGATCGACGAGGCGGGCAGTGAGCTGCCCCATGGCAGTTACGGCGAAATCGTCGGCCAGTCGGGCGCGATGATGCCCGGCTATCACAACAATCCAGACAAGACGCGCGACGCCACCTGGGTCAGCCCGGACGGTGGGCATTTCATCCGCACCGGCGACATGGGCCGGTTCGACGATGAGGGCTTCCTGCACCTCTTGGACCGGAAGAAGGACATGATCATCTCGGGCGGTTTCAACATCTATGCCGCAGATCTGGAGGCTGTGCTACGACAGCACCCCGAGGTGGCGGACGTCGCGGTCATTGCTGTGCCCTCGCCAGATTGGGGTGAGACCCCTCTCGGCCTCGTGGTGACGCGGAGCGCCGATTGTGACACGGAGGCGATCCGGGACTGGGCCAACGCGCAGTTGGGCAAGACGCAGCGTCTCTCTGCTGTCGAACGGCGTAATGATCTGCCTCGCAGTGAGATCGGGAAGATCCTGAAGCGGGAACTGCGTGCGCCGTATTGGCCGGGTACAGAGAAATAAATCCGCATTGCGGAAACAAATTCCAAAAAAGTTGATCGCCTGAATTAACTGTGCCATCCTTCGCGGTAGCGGTAGCGGTAGCGGTAGCGGGAGGGGATGGCGTGAGATTGGAAGGCAGGGCCGAGGTCTTCGCGGGCACGGCCAGCAGCATTGGACGCGCACCGGCGCGGCGGTACGACAAGGACGACTATTTCGGCCCGGCCTACCCGGCAAAGCGGCGGAGATTTACCGGCATCGTTAATGTCTGGCCCCCAGAGGTCGAAGGTCGGATGCACCACAGCGCCGAGACCGCCGGAGCCTGCCCGATCGACGCGCCGGATAACCTGCATGGTGAAGAGGGCAGGGCCGTGGTGGGGCCGCGCCCAAACGCCGCTCTGCTTGTGAAAGACACGATTATAGGCTGGTGCCATGACGACATGGGTGAATATAAATGCACCCGCTAGAGGGTTCATGTCGCAGGGCCGGCGAAGCGCGGCTCCGGCAAGATCTTAGGGCGCAACCTGACGGAGGCCGGTGAGAAATGCATGAGACGAGCGGCGAGTTGATAAGGAATGGCTTCGGTTCGTGATCCAAGATAGGCCCACCCTGAAGCAGGAGGACGATGGTGCGAAAGAGAGCGACCGACAGCGGTCTTGAGGCGTCCGACAAGGGCGACGGCGACCGCCAGTTCGTGACCGCGCTGCACCGCGGGCTGGGGATTTTGCGCGCGTTCCGCCCGTCGGACAAGGCGGGATTGGGCAACTCCGAACTCGCGGAACGCACAGGGCTGCCTAATTCCACGGTGTCGCGGTTGACCTTCACGCTGCTGAAATCGGGGTATCTGGTCTACGACGATGGCACGGGCCGCTACCGGATGGGCGTGCCGGTGCTGTCTCTGGGTTATGCGTGTCTGGCCGGGATGCAGGTCCGCGAGACCGCGCAGGTCTATATGCAGGAATTGGCCGACGAGGCCGGAGATGGTGTGTTGGTCGCCCTTGGCGGGCGGGACGACATGGCGATGACCTACATTGCCGCCGCGCGCTCTCCCGGCGTGATTTCATTGCAACTCTCTGTCGGGTCGCGCATATCGCTGACCCGCTCGTCCATGGGCCAGGCCTATATCGCCGGGACGAGCGTGACAGAGCGCAAGGAGATCATCGAACGCATCAAGGCGCGCTATGACCCCGACCGGGTGAACGAAATCCTCGAACGATTGGAAGAGGCGCGCGAACAGGTCGCCCAGCGCGGATTCTTCTGCACGATTGGCGGCTGGCAACGGGACGTGAATGCAGTTGCGGTTCCCTATCGCAGCCAGCAACCGGACACTCCGATGCTCGCCTTCAACCTCGGCGGATACAGCTTTGCCTTGCCCAAGGAACGTCTGGAAGACGATCTGGGCCCGCGGTTGGTCGAACTGGTCCATATGGTGAACCGGGTCGGCTATTGACGTCGATCCGCTCCGCCAGAGCCCAACACCCGCCGATGTGTCCGGCGGGCGCGTGTCGGTTCGGTCTCGAAACGCCGGGCGCTAGGGCACCAAAGCGATTTTTCCGACCGCACCGCGCCCGAGGACCCGCTTTAAGACATTGGCCGCGTCACTCAGAGGATAGCGACCCTCGATCAGGGGCGTGATCTTGCCGTCTTGGTACCAGCCGAACAATTCCGACATGTTGGCCAGATAATCCGCAGGTTTGCGCCGCGTCCAGTTTCCCCAAAAGACGCCGACGACGGAGTATTCCTTGACCAGCGTCAAATTGACCGGCAGCTGCGGAATGTCACCGCTGGCAAACCCGATGATGAGCAACCGCCCGCCGGGTGCCATGAAGCGAGAGGCGGCCTTGAACGCTTCACCGCCAACGGAATCATAGACGACGTCGGCACCCTTGCCCTTGGTCAGCGCCTTCACATCGTCCTTGAGGTTGTCGTAGCCGATGGCATGATCGGCCCCTTGCCCAAGCGCGATCTTGCGCTTCTCTTCGGATGAGCAGACCGCAATCACGGTGGCGCCCATGATCTTGCCGATCTGGATCGCGGCCGTGCCGGTCGCGCCGGCGGCGCCAAAGATGACCAGGGTCTCGCCGGCCTGCAATTGCGCGCGCTGTTTGAGGGCGTGGTGCGATGTGCCCCAGGCGATGATCATCGCGCAGGCATCCGCGGCGTCCATGCCCGCGGGCAGGGCAAAGCAGGTCTCCTCGCTGCCGACGGCCAGTTCGGCGTAGCCTCCGGCACAATAGGTGGCGACCCGGTCGCCCACCTCAAAGCGGGTGACGTTCTCGCCGAGAGCGACGATCTCTCCGGCAACCTCGCTGCCGGGGATGAAGGGGCGATCGGGCTTGTCCTGATAGAGACCCTGCACCGTCAGACCATCGGGGTAATTGACGCCAGCGGCCTCGGTCCGGATCAAGACTTCCCCCGGTCCCGGCGATGGGTCCGCGACCTCTTTCATCACCAAATCCTCGACCGGTCCGAATTCTTCGCAAATGATCGCTTTCATGTCATTCCCTTCGCTGATCTATATATCGTGCAGGTTGCAGCGACCTTATCCGAAACCGCGCGGCAGACCATTGTATTTAGCGAAGATTCGCGAAATTCCGCGGTTGGTCCGCAGTGCAGCACGCGGTCATTCGCGGGGTCAATAAAACCTTACGTCCAACTTGCGGAATACTCTTCCACTGCATGGGCGCTAGGTTTAGGTTCCAGAGAACAAATATGGGAGGAAGTGCCATGAAGGGCATGATGATGCACCGGCCGTTGCTGGTGTCGGAGATACTCGAATTCGGAGCGGGCGCCTATCCAAATGCTGAGATCGTCTCGGTGCGTACCGAAGGCGATGTGCACCGCGAAACCTACCCGGAATTTCGCAACCGGACCGTTCAACTGGCTCACGCGCTCAAGGCGCAGGGTGTCGAACTGGGTGACCGCGTCGCAACCTTGGCCTGGAATGGCTATCGGCATATGGAGCTATACTATGCCATCTCGGGGATCGGTGCGATTTGCCACACTATCAATCCGCGTCTCTCTGCCGAGCAGCTGATTTATATTGTTAACCATGCCGAGGACAAACTCCTGTTCCTCGACACGACGTTCGTGCCGCTGATCGCGGCGGTCAAGGATCATCTGCCGAAGGATCTCAGGTACGTGGTGATGACCGATGCCGGTCACATGCCCGACGCTCCCTATGAGGTTCTCTGCTACGAAGACCTTCTGGCCGGGCAGTCGACCGACATCGAATGGCCGGAGTTCGACGAAGATACCGCGTCCGGGCTATGCTACACATCCGGCACGACCGGAAATCCGAAGGGCGCGCTGTATACCCATCGCTCGACCGTGCTGCACGGCATGATGATGTCGGTCATGCAATCCTCGACCTTCAAGGAAGGCGCCAGCGTGATGCCCGTCGTTCCGTTGTTTCACGTCAACGCCTGGGGCCTGCCCTATTCCTCGCTGATCTCGGGAATGAACATGGTCATGCCTGGCCCGGCGATGGATGGGGAAAGCCTGTTCAAGCTGATGGACGCCGAAAAGGTGTTCTCCGCATGGGGCGTGCCGACCATCTGGCAAGGTTTGCTGGGCGAGATCAAGAAACAAGGACGCAAGCCCGAGGGTTTCGAGGATGTCGTGATCGGTGGCGCCGCGGCACCGCGGTCCATGATCGAGGCCTTTGAAAAGATGGATGTCGGTGTCGGTCACGCCTGGGGAATGACCGAAATGTCGCCCGTGGGCACCCATGGCGTCCTGCCAAAGTGGATGGACGACGAACCCTTTGACGTCCGCGTCGACTATAAGTCCATGCAAGGGCGGCGCTGCATCGGGGTCGACCTGAAGATCGTCGACGAAGAAGGCAACCGCCTGCCGCACGACGGCAAGGCAGTGGGTGAATTGTTCGTGCGCGGCAATACGGTCGTTTCGGGTTATTTCAAGAACGAAGAGGCCACAGCCAAGGCGTTGGACGCGGACGGTTGGTTCGGTACGGGTGACGTGGCCAAGATCGACGGACACGGGTTCATGTCGATTCAGGACCGCGCCAAGGATCTCATCAAGTCGGGCGGCGAATGGATTTCCTCCATCGATTTGGAAAACGTCGCCATGTCGATGCCGGGGATCGCCAATGCCGCCGCCATCGGGGTCAAGCATCCGCGTTGGGATGAACGTCCCATCCTGGTCGCTGTCGCCGCCGAAGGGGTCGAACAGCCCTCAATCGACGAGATTCGGGACCACTTGAGTAGCCATTTCGCCAAGTGGCAGTTGCCCGACGACATCGTCTGGGTCGAGACGCTGCCCATGACCGCGACGGGAAAGATCTCCAAGCTGAACCTGCGAAAGGATTTGGCGGATTATACCCACCCCGAGCTTCGCGAAAGCGCCTGAGCGCGGACGGCACGGGGTCAGTTCACGCGCGTAACGGCCCGCAGAAATTGGGAGGGGCGCCTTGCTTGGGCGTCCCTTCGTCGTCATTGGCGGCGTTCTGTATTGCGGCTTTGGTTCGCTCCAAGCTCTGCCTCGATCACATTGCAGCGGGTTAAGACGCCATGCCAAGCGGGCCGATGCAACGCTATGGTTGCGCCGCATCGGTTTGCCGCTGATGGTACGACTATGGGATGGCATCACCCATCATCCCCGTTGTTTCCGAGGCGTTGGATCGACGGTCGCAACTGCGCCTCACCGAGCTGGCGCAAGAACTAGCCGCATGGACCCTCCCATGCGGGTCTGTCATAACCTGCCGAGTCCCGCGTTCCTGGAGGCGCCATGCCCGGCCTATCCCTGTCCCACGTCTTCATGGTCGTGGCGGCGATGTTTTTGATCGTCACCGCCGATTCCGCCGGCAAGACGATGACCGCGCAAGGCATGAATCCGTTATTCGTCGCCTGGGGTCGCTTCGCGCTTGCGGCAATTCTGTTGGCACCCTTTACCGGGATAAAGCGTGTCGATCTGCCGGCCTTTTGGGACTGGCGCCTGATCCTACGCACCTTGTTCATCGTCATGGGCATCAGCTCGATCCTGACTGCGCTGCGCAGTGAGCCGATTGCAGATGTGTTCGGCGCGTTTTTCATCAGCCCGGTCGTGTCCTATTTCGGATCCGCGTTGGTCTTGAAGGAAAAGGTCACCTGGTCTCGGTCCGCGTTGCTGTTGATCGGGTTTGCCGGGGTGTTGATGGTCGTCAAGCCGGGGTTCGGAATGAGCGCGGGCATGGTCTTTGCCCTAATGGCCGGGGCGTTCCACGGCGCCTACCTCGTCACCACGCGGTGGATGGCCGGCGCCTATCGCCCTCGCCTATTGTTGTTGTCTCAGCTCGTGATCGGTGGCGTGATCCTGTTGCCCTTTGCGCTGATGCAATGGCCCGCCACCGTGTCGGCGGGGTTCCACTGGGCCTTTCCACTCAGCGCTCTGTGCTCGGCGTGGGGGAATTACCTGCTGGTCGTTGCCAGCCGGGTATTGCCGGCGGGGGTGGTGGCGCCCCTGATCTATTCCCAGATCGTCGCCGCCATGCTGATCGGGTTGACGGTTTTCAACGAATGGCCGGATGGGGTCGCCTTGGCGGGGCTGGTTGTAATCCTCGCCTCCGGCGTTGCCGGGCTGAGGTTGGTGGGGCGGGGCCAATGAACGGCTGACGCGATGGCGCAGAGGGTTCCACAGCGCTTTGCCAGCGGTGACAGGGTATCGGGTTTGACCGCTGCCTCGTTCCAGAGCAGGCACACTCTTTGGTTTCGAGAGCGGGCATCCGGACACTCACCTCAACCTGCTTCGCCGATTGAGTTAACGAGGGGGTAGGAGTTCGCCGGAACGACCTCGCCAGTCGTTCTGACAGCGATGGTCTTCCAGGTCCGCCCCCCTTGGGCAGCCACCGCCTGACCAACGATTTCCCGCTTTCCTCCAGGGGACCACGTCGCCAAAGAAAATGCCCGACGTGGTCGCCGGGCAGGTAGCCTGAAATCAGGCAGGGGAAGGAAACTCATGTGGTGGATATCACCATTTGTCGGGGCCTTTTTCGGCAAAGCTCCGGACCAGGAAATCGATGAAGGCGCGGACCTTGGGCTGGGTGAACCGGCCCGGCGGATAGACCGCGTAGATGCCTTGGGTTTCGACCGGAAGGTCGGGGATCGCGTCTTCGACCAGGCCCTGCGCCAAGGCGTCGGCGTATAGGAACGATGGCAGGTAGGCGATGCCGAGGCCCGAGATCGCGGCGTTCAGCAGCGATTGCCCGTCATTCACTGACAACCAACCGGCGGTGCGGACCTGACGTTTTTCGCCCGAGGGGGCGGTCAGTTTCCAGACATTGCCCGAGGCCTGCGAGGAATAATGCAAAAGCTTGTGTTCGTTGAGATCGTCGATCTTCGCGGGGCGACCGTATTTCTCAAAATAGCCGGGCGAGGCAATCATGCGTTTCGTTGAATCCGTGAGCTTGCGGGCGCGGAGGGTTGAATCCTCCAGCTCCCCGATCCGGATGGCCATGTCAAAGCCTTCGGATATCAGCTCCACATAGCGGTTGTTCAGCACCATGTTCACGGTGATATCCGAGAATTCCGCCAGGAACTCGCCCAGAACCGGGCTTAGATGATTGACGCCGAAATCGGTCGCCACTGAAATTCGCAAGAGGCCCGAGGGCGCGGATTGCATTGAGGTGACGAGCGCATCCGCCTCACCGGCATCGTTCAAGACGCGGCGGGCACGGTCATAATAGGCCAGGCCGATTTCGGTCGGGGATACACGACGTGTGGTTCGGTTCAAAAGACGTGCGCCAAGTCGGGCCTCCAGCGAAGAGACGTGCTTGGACACGGCGGATTTAGAGATCCCCATCTTCTTGGCCGCGTCGGTGAAACCACCTTGATCCACGACCGTCGCAAATGCTTCCATTTCTGTCAGACGGTCCATTGTCGTAACCTTTCTGCCTAAAGATTTCTATCGTTCTGGCATCAAGTTATCGGTGACAAATCAGGCACAATCCGGGCGTGCGGTAGTCAATTGCGGGGTAATGTCAGGATCGTTCTTGGTCAGGAAACAGCGAAACACCGTGTTTCCTGCCACATTTCGCCGAAATCAGGCGGTTTCGACGCAATGTCGCCGGAAAGCCCGCTTCAGCAGGTCCAATTCGGCGCGCAATAGATCCACTTCGGCTTGCATTGTTTCGTCCAGCGAGTCCCCGGCCAGGATGGCAAAGCTGTCCAGAACGTCGCCGGTGTTCGCCTCTACTATGGTGACTGTCTGCAATCCGTCACCAATCATATTGGCCGGGATCGCAAAGCGCAGCCGCCAGGTGCCGCCAACCGCCGGGGTCACGGCGACATTGTCCAGCGCCTTGTCGCGGTAGTTGACGGCGATGCCCGGCTTGATCCCCTCGGGCACGTCAGAGATCACGCCCTCCCATTGGCCATTGGCAAGGCGGGTCTTGGTGACGGTCAGGATACTCATCAATCGCCCTTTCGGATTGGTCTAGACGGCGGCGCGCGGCGCGCGCGACAGGTTGACGTCGCGCAACACGACCCGGTTCATCTCGGGGCCCTCAAAGATCAGGTCGATCCAGGCCTTCTCAATGCGCTGTTCGTTGAGGTCGCTATACGCGAGGTCGAATTCCACCATGGACTCGCTCTGCCCAAGGGGAAGCTCGCGCAGGACCTGCGCGGTGTTCGGGCCATGCGTGATGTTCAGGCGCGCAAAGATCTCCAGCGGTTTTTCCATCTCAACAATCGTGGTCAGGCGGATCAGGTGGTTCTTTGTCAGACCCTTCACGGCGTCGGGCGGCAGTTCGATCACCAGTGAAAGATATGAGCCGTCAAAGGCAAAGACATCGAGGCTGAGGCCAAAGGGCGCCAGATCCGTCGTGCTGTGATTGCCGATTTGGCGGAGCGAGAGTTCGGATTGCTGGCAATCATGGTGCAGCGTAACCTCGTCGCCCAACCGCGACCGGGACGCGACAGAGGCCATGCCCGGAACGGGCAGGCTTCCGCGAAATAGCTGCGGCCGCCACGTCCAGTCGGTGCCATGCGGTACCGGAAAGAGGTTAAAGCCGTCAGTTGGCTGGGTCAGGCGCGCGTCGACCATGTGCAGCACGCGATCAAGCTGGGTTTTCAATTTGCGTGCCTGGTTGCGTTGCGTGCGAAGGAGAGGCAGCTCCGCAGTCTCGGCCGAGTCTGCGACAGTTCTCCAGTGGCGCAGTTCCCGTTTCAGAAACAGCCGCTGCAGCAGGGTAGAGATCGGCTTAGCCATCGAATGCCTGTGGTTTTGTTGATCGTTGCCGGTCTTGTCGCCGCTCGCGGGGTTTATGCCATGAAATTGCGGGCGAACATATGATTGAATGCCTTGGCGTCGGGATTTCGACCTAGACGGATGCGACGCTCCGGTGGTCAGCTACCGGGCCTCTGGGTGCCGATGGTGTCGCCGGTTCCGCCCGCCGTGCTGGACTTGCGGATGTTATCGGCGAGAGAGAGCAGCAGATCACGCCCGGCGCGGCCACTACCCTCGCCGTCCTCTGCGCTGTAGGCGGCCAGCCCGAGGGTATAGCCGGCAATGCGGAAAACGCCGCGCCAGTGCACGGGATCGGCCAGTTCGGTCACGCTGTCCCCGCCCGAGGAAAGTTGTACAAGCTGGATATCCCGCCTCCGCGTGCTGTTCAGAACCTGCGTCGGGCCAAAGGGGGCGGCGATCTGTTGCGCGCTTGGCAGGGGGCCTTCGGAGCCGGATCGCACGGCGGTCACGGTGAGGACGGAGAGCGTCGTGACGCCCTCGACCTCTCCGGAGTTCAGAAGGTCACATTGCGCGAGAAGGGCGAACTGGCGGTCGCCGCGCGCCCTGACGGATTTCGCATCGACGCAGTAGCCAGCCGGTCCGCGCAGCACGATGGCCCCATCGGCGATGGCGACGGCATCGAGCGCGACGCCCTTCGCCGCCCCGCCGGGGGTCGCCAGATTGGCGAAATCGCCCTCGCAGGCGGCGGTCACGCCGAGAGCCAGCAAACCAGACAGGACCGGGGTCGCCTTTGCGCGCCCGGCCCCGCCCGGTTTAGAGATCGGCATAGACATGCTTTTCGACCTTGGCGCCGGGATGGGTCACAGCACCGAGGTAGGTCTTGCCGACAAGTTGGGCGTATTTCCACAGCGCGCCGGATTCGTAGATCGTCTCGCGCGGGCCTTTCCAGTCGGCGCGGCGCTGTTCCATCTCTTCGTCGCTGACGTCGACATTGATGGTGCCGGCGACCGCGTCGATTGAGATCATGTCGCCGTTTTTCAGCAACGCAATCGGTCCGCCATGGGCCGCTTCGGGGCCGACGTGGCCGACACAGAACCCCCGTGTCGCGCCGGAGAAGCGGCCATCCGTAATCAGCGCGACCTTCTTGCCCATGCCCTGACCTGACAGTGCGGCGGTCGTGGACAGCATCTCGCGCATGCCGGGACCACCGGCGGGACCTTCGTTGCGGATAACGAGGACTTCGCCTTCGGTGTAGGCGCGGTTCTGTACGGCCTCAAAGGCGTCTTCCTCACACTCAAAAACACGCGCCGGTCCGTTGAAGCTTTGCTCCTGCGTCGGGATGCCGGCGACCTTCACGATGGCGCCTTCGGGGGCGACATTGCCCTTGAGGCCGACGACACCGCCGGTCTTGGTGATCGGGCTATCGATCGGATAAATGACGCGGCCATCGGCCTCGCGCGTGATGAGATCGAGTTCCTCACCGATGGAGCGGCCCGAGGCGGTGATGCAATCCTCATGGATCAGGCCGGCCTTGCGCAACTCCTTCATCACGACGGGAATGCCGCCGACGTCAAAGAGATCCTTGGCCACGTGATCGCCACCCGGTTTGAGGTTCACGAAATAGGGGGTGTCGCGGAAGATCTCGCAAACGTCATCGAGGAAGAAGTCGATCCCCGCCTCATGTGCGATGGCGGGCAGGTGCAGGCCCGCATTGGTCGACCCACCCGTGCAGGCGACGACGCGTGCCGCATTTTGCAGCGACTTCAGGGTCACGACATCCCGTGCCCGGATGTTGTTTTCGATCAGGTCCATGACGGCACGCCCCGAAGCCTCGCCGTATTGGTCGCGCGATTCATAGGGTGCGGGCATCCCGGAGGAGTTCATCAGCGCGAGGCCGATCGCCTCGGAGACGCAGGCCATGGTGTTGGCCGTGAACTGGCCGCCGCAGGCCCCGGAGGAGGGGCAGGCGACGCGTTCCAGAATATCCAGCGCCTCGTCGGAGAGTTCCTTGTTCTGGTGCCGTCCGACGGCCTCGAACATATCCTGAACGGTCAGATCGCGCGTGCGGAAATCTTCGGGGATGGTGTCGATTTGCGGCGCCTTGCCGGGCAGGATCGAGCCACCGTAGATGAAGACCGAAGGCACGTTCAGCCGAACCATCGCCATCATCATACCGGGCAGCGACTTGTCGCAGCCGGCCAACCCGACGAGGGCATCATAGCTGTGACCGCGCATGGTCAGCTCAACCGTGTCGGCAATCGCTTCACGCGAAGCAAGTGAGGAGCGCATGCCCTCGTGACCCATGGCGATCCCGTCTGTAACGGTGATCGTGGTGAATTCGCGCGGCGTCCCGGCGGCGGCCTTGACCCCCAGTTTCACCGCCTGCGCCTGACGGTTCAGCGCGATGTTGCAGGGCGCGGCTTCGTTCCAGCATGTCGCGACGCCGACGAGCGGGCGGTGAATTTCGGCTTCGGACAGACCCATGGCATAAAGGTAGGAGCGGTGCGGCGCGCGCTCCGGCCCTTCGGTTACGTGACGGCTGGGCAGCCGCGATTTGTCAAACTTGGTCATCTATGCCTCCCGGAACAACGTGTTGGCATGGGGATAAATGACCCCAGACGGGCAGACAAGGCCGATTGCGGCAAGCGTTGGAGGGATATAGCAATGGCGTATGTCCTACGAGCCGCAGCATCATTTGTCCGACCCCGCCCTGCCGAGCGCGGAATTGCGGCGCACCGTGGGTGGATTCATGCTGGTGGTGGTGCTGAGCACGGTATTCGTCATCGGCTGGATGCTCGTGATCCCAGGCGTGTTAATCCCGCGTGAGGTCTTTGCGACGCTGCCCCCCACCGCGCCGTTGAACATGCTTTTGACCCTGTCGGTTTTCTTCTGTCCGGCCGTGGCGCTGGCGCTGGTGATGCGGGGACTGCATCGCCGCCGAATGCTGTCCCTGATAGGTGATTTCGGCTTGGCTTGGGGACAGTTTCGCAAGGTGGTCCTGGTGCAGGGCGTGGTGCTGGCGCTGGCCGTGGCGCTGCCGTCGCCGGGGGGATTGCAGCCGGTGCAAAACCTGCCCTGGGCACAATGGTTGGGCTGGCTTCCCTTCGCCCTTCTGGCCCTATGCGTGCAAGTCGGGATCGAAGAGCTGTTGTTTCGTGGCTACCTGCAATCGCAACTCGCCGCGCGCTTTGCCTCGCCGGTGATCTGGATCGGAGTCCCGTCAATCCTCTTTGCGCTGCTGCACTATGCGCCGGGCAGCGGGGCGAATATCTGGCCGATCATCGCCATTACCTTCCTGTTCGCGGTGACGGCGGCCGATCTGACGGCGCGATGTGGGACGCTGGGGCCCGCGTTGGCAATGCATCTGGTGAACAACATTGGATCGCTGCTGCTGATCGGCACTCTTGGCGATATGCAGGGTCTGGCGCTTTATGTGGTCCCGACAGGTCTGTCTGATCCGAACCTGATGCCGTTTCTCGTGCTGGATGCCATGCTGATCCTCATCGCATGGCTCGGGGCCCGCATCGTGCTGCGGCGGTGACGGTGAAGGCTTACGCCCCTCATGTGGCATTTGTCGCTCCGGCGCGTGCATCCTCGGCGCTGATCCAGACGGTCGTGGGGTTCATCGCGGTTGAGTTTCTCTATGGCGTCGGACGTCAGACGCTGGACTTTTTCCTGATTAACCTCGCGCCCGAGGCGGCGGCTAACGTGATCGACCGTGTGTCTCCGGGCGCGATCCTGTGGGATCTGTTCGCCTTTGGCCTGATGATTGCCGTTCTCGCCCTCGTGGTCTGGAAGACCCATGATCGCGGTCTAGGCAGCCTCATCGGCAATGCCCGCGTGGCGCGGCGCGATTTTTTGCGGGCGTTCATCGGGGCTGCGGTGCTCTTCCTGACGCTTGAGCTGGCGCTGCCTTGGTGGGGCAGTGATACCCCGACGATGCAATCGCTGCGCTATTGGTTGTTGCTGCTGCCGTGGTCGCTGTTGGCCCTGCTCGTTCAGACCAGCGCGGAGGAATTATTCTATCGCGGCTATCTGCAACAGCAATTGGCGGCGCGGTTCCGCCAGACGTGGGTCTGGCTGATCGTGCCGAACGTGGCCTTTGCCTCGGTCCATTGGTTCAACGAGGCGGCGTTCGAGGATTCGACGCGCTATGTGATCTGGGCGTTCATGTTCGGCGTGGCGGCCAGCGATCTGGTGGCGCGCAGCGGCAGTCTGGGCGCGGCGATCGGGTTTCACCTAGCCAACAACGCCTTTGCCTTTCTCGTGGTTGGAGAGCGGGGGGCGCCTGACAGCGGTCTGGCGCTGTTCCTCATCCCGCCGTTTGCCGAGCCTCCGGACGCCGCGCTGCTGCCGGCGGAGCCGATCCTGAACATCGGGCTGGGGGTCGACATCGGTATCCTGGTCCTGGCATGGCTGGCGGTACGGGTGGCGATCAGGCGCTGATTGCAATTCACTGTCCAAACGCCTATCTGCATTGCCAACCGCCACCGTCCTGGAAGCGATATGAACTGGATCACAAACTACGTTCGACCGCGGATCAATTCGATCTTCTCGCGTCGCGAAGTGCCCGAAAATCTTTGGTCGAAATGCACCGAATGCGGGACCATGTTGTTCCATCGTGAGCTGTCGGACAATCTGAACGTCTGCACCTCTTGCGGGCATCACATGGCGATCTCTCCGCGCGACCGGTTCGGTGCGCTGTTCGACGGCGGTGTGTTTGTCGAGATCAAGGTGCCGGAACCGGTGACCGATCCGCTGCACTTCCGCGATCAAAAGAAATATCCCGACCGCATGCGCGCCGCGCAGCGCGACACCGGCGAGGCCGAGGCGATGCTGGTGGCCGAGGGTGACATGGGCGGCACCCCGATCATTGCCGCCGCGCAGGACTTTTCCTTCATGGGCGGCTCCATGGGGATGTACGTCGGGAATGCGATCATCGCCGCCGCCGAACGCGCGGTGCTGCTGAAACGTCCGCTGATCCTGTTTTCCGCCGCCGGGGGTGCGCGCATGCAGGAGGGGATCCTCTCCCTGATGCAGATGCCGCGCACGACGGTCGCGATCCAGATGCTGAAAGAGGCCGGGCTGCCCTATATCGTGGTGCTGACGCATCCGACGACCGGCGGGGTCACCGCCTCCTACGCGATGCTCGGCGATGTGCAGATTGCCGAACCAAACGCGCTGATCTGCTTTGCAGGACCGCGTGTCATCGAACAGACCATCCGTGAAAAGTTGCCCGAAGGGTTCCAGCGGGCAGAATATCTGCTGGATCACGGGATGCTCGATCGGGTGACGGTACGCACAGAGATGCGCGATGAGCTGATCACCATTACCCGTATGTTGCTGGGCAAGCCCCCCGCCGTCAGAGGCTCCCTGCCCAAACCGGAGGCAGAGCCGATTGCCCTGCCCGATCAGACAGAGGCGAAAGAGGCGGACGCCAAGACGTGACCGCCAAAGGGTCGGACGTCATTCTGGACCGGATGCTGGCGTTGCACCCGAAGGTCATCGATCTGGTGCTCGACCGTGTCTGGCGGCTGCTGGATGTGCTCGACGATCCGCAAGATCATTTGCCGCCGGTGGTTCATATCGCGGGTACGAACGGCAAGGGGTCGACGCTGGCGATGATCCGCGCCGGGCTGGAGGGGGCCGGCCATTCTGTGCATGCCTATACCTCACCGCATCTGGCACGATTCCACGAGCGCATTCGGCTTGCGGGAGAATTGATCGCGGAACCGGCGCTGGCCGAGGTTCTGGATGAATGTCTGGCCGCCAACGGTGATGACCCGATCACCTATTTCGAGATTACCACCTGCGCCGCCTTGCTGGCATTTTCGCGGGTGCCTGCTGACTACACACTGCTTGAGGTCGGGTTGGGCGGGCGGTTGGATGCGACCAATGTCATCGCCAAGCCTGCGCTGACGGTGATCACCCCGGTGTCTATCGACCACACGCAGTTTCTGGGGGACACGATCGAACGGATCGCTGGCGAAAAGGCCGGGATCCTGAAGCGCGGTGTGCCCTGCGTCGTCGGGCCCCAGACCGAAGCGGCGCTGGAGGTGATCGAGGCGCAGGCGGCGCGGCTGGGCAGCCCGTTACTGGCGCATGGTCAGCATTGGCACGTTTGGGAGGAACGGGGTCGTTTGATCTATCAGGACGAAACGGGGTTGCTGGATTTGCCGCTACCGGCGTTGCCCGGCGCGCACCAGGTCGAGAACGCGGGCGCGGCGCTGGCTGCGTTGCGTGCGCTCGGGCAGGGGGAGCCGGCGGCCGAGGCTGCGATGACGGATGTGCGCTGGCCCGCCCGGATGCAGCGTTTGCGGGTTGGCCCATTGGCCGAGCGGGCGGGCGCAGCAGAACTATGGCTCGACGGGGGGCACAATGCGTCCGCCGGAGAGGCGCTCGGCCGTTGTCTGGGCGATCTGCCGAAGAGACCGACCCATTTGATCTGCGGCATGCTGAATACCAAAGACGTGCGCGGCTATCTTCGCCCAATGGCGCCGCATATCACCGCGCTTCACGCCGTTTCGATACCGGGAGAGGCGAACACCCTGTCAGCGGCAGAGACGACGCAGGCCGCGCGGGACGTGGGAATACCTGCGCAAGAGGCGGCGAGCGTCACCGCCGCCCTGGACGCCATCATTGTCGCTTCGCCGCGCGCCCGCGTGCTGATCTGCGGCTCGTTATATCTCGCGGGGGAAATTCTGCGCGAAAACCCTCAGCCAGATTAAGGCTAGGTTAAAGTTTTGCGAATCAGCGAGAAAAAGCGCATCGATTCGTCAAATAACGAATCAGAGACCATTGACCGATTCGCGGTGATTCGCTTAGGTTGTTTTTAGTTGATGTACAGGCAAGCATTTCCATAGGACACTCGCCCCTCCAGTCTTCATACAAGCGATTGTCTTTACCAAATAGTACGCAGCTGAACCTCGGGCACAATATGAGGGGACCGATTCAACGGTCCCCCGTTTTGTGTCGATTGGGTTCGGCGGGGTGACATCGCGGATGGCCACCGACCCGCACCCAGGCTTTACTCTGGCCTTTGTCCCCAAGACTCATCCTGCATCTCGCGCAGCCGGCTCGCGGTGCGTTCAAACTCGAATACGCCTTCGCCTTCGACATAGAGCGATTCAGGTTCATCCGCGGCAGAGCAGATCAGGCGCACCTTGGCCTCGTAGAGCGCGTCGATCAGGGTGACAAAGCGCTTGGCTTCGTTGAAGTTCGATCGCCCGAGACAGGGGATGTTTTCGAGGATCAGCACCCGCACCGCGTCGGCAATCGCCAGAAAGTCGCCCGGTCCCAGCATCTGGCCGCAGATGTCGTGAAAGCCGGCGCGCGCGATGCCATTGCGATAGGCGGGCAGGGTGACGGACCGGCCCTTGACGGTCAGGGTAAGCGGCGCGGCCTCTCCGCCGGTCAGGTCGATCCAGATAGCGTCGATGGTCTGACGGGCTTCGGCGTTGGCGGGGGCAAAATAGACCTGATTTCCCGACAGCCGGTTCTGACGATAATCCTTGGGGCTGGCCAGCTCGTGAACGACCATCTGGTCTTTGATCAGCGCGATGAACGGCTTGAAAAGTTGTCGGTTGAGCCCGTTCTGGTAAAGATCGTCGGGTACCCGGTTAGAGGTCGTCACGATCACAATGCCGCGCGCCATCAGCGCTTCGAAAAGGCGGCCCACGATCATCGCATCGGCAATGTCGGTGATCTGCATCTCGTCAAAGGCCAGCACCCGCAAGCCCTCGGCCACCTTTGCAATGACCGGGGCCAGGCTGTCCTCGACCTGGGTTTTGCGTGCGGCGTGCAGTCCTGCCTGAATTTCCTGCATGAAGGCGTGAAAATGCACGCGGCGCACCGGCACGTCGAGCGTTTCGACAAAGAGGTCCATCAGCATGGATTTGCCCCGCCCGACGCCGCCCCAAAGGTAGAGGCCCTTGGGCGGCTCTGGCGTCTTGCGGAAAAATCCGCGCTTTTCCTGCATGGCGTGAATGCCGGTCAGGATGCGGTCGAATTCCGGCAGGACGGCCTCCTGCGCCGGATCGGGCTGAAGCGCGCCGCTCTGGACGCGGGCATCGTATTCCTGGCGCATGGTCTGGCTCATGACGCCTGTTACCGCCTGTGGCGGGCGGGGAAAAGAGCAGCAATGCAAATGCCGCGCATCAGCGACATTGATTTGCACATCACTGTGAACTGGAATTATATCAGCAATCGCATTTATATCCGGAAAATTGACCATGGCCCCGACGCCCGCACGCATGATGACACCCGTTTTGATCGTCGGCTGCCTGATCGTCCTGATCAGTTTTGCCGTGCGCGCGTCGTTCGGCGTCTTCCAGATTCCGATCGCATCGGAATTCGGGTGGGCGCGGTCGGAATTCAGCCTCGCCATCGCGATCCAGAACCTGGCCTGGGGCATCGGTCAGCCGTTCTTTGGCGCGTTTGCCGAACGTCTGGGCGATCGGCGGGCGATCTTGCTGGGCGTGGTGATCTATGCGGCCGGTCTGGTGCTTTCGTCCTTCGCGGTGACGCCCGGAGCGCATCAGTTGCTGGAGGTCATGGTGGGCTTTGGCGTTGCGGGCACCGGGTTCGGCGTGATCCTTGCCGTGGTGGGGCGCGCGTCATCGGATGAAAACCGGTCGATGTCGCTGGCCATCGCCACGGCGGCGGGCAGTGCCGGTCAGGTGGTCGGCGCGCCTTTCGCGCAGTTTTTGCTGGGGTTGATGCCCTGGCAGAGTGTCTTTCTGGTTTTCGCGATCCTGATCCTGTCGGTCATCCTGATGCTGCCGTTCATGCGCGCGCCGGTGACTGCCACCAGGGCAGAGCTGGAAGAGAGCCTTGGCCAGATCCTCGGACGGGCGGCGCGTGATCCCTCCTTTGCGCTGATCTTCCTCGGCTTCTTTTCCTGCGGTTATCAACTGGCTTTCATCACCGCGCATTTCCCCGCCTTCGTCACCGAGCTCTGCGGCCCGATCGTGCCGGGGGGCGTGCTGCATAACATCGGGATCACGAGTACCTCGGCACTTGGGGCTGTGTCGATTTCGCTGGTCGGGCTGGCAAATATCGTCGGGACGCTAACCGCCGGATGGCTGGGCAAGCGCTACTCAAAGAAATACCTGCTGGCGGGAATTTACGCGCTGCGCACGGTGATCGCCGGGACCTTTATCGTGATGCCGATCACGCCGGCGAGCGTGATTATATTTTCGCTCGCCATGGGGGGGCTGTGGCTGGCGACGGTGCCGCTGACCTCGGGCCTGGTCGCGCATATCTACGGGCTGCGCTACATGGGCACCCTCTACGGAATCGTCTTTTTCTCGCACCAACTGGGCGGTTTTCTTGGCGTTTGGCTCGGTGGACGGATGTACGATATCTACGGCGATTACAGCATGGTTTGGTGGATCGGCGTTGGAATCGGCGCGTTCAGTGCCATCGTGCACCTGCCGATACGTGAGAACCGGATCCCGATCATGGCCGCGAGTTGATCAATGTCTCCCGTCGCGAAAGGCCGCGACGACCTCATCGGGATGCGTCAGCGGCATCAAGTGCGTCGCGCCCTCCACTTGGGTTTGCACGGCGATCCGGTTCCATTGCGTCAGATTGCCCATCCCGGAGAGCGGGATGACATCATCCGCCGTGGCCCAGATGGCCAATACCGGGACGTCCACACGGCTGAGCTTGCGATGCTCCGTCTCACGCGGGTCCCGCAGGACATTCCGCAGGGAGGAGACGACCGCCGGGATGAAACCGCGCCATTTCAGTTGTGCGGACTGGGCGACGGCCGCCTCCTTCAGACGGGGATGGTTCCGCGACAGCGCCCGTGATCCCTGACGAAACTTGCGGGGAAAGACGGTGCGCGCGAGCCAATCGCCGAAATAGGGCAGGTCGCCCATGGTGCGATACAGACCCGAGGGAAAGCCGTCAAAACCTGCCGGAGCCAGCAGCACCAGTTGACGCAATCGCTCGGGATGCTTGGCCGCATAGGCCGCGGCGACGACCCCGCCCATGGAATAGCCGAACATCGTGACGTCGTCGCCCACCTGCTGATCGGCCACGAGGTCTTCGAGTTGCTGGACAAAAAAGGCATCATCTTGATCGCCCTCCGGACGGTCCGAATAGCCGCGCCCGTAAAGATCATAGACCAGCACGCGATAGCCCATCCCCGCGAGGCGTTCGGCAATCGGTTGCCAGACGAACCCCGGCGTGACCAGCCCATGCACGCAGACCGCGACAGGGCCCCGCACACCGCCGATCCATTGGTAATGCGTGACGCCCTGGCTAAGCTCGGCGAAGTCGCCCGGCGCGTCGACGCGCGCGTTCTCGTCCATCGGTGCGCGGCGTCGTTCGATCACGAACGGCACTACGGCCACAAGGACGATGAGGGCGAGCAAAAGGAACCAGATCATAGCGTATGTCTCCAGGCTGTCAGAATGTGTCGCGCGGTCATCAGGTCCAGATGCGCACCGTCGCCGTTCTTGAACAGGGTGATATCCTCCGGCGCGCGGGCAAAGGCATCGAGGTCGAGCCCACGGTCGGGATTGCCGGGAAAGATCGTCGCTGCCTTGACCGCGATGCCGAGCCCGTCGATCCACGCGGAGCGGGTCAACAGCGTATCCTTGCCACGGTATAGGAAACTGTCCGCAACCTCGGCGCGTGGCATCCGATGGCCGGCGGTCAGCGCGTCGGTCAGCGCCATCCAGTCGAGCACGCGCTCGCCTTCCTCGAAGGAGATGCTGGGCATTCTCACGCGGCTTGCTCCCTGCTCAGCAGTCCAGCCGCGACTAGGCGGTCGGCCCAGCCTTGCGGTCCCTCGAATAGATGGGTCTGCCATCCACGCGCAGCGGCGGCGGCAATATTATCGGCGCGGTCATCGGTAAACAGCAGACGCTCCGGTGCGATGTGGCAGTCCTCTTCGAGCATAGCGTAAATCTGGGGGTCGGGCTTGATCACGCCCATATGTCCCGAGATGTAGCGCCGGTCGAATTCGCCAAGGAAATCGTAGGTGGTTTCGGCCAGCGCAAAGGTGTCGATCCCGAAGTTCGACAGCGCAAAGGTCGCAACCCCGTTCCGTCGCAAGGCGCGCAGCAGCCGGACGGAATGGTCGATCGCCGGGGTCGCCATGTCGAGCCAGCGGTCGTGCCAGAGGCGAATGGCGTCGCGATGCTCGGGGTGGGCATCGGCGGTGGCGTAGATGCCTTCGCGAAACGGCCCGCCGGCATCGAGCCGGTCGTTCATCGCGTGCAGATCGACCTCGGCAAACAGCGCCTTGCGCCGGGCCTCGCCGATCTCGGCGTCGTAAAAGCGTTCGGGGTGCCACTCCAGCAGGACGTTGCCGATGTCAAAGATCACCGCGTCGATTTGCATGCTCTACCCGTCTTTCTGCGCGGCGCGCAGATCACGCTCCAACGCTTCCAGAAAACGGGAGCGGTCGGCCTTTGTAAACCCTTTGCCAGAACCTTGTCGGAACGGGTCGGCAGACCTAATATCGCTCATCAGATCGCGCATGGCGAGTTGCGCGCCGATGTTGGCTTCGGTCAGCCGTTCGCCGTTGTGGCGCAGCACCCTTGCGCCATTGGCGACGCATTTCGCGGCCAGCGGCATGTCAGAGGTCACGACGACATCGCCCTTGCCCGCACGATCCGCGATCCACATATCCGCCACATCCGGCCCTTCGGGCACGATCACCATCTCGACCAGCGGGTTGGGTGAGGGCCGCAAGCCACCGTTGCAGACCAGTAGCATGGGGACCTTGTGACGAGTGGCGACACGCTCTGCCTCGGCTTTCACAGGGCAGGCATCAGCGTCGATGTAGAGCTTTGTCACTGGTAAAGCGCCTCTGCATGGAACGCGACGTGGTCCTCAATGAAGGTCGAGACGAAGAAATAGCTATGATCGTAGCCCGGCTGCATGCGAAACTGGATGGGTTGCCGCCGTTTTGCCGCCGCTTCGGCCAGTGCTTCGGGGCGCAGATGGTCGAGGAAGTTATCCGCCGTGCCGGTGTCGATCAGCATCGGGCCGTCGAACCCCTTTTCGGTCATGAGGCGGGTGGCATCATGGGCGGCCCAGGCCGTTTCGTCCGTGCCGAGGTAGGCCGTGAACTGCTTGCGGCCCCAGTCCCCGCCCGTCGGATTGCAGATCGGCGAGAAGGCCGAGACCGAGCGGTAGCGCCCCGGCAGCGACATCGCCAGCGTCAGCGCGCCATGTCCACCCATGGAGTGCCCGGTGATCGACTGGCGGTCGAGGTCGACGGCGAAATTGTCGCCGAGCAGCGCGGGCAGTTCATCCGCCACGTAGTCCCACATACGGTAATGCTTGGCCCAGGGGTCCTGCGTTGCGTTGAGGTAAAATCCCGCACCCTTGCCCAGATCATAGGCCTCATCGTCGGCAACATCATCACCGCGCGGCGAGGTGTCGGGAAAGACCAGCGCGATGCCCTGTTCAGCGGCCCATTGCTGCGCGCCCGCCTTGGTCATGGCGTTTTCGTGCGTGCAGGTCAGGCCCGAGAGGTACCAAAGGACCGGGACCGGCCCATCCTGCGCCTCTTCGGGCAGGAACAGACCGAAGGTCATGTCGCAGTCGGTCGTGTCGGAGGCGTGTTGATACACGCCCTGCACACCGCCGAAACAGCGGTTCTCGGACAGGGTCTTCATCGGGTCAGTTTCCTTTGCTTGGATTGACCGAAAGGATTTCGGAAAGTGGCTTCTTGATCTTGGCGACGGCCGGCACAGTGGCATCCGGTGCGGCATGGCCTGCGGCGATGATCATTGTCGGTTTTTCGTGATCGGGTCGGCCACATATTTCGGTCAGGAATTTCATCGGGTTCGGGGTATGCGTCAGGCAATAGAGACCGGCGTGATGCAGCGCGGCGATCAGAAAACCGGTGGCGATGCCTGTGCTTTCCGGGACGTAGTAATGTTTGAACCGCTCGCCCTCTTCGGTCAGTCCGTAGCGCTGCGCAAAGACCACGGTCAGCCATGGCGCGATCTCCAGATGAGGTTTGGAAACGCCGGTGCCGATGGGTTCCAGCGCGTGCAGCCATTCGTCACCGGCGCCGCCATCGTAGAACTTCTGTTCCTCGTCTTCCGCCGCGGCACGGATCTGCGCCTTTATCGCGGGCTCGGAGATTGCCACGAAATGCCAGGGCTGGTGGTTCGCACCGGAAGGGGCGAGGCCGGCGGTGGCGATGGCCGTCTCGATCACCTCTTGCGGAACAGGGCGGTCGGTGAAATCGCGAATGGTGTGACGCGTCTTCATCCGGTCGTGAAAGGCCCGCGCCTCTGTCAGGCTTTGCGCGTCCGTGACCTCCTGCCGGTCCGGCAGGGGCAGTGGTTGATAAGCGATCTTGCCCTTGAAATACATGGTGCGATCCTCCGTGGGGATTGATGGCCGTCGCAGGCGGCGGGGTCAAGCGGTCGGCGCTGCCTGCGGTCGCCCTATCACCCCGATCCGATCAGCACCCCGGCAGCAAAGACCAGCGCGCCGCCCAGCACGACCTGAAACGCAGCGCGGAAGAACGGCGTGTTCATGTAGCGGTTCTGGATCCATGCGATGGCCCAAAGCTCAATGAACACCACGACAAAGGCTGTGATCGTCGCCGTCCAGAAATGCGGAATGAGGTAGGGCAGCGCATGGCCCAGCCCGCCGAGCGTCGTCATCACCCCCGCCGCGATGCCACGCTTGATCGGTGAGCCGCGCCCCGAAAGCTGACCGTCATCCGAGGCCGCCTCTGTGAAACCCATGGAAATCCCGGCCCCGACGGATGCCGCCAGCCCGACGAGGAATGTCGTCCATGTGTCCTGCGTGGCAAAGGCGACGGCAAAGATCGGCGCGAGGGTCGACACAGAGCCATCCATCAGCCCGGCCAGCCCCGGCTGTACCCATGTCAGAATGAACTGCCGATGCGCCGACGCCTTTTCGCTGTCGCGCGTCTCATCATCCAGATGTTCGGTTTCCAGCCGCTCGGCACTGTGCTGATGTACCGCCTCCGCAGCCGCGAGGTCGCCCAACAGCTTGCGGGTATCGGCATCGCTCGTGCGTTGCGCGGCGGCCAGGTAAAAGCGTTCGGCTTGCGCCTCCATCGCGGCGGCTTCGGCCCGGATCGTATCAATCCCGAGGTTCTCGACCAGCCACACGGGGCGTCGGGCGTAGAACCCCGCCACATGTTCGCGACGGAGCAGCGGGATGACAGGCCCGAACCGCTTGGCATGGAGGTCGATCAGCCAGTGGCGATGTGTGTCCTCTTCTTCTGCCATGCCGTCAAAGATACGTGCGGTGTCGGGAAAGTCCGTGCGCAGACGCTCTGCGTAGCTTCGGTAGATCCGCGCGTCGTCCTCTTCGGAAGAGATCGCGAGGGCGAGGACCTCCTGTTCGCTCAGATCACTGAAACGGCGCCGCTGTGTGAAGAATCGCATGAGTTTCTCCTGATTTAGAACTATTCTAATAACGGGCACGGGGAGGCGCAATGTCACCTTAGATCTTGGTGCACGTGACCGCGAGGGCCTACATTGCCGAGAAAGGTCGGGGAGGTCTGTGCCTGAGCGTTACGCGTCAGGGCCTACGCAGCGGGCGCAAGTTTGCACAAATGTTGGAAGGCGCGCGACAGATATTCCTGGCCTTAGGTTTCCAGGGGGCGACCGTGGACGACATCGCGCGCGCCGCCGGAGTATCCAAAGCGACACTCTTCAGCTATTTTCCGGACAAGTGATTGCTGCTCATCGGCGTTGCGCGGTGAAAGTATCAACGGCTGTACGGTCTCAAAGCGGAGCTGTCGCCGCAATGGTGTGATACCGTCGTAGGTTCGGCGGTGGACCTCTATCTGGCGCGTTACGGTGCGCTGATCAGTCCAGCCGTCTGACCATCAGCTGATTGCCGGGGCCTCGTTTGGTTTCCAGTATTTTCAGGTCCCCGATCAGTTCGCTCAGCTTGTGCTTGCCATAAGAGCGCGTGTCGAAATCCGGGTTCTCGGCCGTCAGGTATTGCCCCAACTGGCCCATGGTCACCCAATCGTCGTCGGTGTCGATCTTTTCCATGGCCCGCAGGATCAGGGGCTGGGCCTCGATCGGTTTCATCTTGGCGGCCGGTTTGGCGGTGACATCCGTGTCCGGCGCGGCGTCGTCCACGATGTTCTCGATCAGGATAAAGCGGTTACAGACATTGCGCAGGCTTTCCGGCGCCTTGGACTCCCCGATCCCGATGACGTCGAGCCCCTGTTCGCGCACCCGATTGGCGAGGGCCGTGAAATCGCTGTCCGACGACACCAGCACAAAGCCGTCAAAGCGGCCCGTGTGCAGGATATCCATCGCGTCGATGACTAATCCGATATCGCTGGCGTTCTTGCCCTTGGTGTTCGCCGTCTCCTGATGTGCCACGAGGCCGAGGGCGCGGACCTGTTCTGTCCATGGCCGCAGCCTGTCGGATCCCCAGTCCCCATAGACGCGACGCAAAGCGGGTTCCCCAATGCTGGTGATCTCCTTGAGAATCGCCTTTGCGTAGCGGGCGGGAATGTTGTCGGCGTCGATCAGAACAGCGTATAGCGGGCGTGTCTCGGGCATGGGATGGGGCCTCCTGTTGCGGGCAGTTAGCGCGAAATTCGTCGGTTGCGAAAGAGCTATCGCTGCGACGTCATCTGTACGCGAAAAGACCCGGCTGTTTCCGCACGGGGACTTATCTCAGCGCGTTTTGATCGGTGTCAGTAAAGCACGACGGAGCGGATGGATTCCCCGGCGTGCATCAGGTCGAACCCCTTGTTGATGTCGGCGAGGGACAGTTTGTGCGTGATCATCGGGTCGATCTCGATCTTGCCGTCCATGTACCAGTCCACGATCTTGGGCACATCGGTGCGACCGCGTGCGCCACCAAAGGCGGTGCCTTTCCAGGTCCGGCCTGTGACGAGCTGGAATGGACGGGTCGCGATTTCGGCACCGGCGGGCGCGACCCCGATGATGATCGATTCACCCCAACCCCGGTGCGCGCATTCCAGCGCTTGGCGCATGACCGCGACATTGCCGGTGCAGTCAAAGGTGTAGTCCGCGCCGCCGATCAGATCGCCGCGCCGTTTCGTCAGGTTGACGAGGTAGGGAACGAGGTCTTCGCCAAGTTCGCTCGGATTGACGAAGTGGGTCATGCCGAAGCGTTCGGCCATCGCCTTCTTGTCGTTAATCAGATCGACGCCGATGATCATGTCCGCGCCGGCCAGACGCAGGCCCTGCACCACGTTCAACCCGATGCCGCCAAGGCCAAAGACCACGGCGGTCGCGCCGATTTCGACCTTGGCCGTGTTGATGACAGCGCCGATGCCGGTGGTGACGCCGCAACCGATATAGCAAATCTTGTCAAAGGGCGCGTCCTCGCGCACCTTGGCCAGCGCGATCTCGGGCAGGACGGTGTGGTTGGAAAAGGTCGAGCAGCCCATGTAGTGCAGGATCGGGTCGCCATCGAGCGTGGTAAACCGGCTGGTGCCGTCCGGCATGACACCCTGTCCCTGGGTCGCGCGGATCGAGGTGCAGAGGTTGGTCTTTTGGCTGGTGCAGGAATAACACTCGCGGCATTCCGGCGTGTAGAGCGGGATGACGTGATCGCCGGGTTTCAGTGATGTGACACCTTCGCCGACCTCCATCACGACGCCGGCGCCCTCATGGCCGAGGATCGCGGGGAACAACCCTTCGGGGTCCGCGCCCGAGAGGGTGAATTCGTCGGTGTGGCAGATGCCCGTGGCCTTGATTTCGACCAGGACTTCGCCGGGTTTGGGGCCGTCGAGGTTGACGTCCATGATCTCCAGCGGTTTTCCGGCTTGGGTCGCGACGGCGGCTTGTGTGCGCATGGGATGGCTCTCCGTGTAATATGCGGCAGGGTGGGCGAGTTGAGAGCGGAATTCAACGGTCAGGCTTGAGGAAAGTTGTGTTCGGGATAGATCCCTTCATGTGATCCACGGCGGGGAGAGATTTTGTCATGATACGTTTGCTTCCGATGCTCGCTATTGCGCTGACGGCGGGCTGTGCCGTGGCGCAGGGCGTGGGGGTCAAGGGCGTGCCGGCGGGTGATGTTCCGAGGGGCGACATGGCTGACACCTGTAGCGCGAAAGCCTACCAGCATTTGGTGGGAGAGGGTGAGGATGCCGTGACCGCCGAAGGATTGGAGGCGGGTCCGAAAGTGCGGATTTTCGGCCCGGACGCGATGCTGACCCTGGATCACCGACCGGACCGGTTGAACATCAAGCTCGACTCGGGTGACCGGGTGATCGACGTCTATTGCGGCTAGCAGATGCCCGTCGGGGGCGGGGTGCCTCGCTGATTGTCTGGTCAGGCTCGGCAGGCTGACGCCCGTGTTTCATATCATCCCCCTCATCGCGGCATGACATAGTGGAGACAAGCAAGCCAGTGGACTCGGCTCCGTTTCATAAAAGGGCTGGTTCATAAAAGGGCTGGAGGGCGACCTGCTGGCCGTGCTTGACCGGGCGCTGCCGCCTCTGTGCGAGACGCTGGAATAGTCCGATCGCGGGGTGAGGATGATCGGGCGTCAGCTTACTGCACGGATCGACGATGCAATGGGTGAGCGCGCGCTCCGTCGATGTGTAACGGAAATTGTGCGAACTGCTCGTCTGTCCGATAAAGCTTTGCGCCATGAAAAAACCCCGGCGCGAACGCCGGGGTCTGGGTTTCATTGCAGATGAAAAGATCAGCCCTTGGAGAACTCCGGGTAGGCTTCCATGCCCAGCTCCGCGACGTCGAGACCGGTGATCTCGGCTTCTTCGCTGACCCGCAGGCCCACGGTCATCTTGAGGATGAACCACAAAACCGCAGAGACCACGAAGACAAAGAGGCCGACGATCACGATGGAGATCAACTGCCCACCGAGGGTCGCATCGCCATTGGTGAAGACGACAGCGATCGTGCCCCAGATGCCGCAGACGAGGTGAACCGGGATGGCGCCGACGACATCGTCGATCTTGAGTTTGTCCAGCATCGGCACGGCCAGAACGACCAGGATACCACCGACAGCGCCGATCAGCGTGGCGGACCCAAGGCTGGGCGTCAGCGGTTCGGCGGTGATGGAGACCAGACCCGCCAGCGCACCGTTCAGGATCATGGTCAGGTCCGGCTTCTTGTAGAGAACCTGCGTCAGGATCAGCGCAGCCAGCGCACCACCGGCAGCCGCCGTGTTGGTGTTGGCGAAGATGCGCGAGATGTCCGCGACGTTGCCGGCCGTATCCATGTAAAGCTGCGAGCCACCGTTGAAGCCGAACCAGCCGAGCCACAGGATGAACGTCCCGAGGGTCGCCAGCGTCAGGTTGGAGCCGGGCATCGGCACGGTGCGGTTGCCCTTGTACTTGCCGATCCGCGGTCCGAGGATCAGCGCCCCGGCCAAGGCCGCCCAGCCACCGACCGAGTGCACGACGGTAGAGCCGGCAAAGTCGAGGAAGCCGTAGTTCGCATCAAGGAAGCCGCCGCCCCATTTCCACGACGCCTGGATCGGGTAGATCACGCCGGTCAGGACGACGGTGAAGATAAGGAACGGCCACAGCTTGATCCGCTCGGCCAGGGTGCCCGAGACGATCGAGGCGGTGGTCGCGCAGAACATCAACTGAAAGAAGAAGTCCGATCCCACGGAGGCATAGGTCAGATCGGTGTCGGGGCTGCCGCCGACCGGTTCCATCCCGGCAAAGGAGAAGGCGCCAATCACATTCGTAATGGTCCAGCCGTCGCCCGGATACATCAGGTTGTAACCGATCAGGTAGTACATGATCGACGCGATGGCAAAGAGCGAGATGTTCTTCATCAGCTGCATGGTCACGTTCTTCTGACGCACCAGACCGGCTTCCAGCATGGAAAAGCCCGCGCCCATCCACATCACGAGGAAACCGGTGACGAGGAACATGAAGGTCGTGAAGATGTAGCCGATTTCCCCGTTCGGCGGGGTCATGTCGGCCTCCTGGGCGAACCCGAAGCTCGGCAGCGCGATCAGCGCCGCGGCCAGGCCCAGTTTTGTCATGGTATTCATTGGTCTTTCCTTTCCCTCTCCGCGGGTCTTAAAGCGCGTCAGCGTTGGTTTCGCCGGTCCGCACTCGAACCGCCTGCTGGACATCCAGCACAAAGATTTTTCCGTCGCCGATCTTGCCCGTCTTGGCTGTGTTGGTGATGGTCTCCACCACCTGGTCGGCCATCTCGGTCGCAACCGCGATTTCCAGTTTGATCTTCGGCACGAAGTTCACGGCGTATTCAGCGCCACGGTAAATTTCGGTATGGCCGGACTGGGACCCGAAGCCCTTGATTTCCGTCACCATCATGCCGCGCACGCCGATTTCGGTCAGTGCTTCGCGGACCTCCTCCAGCTTGAACGGCTTGATTGTCGCAATGATGAGTTTCACTGTTTTTCCCTTCCACATCGCGGGGGCGTTAACCCCGCCTTTGGCATGGCAAGCTAAGACGTCAGGGTCGGCGATGCGGAAGTCGGGGGAGGCTGCAGACGGATTATTAGCGACCTGAAAGCCTATTTTTTAGGCGGCGAGATATTTATGACTAATTATTATGCAAATGTGGAACGATGAAAAACCTCGCAAGCCCCTCTACATCGAAGGGCAGACCGTCTATATCTAGCCTCAAAGAACAGGTACCGGGCAGGACCACATGAGTGATTCAGGACGACGCAAACCACCCTTGGTGGCTGATCGCCGCAATGGGACCTCCAGCGGCAAGGGCAAGTCTGCCGGATCAAAGCGCACGGGCAATGGTGGCGGGGGGCGGTCCGGCCCGCCCAAATCCACCCGCGGCAAGGCGAAACCGACCAAGGGCGCCGCTCGCCGGTCCGGCACCCCGCGCAAGCGGCGCGGTCCGATTGGTCTGCTGGCGGCGCTGGTCGCCTGGATCGTCCGGCTCATCTGGGGTGTGACCTGGCGCCTGACGCTTGTCACAGTTCTGATTATCGGGCTGTCGGTGGCCTATGTGGCGAATTCGATGCCGCCGCTGGAGGATCAGCTTGACGGTCGCGCCCGTGGCTCCGTGACGATGCTGGATAACGAGGGCAAGACCTTTGCCTGGCGCGGCGACCAATTCGGTGGCGTCGTGACGGCCGATACCGTGTCGCCCTACCTCAAGCATGCCATCATCGCGACGGAGGACAAGCGGTTCTACCGGCATTTCGGCATCTCTCCGCGCGGGATCGCCTCTGCCGTAAGCATCAACCTGAGCGAGGGGCGCGGGCCCCTGTCCGGTCACGGCGGGTCGACCATCACGCAACAAACGGCCAAGCTGCTCTGCCTGGGCGATCCCTACGATCCCGCCGTCTGGCCCAGTGAGGCGGCCTATGAAGCGGACTGCCGCGCCTCTACCATTTGGCGAAAGGTCCGCGAAGCGGTCTACGCCATGGGACTTGAGGCGAAATATTCCAAGGACGAGGTGCTGACGATCTACATGAATCGCGCGTTCCTCGGCGCGGGCTCGCGCGGTTTTGAGGCGGCGAGCCAGCGATATTTTGGTAAATCCGCCGCTAACGTCACTCCGGCAGAGGCGGCGATGCTGGCCGGTCTGCTGGTGGCGCCGACGCGCTATGCCCCCACCGCCAACCTTGCCCGATCGCAGAACCGCGCCTCGGTGATCGTCAGGCTGATGCGGGATCAGGGCTACCTCACCGAAGCCGAAGCGCGGAACGCGCTGGCAAACCCCGCCCAGTTGTCCGAGGCGGCCGAAGCCGAATCCGGCGGCTATTTCGCCGATTGGGTAATGGCCTCGGGTCCTGAGTTCCTGACCCGCAAAACGACAGAGGATGTGGTGATCCGCACCACGCTCGACCAACGTATCCAGCGCGCGGCAGAGGCGGGGTTGGCCGAAATCTTTGCCACCAAGGTGAAGGAAGGCTCCGAAGCGCAGGCTGCCGTCGTCGTGATGAGCGCGGATGGCGCGGTGCGCGGCATGGTCGGGGGACGCCGGACCAAGGTCTCGGGTGCCTTTAACCGCGCGACCCAGGCGCTGCGCCAGACCGGATCGGCGTTCAAGCCTTTCGTCTACGCCACGGCGCTGGAGTTGGGCTATCATTGGGACGACACCGTTCAGGACGAACCGCTTACCATCAATATCCCTGGCTCCGGTCCCTGGTCGCCCGAGAACTATGACCGGCGCTACCGCGGGACCGTCACGCTGGCGCAGGCCTTGCAGCACTCGCTCAATATTCCGGCGGTCAAGGTCGCCGATTCCGTCGGGTTGGACCTCGTGCGCAAGATCGCGGGCGACTTCGGCATCGAATCCGATCTGGCTCAGGGGCCCGCGCTGGCCCTGGGCGCCTCGGAATCCACCCTGGTGGAAATGACGGGCGCATTTGCCGGCATTCTCAACGGCGGTTCGTCGGTCACCCCCTATGGCTTGGTAGAGCTGAAGCTTCAGGGTCAGAGCGAAGCGTTGATGCAAGCAGAGGGCGGCATCGGTGAACGGGTCATCCGCGAATCCGCCGCGCAGGAACTGATCTGGATGATGCACAATGTCGTGACCAGCGGCACCGGCGGGCGCGCCGCGCTGCCGGGCCGCGATGTCGCGGGCAAGACGGGCACGACCTCGGCGGCCCGTGACGCCTGGTTCATCGGGTTCAGTGCGGACTACGTGGCCGGCGTCTGGATGGGATATGACGATAATACCCCATTGACCGGCGTGACGGGCGGGGGGCTGCCAGCCGAGATCTGGCACGAAGTGATGGTGCGCGTCCACGATGGGTTGCCCGTCAATCCACTGCCGATGGCCCGCCCCGAGCGTCGCGTTCCAGAGCCGGATGTCGCCCAGACCAATCCGGCGCCGCGCGCCGCCCCGCAACCCCGGTCGCAACCGCAGCGTCAGGACCCGATCGAGCGTCTGATCCGAAACCTCTTTGGTATCCGCAACTAGGCTGGGCTGAGGGCGCCAGAGTGCGCCTTGGCTGCTCGCCACGCGCTTTTGGCGCGTTCGTCGGTGGTTAGCCTGCGGCGCGCAGGTCGCGAACCAAACCGTCGATATCGCCGCGGTTGCGATCCAGCATCGCGCCGATCTCGGTCTTTTCAGACAGGCGGAGGGAGATTCCCTCAATCACCATGTCAAAGAACAAATCTCGGCCTGATCTGTCTGAAATCAGGAACTTCAGCTCGAATGGCGCTTCGCCCCGCAGGTAAGCCGTCGAACGGACCTCGTGCCAAGTCTTGATCGGGTGCACCGAATTTACCTCGATCCGGCCACCGATGAATTCCTGAAAACGTTTTCCGTACTTTCGCGCGATGTATCCGGCGAAAGCCTCGACAAAGGCTGACATCTGCGCCGGAGTCGCCCGGCGCGCATCCGGCCCGAGCGTCGAGCGTGCTATGATGTTGACGTCGCCGTAGCGAGCAAAGATTTTCTCGAAGGCCCGTGTCATCGTGGCGGGCGAGCCGCCTCTCGCGATCACGCTGTTGATCTCTGCCACCAGATTGTCGACCAGCGCCTTCGCCTTGGCATTCGTCAGCGCGAACGAAGGGGTCGGAACCAGCGCCAGCGCCAACCCCGCAGCGCCGCCCGCCAGAAACCGGCGGCGCGTCATGTTATTGAAGGTAGGGGTCGTCATAGGGATCGCCTGAAATTGAGGTTTCGTCGTAGGGGTCCGCGTCTGCCGCTATAGCGCCGCCAAGTTCATAGCGACGATTTTGCAAATAGCTCCCACGCACCTGCGCGTAACTGTCCGCGCTGTCGTATAATACGCTGTCCAGGGATTTCCCGTATCGTCCACGATCACCTACGCGCTTGGCAATGCTTGCGGTGCGCGCGACGTATTTCTCTGGACTCTCAATGATGTAATTCAGCGGATTGGTGAACATGTCGGCGATCCGGCCGACGGTATCACGCTCGGTCGAGGGGCCGAGTAGGGGAAGCTCGACGTAATTCCCTTCGCCGAAGCCCCAGACATGCAGGGTCTGCCCGAAATCGGTGTCGTGTTCCGGCAGGCCGAACTGGGTCGCGACGTCTATCAGTCCGGCGAGCCCGAGCGTCGAGTTCAGCAAAAAGCGCCAGGAATTGACATATGCGCCCTCAACATCCGCTTGCAGCGTGTTGTTCACCACCAAGGACGGTGTCGCGAGGTTGCTGGCAAAGTTGCTGATCCCGGTACTGACCGGTTGCGGGATCGAGCCTGCATAGGCGTTCCCGGTCGGTCGCAGCAGGGCGCTGTCGACACGCTTGTTAAAGGCGTGCGTTCGCCGATTGGTGCCTTCCCACGGGTCATTGATGCCCGTGCCGACCGGTGCGGTGCAGGCAGCGATTGTCAGGACACCGCTGATGAGGGCGGTTTTCCGCAGGGCTGGCATCAAAAAATTCATGAATTTGCGCAATACAAGAATTGTGAACCTTTTTGGCAATAGCACCCGGACGGGTCTGACGCCAGCCCGCTTTGTGCCGCCTTGCGGGCCGGTAGGGCGGACGCGACCAATCACGTGCCAGTCTGGCGCGGCATGAAAGAATGACACTCCCCTGAACAGGGGGCTGACCGAAACCCGATGAATGGCTCCGACTTTGATGAACCGACGGCCACAGCAAACAGGATACGATGAATTGCGCGCGGCGCGCCGTGCCAATCGCGCGCTTTACTGGACGGTCGGTCTGTTCAGCGCGGTCTCCAACATGCTGATGCTGACCGGGCCGATCTACATGCTGCAGGTCTATGATCGCGTGCTTGGCTCTGGCTCGATGGCGACGCTGACCGCACTGTCCCTGATCGCCGCGTTTCTGTTTCTGGGGATGGGCCTGCTGGACCTCGTGCGTGCGCGGGTTCTGTCGCGGGCGGCGGCACGGTTCCAGTCGCGCCTTGATGCCCGCGTGTTCGACACGGCGATCCGGCGGTCGGCGTCGGCGCAGGGCAGGGAGGGGCACAATGGGATCCGCGATCTCGACGCCGTGCACAAATTGATGGCTTCGCCCGCGTTGGTGGCGGCATACGATCTGCCCTGGACGCCGGTTTTCCTCGCCGGGATCGCGATCTTTCACCCTTGGCTCGCCCTGCTGGCCCTGTCGGGGGGCGGCGTTTTGATCCTTGTCGCGATCTTGAACCAGATGATCACGAGGTCGGGGCAAAGCGCTGCTGCGCAGGCGACGGTTCAATGCGAGACGCTGGCCCATCACATTCGCGCCGAGGGGGAGGCGATCACCGCCCTCGGCATGCAATCCGCCGCCTCCGCGCGATGGTTGAGCCTTCGCAACGCGGCTTTGGTCGCGCTGACTGAGACTGCGGAGCTGACGGCGGGATTCACCTACGCGACCCGGACGTTCCGCTTGTTTTTGCAATCCGCGATGCTGGGTCTCGGGGCATACCTAGTGCTGCAGGATGCCCTCAGCGCCGGGGCGATGATTGCGGGCTCCATCCTGATGGGGCGTGCGCTGGTCCCGGTCGAGATGGTGATCGCGCATTGGCCGACAGTGCAGGCAGCGATGCGTGGGTGGCATGCCTCGGCAGATGCGCTGCGCGACGTTCCGGCAGTGTCGCACCGCACGCCGCTGCCGGTGCCCGAGGCGCGGCTCGACGTGACGCAGATCACCGTGATCCCGCCGGGGGAGGCGACGGCGGCGCTACGAATGGTGTCGTTCTCGCTCCCGCCCGGTCAGGCGATCGGGGTGATCGGCCCCACGGGCGCAGGCAAATCCAGTCTCGCACGGGCGTTGACGGGTGTCTGGCAAGCTGCGGGAGGGGCGATCCGTCTCGGAGGGGCTGCGCTGGACCACTACGATATCGAGAGATTGGGCCACTACATCGGCTATTTGCCGCAACGGGTTCAACTATTCGCGGGTAGCGTGGCCGACAATATCGCTCGGCTCGACGCTTCCCCCGACCCTGCAGCCATCGTCAGGGCGGCGATGCGTGCAGACGCCCACGAAATGATTCTGAGGCTGCCTGGGGGCTACGACACCCGTATCGACGCCGGCGGCAGCCCTCTGTCAGGTGGGCAAATCCAGCGCATCGCCCTGGCGCGCGCGATGTATGGCGATCCGCTGATCCTGGTCCTGGATGAGCCTAACTCCAACCTCGACAACGAGGGGACGCTCGCCCTGAATGCTGCCATCCGCGCGATGAAGGCCGACGGAAAATCGGCGCTGATCATGGCGCATAGGCCGGCGGCGATCCGGGAATGCGACTTGATCCTCAAGCTTGATAATGGTGCTGTTACTGCCTTTGGTCCCCGCGAAGAGGTGCTGGATCATGTGTTGCGCAACGCCTCCCAAGTCCGTGTGGCGGGGCAGGGCGGTCTGCAATGATGACTCGACAGACATGGTCCGTGCGCGCGCCGTTAAGTATCGGCTTCGTGGTGCTGGCGGTGGTGATCGGCGGTCTCGGCCTCTGGTCCGCGCTGAGCACCGTTTCAGGCGCGGTTATCGTGCAGGGCCAGCTGGAGGTCGACACTAATCGGCAGGTGGTTCAGCACCTCGACGGCGGCGTTGTGGAAGAGGTGTTCGTGCGCGAAGGGGACCGTGTCACGGCGGATCAGGTGTTGATCCGTCTCGACGACACAATCCTGCGGTCACAACTGACCATCGTGGAGAGTCAGCTGTTCGAAGTGCTCGCGCGGCGTGGCCGCCTGGAGGCGGAGCGGGACGGGACTGCCGTGACCTTTCCCGCCCTGTTGCGTGACGTGGCGCTGAGGGACGCCGGTGCCCTCTCCCTCATGCGGGGGCAGGAGAGGTTGACCGAGGCGCGCCGCACCTCGGTAGCGACCGAGGTTAAGCAGCTGCGCAAGCGCGGCGAGCAGATCGGCAACCAGATCGAGGGGCTCACCGCCCAGCAGACCGCGCTGGTGGAACAGATCGCGCTGATCGATGGCGAACTCGCGGACCAGCAAACCCTGCTGCAACGCGGGTTGGCGCAGGCCTCGCGTGTCTCGGCCTTGCGCCGGGAACATGCGATGATGCGCGGCGCCCTAGGGGACCTCAGAGCGCAGGAAGCCGAGGCCGAAGGACGAAGGACGGAGATCGACATCAAGCTGGTGCAGCTGCGCACCCGACGGCGTGAGGAGGCGATCACCCAGCTGCGCGACCTGCAATACCGGGAGATGGAGATGATGGCGCAGCGCCGCGCGCTCCTCAACCAATTGGAGCGCCTCGATATCGCCGCCCCGGTTGCCGGCACGGTCTACGGGATGCAGGTGTTCGGGACCCGATCTGTGCTCAAACCAGGCGATCCGCTGTTGTACCTGGTACCGAAGGGCCGCCCCCTGGTGGTTGCCACCCGGGTAGAGCCGATCCATATCGACCAGTTGCGGATCGACCAACCCGTCGATCTGCAGATGTCTGCCTTTGATCCGCGCATCACACCGCGCTTGTCGGGGCGGGTCGCGCACATCTCGGCGGATGCCTTCAGTGACCAATCCTCGGGCCGGCGCTACTACCGGGTCGAGATCATCCTGTCCGACGAGGAACGTGCCAGACTGCCTCCCGATCTGCCCATGATACCGGGAATGCCGGTGGAGGCCTACATCAGAACGCGCGACCGGACCCCCTTGTCCTATCTGCTGCAACCGCTGGCGGGATATTTCGCACAGGCGTTTCGTGAAAGTTGAGCGACCGCTTTCCCTTGCATTCACCGGATTGCCGGTTAGCGTCGCGACATACTGAAAGGAAGCGTCATGACCAACCCCGTCGAGAACCGCCTGGCCGAGCTGGGTCTCGCCCTGCCTGACAGCCCGGCTCCCCAGGCGAATTACGTGCCCTTCGTCATCAGCGGCAACCTCGTTTTCGTGTCCGGTCAGGTCAGCATGGATAGCGATGGTTTCATCAAGGGCGTGCTGGGCGACACGATGAGCGTCGAAGAGGGTGCGAATGCCGCCAAATTGTGCGGACTGTCCTTGCTGGCGCAGGTGAAATCGGCCTGCGAGGGCGACCTGTCGCGGCTGAAACGCGTGGTCAAGCTGACGGGTTTCGTCAATTCCACCAGTGACTTCGGGGATCAGCCCAAGGTGATCAACGGCTGCTCTGACCTGCTGGTCGATGTGCTGGGGGACGCGGGGCGCCACTCTCGCTCTGCGGTGTCTGCCGCTGCGCTGCCCTTTGGTGTCGCGGTTGAGATTGAGGGCATATTCGAGATCGCCTGATGCCCTTGCCAGCTGCATTTCTGCGTGCGCCGCTGGCGCATCGCGCCTATCACGACAAGGGGAAGGGACGTCCCGAGAATTCGATCGAGGCGGTTCGCGCCGCGGTTCGCGCCGGTTACGGGATCGAGGTCGACCTGCAACTCTCGGCGGATGGGCAAGCGATGGTCTTTCACGACTATGATCTCGCGCGACTGACCGGGGTGGGCGGACCGATCCAGAGGCGCACAGCGGCGGAATTGGCCCGTTTGCCACTGCTCGGAGGCGAATTCGGGATCCCGACGCTCAGCGAGGTGCTGGTTGAGGTCGCAGGGCAAGTGCCTCTCTTAATTGAGATAAAGGATCAAGACGGAGGCCTCGGCGCAGCTGTGGGCCGGTTGGAACAGGCGGCTGCGACCGTACTGAAGGGCTACGTGGGTGACGTGGCCGTCATGTCATTCAATCCCAATTCGGTGCGGGTCTTTGGTGGGCTTGCGCCGCAAATCTCGCGCGGTCTGACCACATGCGCCTTTGAAAAGGCCGACTGGCCGCTCGTACCCGCCGCCCGCCGCAAACGTCTGCGCAACCTGCCCGACATCCCGCACTCTCGCGCAGAATTCATTAGCCATGATGCCCGCGATCTCGCCAACCCCCGCGTCGCGCTCCTCAAGGCGCGAAGGCTGCCCATCCTTTGTTGGACGATCCGCTCCTCCGAGGCAGAGGCCGAGGCCCGCCAAGTTGCCGACAATGTGACATTTGAGGGCTACCCCGCCGCGATCCCGACTTGAACCGCGCGCAGGAAAGGTCAAATTGGAGCGATGGATGGCACAGACCCGGATAACGAGACCCTGATCGAGGTCCGAGCGCACGACAGCCTGTCCCGCATTGCGGCCAGTGACTGGGACGCCTGTGCCTGTCCCGAGGTCGCGGACGGGGGGGCGCCCGTCGATCCCTTCACCACGCACCGGTTCCTGCTGGCGTTGGAGCAAAGCGGATCGGTCGGTCCGGGGACGGGCTGGCAACCGCGCTATCTGACCGCGCACAAGGACGGAGAGATCATCGCCGCCGCGCCGCTTTACGCGAAATCGCACAGCCAGGGCGAATACATCTTCGATTTCAACTGGGCGCATGCCTACGAGAACGCCGGCGGGTGCTATTATCCGAAATTGCAGATTGCCGTACCGTTCACCCCGGTCACGGGGCGCCGGTTCCTCACTCGTCCGGGGTTCGAGGCGACCGGGCAAGCCGCGCTGGTGCAAGGCGCCGTCCAGATTGCGGCCGAAAACGAAGTCTCCAGCCTCCATGTCACCTTCTGCGATGAGGCGGAGGTCGGGCCGGGGACCAGCATGGGGCTGATGCACCGGTCCAGCCAGCAATACCACTGGATGAATCGTGGCTACGAGACCTTTGAAGATTTCCTCGCCAGTCTGAGTTCGCGCAAGCGCAAGACTATCCGGAAAGAGCGCCGCACCGCCCAGGCTTTCGGCGGTGAGATCGTTGCCTTGACTGGGGACGACATCCAGCCGGAGCATTGGGACGACTTCTGGCAGTTCTATCAGGACACCGGCCTGCGCAAATGGGGGACGCCTTACCTGACGCGCGATTTCTTCCGCTCTGTCCATGAGAGCATGCGCGACGATGTCTTATTGGTATTGGCCATGCGCGACGGGCACCCGATTGCGGGTGCGTTGAACTTTATCGGGCGGGATACGCTTTACGGTCGCTATTGGGGCTGTGTCGAACATCACCCCTGCCTGCACTTCGAGTTGTGCTATTATCAGGCGATTGATGCGGCCATTGCGCGAGGGCAGTCTCGCGTCGAAGCCGGCGCGCAGGGCGAACATAAACTCGCGCGCGGATATTTGCCGACAGAGACCCATTCCCTGCACTGGATCGCGGAGCCGGGTTTCGCCCGCGCAATTCGGCAATATCTGATCGCAGAGGCCGAAGCGGTAGAGGAGGAGATCGAGGTGCTGACCGCCTATGGCCCCTTTCGCCGCGACACCCAGGAGGAACATGAATGACCGAGCGACTCTCGGATACCGCACGCGATACCCTGCTGCCGCCCTTGATGAAGACGGGCTGGACCGTCTCCGATGACGGAAAGGCCCTGTCCAAGACCTTTACGTTTGAGGATTTCCCGCATGCCTTCGGCTTCATGACCCGGGCGGCGATCTATGCTGAAAAGTGGGATCACCATCCGGACTGGAGCAACAGCTATAACACCGTGAAGGTCAATCTGACCACGCATGACGTTGGCGGATTATCCGCGCTGGACGCAAAGCTGGCGCGGAAACTGGATCAATTGGTTTGAGCCTCGGGCCAACTGCAAGGTAGGCTGGCTGGTCATACAGGTGCCGCGGTACCAAACCGATGCGAATTGGCGAGAAGGTCGCGACTGCAGGTCGATCGTTCCGTCAGAGAATGGCTGGCAAAGATTTCGGCTGAGTTAAAAGTTGACCGGGCCTAACTTGACCTAGGCAGCCGACTCATAAAATTCGATCCAAAGTCTCACTGAGGCCAGTTTAATCA